>Ga0247841_10007402_pt1 | contig 16343 bp, 15 predicted proteins | sample LaCruzMarch2015__2_FD_192410 | JGI IMG/M metagenome (GOLD analysis project Ga0247841, IMG submission 192410) | Freshwater microbial communities from meromictic Lake La Cruz, Castile-La Mancha, Spain - LaCruzMarch2015_18m | ecosystem: Environmental > Aquatic > Freshwater > Lake | place: Spain... | reverse complement strand
CTGCGTTCCAAAAGCATTCTTCTTGTATTGAGCACCAGACTGCCAGACATTACCCCGGTTAGATGTATTATTCAGTACCCAATAAGTTGACCAGTTCGCTCCGGTTATCGGACGATTATCCGCCGCCGCTACATGGTTAAGTATGCATCGATAATCTGAAGCTCCTTCTGTACCAGTTACCAGTGTTGGCTCAACCGCTCTATAATAGGTAGCAGTGACCCAAGCCTCCCCCTGGCCAGTAGTACCATTAGGTGCCCAATATGTTTGCCAAGTAGCTAATGTTCCAGTAATTGGCCGACTAGAGGCAGCCGAAGTATGGCTTCTTATGCATCGATAATCTAAGCCGTCCGTTCCAACTACAATGGATGTCTTAATATTCTCTAGCCCCGGGCCATAATCAGAAGCTTCCACCCAAGCCAAGCAATCTGTTGTTTGTGTATAAAGTTTCCAATATATTTGCCAATTCGCTCCGGTTACCGGTTTATCTGCCAGAGAAGGAGCATGGCTTTTAATACATTTATATGTTAGACTATCTGTTCCTAAAACTCTATGCCCAGGCAAATATGTAATCGGTGCTGGCACAGTAGATACTGTCCAAGTTAAATTATCAATTGTCGGATCATTAAGCTCCCAATAAGTTTGCCAATTCGCTCCGGTTACCGGTTTATTTGGATTAGATGCGGTATGCTTTTTTTTGCAAATATAACCCAAACCATCTGTTCCGATAACCCGATCTGCCTTGGATATAAAACCTATTACATTACTACCCCGATTCCACGTTGTTTCAGATGACGTGGATGCCAGTGCCGGATCCCAGACATCAGTTTCTAGATTATAACGGTAAAAACCAGTGCCCTGGCCTGAGTGAAGATATAAATACCCATCTCCAGTATCCCCTAGATTATAACCATAACACGACTCAGAAGTTGGCCAGTTTGCGAGTCGCTGCCAGGAATTTGTCGATATATTATACCTCCAAAAATTGTAATATTGATTTCCACCAAACCAATACAAATAATCATCATAAGGACCGTTTACATAAGCCTTAGCATTTGTCCAAGCCACACCCCGGGTAGTTACTGCCGGAGTTTCCCAGTAGGTGGCAAAATCCGCTCCGGTGATCGGTTTATTTAAATTAGCGGATAAATGATGCCGGATACAGCGATAATCTTTACCATCTGTGCCGGTAGTTATATCTCCCTCAGTATAAATCTTATTTAAAACCCAAACCGTTGTTTCATATGGGTTTAATCTTCTCCAATAAGTCTGCCAATTAGCCCCAGTTACAGGCTGCGTATCGCTACTAGAAGTATGGTTAAGTATGCAAGTATAATCATTGCCGTCTGTACCTAAAACCACATCTGAATGAACACCATTTCTTACCCAATACATATTTCTACCGCAATTATATGAATTCCACAAAGGCTGAGTTAATTCTTTCCATCGGTTATTAGCAATATTATAATGCCAAGGATTAGTATAGTTAACTCCGGAAAGAAGTTGTATCTCTGCCCCTGTACCATTAGGGTCATACAAAATAAACCCTGTACCTTCAGTGTAGCGTGGACAATCTGCCAACCTAGTCCACACGGCTGTGCCGCTTAATGGCCCTAAACGCCAAAATGTCTTATAATTCCGGATATCACTGCGATCAAAACATTCATACGGCATGGCCGCATAAATATAATCGCCGGAGCCCGGCCAGTACATATTTGAACTCGCCCACATCCTTGCTTCGCGGCCAATAGTACTCTCTGCCGGAATCGGCAAATCCGGTGTCGTCGGATCCCAGGTATCATTAGCCTTATTATATCTCCAAATAGTACTGGTTTGAATACCACGAGCGGCATAAATATAATTTCCTGTACCAGGATAAACTAACCTGCCTCCCTCTTCTATGGTTCCCGGTGCGCTCGCTCCGTTTTTCCACATACCATTATCTCCAATTAACGGATCAAAAATCACAAAATCTGAATTACTTCCTCCTAAAAGAACATATAATTTCCCTACTTTAGTGGAAATAATTCCCGTGGCCACCATTGCTGTTCCATATTCGCATCCTTTAGATAAAGGTACAAAACTTACCCAAGTATCTGTTCCCGGAGTATATTTAAATACCTGTTTAGAACCTTCTCCACGTAAAGCAAAAATCGCTTCTCCATCCCAGGCGATTGCGCAGCCAGCAGCAGCTGGTGCGGGTAATGGAGCAAGTATCGCCCATTTTCCAGTAGCCGGATCAAATTTACCAAACTCCCTACCATCACCGGTAGCAAACAAACAATAGATTAGATTACCCGCTTGAACAAAAGCAGTAAATCTATCTGGCCTGGGCTGCGAAGACAAAGTTAACCATTCACCAAGCGTGGAAGCAAACGGATCTGCCACACTCGGAGTAACCTGTAACACGGCATCTGTGCCCGTGCCATCAACCACTACCTTAGACATGGCACCTTTATTAAAATCAACATCTGAAGTATCCGTTAATGTCGTATAATCTGTAGCTAAGGTTAATTTAGTCGCCGCGGTAGTTATAAAAGGCGACTTAGGCGTATAAAACTGATCCCAATTTGATTGATTACTCGTGTGCGTAGCCGAAATTGTCGAAGCCCCGCCTTCCCAGGATGTCTGATTAAATTCACTAATTATATCTGCGCTATCTGAACGATCTCCAGACAAACAGATACTCAAGGTCGCCACCATCAATCCCAAGACCATGATTTTTAGTTTATTACTAACCATTTTTACCACCCTTATTAATTTCCGGCTCAGCTATTTTCTCTAGCCGCGGATCATACTCGAAATAATTCTTATAATTCCTTAAAAGTTTCTTTTCATAACGCAAAGCAGTTTGATTCTTTAATTTATCAATTCTGCCTAAAAAAATCTCATTCTTTAAACTAAAACTGTCCTTCAGGCGTTCGTATCCGGATTCCAGAAGATAATAATAATCCAAAAACTTCCCGTCTTCGACAAATTTACCCAGATCCAATAACACCTGCATCAGCCCTAAATCACCAAGCACGCTATTATAATCGCTAAGTAAAATAATAAACTCCTTTTCAGATTTATTATCCTTAGCTTCGATCACTTTACGCGCATGGCTGTTTACCGTAAAAAACTCTCCATCCAAAACATCTCGGCACTCTTTTGTGCGTTTAACTAATTTTTCATAGATCAATCTGGTATGCCTCATAAAATTTTCAATATATTCTTTTTCTTCTTTTTCCGCTTGCGTTGCTAATTCTGCTTCTGTTTTAGAAATTCCCTTATCCTTTGCTACTGATTCTTTTGTCTTTTCTAATCCTAAAACAGTAGAGTTTGCATTAGGACAATTCGGATCATGTTGGGTTACTTTATCATAAATCGAGCTGGCATATATAAGGAGAGGATTGCCAAATAAGAAAAATGCAATTAAGAATAAGCTTAAATAAATACCTGCCTTTTTCATTGCTCTTTCTCCGTTTTATACAATGCCCCTCTGGCGCGCGGATCCATTACTTCATTACCCATTAATCCAATTTGCACTTTCGCGATCAATTTCTCATTCATCAATTTACCATCTGGATCAAGAGGATATACTTTATAGGTGCCTTTAAGTAATTTTTGCCCAATTGCATGCTCCGGGCTGATATTTAAAGCTAAGGTTTCTTTTCCATTTTCATCAACCCGATTAATACTAAAAGCCCGGCCCATCCCCGGATCTACGGAAATAATCACGCCATCCGCCGGAAGCGCAACCGCATCTGAAACCTGGACACTCCCAATTCTACTGCCCCTAATTTCATACATCACCCTAAAGCTGGCATTTAGCTCTGGGCCAGTTATTTTTACCTTAGAGTTATCTCCCTGTTGATCAGGCTTAAGTGGATCCACTTCCGGTGGTTTGAACGTTGACTGAGATGAATTATTTTCAACCGGGCCAAGCACGATAACCCCTGAAGATGTACTGTCTTCACCATAAATATAAATCGGCCACCCCCAGAGAAACGCGGCACAAATTATCAGAATATATTTTAAGGTTTTCATTTTAACAGCATCCTTTTAGTAATTATGTTAAACATCCTTTCCACACCCTTATCCATCTTAATATCCAGAGGATTATCCTTAGGATTATACTCCACATCCAAGGTTTGAACTATTTTCTTAATAGATAAATTCTTATCATTTAAATCAAATCCTTTAATTAATTCTTTAACTAAATTTATCTTTTCATTTCCATTCTGTTTATTCCACCAGTAACCATCTTTAGAACTTTCTTCTACTGGTAATGGTTCATACCGCGCCTTTTGCTCTTCCGTCACCATGCTTTGCGCCTCTAACATTATTTTTCCCGGATCAGGCGCTTTAGAAATTTCTTTTTTCGCCCAAGCTAATTTTCCAGAGCAGATAAAAAAAGCACAAACTAAAAAAACTATTCCGCTTCTTTTAATCCCGCTGCTCATCATAACAACTCTCCTTTTGCCTTACTTTTTTCTTGCATCTGTTTAAGCCGCAAAGCCACGGCCTTATAAGAAACCATATCCGCGCGGTATTTTTCTTCCAGCTCTTGGCTTAACTCTTGATTAGAAGCAATCAACTCTTTGGTCATCTCGGCATCTTTAATTAAAACTACTTCTTTGATCTCGCGTTTTAAATTCGCGTTGCCTTTTAAAAGAAAACCGCTTATTCCTAGAAACAAAATAATTAAACTGGCAAAGATATAGATCGCTTTTTGATCAATTTTTTTTTCTAAAGCTGGCTCAATTTTTTCTTCTAATTGATCCGGATGCGCGGCTAAAGCCGTCTTCGTAACCTCTTTAACTTTTTCTAAAAAATCTTTCGTTCCCACTACTGAAGAACTGTACAATTTATTTTTATAAGTTTCGATTTCTTTTTTATCCGCCTTCTCCACAAACTCCTGATATTTTAATCTCGCTTGGCCTAATTCTAAAGAAAAAATATCCAAAACCTCTTTGATATCCACTTCTACCTGCTCTGGCTCAATGGACATTATAAGCTTGTCCACAGCACAATTTGAGTTCAGATTGGACAAATAAGCCTGATAACTACCCCAATGATGATCACCAGGTTGTTTAACTAAATGCGTATCTACTGGCAGTAAATGCATAAAACGCGTTACGCCGGCTAAATAAGTTTCTTTTTCAATGAGAATCGCGCGAAATCTTTCTCTAAACAAATGGCCGGTTTTTTCATACCGGCCGTTAAAATATTTAGTATAAGCGGAATTAATATCATGCATGATCTGAGAAATAGTTGTTTCCGGGAGAGGCTCAATCAGAAGATTAATCTGATTGGACATTAAAACAAAGGAAAATAGCTTGAATTGATATTGAGCTTTATATTTATTAACTAATACTAAATAAGCATTATAATCGGCATTATCTTTAAAAAGTTCATGATTATGGTCTGCTTCCGCCACAACATAATATAAAGCCCCTTGTAAATATATCCTCGGTAATCTGGGCATTTTTTGGTTTCCCCTCTTAAAGTGCCACGTACTTTTATTTCTTTTCAAAAAAAAATCCCAGGTAAACTCTCACCTGGGAATAACTAAAAACGGCAGCTCGGCAATCCTTCTTTTTCAGGACCCTTAGCTTTGCGCCCCCATATTACTATGAGTTTACCTTTTCGTATTACTATGTTTCTTTTCAAATTCCAATATAAGTATAACATATTATTTTAATTTATCAAGCTCACCTTAGTGCCTGGCACCAAGCTAAATTTATGCTCAAAATTTGCCGCAATTGCTTCATGGTCTGTAACTAAAATTAGCGTCACTGCCTGCTCTTGATTAAATTTTTTAAATATTTCAATTATTTTTGAAGCGTTTTCACGATCCAAATGCGCCGTTGGCTCATCCGCTAAAATTATTTTCGGGCAATTAATCATCGCCCTTAAAATCGCTACTCTTTGCTGTTCCCCTAAACTAAGTTGGCCAGGTAAATGATTTAATCTGTTTTTTATTCCTAACTCATCTGCCCAAGCCATAACTCGATCTATTTTTTCTTTTCTATTCTTCTCCAAGATAATCGGTAAAATTATATTATCCCAAGCCTTTAAATTACCGAAAAGATTAAACGCTTGAAAGACATAACCTATTTTTTCTTTTCTAAAATTAGCCAACTCATTTGTGTTTAATGTTGATAAATCCACGCCATCCACAATTACTTTGCCGTTTGTGGGCTTATCCATTCCACCGATTAAACTTAAAAGCGTTGATTTTCCCGCGCCGCTTTTTCCAAAAATAACCCAAGCTTCTTTATCTTTTATTTGCAGATTAATATTTTCTAAAACATTTAATTCTATATCCGCGGCCTTAAAAGTTTTAGCAACATTTTCTAATTTTATAGACATTAAAATATTATTTTTCCTTATAATTTCCTTAAAGCCTGAATCGGAGTAAGTTTTAAAATCCTTAAGGTTGCCAATAACCCAAAGCACACCTGAATAATCATCGCGAATAAAATTGTAAATAGAAAAACATTTATAAAAATTGGTACCGGAGCAGACAATGTTTTCACTAGATATTGAGAACATGGAGGATACGGATTTAAATAATACGGAAGCGCCGAAACTAGATTAATTTTATAAACTAAGCTTACCAGATACCCTAAAACCGACCCCAGGAGGCCTCCGGCAAATCCTAAAATAGAATTTTCCATAACGATTAATTTAATGATCTCTTGATCTTGCCAACCAATCGCTTTTAATGTCCCCACTTCGCTGGAACGCTCCAGGACCGAACCAAATGCGGTTTTGGCAATCAAAAGAAAAACAATCAAAACTACAATTAAAAATGTCGCCAGCATCAACTTTTGCGCTAAATTTGAAAATCCCGCGACACTCGACAAATAATCCCGGGAAGTTGTGATGGTTACAGTATCATTGCTTAATGCCTTTTTTATTTTCTGTTTAACTACCGCGGTATTTATTCCTCCTTTAAGCTTGACGAAGATAATATCCACAATTTCTCCCCGGCCAGCCATTTCTATCGCCACCTTTAAGGGGACAAAAACCTGCGCTCCGGCAATCTTGGCGTCATAACCCGGATCAATAATTCCAATTACTTTATTACCCAACCGAGGGCCAATATCGATACTATCTTCAAGCTTTAAGTTCCGTGTCCTGGCAAAATCTTTATCCAAGATAACAGCATAGCTGTCTTCTTTAGTAAAATATCTACCTTGAATATTTTTTAAGTCGCTTTTCTTAATCGGGCCAATTTCCACAGGATCAGGATTAACCCCGACCACTACAATCGGGCTAAAATTTGATTGGCCACTAGCGGCATGCTCACCCGTCGCGCAAAAACTCCCCGCCGGACCAGTCGTACAAGGCGCTCCGTTTGTATCTTTTCCATCTTTAGAAGCAAGCAAACCCGCATGAGAAGTACCCGATGGATCCTGTGTTCTTATTGCCTGAGATTGATTAGAAACCGGAAATGCCCAAGTAATTAAAGCACCTTCAGCTACAACTACTTCATCTAGAGCTTTTATTTTATCAATTAATTTAGACGGAATCGGATTAAGGTCTGTGGGAAGTTTCACTATCGACCATACGCAAGGCTCTCCCTGCAACTGCACAATCATATCCGCGCCGGCTTCAGCCAGGGGTTTATTAAAAGCTGCTTGAGCACTCTTCAGTATTAATACCACCGAAATAAATAGGGCCACCCCGATAATTATTCCCGCCAAAGAAACTAAAGACCTTCTTGGCCGGGAGAGTAGATTTTTTAAAGAAAATTTTATCAGCATAAAAATATTCCTCTAACGCGCCTGTTTTTTTAACTCTTGATGCAGCCTGGCCGCTAAGGCGACATAAAGCGCCTTATCCGCTTCTATCTGCTTGTCTCTTTCACCCACAATCAAGGTCAATTGATTGACTTTTGTCTTCAGCGTCCTTATCTGCTTTATCATGCTTAGTGAGCTTATTAGCAAAACTACCAAAACCACCGCCAGTACCAAACTTACTAGTTTTTTGCTTTCCGGGTTCATTGGTCTCCTCCTGCTTATTGCGTCTTATTTAGTTTTTGTCGTAGCTTCCATTATTTTATCTTTTAATTCTTTTTGCTTATTTTTCTCTAACTCAAGCCGCCGCACCATAACCTGATATGAAACCAAATCCGCGCGATATTTTTCTTCCAGATCTTTTTTTAAATCTGCCTCTTTTTGCTGATACCGCTGTAAATCTGTATTATTTTTAAGCGGTTGTTTAAACTTAGGTTTAGAAAAAATAAAAAAAATACTCACTCCGCAAAACACTAAAACCAGGATCATCAAAGCTAAAACTATGCTTTTGGGCATTTTTTATCTTAATCTCTTCTGCCAGTTTAATTCATCATTAGCCTTGAGTATCCAACTTTTTACTTGTCTGGCATCCTCGGCACTGGGAGCTAACTCCAAGTATTTCTGATAATAAAAAACCGCCTTTTTTCTATCTTTAATACAATCATCATAAAGAATTCCTAAGTTATAGCAAATATCCGCGTTAAACGGCGCTAGTTCCAACGCTTTTTCATATTCCTTAACTGCGTCTTCATACCTTTGCGTATCTTCATAGAGTAGGGCTAAATTATAACGGCGTTTAAAATATCGATCTTCAAAAGTTTCTAGGGGCCGATCTGATTTTTCACTTTGTGCATCCTTGGGCGGGGTAACTGAACTTGATCCTTGAATAGATTTATCTAAAGCCACATTCACAATTTTCTTTTTTTCCGCTGATTCTAAAAGCCCGGCTGCGCTTTCATCGCGATCGGCATTTTCTAAATTTTTTAATTCCTCAAACCGGATAGAATAAAAATCTGCCCGCTCCTTGTCTTTAATATCGCGGATATAAATACTGGCTAAACGAAAATTAGCATAAGCTTCTTGGGGATCAATTTCGATAATTTTTTTATACTCACCGACTGCTTCTAAATATTTTTTATCAAACTCGTAATTAATTCCAAGCTTATAATGATTAAACTTAGATTGTTTTAACTCCAACTTGGCATTAACTTCTAAAAGATCCTGCTTAAGCGCGTCCTTTTCATTATTTAATTTTTTAAATTTTTGTTTTATACCCGACATTTGCCTAAGCAAATCTTTTTCTTGGGCAAGATACTGTTTCGCCACGGACTCTAATGCTTGTTTGTTTTCCTTCGCGGATAACTGAAGTTGCGCTTCTGCTGATTGCTTAACTTGCGTTAAAGCAACTTGGGCATTATTTTTTTCTTCCAAAAGCACTCCCACTTGCTTTTTTAAATTAGCTTCATTTTCTCTTACTCCCCCAAACTCCGCCTCCAATCTTGCCAGCTTCATTCCCAAGTCATTTTTTCTTTCTTCCAGCTCATTCTTAGTAAGATTCAATTCTTTAATCTGCTGCTCTAGCTGGGTTAATTTCAAATTTTTTTTACTCAGGTCATCTTTTAATGAATTTATTTCTAAACCCTTAGCCGAGATTGTTTTCACTGCCAGGCTCAAACCAATCAACAGCCCGATCAATAAAAGCCCCAGAAGAATAGCTAAGATGCGTTTATTCATTTCTTAAGTGGTTTCCTTACTTTCCCTTTCTCGCCCCCCTGATCAAGCATCTCCTCTTCTCCAGTAATAATATGCGGAGTAACAAAAATAGCCAATTCTGTCTTCTTATTCAAATTCTTTTTAGTTTTAAATAAGTTACCTAAAAGGGGTAAGTTACCTAAAAGAGGCACCTTAGAGACACTCTTATCCACGGTATCTTTAATCAACCCGGCTAAAATAACTGTCTTGCCGTTTTTAACCACGACATCGGTTTCTACATTTGAAGACGCCACGATGGGGATTTTATTACCTTCCGTAGTTTCCAATGTACTAGTTACCGAGCTAATCTCTGGCTTAATATGCATCTTAACAAAACCATCACTATTAATTGTCGGCGTAACATAAAGTGTTACTCCCACATCGATAAATTGCACACTTTCAGCGGTAGTGGTAGTTGCCTGGCCGGTAGTAATGGTTGTGGTTACATAAGCCTCACGAGAACCCACCATAAATTTTGCTTCCTCATTGTTGCAAACAATTATGCGCGGCGAGGAAACAATTTCTAATTTACCATATTCCTTAATAAACTTAAAAGCAACCTCATATTTATCCGTATCTATGTTCCCCACATTCAAAGCCATGGAAGAAGCCGTAGAAGCAGGGGCACTATACGGAAAAGTTCCAATCAGAGTCATTGAATCTAGCGATAAACCATAAACCTTTTTCCAATTCACACCCATCGAGAAATCATCATTTAAAGTTATCTCAACAATTTTTACCTCTAGCAGCACCTCTTTAGTCTTCATATCAAAAGCCGCCACTAAATCTCTAATCCTGGGAAAATTATATACCAGATCCGTAACCACCAATTTATTGGTCCGCTCATCTACCTCCAGGGTTCCGACATCTTTCGTTAAAATTTTAGTTAACTCTCCTTTAATCTCGGCGACCTTGGCATATTGTAATTCAAATACCTCTCTTTTTGTCGGAAGTACCCGGGTAACCGTAGATATATCTACCCCCTTAATCGCTGCTTCCATTTCCTGGATCTTCTCCGGGGTATCGACTAAAATAATCATTCCCGTCGCCTCATCAATAATCACTTTACCGATCGAGCTTTTTAAATTACCAAGTATCGTGCCGATTCTCTTGGGATCAGCGTATTTAAGCATGATTGTTTTGGACTGCTTCTTGGAAGTATATTTTTCGCCATAAAGCGCCTCATACTCGGTTTCCGTCATGATCGTAATAATGCCCGCCTTTTTTTCAATCGCCAGATTATTCGCCAATAGAATTATCTCCATTACTTCGGCAATGGAAACATCTTTTAGAAATAAAGTTACTTTCCCGCTGACATTTTTAGTCGCGACAATATTTAAATCTCCCTGCTTGGATAAAAACTTAATTGTATCCATAATATCCATACTGCGTAAATCCAGAGATATCTTTTTGGCTAAACCAGCAAAAGGATCGCTGCTTTTGGACAGAAAACCTGTTTCTACCGGAGTTTCCGGAGCAGTTTTTTGTTCTGCGCTTTGAGCCACTGCTTGATCATCTTGAGCAAACGCCGGGACAAAAATTAACCTTGTTCCTAAACTCATAAAAAATAGCATTATAATTATGCGGGTTATTTTTTTCATTTTACATTAGAAATAGCTTCTCTCCTCCGACATCAAAAGTAACTTTATCTCTGGAAATTGCATCTACTTTAAGTGTGTTAAGCATCTCCCCGGTTTTAAGAAAATAAGTTTTATTGGCTTTTTTATCCTCAATAATTGCCTCGGGAACATCCCCCCAAGATATCCCGACTAATTTAAGGTCCGCCGTCAGCGCCGCCAACATTTTTTTAACTTCCGTATCCGTGGGGCCGGAACTTTTTAACACCACCGGAGTAAATATATCTCTGCGCTGCACCATCTCCAAGTAGCGTAAAAATTGACGCACTTCCGAGCTGGAGCCTTCCTTAAAACTCCATTTTTTTGCCGCCGTGATCTTCTTAATCAACTGGTTTATTTCTAAACGCCTAACCGTAAAATCTACCGCTAAATAAATAAGCAAAAGCGCCGCCACTCCAGCCAAAATCTTATTCCAAACCTTTAAATCCGGCTCTTTAATCGCGCTTTTTATATTGGCAAAAACATTGCCCCAGAGCCTTTGTAAAAACGGAACAAAAGAAGCAATTCCGCTTAAATTAATTGAGGAAAAAAAATTAGCTTTCTTGCGTTTCTGTCCTAATGATGAGCCAAGTCCCTCTCCATCTTCAATTAAATTTAATAATTGTTCTTCAGGAGTAGGTTTGTTTTTTGCCATCTTAAATTTGCCTCATGATCAATAATCTCTTTAATCAAATCACTGTCTACAATTAGCTTATTTTTCATCACTAACAATTTTAATGCCTTATGGCACAACATGGCAATCCGGCGAGGATATCCTTCGGTGTTTCTAAATATTTCCTTAATTGCTTTTTCTTCAAATAATTGTTCCCGGCCACGATAGCCGGCCTGCCGAAGGCGAAACTCAATCATTTCTTTAGTCTCTTCAAAGCCAAAGGGGCTCAAGGTATACAACAAACTAACTCGGTCGATAAGATTCCTAACTTCTGTCAAGCGAGGTAATAATTCTATCTGGCCCAGAATCACCAACTGCAATAATTTAAATTCATTCGTCTCATAATTTAACAACATGCGCAGCGCTTCTAAAGATACGGAGTTTAATTTTTGCGCTTCATCCACCAATAAAACAATGGTTTTATTCTCTTCTACCCCTTTTTGAAAAAGATACCTTTTAATCGCCTCTTTATAATCAAGCACTGAGGGTTTATCTTTAGCGATTTCAATTTTAAAGGTTCTCACCAATGAATCCAGGAAAATTTCTTCGTTATCAAAAGTGGGATCCAGAATCATATGAAAGATAATATCATCTCTCTCTTTGAGCATCTGAAATAACTTCCTGGAAAGCGTAGTTTTACCGGTTCCCACGTCCCCCAAAACAACGCTTAGCCCTCTTTTTAACCGGATTTCCACCACCAAACGCATCAAGGCGGCCCGATGCTCACCCGATTCAAAGAAAAAATTAGGGTCTGGACTAGTAGAAAATGGTTCTTTATTTAATCCGATTACCGAAAAATAACTCATCGTTTTTAATTTTAACTGAACTTTAAATTATTAATTATCAACTAGTTACGCCATTACTACATCCCGACCAATTTTTTCCGAATCAAATTTAAGGGATAGCCCTCTCGAGCGAGCTCAGATATCTTCTGCAAGCGCTCTTTGATTACCTGCTCTTCATACATCCGCTTATTGCCAACTTTAGCCGCCACCGGCAGCAGTCCAATTGCGGTATAATAATTAATTTTTTGATAAGGGGTGTGGAATTTAACTACGATTTCTTGAGCAGATATGATTTTCTTAGCCATGAGTAATAGTTTTTTAAGTAAATAAGTACTTATAGTAATTACTAAAAGTACTGCACTTGCTATAAGCTTAACATATTTCCCCCAAAAGTCAAGCAATTTCTGCTCGCTGTGATTAAAAAATGGAAAGTTTACTTGTATTTGAAAAGAATGGGAAGGTTTTTATTTTTCATAACAAAAAATAAAAACCTTCCCTTGATTTTATCATAAAACTAATATTTCCGTCGGAAACAATATTTTAATCTAAAAAATAACTAACCTTAAAGCATCTTGACTTACCCATCCCAGCTTATTATCAAAACGCTTAATCTTAAGCCAGTTTTTTACTTTTTCCACTACCAGTACTTTGTTTCCTTGATTAAGTTTAAAATATGTTGTCGCGTTTTCTAATGGCTCAAACTTAACATCTATTTCTTTACTGATTACCACCGCCATTTTATGCGTATAGCTTATCTGCCGATTTAACGCCAGACCAGAACAGATCAATAGCGCAACTAGAACATAAATAAACCACCTAAAAACTCTTCGCAGTCCACTAAATAACAAATTCAGAATAAAGAAAACAATTAAAATTATATAAATAACGGACATAAAAATTGTCATCGAGTTAATGCTGACGATTTGAAATAAGCCATCAACCATTCTTTCAAACCAGCTTCCAAAAAGCTGCGGTTCTAAATTCAATCTTTGCAAGGTATAGTCATAATTGCTTTTTAAATCGCTATCATTAGGGATAAAACTCCTTGCCCTTTCATAACTTAGCACCGCCAACCCAAGTTCTCCTTTTTTAAAATAACTATTCCCCAAATTATAATAAAGATTCCCACTTTCTTGCCCCTGGTCAATTATTTTTTGATAATCTTCAATCGCTTCATCATATTTACCTTCCTGGTAATAAATATTTGCCTGATAAAACAACGCCACTGGGGAATTGCCGGTTATTGCTTGCGCTAAAGAGCTATTCCAACAAGAAATTAAAATAATCGCCGTAAAAAAAACAAGCTTATTTAGCCAACTTAGCTTTTTCATGTTTTCTTTCTTTGCAAATAATCTATTGCTTCTTCCAATTTATTTAAAGCATCGCGCATATTCACTGGGGTTAGCTGCGACGATGCGTATCTAACCATATCACATTCTCGGAAGATATCTTTTAATTTAACTAAAATCTCTTCGGCTACTTTTTCTTTGCGTAAATGTTCATCAATAACGCTGATGGTAATGCCCTTTGACGATAAATGAAATTTATCTCCCAGGTATTCTTGCATCGTTAAAAACAAGGTGTCGTAGAATTTCTGCATATCCGCCTTAGCTAAATATTTTTTTGCCTGCCCAATGCCTATTTTGGCTTTTCGAGGCGCCAGGAGCCCCCGCGCGTATTTAAGATCAGTTTTAAGCCTTTGTTTCTTTGCGTAAAAAATAGCCATCAACAGATAAAACAACAAAGGAATTATCTGGAGCCCCAGAAATATTTTATGCTTATAAAGATAATCATTTTTCTTTTTTAAAGGGCCAGGATTATCTTTAATATAAATAATATCCCGGCCGAATTTTTCTTCCTTAATCAGGGCAACTGGGGCAATTTGTTTATTTTCTACTAGCCTAGATTCTTCTTTTTCAGAATTAATTATGACGATGGGAAATGGCCCCCGAGAAATAGTTTTATATTGCCCGGAGCTGGTATCAAAAAAATCAAAAGATATTGCGGGGACTTCTTTAACTTCTCGGCTCATCGGCATAATAATTTGTTCGAAACTTTTTTTATTGGCTTCCTGTTTTATCTGCGGCTCGTAAATCTTTAAGCCATCAACTGATCTAAGTTTAGGAACTCCCACGGTATTAAGATTGCCTTGGCCGTTAACCGTCATTTTGAGAGTAATCGGATCGCCAAGTTTAACCTCTAAGGGCGCGGCGGTTACTTCGAATTCAAAATTACCTAAAGCGCCCGAGAAATCTATTGGTTTATTTTCTTGCGGTAAAGATAAAATCGCGCAAGTAATCTCATTAGATTTTAAATCTAAAGGGTGGGTTTCATATCTTGCGAAGAAATCATCGAATATATTCGCCCCAAATCCACCCTGAGCATCAAAAGGAGATCTGCTCCTTGTCTGCTTAGGCGTAATCAGGTTGCATTTAATTTGAGCCGGGCCAAGTTTAAATTCTCCCGGCCTTAAACCAAAAATAGCCGTATTAAACTCTATGACATCAAAATTTATTCCGTTACGCACTTCTTGATATTGATTAGGTTTATCAAAAGCCGCCACGGAAAAACCCTCATGGCTAAATTCCGGAAGTTGTATGTCCCTGATACCCAATCTATTTACATACAGCCTAATGGTCAAAGGAATAATTTCATTTAAATAAGCTCTTTCCTTTTCTGTTTGAATGGTTACAAATAATCGATCACTTAATTCCCTTAACTCCGGAGCCGGCTGGTTGCTTGTGCTAGACTGAGTAGAACTTTGCGCCTGAGCCGATAACACCTCTATACTCAACTGATTAGAAGTATATTGATCCCCATTGTGTTGAAATTTAAAAGGCCCAATTTTAAAACTGCCTATTTTCGTCGGTAATAACATATAATTATGCGTAATCGAACCAGAAACTTTTCCATTAACAATAGACATCATTGTTGACGGGCCTAAATATCGAGTTTGGAATCCCTCAATCGTTGATAAATCTAAAGCAGATATATCTTGCGCATTGCTAAAATTTAAAGCCAATTGTAAAGAACTCCCCAAAGATACTTTATTTGTATCTACTGTAACTTCAAAACTAATCTCTTTGGCAAAACAACTAAACGTGAAACTTAAAAAGCAAAGCAAAAAGCTTATGCTTAATTTCAAAAATTTAAAACTTCTGATAATCTTCTTAGTTTTATTCATTACCAATCCTTCAATACATCCCCCAAAGATCCTTTTTTGTTATCCTCTAACTTCCCTGAAGAATTTTCTTCCTGTCGATATCCTTCTAAAAGCATGCTTGCTTCTTGCTCAGACATCTCTTTTGTTTCTTCTGTAGACTGCCCCTTTGATTCTTCTTTTTGCTTTTCTTTTTCTTGGGCTTGTTTATCTTCCGGGGCAAGCTGAGCGGCTTCTTTTTTTTGCTCCTGGGTTTTTTGCTCTTGACCGGAAGCTGTCTGCTGCTTGGCTGTCGCCTGCTCAACTTGTTTTTCCTGTCCTTTATCCTGAGGCTGACCTTGGTCATCCTTTGCCTGCTTCTTGCTCTCCGACTGCTCCTTTTGCTTATCCTGTTCTTGTTTTAGCTTATCCAATAATATCTTTAATTCTTTTTCTACCAATTCATGGTTTATTTTCGCATCCTGATCCTTAGAATTTAACTCGATTGCTCTTTTATAATAATCCAGAGATTGGCGCAATAAATTTATCGTTTCCTTAAGTTCTGTATTCTCCTTTAACTTACCCAGCTTA
>Ga0247841_10007401_pt1 | contig 16343 bp, 10 predicted proteins | sample LaCruzMarch2015__2_FD_192410 | JGI IMG/M metagenome (GOLD analysis project Ga0247841, IMG submission 192410) | Freshwater microbial communities from meromictic Lake La Cruz, Castile-La Mancha, Spain - LaCruzMarch2015_18m | ecosystem: Environmental > Aquatic > Freshwater > Lake | place: Spain... | reverse complement strand
GGGAAATACTGCCAGCCTGGGCCGGGATTGTAGGCGATCAGGAAGGCATCGAAGCGGTAGAGTGAACCCCCGAGAATGGTCGCCAGCGCGGTCCAGAACAGCACCCGCGGCCGCACGCGCCGCTCCTTATGCAGCAGATTGACGATCGCATAGAGGAATAGCGCGGTTTCAAGCACGAACAGCAGAGGTTCCGGGCCGGGCTTCAGCAGGGCCGCGATGGCACCCGTCCACACCAGATCGCTGATCCGCAGCACCAGATACAGGATCAACAGCCAGGGAATGATAGCCGAGAGCTTGGATAACAGGTCAGTCTCGATCGGGCGATCGAGATTGACCGCGGCATAGAGCGACTCGAACACCACCATCGCATAGCCCATGGTGATCGCGGTCAGCAGGAACAAGAGCGGGATGATATTGGTCTGCCAGAGCGGATGCACCTTGTAACCGGCGATCAGCAGCAGCGAGCCCAGGGAGGATTGATGCATGGTCGGCAGCAGGATACCGAGTCCGATGAAGAAAAACAGGGCGTGCCGTACCTGGCGTAAGTGCCGGTTGTCCTTCATCGCTTCGAGAATCGCGGGCGACAGCTCGATCCACAGCACCAGGGTATAGAGCGTGACGCAAAGCGCCACTTCGAGCATCACCGAATTCAGATTCGCGTACTGCGGCAGAAAGACATTGTAGAGCTGCCAATAGCGGCCGACATCGATCACGATCGACAACCCCGCGAGGGTATAGCCGAAAACGCTCGTCAGCAGCGCCGCCCGGATCATCGGATGGAACTGACCACGATTGAAGATGTAGACCAGCAGCGCCATCGCGTAACCGCCGCACGCGATGGCTGTGCCGGTGACCACGTCATAGGTGATCCAGATACCCCAGGGAAACCCGTCGCTGAGGTTCGCCACATCACCGATGCCGAAGATGAACCGGCGGGCCATGAAGAAGGCGCCGATCAGCACCAGCACGCCCATGAAGTAGAAATGCCGGGTCAGCAGTTTGCCGCCGATCGGCCGATAGACTTCACTCATCACGGCGGCCCTCCCGCGCCTCAGGGGTCGACTCCTCACCCTCGGACGCGTCCTCCTGTTCTGCATGGGTGCGGCGATAGACGGCAAAGACCAGTCCGCCCAGCAGCAGCGTCGGTGCGACCATGCCCTGATAGAGCGTATGCTGAATGGTCTCCGAGAGTTGGGCGCGCGAGGTGTCGCCCACGGGCGGCAGCCCCAGCTTATCGAAGGGAACACCCGCCATCATCAGATATTGGGTGCCGCCGCTTTCGGTCTCTCCGTAGACTTTCGGGTGATAGCCGGTTACCTCCGCCTTACGTTGCTCATCGCCGTCCAAACGGCGCACCGGATACTGCTGCTGCTCGCCCGGCTTGAAGGTCAGGCGGCGATGGGCCTCGGTCAACAGGTCGGGCAAGCGCCCGAACAGGCTCGCACCGGTGGGACAGGCATCGCAACAGGCGGGAATGCCGCCCGCGGCCAGGCGGTCGGGGCACAATTGGCACTTGACGATCTTCGGAAATGCCTTGTCGTATTCGAATTTCGGGATATTGAATGGACACGCAAGCTGGCAATAGCGGCACCCGATACAGGCATCGGGATTGTAACGCACCACACCGGTGAACGGATCCTTGGTCAAGGCACTGACCGGACAAGCCGAGATGCAATTGGGATCGACGCAGTGCATGCAACTGCGTTTGATGAAGCTGAAGCCGTCTTCCTCGCGGTCCTTCACCGCGGCGGTACCGCTGGTGTAGACCTTGATCTTGGTCATGGTACGGCTGTTCAGATCGTTATCGGCATCCCAGGTGCCGGCCACGCCGTGGGCTCGCTCCAGCGGTGTGTCATGCGCCATTGGCATGTCGTTCTCGGCCTTACAGGCGACCTCACAGGCTTTGCAGCCGATGCACAGGGTCGCATCGTAGAGTATACCCACGGCCTCCGGCGGCAGCTCCTTTGGAGGGCGCGCCGCGGCTGGGGCCGGACACAATGCAGTCGCTGCGCCGGCGGCCGCGATCTTGAAGAATGCACGGCGATCGATGTTCATTTTGGTTCCTCCGCTTCGCTCTTGGCGACGGCGGTTGATTCAGCCTCGACCTGCTTGAGTTTTTCATTGGCACCCAAGGCATAGACGACAGCACCGCCGGCAATGGCGCCGGTGACGGCCGCGGCGCCGACAGTGACACCGCCCGCATGCTTGGTGATGATCTCGGGGAACAGCGATGGCGGGGTCACCGACTCAACGTCGGCTTGCTCGTGCAGCGCCTTGTGGAAGCCCACACCCTGCTCCGCACAACCGAAACAGGGATGACCGATCCCGACCGGCCAGGTATTGGCACCGACATCACCGAACTCGATCGCCGGACAATTGGCCCAAGTCTCCGGACCCTTGCAGCCGAGCTTGTACAGACACCAGCCCTGGCGATGGCCGGCGTCGCCGAACTGCTCGGCAAAGCGGCCGGCGTCGAAGTGCGGCCGGCGTTCACAGTGATCATGGATCAAATGCCCATAGGCGAAGCGTGGGCGGCCTTTGGCGTCCAGTTCAGGCAGTTTCTTGAGGGTCAGGTAATACAGGACGGTCGCCAGTAAATTATAGGGCGAGGCCGGACAACCGGGCAGCGTGATCACCGGCAATGGCGTGCCGTCGGTTTTGGTGATGCCGGTGATCCGCAGCGCTTCAGGCAGGCCGACAGCGCCGGTCGGATTGGGCGCCGCGCTCTGTACACCACCCCAGGAGGCGCATGATCCGATCGCGACGGCCGCCGCGGCGTGCGGGGCGATCTCATGCAGCATCTGCTGCGGTGTCTTATCGGCGATCTTGCAATAGATACCACCGTCACGCAGCGGTACCGAGCCCTCGACGACCAGGATGAATTGTCCCTTGTTCTTGTCCAGCGAGTCGTGCAGCGCCTGCTCGGCCTGATGCCCCGCGGCGGCCAGCAAGGTCTCCGAATAGTCCAATGAGATCAGATCCAGCAGCAGGGTTTCGACGGTCGGATGCGTGGCCCGCAACAGCGACTCGGTACAACCGGTACATTCCTGGAAATGCAGCCAGATCACCGTCGGGCGTGCTTTGGTGTCCTCGAGGGCCGCGAGCACCTGACCCGACATGCCGAGCGGCAGGCCCAGCGTCGCGGTGATGCCGAGCGCGAACTCAATGAAGCGGCGTCGGCTGATGCCATAGACATCCAGTTGATCGGAGAGGTAGGGGCCGAGCGCGGGCTCGCGTCGGCTTGCTGCTGATCGGTTCATAGATCCTGCCTTGCCCGATGGGGCGCTGCACAGGTTGATGCTATTCGTGAAACGCTACGACTGAATTCTCAAATAGATCGGTCGGCTTCCTGCCTGGAGGCGCGAGCAAAAATCCCCGCAACAGAATGCAATGACAATTGTCATAGCGGTCTTCGACCGCCGGGTCATTGAACCCGCGGGATCGCGTCGGCGATCGAACAAGCGCGTAACGCGTTCGCCATGCCGTCTGTGTTCAATTTAGGCGACGTCCTCCCGTTAAGTAACAATGTGGATATATGGTAATACTCTTATAGACCATCGCGCGCGGGTTGTCCAATACGGAATCGGCGCGGATGACGGTGCGACTTCAGTCGCACCGATTCGGACGCAGGTGCGACTGAAGTCGCACCGACACTGACCGGTATCCGAATCCCGGAAATCGCCTTAGTCGGCAAGCCCCTCGGCCTTGCGCTGCTCGCTGTAGCGCCGATATGCCGGACTGTCGAAGATCGCCGCCTCTAGACCGGATTCCAGAGCGCGCTGAAACAGCAGCTCCATCACCAGGGTCTGGGCCTCGCGGATCGGCAACGGGGTGGTGGCGCGGGCGTCGGGCAGTTGCTCGATGATCTCCAGTGCGCGGGTGAGGGTCGCGGCGTCCTGGGTCGCTGCCAGCAGCCCATAGATCATGCCGTACAGCGCGTCGAGGCTGGTCGGCAGCAGTGCCGCGGTCTCGGCCCCGGGCCGGGCGGCGAGCAGCCGCAGCACGTCGACCCCCGCCTGGATTTCGCGCAGCACACCGAAGAACTCGGCCGCGTTGGCCGCGCCGATGCGCCCCTGGACGAAGACGCGCTTGGCCGGTTCCGACAACCCGGACTTGAGCACGTTGGAGACGTCTTCCCAGCCGCGCGGGCTCGCCCCCACCAGATGATCGTTGGCGAGTTGCGCCTGGGTGTCGTCGAGTTTGTCGGGCCGCACCTTGAGATAGGCCAGCACCTCCGGGGCAAACCCCCTGGTCAGGGCGTGGGCCAGAAAGGCGTCGATGGCGGTCTGTACGTTGAAATGGAACATCCGGTCAGCGAGCGCCGTGCCCATATCGTGGGTGACCGCCCCGTGGAAGCTGGCGTTCCCCGCCGCGATCACCTGCCAGCCATCCGGCAGGCAATAGTGACCGACGCGGCGATCCAGGATCAGCGAATAGGCCGAGATCTGCAGGCGTTGATCGGCCGCCGTCAGTTCGTCGAGAAACAGGATGCCGTCGGGCTCATCCTGCCCGGGCAGAAACTCCGGCGGAAACCACAGGGTCTTGGACTGCCGCTCGTCCACCCAGATCGCGCCGCGAATGTCCACCGGCTCGATGGTGGTGAGGCGCAGATCCACCAGCGGCACGCCGAAGTGCGCTGCCACCTGGTGTACGATGGACGATTTGCCCACGCCGCGGGTGCCCCACAGCATGGAGGCACGGCGCCGCAGCAGGGGGTCGGTGTACTGCTCGATCAGCGCCTGCTTGGCTGCCGCGATGGACACTGCCGGGATATTCATGGGATGGGACCGCTCCTGGTGAGATAGTTGGGCACAGCCGAGGCCCCATGACCGTTGCGGTCTTGCGCTTGGCGCGGCTGGCCTGGGGTCGGGGCAGGAACCTGGAACCGGTCATTGAAGAATTCAATTCGACCGCGCTGCGAACGGCAGCACGCATTGAGCACCCGGCCCGTGACATCTCACGCGTTTGGCCTATCATAAGGATGGGCTGGGGGCGATATCCGATGGTCAGCGGCGGTTCAGGCCGACGCCACACCGTGCAACCGGGGGGCTCCTTGCGTCCGCACCACACGAAACGTAGTTTTAAATCGAGAGGTTGGCGGTCATGATCACGTTACAAACGTCGGCAGGGATTCGCACCAGCGCGGAGATCCGCGGTTTTCGCTCACTGCGGCACCCGGTCGGGCCGCGCCTGAGCGCGCTGGACACGGGCCGCATGATGCAAGGGCGCGCCCACCGGATGGCGCGGATGGATCACAAGTCCTGGTTCGTCGGCTTGGGCCGCTGAGCGCGTCGGTCCGCACAGCGGACCCTACGGTAAGGCCGCGATCCGTAGGGTCCGCTGTGCGGACCAGCGGCCTCGCTGTCGCTACGATGGCCGGGATATGATCAAGGCCACCCAGCGTTGTTGACCGCTGACCGCTCGGTACGTTTAGGGGCTGCTCCACATCACGTTCTCCCCCGCCGCTGCCGCATCGCTCAATAACGCGATCAAGGGGAGTGCGCGGTTTGCCAGGCTGATATGCCGCTCTTCGCCATCGTCGGCGGCACCGACCCCGGTCTTGGGATCCAGCGGCGTATCCGGGTGCTCCGAGACCGCCCGGCGCAGCCGCTCCAGGGCGGCCGGCACATCCGCCGCCAGCAGCGCCCCCGGCACGGTGCCGCTGTGACCCATGAGCTTGATCAGGGTCACCGCTACCTCGCCAAACATCGTGATATTGGCATGGGCCTTGGTTTCAAAGGTCACCAGCATGGAAGCCTCCACGGGTTGTCGCTCGCGACCGGCGTGGCCGCCCCGCTACTGTAGCAAAGCTGGGGTTCAGGGTTCAGGGTTCAGGGTTCAGGGTGATTTTTCCCTGAAAACGCAGTTCTCACGCCAAGGCGCTCAGCTCGCCAAGGTTTTTTTGTCACCAGACTTGAGGCGGCGCCCGGCGAGTTATGCACGACGGATACCCTTGGCAGGCACGCATCGGCTGCTGCGCCGACCTTGATGATGATGAATGGGTCGGCGCCGGTGTGCTCATCGGTACGCGGCAGGTGATGACCTGCGCGACCGTGGTCGCCGCCGCCCTGAGGGTGGAGGTCGGCGCAGAGGCGCCGGCCGGGGAGGTCGCGGTGATCCTGCCGCTGCTGCCGAACCCGCACCGCGGGATAGCGCGGGTCGCGGCCTGGGCACCGCATGCCGGACTGGACCCGCGCTGGACGCTCCCCGGTACGCGACCGCCGGGGCTTGCCGTGCTGGAATTGACCGAGCCGGTTCCGGAACTGGTCGTCGCGGCTGCGTTGGAATTGCTCGAACCCGCGGCCTACCGCAACCGGGCGGTGTTCTGCCTGGGCTTTCCACCGGAGCATCCGACCGGGCTGCGCATCCACGCGGACTGTGCCGATGAAGACGCGCAGGCCATCACCGGCCTGGAAACCGATCACGGCAGCATCGACGGCAGTTTCACCGGAACCGGCGCCTGGGACCCGATCCGCGGGTCCGTGCTGGGTCTGGTGGTCGCCGCCGACAACGCGGGATCGGACGGGTTTCTGATCCCTTCCCAGGCGCTGCTCGCGGTCTGGCCCCAGGCCCGGATCCGTCAAGACCAGGGAGTCGGTGGACGCCTGCTGACCTGGCTGGCGGGCCTGGACACCCGACTGGGCAACCTTTTGCTCCGCCTGGGTGCCGCGCTGGCATTCGCTGCCTTGGGCCTGGTGTGGTGGCTGGAGCCGGACACGCCGGCGCCGCTGCCGCCCACGGAGCCCGTCGCCGCCACCAGCGGCATTGCCGGCTTCGTCTGGGAGCGGAGCGGTCAACCGATCCCAGGGGTCCGCGTGCTCATCCCCACCCGCGCGGCAAGCAGTGAAACCGACCGCTTTGGCCGCTTCATCATCAGGCTGCAGGAACCGGCCGGCGCACGGATCGAGGTGATGGTGATCGCCCCCGGCTACCGCAGTCTGTCCACGGTTCAGCGCATCGGCGACAACCGCATCAATCTGGTACTGGAGCCGAACAAGGGGGACGATCGACCAGTTGACTGATCTGCGCGCGGGCCGCGGCGGCCTGCTCCCCCGCGAGCGGCGCCAGCACGCGCAGCGCGGCCCGCAGCCCCGCCTGCACGTCTGGATCACACACCGCACCTGGATCCAGGTCCGCTGCCTCGATTCCCGCCGCCAGGGCCCGGGCAAGCGACTCAACCGCCGCCTCGGCATGGGCGCCGGCCGGATAGTCCGCGAGGTAACGGACAAACCCGTCATCGACCAGCGACGCCAGGGCGTCTTGCATGCCGCCCCCGCCCTCATCTTCTTCATTCCACTCGAGGCAATCGACCGCGATCTTCACGGTCACTGGATCGTTGCCGGACGCCTGCGCCGCCGCCCAGGCCAGCCGTTCTGCCGCCGGCCGCCCGCGAAAGCGCTCGTGCAAGGCCCAATAGGCAGCGGGATCGAGCCGTTCGGGACCCTCTTCCCAAACGGGCTTCACATCGGTCTCGAGACCCCTGAACCGCGCCGCCACGCTCGGGGCATCGGCCAGAGACAGCGCAAACGCGGTCGGCAGGTCGTTACAGGAAAAGCCCAGGGCCAGCACCCGGCCGAGACCCTGCAGGCGGGCCAGTTCTACGTCGGCAGCCAGGTCCTCGGCAAGCGTTGGACGCACCCGCGCGAGCAACTCCAGGAACTCCAGCTCAGCCCGCAGCGACTTGGGCTCGGAGGCCAGGTGACGTTCCAGAATCTCACCGTAGGACAACAGCGGATGAGTCGGATCATGCGGTGCCAGCAGACCGCCGAAGACCCAGCCGCTGATGCCTGCCGGTGACTCTACCTGGTACCAACGCCCCGCGACTCCATCGACGCGGCTGGGGACGACAGTCCGCTTACGCACCGTAACCACCGTCCCCAATGCGAGGCGCTCGAGTTGGCCGCAGCCTGGTTCTGGGTCCGGACGCAAGCGCACTCCCGGGACCACCGTGATGCGCGTGTGGCGTGCGACCGACTCCACCCGCGGCGCATCCCGAGCGCCATCCTGCACCGCACGAGGCGTCCGGCAGGTTTCGACAAACGCCGCGAAGCGCTCCAGGACGCGGCGCGGGTCAGCCGCAGCGCCGCCCCGCTCGCTAAACCGCTTGGGCGTCTCGGCGCGGACCCGCCCGATGAACGCCTGACCATCAGCCTGCTGCGCCGGATCCCGAGCGGCGACGCGTTGCCGCTCCAGGACCACCCGGTAAGCCCGTTGCGGATGTGAGGAATCGAAGGGCGTGAGATCGCTGCCGAAGGCCCAGCCGAAAACGCCGTGCGGCGCCGCCACGTAATACCAGTGGTCCTCGACACCGGCGACACGGCTGCTGAACGCCTGGCGACCCAAGGTCAAGACCAGGGTACCGCTGCCGATCCGCTGCCAGTCGGCGTCGAGGCGGCTGCGATAGAGCAGCGCCGCGGCGGCCGGATCAGGCGCCTCGCGGATCACGCCCAGCCCGAGGGTCATCCGCTCCGGCGCGACCACCGCCTCGACCCAGGCCCGGCCCCAAGGGCCGTCCGCGGCGAGATTGGCGTTGTAGCAAAGGCGCGAGGGCGTATCGAACAGCACCAGCGGACGCCCCTGGGTCGCGTCTCCATGCGCGTCCTTGACCCGCTCGTAGATTAGGGTTCGTTGTCCGCCGGCAGCGGTCTCAACGACACAGCAGTCGTCCGGCACGAAATGACCAACACGCAACTGATCCGGCGGCGGGGCATCCCCCGGCACCCGGCTGTACAGCCAACAATCCGCCAGTGCCGTCGCGGACGGCGACGGCTGATCGCTCCCGGCCCTGTCCGTCGCCGGATCGGGCCCGGGTACTGAGCGCACCTGCAGCCGACCGACGCGGCCGTCATCACGTATCGAAAATGTCAGAGGCGCCGCGGCGCCTTCCGCGGCGCAGCGAAACCAGCTTGGGAAGAAGGTCTTATCCCAAGTGTGCTCGTCAGACAGCACGCGGCCGGTTGCGGCCGCAATCAAACGCAACCGCTTGCCGCTGGACTGCACCAGGGTGGCCTTTTCGGCAGCACAGCGCGCCGGAAAGTCCGCCGCTTGGCAATTGCCCAGACAGGCCGTCTCGCAGGATTCCCGATCGCCCTTCATCGTCGCGCCGATCGTAGCGATTTCGCAGATGAAATCCCGGCAATAGGAGGCACAGTGATCATGCGCGTAGCCGCACATCTCGCAATCCTGCCCGTCGCTGTCCTCGCGGCGCGCGCTGGTCGTTTCGATCCGCAGTGTTTCATCCTTGTAAGTGATCTCCGTCTGTTCGTCCTGTGTCGCGTCAAACCCTTGATTGCCGCCGCTGTAACTGGTCAGCCACTCATCGAAAAGAGGCGCTTCGACCCGGTCGATGGGCACGATGCGGTGACGTCGCTCCGTACTCCGCGAACTGCCCGTTTCGCCGGTGATATCGTAGGTGATCCAATACAAATCCGGTGTCCCGCTCAACTGACGCACCACGACCGACTCGAGGTCAAGGCCGCCATGACAAGGAAACGCGGCGTCATTCCGAACGCCGGTCAGAAGCAGCTCCGGGCCGCCGCCAATGCTCAGCCAGACCCGCTCGGCATCCACATCGTCCGCGATGGCCGCAAAGCGCAACCGGAAGCGCGGCTGCCGCCCCTGCTCCAGACTGTCGGTCGGTTCCAAGTGGAACGCCAACGCGGGCTCACCCGCCGCGCCATCCCAGGTTCCCGTCAGCTCGCCGCGCGCACCGAAGGTACCGGTGACACGTTCGCGGACGCGCGGCTCCGTCGGCTGTTCGGGGTCGGTCTGCGTCAGCAGGAATCCGCCGTCCGCGGCGAGCGGGCCGCTCAGTTCCACACGGCGATGCCTGATGCGGTTCGCAGCCGCGTCATACACACCTTCGCTCTCGCGGTACCAAGACCCGGTCAAGGCATCACCCTGGCGCACGAGCGACAACCGCAGGTCCGCGTCCGGTCCCAGTGTCCCTTGATAGAGTGTCGGTCGGCAGGTCCCCGCGGGCGGCATCAGCGGGGACTGCCCCAGCACCGGCATGGGCGCGACGACGGACAGCAGGAAGAGGAGGCACAGCAGACGACGCTTGCCCCAAGCGCGGCGGAACACGCCGTAGGCGCACATGCAGCGTGCCCGTGCGTTGCGCCGATGCGCTGACCGTGGCTCTCCGGGTAATGCACAAGCCGGCGGCGATACGTCAACCGATGAGAACGTCATGTGCTGATGTGAACCGCCTCCGCCGCGAACAAGGCATCGAGTTGGGGATTGGTCGTCACCAACAGCAATCTTTTCTGCGTTGCCGTTCGGTTGATCTCCAAACGATAGAATGCCTGGCCGCCCGCCGGTGACTGTTGGCGCCGAATCAACTGAATCCGACCGAAGAGATGCCCGTGCCGCTCGGCGAAGCGCGCCAGACCCACCGCCTTCTCCACGTTGTCTCCCAGACTCGGGTCATGCGGCTCCAGGATATCGAACTGGTATCCCTCCCCGTCCGCCGCCTGGCGTACGATTAGCAAGTCCGGGAACATGGGTCTGACCTCTCCGCCGTGGTCGTAAGGAATCTCCATGGACCAGGACTTGCGGTCCTGATTGCGCAGCCAGCCGGCCACCTCGGGCCGGGCGAGTTCCTCCTTAAGCACACCCGCTTCCCAGGTGCCCAGATCCGCGCGGAACTGCCCGTCTGACTCCAGGTATAGGTGTTGCTCGTACAGCAACGCTTTGGTGGTCCGCCGGTAGTCGATGCTCTCCGGCAGGACCCAGGGGATCGCCACCGGTTTGGCGGTCGCCAGCCGCAGCCGTTCGTAGCGCTGGCGCCGCCCCTCGGGCAGGGCGCCGATCTTGGCCTTGCAGCCATCGTAGAGTTGATCGAATGCCGTCTCCGCCCGCGCCTCCAGGCGCTTCATGGCACCGGTATCACCCGCCAGCACGATGGCCTCGACTTTCACCTCCGGCGCATCCCGGTCCCCGTGGATCCGCCAGTACAGTTCATGCAGACCGTTACCCAAGAGACGACCGGCCGATTCAAACTGACGGTCGATGTCGACGGCCGTGGCCTCGATCTCATATTCACCACCGGGGGCCGAAAGGCCGGTGCCATGCTGGACTTCCATGGTCGCGATCTCCACCCGCGTGATCGGCGCCTCGGCCTTGGCGAAGGCCCCGGTCGACTTCAATCCTGCGAGTTCGCTCTCCATCCAGCCGATGATTGCCGACTTGGCCTGACCCCAAACGTCGGCGTCGATCCGGTCGATCGTCAGCCCGCGCGCCAACCCGTGATAACGACGCAGATGGCTCTGGGCGCGGGCGGCATTCACCCGGTAGGTAACCAGCGTGCTCAGGGCAGCGAAGACCGCATCCATCCCCGGGCGCCGCGTCAGGATGACCAGTTCGCGGGCTGAGCCGGTCTCGGACGGCGGAACATCCTCCACATTGCGCAGATCCTCGATCACCGCCTTGACCGCCGCCTCATCGAAATAGGGCACAAACAGATGCACATCGTTCAGGGCCGCATCCCGGCCGATCCGCCGCGCCAGCGGGGTCCGCACCATGCGCCCGAGCAACTGGGCGATGTAGGTGTGATCCTGGGCGGCGCGGAAGGACATCATTACCTCGGCGCGCGGGCAGTCCCAGCCGGTGGAGAGACTGGTCTTGAAAAGCACCACGCCGATCGCCTTGTCTTCGTCGATGCGCGAGGCATCCACCCGCCGTACCCGCCGTCCACCGACGTCCAAGTCGCCGGTATCGTGGAGGGCGTGGGCGACCTCGCCCTCCCGGAGTCGCCGGCCGATGGCGCCTTCGATCGTATCCAGGGCGTCCCGCAGATCGGTCCTGGTCAGTTCCCGGACCGTGCCGTTCTCCACCTGCACCACCAGGATCGGCCATACCGGTTGTTCGCCCTCCTGGGAGCAATAGGTCTGCCAGCGTGCCTCCATTGTTGCCCAACGGCGGGCCGCCTCGGCCAGCAAGGACATCTCCGCGGTGCTCGCCGATTCCGGATGGTGGATCAGGATGCGGTCCTTGAGCAGCCCGGATTCCCGGACCTCCTTCGCTCGCACCTCCGCCTTGTGGACCGTGGTGTCACGAGCCTTCTCCAGCAGGTCCATGAACCGCTTGGGCGTCGCTGAGACACCGATCACCACCGGCATCCGGATCAACCCGGATTCCGCGTGCCCGAGCAGGAAGCGCTGCATCAGGGTGCGCGCCTCCTTGGCCGACTTGCCGCTGATCATGCCCCGATGGGCCTCATCAATGACCACATAGAAGCGGTCAGGGCAGTCCCGGGCCGTATTGGACAGGGTGGTCCAGATCGGCCAGGTGCGACCGTCTCCCTGCCGGGTCAGGAGCTTGTCGTTCCCCAACTTCTGCGTATTGATAAAATAGACATAGCCGCCCGCCAGGCGCTCTGCATCGAAGGACGCGTCGATGGTAATCAGGCGGCCGGTGCGGATACGATCGGACTTGCCCTCGATCTTGAGCCGGGTTTGCTCGTTCAGCTCCGGCATGTCCGAGACCCATAGGATCACCGCGTCCGGTTGGGGCGGAAAGTCCGATGCGCCGAAGAAGACATCTTCGAACAGGGCCGACAGGATGATGGTCTTGCCGCTCCCGGTCGGGGCGGAAAAGGCGATTGCCTGGGGATTGGCGCTGGAGGCGAAGGCGCGAGCCGCCGACACCCGCGACCGCAAGACGGCAAGTACCTGCTCCTGGAAATCGAAGAGCTTGACCTTCATGACCGGCCCCCGGCCATCTCCCGATTGATCAGGAAGTTCTCCAGATAGTCACGGTACAACTGGACGGTCTGCAGCCCGAGATTGGTTCCGCCCAACGCATCCTCCGTCTCCGCCGTGAGATCTTTGAACGACTCTTCGGAGTCGGTGACGATAAAGATCATCCGTAGGTCTGTGCGCCCCGCGACGGCCTTGATCAAGTCCGCAAGCCGGCCCTCGTCCAACAGCACGGCGAAGGGATTGCCCGCCGGCACGAACAGTGGTGGGTCGGGTGTCTCGCGCGGCAACTCCGGCGGGCAGCCGATGGCGCCGGCCTTGAGCCACAGCAGCGGCAGGATTTCGCGAAAGGCGCGCCGCAGGGCCACGCGGTCCTGGTCCAGGAAGTCCAGCCGGAAATAAGCCAGGTTGGCCGGGAAGCCGGCCGCGAGCGGGCGCCGCTCATCCTCAGCGAGCAAGAGCGGACCCAAGATCTCGGCGGCCTCCGCCCTCAGAGCCTCGAACCGCTTCTTGACCGAAGTCAGGATGTAGAGGACGCGGACCTGGTCCTGGCCGTCGAGCGCTGCAAGCCAGTCCTCGGCCGCCGCGTCGTCGAAGAGAATGGTCGCTGAATGGTTCTCCGAGACGATGAAGGGACAGGGGTCGGTGACCAGGGTCTGGGGCAGGCCGTCGATCAGGGCGACCAATTGCCGCTTCTTGGCCGGGGTGTCCAGGGTGGCCGGGTCGATGAAGCCGATCTGGACGAACCGTCGCGCGCGCTCCCGCTCCACTGGCTTGCCGGTGAGGTACTCGCCGGGCAGCGGGGTACCATCGTCACGGCGGCCCAGAATGGTGAACTTGGAACGGGGCCAGGTGACCGCGCGGCAGATACCCTGAGCCTCCCATTCTTCGTCGCCCGACTGATAGCCCCGAGCCGCCAAGCTCGCGGCTTCCTCGCCGCTCAACTCGTTGTTGGTGACCAGGATGCAGCGGCGGGTGCCCTTGTCGGCTGCATTCAGGAGGTTCAGGGCATTCAGGGTGGTCCCACTACCCGCGAAGAAATCCACGACCAGGGCGTTGGGACGATCGCAAACGACCGCCCCGATGGCGTCGCGTACGGCATAAATCGACTTTGGAAAAGAGAATTTACTGTCGCCACCCAGGATGCTGCGCAGCAGGGTCGAACCGTAGTTGCCCGCGTCATGGGTGGCCCGATGCCAGACCGTCTTCACCGACCGCTGTTCGCCTTGGGTATAGGCGACCTCGACCGCCCCCGTCTCTGGGTCACGCCCCACGATTTCGATCGCGCCGGCGGCAATCTGAGTCTGAGCCTTGCGGCCCAAATAGAGCACAGTCCAGGTACCGCGTGCCGCATCGAAGCCTCCCAAGCGCACGAGACCATCCAGCAGGAACTGACGTAAGGTGGGTGGGCTGACCCGCCAATTGCCGAGCGAGCCATCGGTCCGCAATGGCCAGGCCAGGGTACGGCTTTGCAGATTGCTCAGGTCCGGTGCCTGACCGAGAGGCAAGGGTTCCCCGATCTCCATGATACGGGGCGTTTCCGGGTCGATGTGGATCGGAAAAAAGAGACCGGGCCGATCCTCACGCCGGGAGTTGGTGCCGCCCCGCAGAAGACGCTCCCATCGCGGCAGCGGAGTGCCGATTGAGTCTGCACGATCAGGCGCGAGCAAATCGTCTTCGCGGGGTGCCAACTTGGCCCCTGGGTTGAAGCAATAGACCGCGTATTCTTCCGACCGAGACAGGCGACCCTGCGCCACGCCCTTTTGGTTGATGACAATCGTCACCAATTGGCGTGATGCTTCGGGGACAATCTGCTCCAGGAGCATGCCCAGGTGATGTACCTCATGCTCGTCGATAGTGACGATCAGGACCCCGGTATCCGGCTTCAACAACCGCTTCGCCAGCCGCAACCGCCGCTCCATGAACGCAAGCCATTTCGAATGCCGCCAGGAATCATTGCCGTCGACGTAGTCGTTGTTGTACTTCCAGTCGCGGGCGCCCGTGTTGTAGGGCGGATCGATATAGATGCAATCCACCTCCCCCGCGTACAGATAGTCCAGGGCTTGCAGGGCATGGAAATTATCCGCCTCGATCAGGACATGCCAGGGCGCGTCAGGCGGACCGTTCTGGACGCTCCCCAAGGGCACCAGGGCGGGAAAAATCGGCTCCCCGAATTGGCGCACCACGATTAGCTCATCCACCGGGAACTGCCACAGATCACCTGCTGCCATCCCTTCCGGCCGGGCACAGGCAGCGACCCCCTCAGCAGATGTTCGCCGCACCCGCCACAGGTCGGTCAGCGCCCCACCCCGCTGGGCCACTAGGTCGCCCCGGCGCGGCCGGACCCCAGGCAGCGGCAGCAGTTCCGGCAAGTGTGGATCGAAGACCAGCCCGAATTTTTTCTCCTTGGTCGCCGCCGCCCACTCCTGGCTGAGGCGCTCGCGCAACCGCGGTTCCTCGATCTGGGCAATCAGGTCGGTCATTGCAGACACTGTGGTGATCCTTTGTCAGTCGGTTTCGATCAATCGAGAGTAGTCGGGCGCCGTGCCGATATCAAAGCGTTACGGATCGAAACAACCAGGGCTCGACTATCGGTTTCATCCGCTCCAACTCGCCAGTGTTGCGAGCGAGCTCCGGATGGGTCCAGACCTGGGGTTCGTCGCCCCGGCAATCCTCGGCAAGCGAGGTACCAATTTTCTCCAAAGAACCGATGCGCGACAGGGCACACCGAACCGTTTCGGGTTCCTCGCGGGCACCGAGTATAAAGACCCGTTCGCGCACATCCTCTGGTATTCGTGCCCAGGCGATTTCCATACGGTTTGCATCGCCATCGAAGTCGATCACAAGCAACAGGTGTCGGTCCGGAAAGCGTCGCAAATCGCCAAGCTGGTTGCGATCGAAGGCGTCGAGCACCTTCAACCAGCCTCCGGCCGGTGCCAATACCTGGATGCGGCCGGGATCAACCGCGGGATGTAGCAGAAATCCGTTCGCCAACTGCCGGTTGGCATCGTCCTCGGGCAGCACCAGGAGATGCGGTCGATACTGATTCATGAGGGCGCAACGTCCCCGCGGATCAGCGCCTCGACAAGATCACCCTGAATGCCCAGATCGGATACAAGTCGAACCTGCGTGGGTTCGAGATGGCTTTTCCGGTAAAGAACGAAGGTATTCTCGTCCGCGAACCGACGAATGGCCTCGGGATTGTGCGAGGTGGCGATGAGTTGCGCCCCTGGACCGAATGCGCGACGCAGTTCCATGACGAAGCGTCCGACTTCGGAGAGGGACAGATAATTGTCAGGTTCATCCCAGAAACAGAAGAGGGGACCAGAGACCTGGTTGGCGGCCAGGACCAGGGCACCGAGCAATAAGCACTTCTCGCCGTCGGACAGGTTGTCGAATGGCACCTGAAGGGTCGTGCCATTCTTCTGGAACGATACCAACATTTGCTTGCTCTTGGGTCCTACCAGCATCTGGCGGATGTCGCCAAAGTCCGTCATGGGCGCGTCGCGCAAATAGCAGTCGATGCGCGAGTAGGCCGCTGGATAACTGCCGAGTACGCCGGAGAACCACTCGCCAAAGTTACTTCCGTCAGGCTCCGGTTCCAAGACAGCGTCCACCGAATCCCCGGTCATCAGCGCGGGGAGT
>Ga0247841_10007400_pt1 | contig 16349 bp, 6 predicted proteins | sample LaCruzMarch2015__2_FD_192410 | JGI IMG/M metagenome (GOLD analysis project Ga0247841, IMG submission 192410) | Freshwater microbial communities from meromictic Lake La Cruz, Castile-La Mancha, Spain - LaCruzMarch2015_18m | ecosystem: Environmental > Aquatic > Freshwater > Lake | place: Spain... | reverse complement strand
CTGCGCGGGCCTTGGCTTCGGCAGGAGTGCCCTTTGCATCTGCAAGAGCCAGCGTTTTTTCTGCGATGAGCTTTTTCTTCAGTTCCGCATGCGCATTTTTCATGTTGGCACGCGCTTTGGGTGAGTTTAGCGCCATGACTATCTGGGCGCCCATGGTGGAGACCGGGCTCAAAGACGGTGCCGCGGCACCTGCATTTGCTTTGGTAACTGCCTCTTTCTTTTCTTTTCTGGCAGCCTTGTTTGCTTTTATGTCCTTGAAAGTGCCGGGGGTGAATTCCTTCTTCAGGTATTTTCCAAGCCCGCTTAGGAAAACAGGCTTGCCAGTGGCTGAATTTAGAGTCTGCCCTGCTTTCATTTCCTTCCCCATGCTGATTGCGCTTGTGCCCGTGTTTACCGCCCCCATCACATAGGAAAGCACGTCAAAGCTCTTCTGCTGTGCGCGCGCGGAATACTGCCGTCCGCGGTTCATGCGCGGAGAGGAAAAGTCAAATGCCTGGAATGGGTTTTTGCCGGCTGCGAAACTTGCGCCGAGAAGAAGCCCCATTATGAGCATGAGCGGCCAGCAAAGGGGCGCGTAATCCTTGGGCACCTTGTTGCAGACGTAAAGCTCATTGTGGGAGGCAAAGTGGCTTGGATAGTTCTTAAGTGTTGATGCGGCATCTGGACAAATGGATGGGGGTTGTGATATTATGGTGTCGTAGTCAAGCCCGGTGCTGTTCAGGCAGATTGCCCTTGCTTTTGTCCCAACATCCCCGCTTTTGATTGCGTCTGACAGCGGGCAGAAGATAAACCAGTTGTCTATGCATCCGCCGGCAAGAGGGTCATAGGGGTATGACATTCTTCCATCCGTGCCGGTTGCACCATAGCAGATGGACGGGTTTGACTGGTTGATAAGATTCACGGCAAACACAAGTGCGCCAGGCATGCCTGTTTTGACATAGTCTTTTTTGCTTAGATTGTAGACAAAAACGCTTATTGTGTCGCTTTCAAGAGTGATATCGGTATATGAAACGACTGTCGGTGTGGAATCGCATATGGACGCCTGGCAGACGTGGTTGGTGCACACCCCGCCACAGCATTGTGACCCTACATCGCATTGGATGCTGCTGCCGTCATCTATGCAGCACGTCTGCTGCGCGCCTATAAGCTTGCACGAATAGTCCTTGCAGCAGTCGCCTGCCGAATTGCATGCCTGCCCACCGTTGCAGTCTGTACAGACTCCCTTTGAGCACGTTAAGCCATTGCAGCAAGATGGGAATAATCCCCCGCAGGATGCCCCCGAGCTTGCACATGCAGGCGTTGGAACCCAAACACACTTAGAAGAAAGTAAATCACAGGCGGCTTTGTTGTTGTTCAAAACATTACAGCTACCAACATAAGGAAATGTGCCCGAAGCACATCTTATAAGACCCCCGCTATCACAATGTTCATGATCACATGTTGTCTTGCAATTCGGCACAGTCGTGCAGCAATTTTTGTTTGAGACGTCATTGCAAATGAACGTGGCATCATTGCAAGTCGAACCAGTGGCGCCTAGCGCACAGCATTTGCCTTGAACAAGAGTATTAACAGGACAAAGAATAGGACCACAGGGGTTGGCAGCCGGGCCGCAGATGTTTGTGAAATAACAGCACGTTTCACCAGATGGGCATCCATCTACCGGAAGATTGCATGCCTGTGCCGCCCATGCGCTGCCAGTGAAAATAAGAAGGGACATGCTGGCAATAAGCAGAATGAAAAACAACGACTTGTGATTTTTTCCCGCCATGCGCACACCAAGATATCCTGCTCAATCTCTAAAAACCTTTCTTTTCTCAAGACAACCCACGGACTTTCATTTTTCAGCCGTTCATTCTGCAAGTCATTCATTTATTGTATCTGCAGTTTTTCATTTCTGCAATTCATCCGCCGTTCATACGACATTCATTTCTGCAATCCATTCGTTTTTCAATCCATCCGCCGTTCATCCATCATTTGTTTTCAATTCATCCACCAACCGTTTTTGCGATTCATCCAACATTTGTTTCTGCGATTCATTTGCCGCTCATCCTGCCGCCGGCAGTTTATTCGATTGATATATCATCGTCGATATTCTGAGGACGTATCCTCATGCACGCAATCTCCTTTTCAGCGAGCGGGATGCGCACATTGCAATATGATAGCACTGAGGTGTCTGGAGCCCCCTCGCAGACGACATCAGTTTCCCCGCGGGAAGGGTATTGTATGGGCTTGGCATTGCGCATGGTGCTTGACACGCCGATGTATGTGTATTTCGCGCCAGACTCGCCGTTGAATGTGCTGTTCAGGCAGCATTTTTCAGATGCAGGCAGCCCTGCGAGGTATTCCCAGTAATTGTCATTGATGCTGCTGTACGCGCGGGATGAGCCTATTGTACTGTCGGCATCAGATATCCGGCAGAAGGACGCGTCGACTTTGTTCTCGCTGCAAAGCTCGCATGCGGCATAGTCCATGCATCGGTAGGCACACCGGTAATCTGAAGAGCTTCCGGCACCATCAGGCATGGTGCACTGCTGCCCGTCATTGCAGTACAGTTGATCACCGCTCCCGGAATTGTCGCATATCCCCTGGCTGTAATCATAGTCATTGCATTCCTCGCACATGCAAGTCTGGGTGGATGCGTAAAGCTTCTGCCCGTAAGTCAGATGGACATAGCCAATTGCCTTTTGGGACGCTTTTTCAAGCGCACAGAAAACATCATTCTTGACGCCGGTTGGGCTGGATAGCGGGATTGTTGCCGTTGACGCCGGACCCGGGGTCGATGGCAGCTGCTGGGTCAGCCCTGTCTTTAGCGTGCCTGTGAAATCGTGAACGCGCAATGTTCCATAATTCGCAGTATCTTGATAGTAGGCTGTTTCAGGCCCCGAGCCGAGCCCATCCTTCATCATCCAGTCGCTGTAGATTATGCCGGTGATTCCTGATTTTACCATGGAGCCGGTGTTGTTGAAAAGATACTCGAGGAAAAATGCCTCGTTGCAGTTGGAATTGTTCGGGAATGCGAATTTCCAGATTAGCGAGGTTTTGGAGAAATTCGAGAGCAATGCTCGCGAAAAGTCAAGCCGCCTGTTAATTTCATAAACTTCGGCCTCGTCGGTCACGCCGTACTGGTTGCACATTGGATACCAGTCCTGAAGAAACATGTCCACACTGTCAGGGAACTCGTCCGGGATTGAACGCGCCACGCGCTGATAATAAAGCGCGCTTGGCTGAGATGAGTCATAGAAGAACTTGTGTAGCTTGCCTCTGCAAGTTGCATTCACGTCGGTTAGATTGCATGACGCGGGGCCGATAAGGGAATCCTCGCTCTCATCAAGCAGTATTTCAATGCCGATAAGCGGAGGGGTCTTGCACAGATTCTTGAGGAAATAGGTGCGCGCAAGGATGGCGTTCTTTCCGCCTTTGTCCGAGACGGCTGTAAAGACCTGCTTGCTCGTGGAAGTTATGTTCATATAAGCCAGAAGTTCCGGACTGAGGCTGGCTGGCATGACCGAACCATAATCACTAAGAGATGGAACGAGACTCAGCATGGAGGAGTCGCCAATCGCATGGATTACCGCTCCGTCCCCGCCCATATCATTGCAGATTGAAATTGGGAAGTAGTTCTTGCCTTGCATGCTGGCAGGGCAGCCAGCATTGCAGGTTGCACGGTCAGTATATGCCCGGCTGTTGAAAGAACAGACAAAATAATAAGTATCTGGGATTGGCCCACTGGTGCATGTTTCCGCACAGTTTCTTGCACAGCCGTCCATGCTGGTATAAAGTATATTTCCGGTGGATAATGGACATATATATAACATATAATACTTACCGTAACTGCAATTTGCCATGCTTGTAGCAGATGTTTTTTCATTTATCTCGTCAAGTATGGGCATGATGTTTGATTGAAGATACGTGGTGAGCTTGTCCTTGAGATATGGTGCAGAGGGTGTGGGAATCTCGGATGGTGTCCACCATCCTCCGCCACCGTGCCACTCATCCTGGCACCAGTAGGTGTAAACTTCCCCTTCGCTCACCGGACCCTGCACGATATTCCCATTGTAATCCTGCTCATATGCGCTTGGATTGCTTGATTTTCTCACAGGCTGTGTTGAGGGGCTTGCCATCCAAACGTCAGTGCGGGCTATTCCGACAGATGTGCTGTTTGGAGAGCCAGGCACTCCGCCATAGATTGTTTGGTTGGGTATGTAATTGAAATCAGCCCGATATTCATAGCAGCTGTATTGGCGGGGATTGCCCGCTCCGCCCGGATTGGAAAGCCCCCAGTCGACTTTTTGCACTGCAAGGGTGGCATAGGTGCAAGGCGCGCACCAGCCAAGCTCGGCTATGGAAAGGTATGGCGGGTATGATTGTCCGCCCGCCTTGCCATTGAGCTGGCATATCCCAAGCGAACTGGCAGTAGCGAGATTGATGTTGTATACCCAGTAGTATTTTCCATCAAACGCGGCTTCGTCCCCATTAGTATAGTAGCATTTGTTGTCTGTTTCATTAGGCGCCCAGATCACCACATCCAAAGTGGAGCGCACCTCGGGCAGTATACCGAGATATTCGTCTTCATATGTGTAGGCGTTTTGCATTATGCACATTTTCACAGGAGTTTGGTTTGCGGGCTGAAACTCGCACATGCCAAAAAGTGTGGGTTTTGGTTCATTTGGGTTGTTGCTCCCCACCGGGAAATAATATGTGAACTGCAATGTTGCTTTGCCGAGCACATCAACCATCGAGTCTTCGGGGGCAAACATCGCCCCATAGTTGTTGACTTCGTTTGCGATGGGATATGAGGTAAACTGCTCGAGCTTATTGCTGTTCGCATACATGGGCATGTTGGATAGGTTGTTCGACAGTTGACAGGATGGATAGATTGTCTTGTCGGTAGAAAATATTTGCTGGGAACACCCGCACCATATCGGTTCGCCGCTGGTGTTCAGGCACATTGGCCGCTTGTAATACGTGGTGTCGCAGGTGCCAGACAGGCATTCCGCGCTACTTTTGCACTCATAAGGCAGTTGCCCCGCCTTCTGAGGATCGCCATCCGCATACTGGTCTATCAGCTCCTTTGCATAAAATCCATAGTCAAAATCCACTGTGCCGTATGCATGATTGTCAAAATAGGTGCGAAGCTCTCCAAGGGAGTTGGATGTGTTGTATGTGTAGAACCATGGACCGTCCACCCACTTGTATGGTTTTGGCCAGTCGTGGGCAAAATCATCGCATGCAATCCGCTTATCCACTTCATCTTTTTCCGACCAGGCTGTTACAGACCAGAAAGGGAAATATATCATGCCTTGTGGCCCACCATACATCTCGCACGCGTCGTTTGCTTTCAATTGGTCATAGTCTCGCGTATCCACCATGTAATCCGCAACGTATCTCATCCTATAATTTGGATTGCTCGTGTTGTCCGTGCCAAGGAAAGGGAATTGTCCGACATTGTTTGCGCACGCCCTGGTGCTTACTATGCCGCAACTCTTCGCGCACTTGGAGGCGTCCTCATAGGCAAATCCATCCTCGTTGCACAAAAATCTAGTGCCTCCGATCCGAGCACAATTCGAAGTAGGTCCGCCGCAGGAGAGCTGGCAACTAGACAGACTGCCGAATGTCAGGCCGGCGGTCAGCGATTTACTGCTTTGACATAGATAATATGAATTTATCGGCGCGCAGAAATCGGCCATCTTATAATAGACCGTGAAACGGTCAACAGAGGCGGACGGATTTATCGCGCACACCCGATCAGTTGCAGGGAAAAAGTTCCTGGCTGCCTCAAAATCAGCAAAACTGCTGCCCACGCCGAAACGGAATGAATTTATCCAGAGCGAACCGCGGGATGCCCGCATTTTGTTTTCAAACTTTTTGTCCATGGTGTCGTATTCGCATGTTGCGCCCTGCAGACCGATCGAAGGCATGGTGATTTCGGCCACAGGCATCACCGTAAGGTTTGTTTTACTCGCATCCCAGTCCTGTGCTGCGGGCGGGGGGGCAGGGCGGAGGGATGAATATCCGCAGACCATTGCGCTGCATTTGTCTTTTGTGCAGCTTGAAGGGATCCGGTCAGCGCAAATGCCCAATATCAATTCGGCTGCCCCGCCAGTACATTTTGGATTTTTAAGACCGTCCCACTCGCAATTTTCAGTCCTGCTGCACACATCCTCATTTTCAATGTCTTCGCATGCCATATTGCCAATGCAGCTCGCAGTAAGATTGGAAATCAGCGTGCAGCTGCCAAAAGGAGTGCCATTTGACAGAACACACACCGGATTTGCTATCTCTATGCCATCTGCATCGAAAAAACCATTTCTCGCACAGCAGGGCACGTATTCACTGTTTGTGCAGCCAGACAGGAAAAACAAGAATGACATTGAGAGGAAAAGCGCAACGCATTGTGCGAATTGCATTTTTTTCATCATCCCAACCTCGAAACCATTCTCATGAGCTCGCCCATGTCGCCGCCAAGAAGCGGAGTCATGGCGCGTATGAATATCAGCGTGATTACAAGCGCGACAAACGGATAGAATGTGGTTGCGATGGTCATGCTGTACACCAGTTCGCGCGCTTGTGAAACTGAAGCGTCCAGTGCCTGCGCTTCGCCGTTATCAGCAACCAGCCCTGCAATCACAGAAGTGCTTCCGCTGAAGCTTACGAAGCACCCGCCCGCCTGTGTCGCTTGTGCAGTAGGAAGACTGACAGACACGAATGAGGGGTCGGTGAGTAGGAAGAATGTGGGCCAGACAAAGAAAAAGCCCACGCCAATCGCAATGAAAAGCCCGCCAACTCCGCGTGTGAGCGGAAGGATTCGAAGAACCAAGCCTATTGGAAGGAAAATCGATAGCATGTTTTTCTGCACATACTCCGCAAGTGCGAACTGCGCGTGAAGGGACACCTCAAGGTCGATTATTTTTGATGAGATGAGATGGGCGGACTCGACCCCCTGGTGCCATTCCAGGTTCCAGTCGCCGTTCCATATCGGAAACCCGAACATATATATCATTGTGGATGTCCGCCGCTCCATTTTCTGGTTTTCCTGTTCCACGCTGACATATGCATTGTCAAGCGCGGTTATTTTTTCCTGCAGCTTGCACTTGAATGCTGCAATGGGGCCCGTGCCAAAGGCAGAATCGCCTTTCCAGAAAAAGAATTTATTGTCGGTAGCCGCAGTGCAGCGTATGCTGCTTGCCCCGTCGCCAAGAAGGTCTCCCATGAAGTCGAACGCTGCGGATTTCTGCGGGGGCGAACCGGTTCCGCTTGTCACTGTGAAAATAAGCGCGACTGCGAAAAATATCATGATGGAACTCGCACTCACCTGAAGGAATTCCGACTTTGCATAGTTTTTAGTCTCCTGTGATGAGAGCGCCACGCCAAGCATGTAGAGAAGAGTGTTGAATGCTATGCAAATCAGTATCGCGGTCATTGCAAGCCCCCACCAGCCACTCACCTTGTCTTGGAAGTAAATCTGCTGTTTTGTGACATAGTCGTTGAAATCCGTGGGACTTGCACTGTGGGCAATGTTCGCAAGCAGGAGGAATGTGAAAACCGCAAGCAGGAAGAGATAGCCATTTGGCTTTCTGCCAAAGAGGCTGCCTTGATTGCAGATGTCGGCATGCGATGGTGCGCTAATATTGCCCGGCAGGCATTGCCGTGCAGGCGCGCGGGCACTGCTCAGACGATGCTGCTTGCCAGCCCGCAAAGGGCGCGTCTGTTTTGTTGGTGCCCTTGCCATCAAATCATCTGCCCAAGCCTTGACAAATCCGCCTCTTCGCCGAGGAAGCGCGAAAGCTCCCTTCCGAATGCCGCTATCACTATGAAATTCAATGCAGGCAGGAATACATCTGCCAGGAATATTAATATGTTAAGATGGATTGCGCGCGCAAGCGTGTTGGGGCTCAGGCTTTTCATTGCTTTCACGCCCCTGCCCCCTTCAAGCTCCCCTTCGCCTATTCCACCCACGCCCCAGCTGGCAACCTGTTCCATCTGCCACTCGTTGTATCCGCCGCATACGCTTGTACCGCCAGGAGCAGGGGGAATGCTGCATTCGATGCCTTGCGAAGAGGCTGTTGAGAATACCTCGGACCCGTCACAGTTTCGCCCATCGCGCGAGCACATAACCACCGAGTTGTCCGAAACAAAGCCAGGCACAACATAGGCATCGACCACCAGCATGAACGGATACATTATGTAAAGCGCCACGAATATTGCGACAAGCGAACCTCCGAAGTGGCGCATGAACGGAACTGACCGCAGCACTATGGCAAGCGGAAGGAATATCAGGAACAGCCCGCTGTAGATATAAATCAGAGTGAAATACTGGAAAATGGAGGAAAGATAGGCGATTGTGCCAATGCCCATCAGGTTGTTTGTGATTGCCATGTTCATGCTCTCCCCGCCGAATGTGGAAATCGAGGTGCTGGCAAGCGAGAAAATGCATATGCCCCGGCAGGCAAACGTATTGTATGACGTCCTTATTTCATAAGCGCCCAGATCATAGCGCAATGAATTGACGTTTGACAGGCTCACCGCTGCAAGATTTTCCACATAGCGCATTGCCCCGTTGTAGAGCGTGTCTGCGCCCGAGTTGGCTGCATATATCGCGGGCATGGAGGAAAGCCCGAAAACAGACTGGAGCTCGCCCACCTGGAAGCTGCACATTGAAAACATTGCGAAAAGAACCACGCTCGCTATTGCAACTGACGCGATTGCCTGGATTACTTCGGTTTTTGCCCAGGTGAGCATGCGCGCGCTCTGGAATGCCTCGCCGCCTATATAGGTGAGCGCGATGAGGGCGAACATGGCTGTGGACGCGATTACACAAAGCTCCATGATTCCGTTGAACTGTGTTGGATTGCAGGAAAAAGGAGTGGCAAACGACAGTGTTGGCGAAAAGGCTAGCACGCTGGCAAAAAGGAAAAGGAAGATGCGGTATCTGTTTGTTGCCATTTGCATTGCTCCGGCTCAGGATATTCTTGCCAGTGCTGAAACATCTATTTCACTGCCGATCATGTGTGCGAATGCGCGGATAAAGCTAAGCGTGATTATGAGGTTGAGGATGGAAAGGAACAGCACGCGCACCAGCACAAAATATGCAAGGTTCTTCACAGGCACATAGGAGGTAAGCTTGTCGCCATACGCATTGAATTTGGTAAGAGATAGGAAGATGTCCGACTCGAGCGGATCGCACGCACCCACGCCATCGACCTCAACCATTGTCGGGATTTGCGGCGGAGATTTTGGTGTGGAGCCATGCAGAAGGTTGTCAGTGGCAAGTATCACCACCGGATAGACTGTATAAAAGCCGAACCCGACCGCAATCAGCGCACCGCCCGCAGACCGGCTTGCCTTGAAGCAGCGCAGCAGCAGCCCAAGCGGGATTAATATTGTGAATGAATAGGCGCGCGCAAGAGATAATATGAATGACTGCGCATAGGTGTCTGAAAGCGCAACCGTGGTTGTGAAAGATGCGGCGGTGAGGCTTCCGCGGTAGGCGTTGAACGGGCTGCAGCTGGAAATCGAAAAGCCCGTTCCCATGAAATTGCAGAATACGCCTTTGGAAGCCTCCTGCCCGAGAATTATGCTGACATTCTGGAAGTTTTCAAGCGTTTTTATTGTTTCGTTTTGAAGAAGGTCGAGCTTGCTAGATGCCGCCCCGAGCGCGCCGCCTATATTTGCAGCTCCTGAGCCCGCGCCCTGCAGCACAACAACAGCATATTCATCCACCACCAGCTGTGTGCCGACAAGCGTGAGCGCGATTGCGCCGGTTGCGATTATCTGGAGAAGCTCGTCCTGCAGCACTGCGCGGAGAGATGGGATGCTGAATGCATAGCTTGCCATGAATGCGATTGCCAGTATGAAAATCGGGATGGCAAGCGCAAGCCAGAAATAGGAAAGATTGATGCCTGTGGCAGCATGAAACATGCCCATAAGCGCAAGCAAGGCTGCGCCTGCAAAGAGAAGCAGGCGCAATGCGGATGATGAAATTTTCTCTTTTTCCATCTTCATATTATCCTTCCAAGCCCGGGTATCTCTATGTCTCCGCCGAGTATAGGCGAAAGCCCGCGCACGAACGAAACCACAATGACTATGCAAAACAGCGGAAGCACAACCGCGGGAACAAAGAACAGACCGACGCCTTTGACATCAGAATATGCAGTTTGCGCGCCAGGCAGGCTTTTGATAAAGTCGTTTGGCTCGATATTCACAGGGCCCGCAAGCGACTCGTCAGAGCAAACTTCTGTGCAGCTCGATCTTACGGATGGATAATAGAGGCATTCAAAATCGCAGTCTAGGCACCCTTCGCACATTTTTTCAGGGGAGTCTGGCAACAGGCACGTCTCAACGCACCCCCTGCTAGGGTCAATGTCCATTTGACATGAATCGGGGCAGTTGATGCCAGTGCCTGAAAGAATATTGCTTGAGCGCCTGCAAAGGGCAGGGCAGCCAAGACAGGAGCTGGTAGTCTCGCTGTATGGCGAACATAGCAAGTTTTTGGGATTTGCCGGAGGCTGAAAGGTAGAAGGAGCATCATCCGGAGGAGGGATGTTTAAAGGCTGTGGAATTCGGCAGGCATATGGGCAGTTTTCAAGAGAGCAGTCCACATAGCCAGTTGTTTTGGTAAGCCTAGATGTGCCGGTGTTGTTCACTATCCCGCAGTTTGAGCCATAACTGTCCACCCTGCATTGCTCTGGGCATTGGGCGCAGGCAGTGCGGCGTGTGTATGAAGTGTCTGGGTAGAAAGTGAGCGGGGCGCCCGGGTCGATACGGGCGTTAATCAGCACTTTGTCGTAAGTGTTCAGCCATTGGCAGGCCCCTATGCACTGATTTTTGTTTTTGATGCTCGTGCAGGGAATGTTGTCGCATAAACCATTAATCATTTCACAGCCTGTGACCACCCCGTTTTCTTCTGCACATACGCTTTGCAGACGTGCTGCACAGGTGCTGCTATGGCACGAGGCATTCCCATAGCCAATGAATTCACTGCACACTGGTCCTGATTGATTATCAGCCCCGTTAATGTCCTTTGTGAGGTTGATGAAACATTGGGGGGAATTTTTGAAGAAATCAATGCACGCCCCGCTACTGCAAATCAGATCGAGAGAATCCATAAATTTTTGACTTCCCCTCACCCGGCAGCCATAGGGGCAGTGGGCAGTGGTCGCATCGCCACAGGCAGGATCGGTGCTCGGATTTGGAAGATACGCAGTCGGCCCCATACAAGAGCCGTTGCAGTTAGAGCAATCCGTAGATTGTTGAAAAGAAGGAACCACTATCGTGGTTGTGCAGTTTGGCTCTGGAGGAAGATGATTTATCTTCACAGCAGAACTGTTTAGCCATTCGCTGTAGTTGCCGAATCCATTTACTATGACATACGCCCTGCAGGAGAATATCCAGGTTTCGTTTGCTTCAAACGTGTTAATGCCATAGTATGATGAAAACTCAGGTGCGTATGATGACAGCGTAGCCACTGTGCCCTGCAGGAATGCACTGTTTGCTCCACGCAACCGGATGCTGTCATTTCTATACCAGATGAATTCGTATGAGAGATATGCGCCTGGGTCTGGGCTTGTTGCCATGCAAGAGCCGGTAAGGGTGCTGCTTGTATATGGAACGGATGGATTGATACTTGATGAGCGCATCTCAATCCCTTTGCTTTTTAACTTCACATCAGAACTGTTGAGCCATGCACTTTTGACGCCCCCGTTATCGCCTCTGCATGAGAAGGTCCAGGTGTCTCCAGAATTGAGGGAGGCTGTAGGAATTTGCGGGGGAACGAATGAGTTCATGTTTGCCTCAATACCAGATGCGCTTCCATTTGAGAATTCGGTGCTGTTCCTGTACCATTTGTAATCAACAGACACCTTGCTCGTTGGACTGGACACTTGACAATACCCAGAAAGAGGAGTGTTATTATCAGCCGGATCTGGGCTGATGTTTGCCGACTGGGTGGCAAATACGACAGATATTGTGACAGGTGCGCTATTAACCCCGACGCTGCGGGCAGTGTCGTTGTATGCCTGGCACCAAAGAGACCATTCTTGCCCGACAGATAGCTCTGAGCTAGGAATTGTATCAACATTCAGGCTTGTTCCAAACGGCGTGCTTGCCGACTGTTGAAATTCCCCCCATTGGGCACCGTTAAGATACCAGGTATAATTGAAATTAACTAAACCTCCGTCGAGCGACAAACCGCGGTGTTCGTCTATCCCTTTGAAGATTATCACTGGATCATCGATGGTCGAAGTACACCATCCTTGAAGGGAAGTGAGAGGAGTGGGGTTGATGGGAGTGATTTTCACCTCGCTGATATATATTTCTTTGAGATAAAACCTGATTGTGTTTTCAAGCCTGTTTGAACCAGATAGTGCAATGGTTCTAGGCACCTGTTCCGACTTGGATGGCGCAACCGCTATTCCACCGGATATTCCAGCTGGAGGTGTAAACCCCGCGCCACCCGGGCACACTCCGCTTTTGTTATACGATACATTGAATCTTGCCAATTCAGGACAGTGTCGGCATAGCGACGGGTCCGGATCATCCCAGTTATACGTTCTGCAGATAAGGAGGGTGCCATTCATTTTGCAAGTTTCATTGCATGCCTGAGGAGACCCGACTGACGAGCAGTTCATTCCTTTCACATTTTCGCTCTGGCAAACCGCCGGTATGTTGTCCGAATCACGGTCCACATTTGAATAGTTTGTGAAGAAATTGGTGAAATTTGAACGCCTGCAGTAATCAGGGCAGTCAAGACATAGGTTGGAACCGCCGGTGGCGGGATAACCTGCACATTCTGGAGGAGGCGTGAGTGGCACGTTTATCATGCACCCGGGATTTTTCGCGCACTGTGCGCATGCCAGCCCCCTTGCCACGGTTAGATTGCAGAAATTAGTCAGATTCGGAGGGGTGATATCATACGTGCTAGACCAAAGTTGATCAGCCAGAAGGTTTTCCACCCTGCATACATCCGGACATTGGGTTGTCATGCCGGTTGTTAGGTTGGTGTAACTGCAAACTGAGTCGCAGGTGGTGTCTGAGCCAAGGCTTGTGATGTAGGAGCACTGCTGCGGACAGGTCGAATCGGTTGAAACATCGACGCTTCCACTCTTGCATGCATCATCTGGATAGACGGGCTTGAGAACACCTGAATCGTTTTTGAGGAACCTGCACCATGATGGATACTTGCTGCAACCTGCACAGCTTACCGACAAGTCAGCAGGGATTATTCCACCGCTTTCGTTGCTGAAGCATTTGTTTTCAAGAGGTATGCGCGTTCTGCAGACCATCGGGCACTTGCCTTCGCATAATGGGTCGGTCTGGCAGGTGAGCCTTTGGCGCACTATCTTGCAGCCGGGGTTGCAGGAGGCACAGGATGTGATATTGCAGCCTGGAAGACCTGGGAACGGCACATCGCGGCAGTAATCAGGGCAGTCTGGACATGAGTTCGCGGTTATGCCGATTGACGTGAGGTTCCTGCAGGAGACAAGCCCCGGAAACGCGCCAGAATCGAAATTGTTCTTGTTGATTCCTGCGCTGACTATGGACTGGACTGTGGGAAACTGCACAAGCTCGCCCAGTTCATTGGTGAAAAACGCAGCAGGATAGGTGCCGGTGCATTCACTGGGGCATGATGGGTCTGAGTTCGACGCCATTGTCCGTTCGCCGTAAACCGTGACATTCAATGTATACCATGCAAACGCGTAGGTAAGCGGATAGACAATGAAAAGCGCTATGGCTATCGCTAGCAGAAGCCCGCCCAACTTCCTTGTGAAAAAGAATGTGCGGAGCACGATGCCTAAGAGGATGAAAAGAGGGGCTATGCCGAATGTTATCACGTCTATGAAGTATTTCTGGGCGGAAATGCTGACGAGTATTTTGCTCATCTGGGTGAACATCGCACCGTGCCGCTCGGCGTTTAGCGAATCGCCTGCGCTGAGACGGATGGTCATTCCATAGAAAAGAAGGACGATTTGGTTGAGATTTATCGAATATCCCAAGCTTGCGCGCCTTGCGAGATTTATGGACTCGTTGAGCTGGTTTTTGGCGTATTCATCCCCGGTATCCTCAAGGGTGGTCAGGTAATATTTTGCGGCAGAGACATAGCAGGGCTCGGTTGCACCGCATATCGGAATCGGCAAATCCATGTCGTCGATGGACTGCTTTGCAACCAGGTCGAAAAATGTCACCAGTCCGACAAGCGATACAATGAGCAGGACAGATATCACTGCCTGCTTGAGTTCGTTGTTGGCAAACGCCTTGACGGCGGGCAAATTGAATGCAGTGCCTAACATGGCGGCAAGTGCGATTATGAAGCATACTATGGCAACGCCTATCAGCCCAGTTACCTCCCAGTTGGAGAACCAGCCCGCCGTGTGAAAGCCGGATGACTCCCCCACTACCGCCGCACCCTTGCCGTCTGTTCCAGATGTATCGCCGGCCTCGAGCTTTCTTATGGCACTGATTGGGTCGATGCCAGTGCCTGAGCCAGGAGTTGATTGGTCGGGCAAGGGCGCGACATATATTTCTGGAATTGTGGTGCACACGCCAGGGCGCTGTGTGCACTTGCCTGACTCGCACACTAAACACGAGGCGCACTCGGAAGTACTGCCGCATGTTTCCCCATAGCCTTTTGAGCCGCTGTTCCCGCCACAGGCTAAGCCCAGGGCAGTAGGTTCCCACCTACAGCCAAACGTAGAGCAGCCCTCTTCGTTGTCGTCAAAATCTGAGCATCGCTTGTCCGGTTGACTGGGACCGATGTTTTTGCACTCACATGCAGTGCCATCAATACAATCCCATTCACAATACATGCTAACCGCCTGGCAGCAGTCGCCTGCCAGAGAAGCGCATTGCACATTCGAGAACCCCCCGGTGCATGTGCCCGAGTTCGCAATGATGGTGCCGCAGGTAAGTACAGCCTGGAGTGATGGAACTGTAAAAAGCAGGAATGCTGCTGCCAGAAACAGTATGGAAACGGCTTTTTTCGTGCTGTTTTGCAACATCATAAACACACCGTTACACCGCTATTGCGCGCAATGCTTTTGAAAGCGCCATTATGCAGCTCACTGCCACGATTATGACAAGATTTGGAAGGAATATCGCCTGGGGAATTGTAGAGCCTATTTTGTAAAACATGGTGTCTGCCACGCCGCCTGTGCGAATCTGGCTGTTGTCAAGCCCGTATGAGTGGAAAATCTCGAGGCTTGTGTCAACCCGGTAGGGTCCGTCGGGCGGCACGGGCTTCGACGGGATATTCATCACATTATCCATGAACACCTGACCGCTTACCGCGTACATGAATGGCACCACAATATATAACCCAAAGAAAAGCGCGATTAGCATATTGCCAAACTCGCGCGTGGGAGGAACAAGGCGCATGACAAATGCGAAGGGAAGAAGCACATAGGCACCCATCCAGGCAATTCCCTGAAGGATGTATTTTTGCGCGTTGATGCTCGCTATTATGGGAAGATAAAGGTCCATAAGATATTCACGCTGGGCGGAATGAGCCTTGCGATCCCCCCGCATTGCAACCCCGTCGCCAAAGAAAGGAGTCATGCCGGTGTAGAGGTATTTTGTGGCGTCAAGCTGATTAGTTATGCTGTCAAATGTCAATGTCCGAAGCAGGTTCAGCCCGTTTGTCTGCGCAAGGGTGTCAAGATACTGTTGGGAAGCCCGCAGAGGGTCTGAGTTCGAGTATGACTGGGCGAATGAGCATGAGCCTGTGAAAAAAATGAGCAGCCCTGCAAACAAAAGAACCGAGATTAGAAGGTTGTACGCCTCGTCTTTCGCCCATACTCCCGTCGCAGGGTCTTCACGGAACTTGGAATACATGTAGGCGAGCGCGATGATAGATGAAACAAGGGCAAACGCCAATCCGATGAATGAAAGCGCTCCGCCGCTTGTTTGGTCAAAGCTGTTCACCCCGCACACGTCCATGAACTGCTTTGGCGCACTGTCCACTGCCCAGGCAGTGGAAATCAGCAATGCAAGCGCGAGGATTTTTTTCATCAAACCAGCTTTGAAAGCCCGTAAAGCTGCGTTTCACCGCCGAATGCGGCAGCAAGGTTGCGCAGGAGTGAAAGGCTTATGATTATCGGTATCAGGAACGCCACAATGGAGAGGACGCTGAACTTTGCCACGGCTGGAAGCGCGTATTGCTGGAGAGGCTCATAATAGCCTTCGATTAAATTGCCGGGCTGCAGCTTGTCAATCGTGTGCTGGAAAACAACCGCGTTGAGGATAATCGGGAAAATTGCCTTGATTATCATGAACGTGGTGCTGATGACATCATAGCATGTTTTCATGCAGGTGCCAAAGCCAGACCCAAAAGATAAAATCGCTGCAGCCGTGCATGT
>Ga0247841_10007399_pt1 | contig 16350 bp, 23 predicted proteins | sample LaCruzMarch2015__2_FD_192410 | JGI IMG/M metagenome (GOLD analysis project Ga0247841, IMG submission 192410) | Freshwater microbial communities from meromictic Lake La Cruz, Castile-La Mancha, Spain - LaCruzMarch2015_18m | ecosystem: Environmental > Aquatic > Freshwater > Lake | place: Spain... | reverse complement strand
AATCAGATGTTGATGAGGCGGTACGCCTCATCAACGATCGGCCAAGAAAACGACATGGCTGGGATACGCCGCGGGAAGTTTTTAGAAATATGCTAAAAATTAGTTGCACTTCAGAATAGAACTCACGCGAGTGATAAACAGAAATATACCACAAATTAACAAACAACCTTGACAACAGCACATTTATGTGCTATTGTATTTCAATTGAGGTGAATAAATTGACGGATCCTTTTATTACGTTAATAATATTTATTTTAGCGTTCGTTGCGGCAATTTCCCTGATCATATATGCCTTCACCAGGTATCTATGGTCGCCTTCGCCAATGATTACCGAAAAATGCGAAGTAATCGGTAAAAAAATGGTTCCGGCGCATTGCAGCGCACTGAAGGAGATTTTCGCAGGTACATCTGAATGCATGGTGCCGGATACTTTCTACGTCGTCTTAAAAATTTCGGGGAAAGATAAGACGATCACCTACGAAGTTGAAAAAAATATGTTCGAGCAAGTAGCCATTGGCTACTTATACACGATCACCTATCAAGAAATAAGAATATCCGACAGCCCGGTTAACGCCGCCCTGTCAAAATATTAAGGGTGATTACACTCAATAGGGGGAACATGACAATGGTTAAACCACGGAGACTTTTGGTGGAATTGGCTTCCGAGCAAACTGGCGAAGAACCCGGCCCGGAAGAATTCGCTGCCGCCTTAGAAAAAGTGCAATACTTGCTACGGCAGGGAGCAACATCTGGTATAGATACGTTGACAATAACACATGGCGTAGATGGCCAAGGAACAAGTAAAGTTTACAAAACCAAATGGGAAATAAGGGATTAAATAGAAAAATTATTTCCTGACAATTTGTGATTCCGTGGCGTGATAATTTGGAAATTTAGAATTTTAATTTCCAAACCACGTTCATGGAATCTTTTATTTTACAAAACCTATTTTAAAACTTACCTGCCTTATTGACCGTTTTCCGATCGGAATTACGGATCGATTCCGATAACAAGATTCCGCAACATCAAAAAAACACCGCATAAGCGGTGTTTTTTTATAGAAATCCTTAAGAATCGGAACTGGCGCGATCCACGACAAACATTTTTTTTCCGCGACATTAAATCCCCGGAGCTATATTTCCCGCAAGATATTCCTTGAAAACTTTATATCTGGAATCACTGGCATTCTCGTCAAAGCACAAAGTGCGCGTCAAAACGGTACATTCTCCTTGGCAGCTTGCGGCGCTGCTGTCGTTAATGCAAACCCTCCCTTCCATAACGATATCGGCATCCTCCCCGAAACCTTGCGCCCGGGTATAGCTTACCGCGCAAAACAAATCTTTTTCCCCGGGAAGATAAAGGCACCACTGCTGGCAATTTCGCGCGCAAGTTCCCTTTCCGGAAAAAAATATCTCGTCCGAACCGTCTTTGTCCAGATCTCCGGCCGAAACAGGCGCGACGGTGTGTATCCAGTCCAACCCGCCATTGTCTTTTCCCGTACTGCCGCTCCAAGCGATATCATACCCTCCCGCGCCGTTATCGATCACGTGGTAAAGCGCCAACGGTTCCGAAGACAGCCACTCCCGCTGGTCCCCGTCAAGCGGCGCGGCACAACCAACAAAAAAATCTTCATTTACCTTGCCGCCACCTTTAATGGGCTCGGAAAAAGCCAAGAATCCGTTGCCAAATTCATTTTTAGCCTTATCGGCGCAAAAATCAGTGTCCTTCTTAACCTGCGGGTCGATTTTTATATCTAAAAATTTAACCGTGGAAAGCATTAAATCGAGCTCGGCACGCCCGGCCACGGCATTTTTTTCCGCTTTTTGCCGGATTTCATAAATATTGCCATTGACCGATGCCAAGACCGTCGTAAGCGAACCCTCGATGACAAGCGCAGTGTTCTTATCACGCTGCCCGATATTGAATATTTCGATTTTTTCGATTTTACTGTCGTCAAAAGATTCCCCCAGGATCGCCTTGTTTTTACAGGTAAAAAAGTCGTTAGGAACCAATCGCCATGGATTGGAATAAATCGAAAAAGTATACGATGGAGAGTCCGAGCCTTCGCTCGTAAAAACCCCCAATGAATCCGCAATCAAAGCACCGCAATAAACGTCGGCCGCGGTTTCGCTTGGCTTGGAATACTTTTCAACCGTAAAATAATCCGGGTACTTAACCTCAAAACCATATTCTTCGTTGCGGTAAATCTTCCAGTTATCAGTAACTTTGCCGGTAATTGAAGGCAAAGCTCCCTGCCCGCCGCTGTTTTTAAAAAACCCGATCCTGCCATCAAAAGCCATAAAACATATCACCGCCAGCATAATGAAAATCGCGAACGCAACTATCGCGATGACCGAATTTTTTTTATTAAATTTCATATTTTTAACAGAACGGATGATTATTGATAATTATCAAAGTAAACCCACAAACATACCGATATCAATACGAAAATCCGACAGTAAGAGAACTGCTTGTATCCCCCATCCAAGTGCAATCGGTATAATAATACCACTTACCGCCGTAATAATACGGGTACGTATAAGGCCCCACCTGGGCGGGAGGGCCCAAAGCATCAGCCGCCGATGCGGCAATACCATTGGATCCTAACGTATAACCGGCGACATAAGACGCCCAAATCGTGCTGTAACCCGGTACGGTCAACCCAACCGCCACAACATTAAGCCCCGGAGTCGCCGCCATAGGGGATCGCCAACAATCCATTCTCACATACGGACCATCCACCGAAACGGTATAGTTTTTCCCGGTCGCGGTCGTAAAAGTGCCCGGTGTAACCGAAATTGTGCCCACATTGAACGTCCGGGGCGTCGCACCGCATGACCTTTCGTAAAGGCTTATCGTCGCATTAGCGGGAAGGCAATTGGCAAGGCCAACATGGCTCGGCTTATAGGATCGGAAATTGGACCATTCGGCAGCGCTATTAGTAGGCACGAACACCGCCGGCCATCCGCCGTTATTATTGACGCGCTGGCACACGCTCCATTCATTGACCGTAACTCCTCCCCCTCCGGCAACGTTAAATCCTTGATGCGCGGAAACGTTCCCGTATCCCGCAAAAAGCATCAATAGCGCAATTAAAAAAATTTTCATAGACCAAAGTGTATTATTTAGCGACCGCTCATCCTTAAAATTGAAAAAAAATTCCATACCTCTATCATCGGCGACTAACGCCGATAATATAGGTATATTTTAAACTTAAAAAAAATAAATAGCAAAATTAGGCGTTGCCGGCCCACAAATGCAAATACGCCGATCGCAGCGTTTTTAGTTTAACAACAAAATGAACCGATTGATTTTTACCGTCAACGGGAGTAATTTGTAACAATGGACCAAGCCAAGAGATAAAATACCCGCGCGTGCAAAACTGGCGCGAAATTTGGTCTAAAAAACAAAAACCAGGCGCCGATCGTATCCCCGGCGACATCCCCTGCCGCAACTGGCGCGAAAAGTAGAAAAATAACAAAAAAAAACATAGGATCGTCAATTTGATGTTTTGCGAAATTTATTATTTAAATTTTTATGAAATTATTACTTACTTCGGGAGGAATAACCAATAAATCGATCGAAAAGGCTTTGTTTGGTTTACTAGATAGAAAACCCGAAGAAACTTCGGTGGTTTTTGTACCGACCGCGGCGAATGTGGAAGTTGGCGACAAAGGCTGGCTGATCGATGATTTGGCAAATTTGAAAAGGATGAATTTTAAATCGGTCGATATCGCCGACATCTCCGCGGTGAAAGAAAATATTTGGCGGCCGAAATTTGAACAGGCCGATGTTCTTTTTTTTGAGGGAGGCAACGAGTATTATTTAATGGAATGGATTAATAAATCCGGGCTCAAATCGATTTTGCCGGAATTTTTAAAAACAAAGGTTTACGTCGGGGTGAGCGCGGGCAGCATGGTGGCGGGCAAAAATTTGGATATCAAAATCATGCAAACCGCCTACGAAGAAGATCTTGATAAAAATCAAAATATGGCGTGCATGGGATTGGCCGATTTTAATTTTTTTCCGCACCTTAATTCGCCCTATTTCAAAAAAGTTAGAGCGGGTTTAATGAAAGAATTGGCAAAAGAAATTCCGGAGAAAGCGTACATCTTAGACGATAATTCCGCTTTAAAAGTCATCGACGGAAAAATCGAAGTGATAAGCGAAGACGAATGGTTCACGACCGACAAATAAAATGAAGACATGTTTTACTTAAAAAAATATTACATGGAAAAGAAAAAATTTGTTCATAAAATGGCCAATGTTGATGGGGATGTGGAGTTGGGGGTTGGGGTTAGTGTTTGGCCTTTTGCTTCGATTCGGGGCGATGAAGGAAAGATCGCAATTGGTGATAATACGAATATTCAAGATAACGCAGTGGTGCATGGGATAACTTCGATCGGGACCAATGTTACTGTTGGGCACGGGGCGGTGATTGATAGCGCGAAGATCGGCAATAATGTTTTGATCGGGATGAATTGCACGATTTTGGACGGAGTTGAGATCGGCGACTGGAATATTGTCGCAGCCGGAACCGTGGTCGCGCCGAATACGAAAATCGGGGAAAACAACGTGATAATGGGAGTCCCCGGAAAAATTGTCCGTCCCCTGTCCCAAAAAGACAAAAGCCTTATTGAGTTTGCCTATAAAAATTATTTGAAAAAATTTGATCTTAATAAATAATAAATAGTTTCCGTGGTAAACTAATAAATAATTAACAAAAAAATATGGCGCAATTCAAGGAGGTTTATAAGTGCTCGGTTTGCGGGAATATCGTGGAAGTTTTACATGCCGGGGACGGGCAATTGGTTTGCTGCGGCCAGCCGATGGGATTGCAGGCGGCCAAGACCTCTGATCAGGGAACGGAAAAACATCTGCCAGTCATAGCAGAGCTTCCGGCCAATGTTTGCCGCGGCTTGGACGGCGTCAAAATAAAGATCGGCGCGGTGGAACATCCCATGACGCCCGAACATTACATCGAATGGATCGAGATCGATACCGTTGACGGCAAATCGGGCAAGAAATTCTTGAAACCGGGCAACTTGCCGGAATCGGAATTCCAAACGCGGATGAATATCATCGGCGCCCGCGCCTACTGCAACGTCCATGGTTTATGGGAAATGAAATCATCCGATAAATAAATTTACTCCAAAAAAACAGAGGTAAGACCTCTGTTTTTTCGAAACATCGCGATAAAAATCGCGCGACGGCGCGGACACAAACAAAAACAGGGCTAACCGCCCTGTTTTGCAATCGGAACAAAACTTGGCAGCGGCAGCTTGACGTAAAGCTGGCGGAAGATCACTTTTTGGAAATCCGCCAGCGCCTTGTTTTCGATGATCAAAACGCGTTCGGTGTTTAGATCTATAAATAAAAGACGGTCGCCATAGATGATCTGGATTATGTTCTGGTCAAAAAGGTCCGCCTGCGGCGGGATATATTTAACAAACCGTTCCAGCCTCGGCTTTTTTCTCATCCCGGAAACCGGGTTACTGATCACCATTCTTTCCAACTTCTTTTTATCCCGCAAAACCCGGTAATCTTTTGAAAGGTACCTGTTAACCGCGTCCAAATCCCTTTCGGAAGTATAACGGTAAAACGTTCCGCCGTGCTTCATGTGGGAAATAACATCGTCAAAAGCGGCCCGTATCCCATCAAAACCGTTTAAAAAACGGATCTCTTTTTGTTTATACAAATCATCCGCTACAACTTGTTTTGCCATTTTATCCGCGACTTTCTCCGATGTTTTGGAAAACACTTTGGCGATCAACTCGGAATTGGCCGCGTGATACAGTTTGCGCCGGCCTATTTTGGTTGTAAAAACAAAACGGCGCGCAAGAAGAGACGCCAGGGCGCGATAGGCCGCCGGCCGATGGAGTTTCGCCGCCTCGCAAATAATGGTCGCGCTCATCGGCCCTTTGCGCCGCAACAATCCGTATACGGCGTCGGCATGTTTCGGCAACCCGAGGCGCGTAAAAATTTCTTTTGTATCCATACGGCAATATTAAAATTTATGAATGTGTATTTTTGCTTTCGGGATTTTCTTGAAAGCATTCCCGATAAGTCATGCAATTGCGGCAGATGCTAGGCGGAGCGCGAAGGGCGCGACCAAGCCGTATTACCATACGGCGACCAGCGCCCGACCGCTCCAACAACGCAGATGCCGCAATTGCATGACTTATCATAAGTGTACTTTTTTTAGTACAAAATGTCAAGCATTTCTGCGGTATTTTTTAAAAGAGGTAAATTCCAATTGTAAGTTCATTAACAACAAAAAAGGAGGTAAAGAAAATGGATCTGAAAGACTACATTCGTGACGTACCAAACTTCCCCAAGGAAGGCATCATGTTCAAGGATATTTCACCAATGCTTAAAAGTCCGAAAGCATTGCAAGTTGCGGCAAACCGCATCCGGGACGAATGGGACGGGAAGATCGACGCCATCGCGGCGCTCGATGCCCGGGGCTTCATCTTCGGCGGAATTCTCGCCATCGGCATGGATTCGCCGCTGGTCATGCTGCGCAAGGTCGGCAAGCTGCCCGGAGCTACCCGGCAGATCGCCTACGATCTTGAATACGGCAGCGCGACACTGGAAATAGGCGCCGACGCCCTCCCCCATGATTGCCGCGTGCTCGTGCTCGATGACCTGCTCGCGACCGGCGGGACCGCAAACGCCGCGTGCCGGCTTATCGAAACATGCGGCGCCAAAGTAGCGGGTTGCGCATTCGTGGTTGAATTGGAAGCGCTTGAGGGCCGGAAAATCTTGGCCGGGCGCACGGTGCATTCGCTCATCGCTTACTAGGAGGAACCATGGAAAAAAAGGCCATAATCTGCGCGGATGTGATCGCCGAGTATCAGGGAAAGATCATCCTGGTCCAAAGGCTCAACAATCCCGCCGGATTCGCTTTGCCGGGCGGAAAACAGGATTGCGGAGAATTCCTCTCCGATTCCGCCCGGCGAGAATTTTTTGAAGAAACGGGACTGGTCCTCGAGATCGACAATGTGCTCTCGACGTTCGCCGATGAAAACCGCGACCCGCGCGGACGCTACGTATCGACCGTCTTTGTCGGCCGCGCGTTTGGAACGCCAAAAGACGAACCCGGAAAAACGAAAGTGATTTTCCTGGAAAGCGAAAAACTTAACGGCATCAAAGACCAGTTTCTCTTTGACCACTGGCAAGCCCTGGAAAATTACTTGGATCTGCTGGAAAAAAAGGAGGCATACGATGACAAATAAAGTTAAGCCGATAAAACCCGGCGAAGTGGCAAAGAAAAAAGAACATGATTTTCCCGACACCGTATTCGAAGCGTTCAACGAGATGATCGCGGAAAATTACAGCGGAAGGACCGCAACATTCAGGCAGGAAGATGTTGTCGCACTGATGGTGAAGAAAGGTTTAGGCCGCACCGATATCTACAAAAAGGGATGGCTGGATATCGAGGACATATACGATAAAGCCGGATGGGAAGTCGATTACGACCGACCCGGATACAACGAAACTTACGAAACCACCTTTACCTTCCGCGACCGCAGGACCCACAAATAATCGCAAAATGTCCGTTTTTGGAAGCCAATGCTTCAATAAACGGATCCTTTTTGTACGAATAAAAGTTTTTTAATAATTTATAAAATTTTAATATCAAAAAAATCGGATTGCTTTAGATAAGTTTAGTGTTTAAAATCATCTTAATATGAACATCACTTTGATCGGCATGCCCGGAAGCGGAAAATCATTTGTCGGCAAAAAACTGGCCAGGCTGATTAATTTTGATTTTTTTGACGCGGACGCCGAAATTGAACGTAAACACGGTATGCCGTTGCAAAAAATTTTGGAGAAAACAGGAGAAACTGAATTTTTAAAAATCGAGGAAGAAACGATAATTTCCAAAACCCGCGGGAAAGACAAGCTCGTAATATCGCCCGGCGGCAGCATAGTTTACCAAAGCAAAGCGATGGAACATCTAAAAAAAATTTCCATTATAATTCACCTCAAAGCGCCGCTGCCGGTCATCGAAAAACGCATCGGCAACATCCCGCGCGGGATCGTGGGAGTCAAAACAAAGACCATCGCCGCCCTGTACGCGCAAAGGGTTCCCCTGTATGAAAAATGGGCGCAAAAAACCTTTGACGCCGACCAAAGCGCGGATAAAATAGTACAAGATATTTTTAAAACAGAAAATCTTTTTTAATCCAAGAGAATAAACCGCGGATCTGGTTCCGACCAAAATTAAATCATTGACTTTTTACATAAAATATGTATAATTTATAAAAGGAAGGATTATGGAAAAGAAAGCGAAAGTGGATGCAATTTTGTTTAGTTGCATGGACAGGCGATTGTATCCGGATGTAATGCTGTATTTTTTTGATCGCGATTATAACTGCGATCTTTGCTTCACCGCCGGGTCATTGGACTGCTTAATAAACGAAACGACAAGGGCATACTTCTTAAACCAAATAGCACTCTCAAAAAAACTGCATAGTTGCAAAATTATAATATTGACGATGCATTTCGATTGCGGGGTTTATGGTGCGTTCGAAACCAGAGAAAAAGAAATTGCCCATCACAAAGGTATCTTGGAACAAGCGAAAAAGATTATTGAATCCGCCCCTGACGATTTGGCCAAGGGTATGGTTGTTAAAAAATATATCATCGAAAAAGATGATGATGGCGTCTGGCATCCCAAACGGATAGCCGCCGAATAAACAAGATCGGAGCAAGCTCCCCCGATCAATAAAAAGCATAAAGCCGGATCAAAATCGCCGGTTTTCCATTTTAATATAACAAGAAACCGCCTACCGAATCTTTTGATTTGCTTTGTGGCCGCATTTAACCCATAACAACACCATCATGAATATCAAGATAAAATCTACTCAGTTTATGAAAGGCGTACTTGGCGCCGATCCCATATTCAGCGACGGGCTTCCCCAGGTCGCTTTTATCGGCCGCTCCAATACCGGCAAATCCAGCATTATCAATTCTTTGGTCGGTTTAAAAGACCTGGCCAAAACCAGTTCTTTCCCGGGACGCACCCAGCAAATAAACCTGTTTCTGATCAACAACTCCTCGTATTTTGTCGACTTGCCGGGCTATGGCTACGCCAAGGTTCCCAATGAGATAAAAGACAGGATCAGGAATATGATAAATTGGTATTTTTTTGATTCCGGATACGTACAGAAAAAAGTAATCCTGATCATCGATGCTGAGGTTGGCCCGACCAAAGCCGACCTGGAAGCCATTTTCGCTCTCGACGACCACAAGAAAGACACAATCGTGGTAGCAAACAAAATCGATAAATTAAAAAGAAAAGATTACGACAAACAATTAAAAATAATAAAAGAGGCCATGGGAGACCACAAGATCATCCCCTATTCGGCCAAGAAAAAGATCGGAGTGCAAGAACTATTGGCCGAGATATTATAAACAACTCTCGCTTAAAACACCGTACAAAGCGGTGTTTTAAATTTGGCTTGCAAATTTAATTATTCGCCCAGTTCGTGATTAAATATTTTTTTGTATATTGTTTCAAAAAAAAGAGGCTCCACCCTACAGCTTAGAAATCGTACGGAATTCAACCGCAGCGATATCTAAAAAGTAAAATTGCCCGCGCCCATGTTTGCATCTTCATTTTAAAAAAGCGTTTATCGTCGTCTCCGCGTGCGCCCTTAAAGCGTCGAGAGAATAATCCATTTCGGCAACACCGCTTCCTTCCAACATTTTATCCGCGGCGGCACTAATTTTTACCAACGGGCCCATTACCGCTATGGCAATCGCGCCACAGCTTTCCTCGCGCTGCGACGCCACAATAGCGCAGCCATCGATTTCTCCGGTGTATACCCGATATCCGGGATCGTTTATCAAAAGCGACACCTTCCCCCCGGTCGCTTCGGCAATATCTTTCTCTCCTATTTTGACAAATAAAGCCATAACGGATGTCCCCGCATCCACAGCAACAGTCGATCTGGACATTCATACCTCCATGAATCAACGATTCAATGCAAAATTGCCATATCCGGCCGTTATTGTCAATATTGTTTTAAAATAGTTTATCCGTCAGCGATTTTATAAAATCCGACCTGTCGATATTGGCGATATGGGTAATGTATTCATCCTGCATTTTATAAATTACCACAAAGATCCAAATCGGCCATTTATGCTTTGAATAAAATCCGTAGGCCCGCGATTCGGCATTTTTATTGAAAAAGAAAATCGTGGCATAGGCCAAAAACAGCGGCTCCAAAAAATTGGGAAAATAAAAAAACAGCCGCTCGTCGCCGGTCGCAAGAAATGCCAACTGGCCGACGCTCCGGAACATAAACAATCCGTAAATCAATTTTTTTATTCTCCACCTGAATCTCCACGCGGCGGCAACCATGCCAACGTAAGTAAACCAGTCGGCGATCTTATCTATCGGCTGGTACGCCGCGTCCGTCATGCCCAGCGGGATCAATATATCCCCATCAACAGTATCGAGAATGAAATTCGCCCAGCCGGCGGCAAAAGGGAAAAAAACGATCGCAACGGGAACCGCGAACTTGAGAAATATGACCAAAACAATCGATACGGCATTAAGCATATGGATATTTTAGCAGATCCATCCATTTTGATATAATAAAAATATGAAAACAAATTTCATGCCAAAAACACGCTTGAGCAAATGGGCGGCAGGAATGGGGGTTGCCCTGGCCGCGCTTACGGCAATCTCGCTTCTCTTCGCGTTTGCCATCGGAGGGGATCCCGCCATCATTGACGCAAGCCCCCTGCTTTCAATGCTCGCCGCCACAATTTCCATCATGTTTTCCCTTGCCGGCCTGCTGTCTTTTTTTTTGGAATTGTTGCCATCGCCAAAAACAAAGACTGGTCGGTTTGCAAACCTTTGGCAATATCGTATATTATCACCGCTTTGATATTTTTTCTTGGTGAATTTATTTTTCCGCATTAAGCTCTCTTAACACCATCTATTTGGCGGGATTTAATTTTATATTTTCCCTTGCCATCGCCAAATGGTATAATGCCACAATGAAGGGTAACAAATCGATCTTATCTTTTATCGTGCTTGCCGCGATATGCTTTGGGGCTATCGCTTATTTGGCATACGGCAATTACTTGCTGAGGGAAACCATATCGGTCCTGAAAGCCGAAATTTCACGGACCATGGACGGATTCATCGCATCGACCCGGAAATACAACAATGATATCAACAACCTCAACACCGACATTAAAAATCTGAACGAAATGCTTACCATGACCAGAGACGAACTGGCGACAACAACCGCCCAGCGCGACAGCATCGGTATGCAATACAATGAAGTGGCAGAAAAATACAATCTTGAAAAAACCCGGGTTGACGACCTGAGCTCGCAGATCGGCCAGATCAAAGGCTCGGTGGATACTTTGGAAAAACTGAAAGCGACCGACGAGGAGTTGCTCAAGAAATATTCCAAAGTTTCTTTCCTGAACGAAAACTACGTCCCCGAATCATTCGCGGCAATAGACCCGGAATACGGTTATAACCCTGACGGCAATTACCTAGTCCATTCCAAGGTATTGCCGATCTTGGAAACAATGATTGCCACCGCCAAAGCGGACGGGATCGACCTTAAAGTTATCTCGGCATACCGGTCGTTTGGCGAACAAAGCAGCCTGAAATCATCCTATAAAATGGTATACGGAACCGGCGCCAATAAATTTTCGGCCGACCAGGGTTACTCGGAGCACCAGCTCGGCACAACCATAGACCTCACCGATTTAAAAGTGGGAGCATCTTTCGCCGGTTTTGAAAAAAGCACGGCATACCTTTGGTTATTGGATAACGCATACGCATACGGGTTCATCATCTCATACCCGAAAGACAACACATATTACCAATTCGAACCATGGCATTGGCGGTTCGTAGGCCGGGCGCTGGCGCAAAAATTACACGACGAGAATAAAAATTTTTACGACCTGGACCAGCGTGAGATCGACCAATACCTGATATCTTTCTTTGATTGACGGCACTATGGCGATAAACCGCCCGGGAAAGGACCTGGGACATTCCGCCTGTTGGATAAAAACACTTCGGGGAGGCTTCGCCCTCCCTTTTTTAATTTAACCGCCAAAATACCCGGAACCCGCATCGACTTTGCTATTTATGCGGAAATAGTGCATACTATATCCCTTAGTGCAATAAACTGCTCGGGGAAGAACCCCGAGGTATTCCGACGCTTCGCTAAACGCTCCGCGATCGGAAAAGCTTGATTCCCCGCCAAACATCGCCGAAGCTAAGTTCCGAAGTATTCTGGCGGGAAAATAACTTAAAAATATATGGGAGATTTCAGAAAAAAAGGAGGCAATCGTTTTGAGGGAGGTTTTGGTGGTGGTTTCAACCGGCAAAGCAGCGGCCGGCCGAATTTCCCCGCAAAAAGCTGGGGAACCCCGGACCGGGACCATGACCGGAATCGCGGCCCGATCACCATGCACCGGGCAACCTGCGGCAAATGCGGAAATCCTTGCGAAGTGCCTTTCCGGCCGATCAGCGGCAAAATGATATTTTGCAACGAATGTTTCCAGGATAAACGGGAATCGGGTGACACCGGGAGGGATAGAAGGAATGACAGATTCCCGCAAAAAAGATTCGATGATCATAAAAGTTTTGCCAAGCGCGACTTTAGCGGCGACGCCGGCAAAGGAAGTGATTACGGCATGAAAGCACAGATGGAAGCACTGAACGTCAAAATGGACCGGCTCATAAAAGCGGTGGAATCAATGACAAACACAAAACCGTTGGTGGCAAAAGAAAAAACCGACATCGCCGCCGAAATATCTCCGGATACTGAAACCGAGAAACCGTCAAAAAAGTTTTCCAAAAAATAGAAAAACAAAAAACGCCTCACGGCGTTTTTTTAATAAATAATTATTGGCAATACCAAACATTTAAAAACGAAAATTTATTTCACCTGCGACTTGGATCATCAGAACACCATCATTTTAATTCATTCTCTTTTAATGCGCTTTAAGATAATATCGCCGAGGCGGGATCGGACCGATCGATGGTCGGCGCAAACGCGATCCCGCCACCGTCATAAAAACGTATGATTTTTAGTTTATTTATCAACGACGCTGTTCGGATTCAATTCCGCCAATTTGTCCCGGTATTCGATTTCGGTCATCCGGCCGTTTTCCAAAAGATTATCCATGCCGGCCAAATAATGGTTGCGAATTTCGGCCAAGCTCAATGCCACGCCGTAAATGCGCACCTCATCGATGACCGACAAAGTTCCCTGGCCAATCGTTGCCAGCGAAACGCTGAATCCTCCCGGCCAGCCGTTGTTAGTTCCGATAAGTTTTCCGTTCTTGTAACTCTTGCGGAAATTACCCGCTTTCGAAAGCACGATGACATAATGGTTGAAATCTTTCCCGATGGAAATCATCGGCCCGTCATAATTGGCGGCACCGATGCGGACGATCGGGATTATCGACCCGGTGACGGAATAAAATTCGGCGGTGATCCGGTTGGCCCCCTGCCAAACGTTAATATAATCGGTCCATGAATTAACCGTACCGGCATCGTTCATAAAAAATTCGATGGTGATCTCATCGCAATTGACGCTGGCCAGAACCGGAACATTGACGTAACTGGTCCCGTTGAATTGCAGGCACTTTTTCGTCACGCAATTTTCTTCATCAAGCCATGTCGGAGAACTGACCAGAGTTCCATCGCTGTTCATTCCCGATGAATCTTTGGCGATTGTCCCCAACCCCTCGTCAAGATCCCACGAGGCCGCAAGATCAATGCCAAATCTCTGTTGGATGCTGGCGGAAAATGTTTTTGATTGCGCGATGGTCGCGCTTTGCCGCGCCCCGCCCATGCTGACCAACACAACACTGGCCAGTGTCCCGATGATCGAGATTACTACCAAAAGCTCGACAAGGGTGAAACCGCGCTCATTTGATTTAATATTCCGCCACCGCATAGTCATCGTTTAATTGCCGGATCGCTTGATCATATTCAAATCGATCCATTTGCCCGCCGGCAAGAAGTTTTTCAAGCCCCGCCAGATAATTTTCCCTTACCTTGGCAAAACTCAACGCTTGCCCGTAAACCCGCACATTATCCAGGCTGCCGCTGAAAAGCAGCCCGGGAGTGGTATAAAAAACACCGATGTATGTTTTCGCACCGGCTTCGTAACTGACCGCCCGAGTCGATTGGTTCTCTTTTTTGCCGTTAACGTACAGGATATTCAAATTGGTCACGTTATCATGGGTCGCCACGACATGATACCACTTCCCGGTTTCCGGCCTCCACGACGTTTGCAGATAACTTCCGCTCACCATCGCCGCGATATTCTGGGCGGTTCCCATTTGCAAACTAAAACCAGTCCCCCAGGATGTCATATTTGAAATTATCCCCATCCATGTCGGCATCGCCGACGGCTTTGCCCATGCCTCCAAAGTGATATTTTCCGGCGTAAGAACCACATTGGTCCCGCAATCGACATAAACCGATCCGTTAAACAAAAGACAACTTCCTTCAACACATTCACTGCCGACGATCCACGCCGGCGCGTGGCCGGCAAAGTCGCCATTGCTTCCATACCCCGAAGAATCCACGGCCACAGTCCCGGAACCGTCATCGAAATTCCAAGCGCCCACAAGATCGATGCCGATCTTCTGCTGGATGCTGGCGGAAAATGTTTTCGATTGCGCGACGATCGCCTGTTGTTTCGCCCCTCCCATGTTGACCAGCACAACACTGGCCAGCAATCCGATGACCGAGATCACCACCAGAAGTTCCACCAAGGTGAAACCGGCACTATTTGTTTTTTTGTTCCACAACCGCATATTCTTGGTTTAATCGGTTCACCCTTTCATTATATTCTGTTTTTGTGATCCGAGCATTATCCATAAGCTTGGCCATCCCAGCGAGATATTGGCCGCGGATGGCGGTAGTGGATAATGTAGTGCTGTAAATTTTGACCTCGTCGATCAAGCCGGTATGCGCCCCGTAAGTTCCCCACGCAACCCCGATCTTGATATTCCTCAATGCCCCCGCGGGATGCCGGGTGCTGGTCTTGGGGCTCCCGACTGTTTTACCGTCAATGTAAAGATAAAATTTAAAATCGGCCGCTTCCTTTGACCAGGTAACCACATAATGATGCCATTCGCCGTTATAAAGATTTTGCGCGCCCCAGCTCAAATGGTCATAACTGGCGCCGGTGCCGGTTATTATCCCCGCCCTCGAATCGCTCGTGGCGCTTGGTCCCAATAAAGAAACATAATCAAACCCGAGTGGATAGATATTTTCATTTTTTTGCGCGGATGCCAGACCCTTGATCCACGCTTCGATCGTACCGTTTTCCGGAACCACGGCGGTTTGGGAACTATTCACATATTGGACCGCCGAACCGGCAAAATTCAAGCAACCTCCCGTCACGCAGTCTTCCTCGGCAGCCCAAGTCGGCGCATTAACCAATATTCCGTTATTGTTCATCCCCGAAGAATCGATCGCGGCAGAGCCCGATCCGTCGTTAAAATCCCACGCGCCGGCGATATCGATACCGATTTTCTGCTGGACGCTGGCCGCGAATGTTTTTGATTGCGCGATCTTCGCTTTCTGCCGCGCCCCACCCAAATTAACCAGCACAGTACTGGCCAGCGTTCCGATGACCGAGATCACCACCAAAAGTTCCACCAAGGTAAAACCATGGTTATTCAATTTAATATTTTGCGGCCGCATATTCTATGTTTGATTGGGATATTCTTTCGTGATATTCCGTTTTTGAGATCCGGGCGGCTTTAAAAAGATGATCCAAACCGGCAAGATACCGCTCACGGATTGCGGTTACGGTCAAAGCGGCGCTATATATATGAACCTCATCGACCAAACCGTTGAATTTGTTACCGCCGGGATATCCGCCGATATATAGATTACCGCTTGAGTCCAGAACCCCGGCAACATTACGGGACGATTTTAAAACGCTGTTAACATACAAATGCTCGCTTGTCCCGGTATTTATCCAAACCACGTGATACCAAATATTGGACGAATATGCCCAGCCGGTGGCCCAGTTACTATACCCTCCGCCCCTCATATTGTAGATATTGAGCGGATTGGAAAAAAATCTCCATTTATTCCACCCTTTCGCCAATCCGAATTCACCTCCGGCGATGTATTTAACCCAATATTCGATCGTTATTTCACCGGGAATATTCAAGTTCGCGCCATTGCCGCAATCCACGTAATCGTCCACGCCGTCAAAACTCAAACATCCTTCCGACACGCAATTTTTCTTATCATTTTCCCACGCCGTTCCGTTGATTAATGTTCCGCTATTGTTCATTCCCGAAGAATCTTTGACGGCCGTGCCT
>Ga0247841_10007398_pt1 | contig 16351 bp, 14 predicted proteins | sample LaCruzMarch2015__2_FD_192410 | JGI IMG/M metagenome (GOLD analysis project Ga0247841, IMG submission 192410) | Freshwater microbial communities from meromictic Lake La Cruz, Castile-La Mancha, Spain - LaCruzMarch2015_18m | ecosystem: Environmental > Aquatic > Freshwater > Lake | place: Spain... | reverse complement strand
TTGCCCGCGAGGGATGGCAGGATTTCGTTTTTGCATTTCACGACGGCGAAGAGATCGGGCCCCGGATGCTGGCGAGAATCGCAAAACATACAGGCTTGACTCCCGAAGACCTCTAGCACGGGCTGCATCCCATGACTTCCGCCGAGCGCAAAACTTTCGCGGCATTCCTCCGGGATTGAAAAACTATGAAACTCATGATCGACCGCGAAGCGGATGCGCTTTTTTCGGGCTAACCCCAATACTGTTCACTTTGCAGCAAACAGGAGCGCGGGCGTCCCTCCCGCTTGTATTCTGGTTGCGGGCGGGACGCCCGCGCTCCTTTCTTAAGTGAACAGCATTGGGGCTAACCCATCCAATTGATGACCCGAAGTCCGCGGACGCGGCGGAATTCCCGTTCGTTGTTGGTGACGAGCGTGCTTTTCAGATGGAGACAATGCGCCGCGATCAGGAGGTCGTTCGGGCCGATGATTTGCCCGTGTTTTTCCAGACCCGCCCGGAGTCGGGCGTAGTCCGGTCCGGCAGCGGCGGGAAAATCCAGCACTCCGAGCGGGCTCAGGAATTTCTCCAACGCCAGCCGGTTTTTTGCGGGGTTCGAGGATTTTTCGCATCCGAATGCCAGTTCCGCATAGGTGATCGCCGATATGCCAATGCCTTCTTCCGCGTGCGCCTCGCAGTGCTTCACCACGTTGACCGAACGCTGTCGGATCATCTCGATGCAGATATTGGTATCGAGCAGGTATTTCATTCCAGACCCGCCCGTTTCTCCAAGTTCCCCTGGTTCCTCTCCCTCATGAAATCCCCGGTGAATTCGGAGAGAGAATCCCGCATCGCGTCAAAACGCCGCTCCTTCGGAATCATCAAAACGCCTCCTGGAACCTTTTTCAAATAGACGGCGTCGCAGCGAAACCGAAAGCCTTTGGGAATCCGCACCGCCTGGCTCGATCCGTTCATGAACACTCTGGTTTCCTTCAATGTTTCCATTGGAAAAACAATACACATCAACAGTGTGTATGTCCAGCGCTGAAAGCATCTGATCGCTCAGGCAAATCATCCGCCACGCGAGAAAAGACCCTCGAGATCAGTCTCCGGTCAACGGGCCTGTCAAACTCAAGGATTTGAACGAATGGGACGGATGGCTCGTGGATCACAATACTTGGACCAGCGGATTCTCAGGGATTTATCGCTATGACCAGTATCCCGGCGACAAGCGCTCCATGGGTTGGGTCCCGACTGAAAAAATCGCCTGTCTTTTTCAGAGTTGCTGTGGAGGATTCTCCGGCGAGGTAGGCCGGAGGCGGCGGGCTTGCGTAACACGAATGGCATTGGAAGAAAGCGCGCGTCGAACGGTTTGTGAGCGAGCATCAGGATCGCTGGCAAACGGAAATTGATCTCCCGGTCGCATTGTCGTTTAATGTCCGGCGTGGACAGAAACACCAGGCAAAAGCGGGCCATCGAGTCCGTTCTCCGCAATCACGCAAACCCGCTCTCCCCGGCTGAGATTTTGGAGTTCGCCTTGAAGGAGGTGCCCACCATTGGGATCGCCACGGTCTATCGGTCGCTGAAGTCTCTCTCGAAAGACGGGCAGGTCGTGTCTGTCGAAATTCCGGGCGAGCCCCCCCGGTATGAGCGGGCCGACAAGGGTCACCATCATCATTTTTTGTGCCGGACGTGCGGCGAGGTTTTCGATCTCAAAACCTGCCTGGATGGCATCAAGAAAATGGCCCCTCGAACTTTTCGTGTCGAGGATCACGAAATCATCCTTTACGGGGCCTGCAAGGATTGCGCGCCGAAGAGCAAACCCGCCAAGCGACCGGGAACGGAGCATTCCCACCCACACGGTTTTGAACAGGAGATATGCGGATGAAAGCTGAAAAAAAACTCTTGAGCATTCTCGATGCGGCGCAGACCGGTCGTGCCCCCACTCAAGAGGAGTGCGTCTTTCTACTGCAATGCCCGGAGACATCCCTGGAAGCTTCCCTTCTTCGTGCCGTTGCCGACTCGATCACGAGACGACGGTTTAACAATGAGGGCATTGTCCTCGGGCAGATTGGCGTCGAGATTTCGCCCTGCCCAGGCAAGTGCAAATTCTGTAGTTTCGGCGAAGGCCATACGGCATTCGAGGCGAGCGCGATGAGCGACGCAGACATCATTTGCTGTGCCGACAGTTTCACGGGATCGGGAGAACTCTACGCTCTCTTCCTGATGACCATGCACACTTTCGATTTTGAGCGGTTGATTCAGATCGTGCAGATGGTGCGCGGGCGGAATCCGCGTGAAACCCAGATTGTCGTCAATATCGGGGACTTCGACCAATCTCAGGCGCGAGACCTGAAAGCAGCGGGGGTGAACGGCGCCTATCATGTCTGCCGTCTCCGGGAAGGAGTCGATACGGCGCTCAACCCTAAACTGCGGAAGGCGACCATCGGAAATATCAAGGATTCTGGACTGGACTGGTATTACTGTTGCGAACCAATCGGGCCGGAGCATAGCCCGCAGGAACTCGCCGACCAGATATTCATCGGAGTCGAATATGGGTGTTTCCAACATGCCGCAATGCGACGTGTATATGTTCCGTCGGCTCCTCTTTCCCCATGCGGCCAGATTTCGGAACTTCGACTTGCGCAGGTAACGTCCGTCGTGGCTCTGGCAACTTTGGCTTGCCCTGAAACGAGAAGCATTGCGGTTCATGAACCCAATCTGCTCGGGCTCACAGCCGGAGCGAACACGGTTTACGCGGAGACTGGCGCTAATCCGAGAGATACGGAAAAAAACACCACAGGACATCGTGGACGAGACATCACGGACTGCAAGATGATGCTCTACGAGGCCGGATTTGAGAATCTGCTAACGTCACCAGGGAAACATATCAACTTGAATGATGCGTATCGCAATGACGTCCACAGTCGTGCGTTTACCGAAGTGTCTGTGTAAAAGGATTCACTCCCAGTCTTCTGCCCGGGCATTGCCGCGTTTCTTATTACTGCTCCGATAAGCGCACTTCGACTTCCGATTAAAGGAGAATAAGCCCCTAGCTGGCTCATTGTTTGGGGATGTCACCGGCGAGCAGTTTTGCCGCATGATCCACCACCCGCTGAATATTTTCCGCTGTGACCGGGCTGCGGCCTTTCTTCAGGCCCGCTTCGCTCAAATCGAAATGCGTGAAGTGGCTGAGTCCCGCCTCGGCAAATGTGCGGCGGGCGCAGGCTTTGGGACAGCCGTCAATGAGCAGGACGCGATCCGCGATCACCGCGTTAAAGGTAATATCAGAATCCCGCGCGCCAATGCTGGCCAGGCACGACATCGTTCCATGGCCTTCCTGGCGAATCTGCCGCGCCGCACGGTCAGTGAGTTCCCCAACGTCGGCCGCTCCCGAGCAGACAAAAACCAGATTGATATTTTTACGGGCATTCATGGCGTTTCATCATAGAGGATTTCCCATTGTTTCAAAGCCGGTTGTTGGGGTTGTTTCCGAAGTCCATCTTCAGCCCGGCGTGGGCTTGGAAGCACCTCCCAGGAAATTCGTTCCACAGGCGAACCATGGCTGAGAGGCCCGTGCAATGCCCTCCCCAAAGAAGCCGCGTTCCGAGTCCTGGTCTGCGATCTCCATCGGCAGGAAATTCGGGTCAGCCTTCACAGGAAGGTTGTCCCGGATTGGTCGAAACGCGCGCAAACAATCCTTCGGACATTTCCGTTTGAGGGGTTCCTGAACAGCATCGATTTTCTTCGCCAGTTGCGAAAGACGGGCTATAAACCGCGAATGAACGCGAATAGACGCGAACAGGTTGCAGAATACCAGCCGCTTCCAGTGATCGACAGGCTCACCTGCCGGGTGAATGCCAAGCGGGTGTGATTTCAAGGGGGTGAGGCATGAAATCACTGGAACGTGTTCGCCGCGCCTTGCGCCACGAAGAAACCGACCGGGTGCCCCGCCTTCTTTACGGCGAGGCCATCGGCTACGTCCCCACCATCGAGGCACTGCTCAAAGAACGCTGCGCGCCCCGGCTTCCACGCGAATATTTCGATATGGACATCACGGGCTTATATCCCTCGCCAACGGAGCGTGAGAGTTCCCGCTTTGCGGAATGGCACGGAGCGGAGTATTCCCGCGCGAACGCGGCGGGTGAGATTGACGAGTGGGGGGTGCGCTGGAAACAGGGAAATTTTTTTCATTTCGCCCATGTCGAGTCACCGCTTCGGGAGGTGGACGGGTTGGACGGTTTGCGGAGGTATCCCTGGCCCGATCTGGATGACCCGGCCCGCTACAAGACGATGGCTGCGGAGGTGGTCGCCCGGCACGAAGAGGGGTTTGCAACGTGTGCCATGGCGGGGTCGGTTTTCGAACAGGCCTGGTATCTGCGGGGCATGGAGCCGCTCATGATGGATATGCTTGCCGATCCGGAAGCGGCCCATTTCCTTTTGGAACGAACGGCGCATTTCCAGCGTTGTGCCGCCGTGCAGATCGCCAAGGCCGGTGTGGATATTGTCATTTTGGGCGACGATGTGGCCGGGCAACACGGGTTGCTCATGGGCAAGGAGGTGTGGGCGGAATTTTTGCGGGACCGCCTGGCGGCAACTTGTCGTGCGGTGCATGAAGCGTCGGATCAGGCGCGCGTGTTTTATCACTCGGACGGCAACATCGTTCCGCTCATCCCGGATCTGATCCGGTGCGGGGTGGATATCTTGAACCCTCTCCAGCCGGAATCCCTCGATCCGGCGGCGATCAAGCGAGAGTTTGGCGACCGCCTTTGCTTTTGGGGTGCAGTCAGCGTGCAACGCACGATGGCCTTCGGCTCACCCGACGAGGTGAGGGCGGAAGTGCGGGAACGGGTGCGGACTCTGGGTGTCGGGGGCGGTTACATCCTGGCACCCGCCCATGTTCTCGGGCCGGAAACTCCCTGGGAGAACATCGTGGCATTTTTCGATGCCGCCAACGGGGAAATGCGGAAATAAGCGTCAACCGATGCCGCAGCGAAGCAACGTGTTCCGCCAACGGGCTATCGGGTTCAGGGGTTGCGGCCGGCCTGTTCGGCGAGGATGCCGGCGGCGACGCGTTCCGCCAAGCGCTGGCGGGTGACAGCGGACTGGAGAGCACGATTGTCGATCGGGTTGGAAACGAAGCCGAGCTCGCAGAGGACGGCAGGCCGCCGATTGTTCCGCAGCACATAGAACCCCCGGGTTTTTATTCCGCGATTGCTGGTGCGGCAGGCCTTGAGCGTTTCTTCGAGGACATTCGCGGCAAGCCGCATCGAGCGGCGGGTGTTGTAATAAATCTCGATCCCCTGGGCTGTGCGGCGTCGGGTCCAGTTGCAATGGACGCTCACAAAAACCGCATGGGTGCTTTTGTTTGAGACTGACACTCTTCCGCCCAGAGTGACAAAGGAATCTCCTGTCCTGGTTTCGATGACATGGAGCCCGTTGTTTCGAAGAACGGTCGCCAACCGGCGGGCGATATCGAGTGTGAGCGCTTTCTCAGGCGCTCCCGAACAGGCTTTGGCCCCCCGGTCGTGTCCCCCGTGCCCCGCGTCCACAATCACCGTGTCAAAAAATCCCGCCCCGGGACCGTAGTTGCCCCCCATGAATTCGCAGGAGGACAAAAGGATCGCCGTCAGTCCCGAGAGAAGAACTGTCGCTGCAAGCGGCATTCGCCTGTGGCACGCCGCCTGATGATCGCGCAGATAATCCATGTCCATCAAGTCCCCGTCGATGCGGCGGGATTTCCTCTGAACAATAGGAAGGCAAGAAAAAGGTGCAATTATTTTAGTCGCGATTTTTCCTCGCGAGCCGTGCAGCAGGAGCGGCCCTGCACGGTTTCCATCGACCCCAAATCCGTGCGCGGGACGAGATGCCCGCGCTCCTGTCTGCCAGCCGAATGGCGGGGACTTTTCTTCCTCACCCACTTTTGATCACACCCCGGTCGCATTCTGTCACGATTCGCTGGTTGAAGGGTGTGCCCGTTTGGTATCTACTGGGCCGACATGTCCTCATCCCTCCTCATTGTTGATGACGAGAAGAACACCCGGGATGGTCTGCGGAACGCACTGGAAGGGGAGTTTGACGTTTATGTGGCGGCGGATGCCGAGGGGGCGATGCAGACGATGGAGACGATGCCGCCCGATGTGTTGCTCACCGATTTGCGTTTGGGCGGGGAGGACGGGATGTCGCTGGTCGGCCGGGCTCTGGGGCTGGCGAAGCCGCCGATCTGCATCATGATGACAGCTTACGGATCGGTGGACACCGCCGTCGAGGCGATGAAGAAGGGGGCCTATGATTTTGTCACCAAGCCGGTGAACATCGACCGGGTGGAGATCCTGATCAAGCGGGCGTTGAGGGACCGGGCGACGCAAAAAGAAAACAGGGAGTTGCGGGAGCGGGCGAGCAGGCAGTTTACGATCGAGGGGATGATCGGGCGCTCCCCGGCGATGGTCGAAGTTTTTGAAACGATCAAGCAGGTGGCCCCCTCGAAGGCGACGGTGATGCTCCAGGGAGAAAGCGGCACGGGAAAGGAGCTCGCCGCCCATGCCATCCACCACCTGAGCCCGCGCGCCAAGGAAAAATTTCTGGCCGTGCATTGCGCGGCGCTGACTCCCGAGCTGCTGGCCAGCGAGCTTTTCGGGCATGAGAAGGGGGCTTTTACGGGGGCTTTTGAGCGGAGGGTCGGACGGTTCGAGCAGGCGAATGGCGGGACACTGTTTCTCGACGAGATCGGGGAGATTGACGCAGCCACCCAGGTGAAAATCCTGCGCGTGCTCGGCGAACGCACTTTTGAGCGCGTGGGAGGGAGCCAGACTTTGCAGGCGGACGTGCGCCTGCTCACGGCGACGAACCGGGATCTTGCAAAAATGGTCGCCGACGGGAAGTTTCGCGAAGATCTGTATTTCCGGTTGCATGTCGTCCCGCTGATGCTGCCGCCCTTGAGGGATCGGAAGGTGGACATCCCACTGCTGGCCGGGGCGTTCTTGAAAGAATCCGCGGCGGAGAACGGCAAGCCCTACCGCGAGCTGGCACCCGAGGCCATGAATGCCTTTCTCGACTACGACTGGCCGGGGAATGTCCGCGAGTTGAGGACGGCGATCGAGCACGGGATCGTCATGTCCACCTCCCCGAAAATCCTGCTTCGCGACCTTCCCGCCAGCCTGAGGACGCGGAAAGCGGCTGGAATTTCTCCGGCTTCCGGCGGATTAAATTTGCAGGAAAGCGAAACAGCACTTATTCTGCGCGCTTTGGAAGACTGCCGGGGCAATCGTACGGACGCGGCGCGGATGTTGGGGATCAGTCGCCGAACATTGCACCGCCGTCTCAAAGAAATGAACCTCTCCAAAAAAACCACCACTTAAAATCCTATGGCAGCCACCGGCGAAATCGGCGTTCAAACAGCAGTGCATTCCCTCGAGCAAGGCAGGCTCGCTCCCGTCATCCGCGGGGCGATGTTCGCCGTCCTGATCATTGCCCTCACCCTCCTCTACCTGTTTGTCCAGTTCCGCGGGTTCGCCACGGTCACGGCGATGGACCAGGCCCAGATCGCCCGGAACATCGCCTCGGGCAAAGGGTTCACCACGCAATTCATCCGCCCGCTGGCCGTGTGGCAGCTCGAGAACGCGGGGAAGGACATCCCGGCGGACAACTTTCCGGATTTTTACCAGGCTCCGCTGGGTCCGCTGGTCAATGCGCTGCCGCTCTCGCTGGTCAAGTCCTGGTGGAAGATGACCCCGACCGACTTGGTCTATACGGGAGACCGGATCATCGCGGCGTTTTCGGTGCTGTGTTTTCTGCTCTCCGTGACGGTCTGGTATTTGGTGGGGATCCGGCTTTTTGACAGCAAGCTTTCGCTGATCGGGTGCGCCATCATTCTCATGACCGACATGATGTGGCAGTTTTCGCTTTCCGGGCTGCCGCAAATGCTGATGCTCCTGCTGTTTTCCGGGGCTGTGTGGCTGACGATCTTTGCCATGCAGAAACGGGAGCAGTTGCTGCCGGTGATCCTGGCGCTTTTTGGCGCGGGGCTGCTTTTCGGGCTGATGACGCTGGCCCACGGGTTGGCGGCATGGATATTTCTGGGCTGGCTGGTCTTTGCCCTCGTCTATTTTCAGCCGCGCGGTCTGGTGGCGCTGGTGGCGCTGGCCGCTTTGCTCATGGTCACGCTGCCGTGGATGGTGAGGACGTATTCGGTGTGTGGGAACCCGTTCGGCCTGTCCGTCTATGCGGCGCTTTCGGGGGGGGACCCGGAGGAAGGCTACCTGCGCTCGCTCGACGCGGCACCCGCCGTCGGCGGATCCGGGGTTTTGGCCAGGATCAAGTCCGGCGTGTCCACTCAACTCGAAGGGCTCTTTTCGTTTCTCGGGATGAACCTCGCGGCCGGGGCGTTTTTTCTGGCGCTGTTGCACCCGTTCCGTTCGCCGACGGTGTCGATGTTCCGCTGGTGCATTGTGCTGATGTGGGTCGGAGCGGTCACGGGCATGGGGGCGTTCGGTATCGGGGGGGTCATCTCCTCAAATCAACTGCATGTGCTCTTTCTCCCGCTGTTCATCCTCTTTGGGCTCGCGTTCCTGATGGTCCTCTGGAGCCGTTGGGAGCTGGGGTTCCCGCTGCTGAGGCTCATTTTCCTGGGCACCGTCATTTTTCTTTGCTCGGTGCCGCTGCTGGCGACGCTCTTTTTCTCGCGGAGCGCCCCGATCCAGTGGCCGCCATACATTCCGCCGTTCGTTGCGATCCTTGGAGATTGGTACGGTGAGAAGGAAATCATCGCCTCCGACATGCCGTGGGCGGTCGCATGGTATGCGCAGCGAAAGTCTGTGCTCCTGCCCGAGTCGGTGCGGGCATTCAACCGCCTGAACGACTATCGGGTCCTCGGCGAGCCGATCAGCGGGCTTTACCTGACGCCGATCACCGGAAACCTCCGGCTCTTCTCCGACATTTACAAGGGAGCCTACAAGGAGTGGGCGCTCATGATCACGCGCCCGCCGAAGGTGGATGGCTTTGCCCTGCCGTTTTACACCGCTCTCCCGATCGAGGGCGAGTGCATCATCTTTGCGGATCGCGACCGCTGGAGCTCCGTCCCGAAATAGGGCGGCCCGAAGGAACCGCCGGATTGAGAACGCTGGAACCCGGTTCCGGCGATTGCTCGCACGGAGGCTGCGAAGGACACGAAGTGAAGAGGAAAAAACGGCAGGTTGCACCGGGACAGAAATCGGCCGCCTGATCCAGAAGAAGAGACTCACGCAAAGGACGCAAAGCATGCAAAGGAATTTATGAAAGATACCGCACTCACCATTGGGGTGACACGTTTTCTATCTCATCCTTTGCGTATCTTTCTGCCTTGGCGTGCTTTGCGCCCTTTGCGTGAAATCCAACTGCTTTTTCCAGGTTGATTTTTTGTTTTCTCCTCCGGGTTCTCCGAGAACTCCGTGTTTCAAAAATGTTTCCGGGTGTGCGCCGGCTCAGACCTCCTGAAGTCTTCCGATCAAAGAGCAGTCGAAGGGAATCCGCGTGAGATCGGAACCTGCTTCCCGGAGGGTGGACATTCTTGTCCACCAAGCCGAGTGCGACAGGAATGTCGCACCTCCGAAGCCGCCTTGGGCTCATGACAATTCCCCGGAGGTAGTGTGGCTAGATTTCTTCCGGCAACGGCTTTTTTCCCGGCAGAAAACTTTCCAGAATGAAGAGTCCCGCGGCGACGCAGATGCAGGCGTCCGCGATGTTGAATGCCGGCCAGTGGCCATACCAGGGGAGGGTCACATCGAGGAAATCCAACACATAACCATGGAGGATCCGGTCGGTGAGATTTCCCAGAATTCCGGCGGCAAGGAGAGCCGCCCCAACGCGCATGGGAGGGCCTGCAAAGGTGCCCCGCCAGGCCAGAACGGCGAGAACGACCAGTGCGGCCCCCGACAGGACGATGAAAAACGCGTTGCTGTCCTTGAGGATCCCGAACGCCGCTCCCGTGTTGTGGACCTGCACGAAATTCAGGAGCCGGGGAATGACCGGAACGGTTTCGTCCGTCCGGATATTTTGCAGAACCAGCCACTTTGTCGCCTGGTCGGCAAAGTAAAGCGGGAGGACCAGGAAGAGGAGCAGCCGGATTGCGGGCTTCATGGGCAAATCAGCCAAGCGCCTCTTCGCAGCGGTTGCACAGCGTCGGGTGCGCGGAGCTGGCCCCCACTTCCTCGCGGTGCCTCCAGCAGCGTTCGCATCGGGCGGCGGGGGTCTTGGCCACCCCGACCACGGAGTCATCCCCCGGCGCGAAATCCAGATCGCTGAGGATGAAGAGCTCTTCGAGTTCCGTGCGCAATGAGTCCAGGAGAGGCATCTCGGAGGCCGGCGCGACAAGTTTCACGCGGGCCTCGAGCGCGCTGCCGATCTCTCCGGATTGTTGAACTTTTTCCACCGCCTGGGAAATTCTTCCGCGGATTGCAAGCAGGCGCTCCATGTCGCGGATCGCGCCGGGGTTTGTCCAGGCCTCGTCGGGCATGGGAAACAGCCGGAGGTGGACGGAGGATTCCTTTTGAAAATACCCCCAGGCTTCCTCCGCGGTGAAAGCCAGGATGGGCGCGAGGAGCCGGGTCAGGGCATCAAAGACCTTGTGCATCGCAAACTGCGTGGCGCGCCGCCTCGGGGAATCCCCCCTGTCGCAATAGAGGCGGTCCTTCGTGATGTCCACATACAGGCTGCTCAAATCGACCGCACAGAATTGGTTGATCGTGTGATAGACGCGGTGGAACTCGAGGCTTTCGTAGGCTTCGGCGCATGTCGAGACGACTTCCTGCAGGCGCGCAAGGACCCAGCGGTCCACAAAGGTGAGATCCTCCGCCGCCGGCGGCCGCGAGGCATCGTAGTCGTGCAAATTCGCAAGCAGGATGCGCAGAGTGTTCCGGATCCGGCGGTAGGCGTCGGAGAGCCGCGTGAAGATCTCTTCCGAAAACGGCACGTCGTCGGTGAAGTTGACGCTGCTGACCCAGAGGCGGAGAAGGTCGGCCCCGTATTTCCCCACATAGTGGTCGGCATCCGTCGGCTTCTGGTATCCGCCCTGCGCGGACTTCGAGATTTTTTTCTTCGTGTCCACATCCACGACGAACCCGTGCGTGAGGACCGCGCGGTAGGGGGCGGTTTTGTTCAGGGCGACCGAGGTCATGAGCGAGCTCTGGAACCACCCGCGGTGCTGGTCGGTCGCCTCCAAATACAGGTCGGCCGGGAACGCGAGCTCCGGACGCCGGCGCAGGACCGCCTCGTGGCTGAGGCCCGAATCCATCCAGACGTCGAGCGTGTCGTGCCGCCGGGTCACCCCGGACGGAAGCCCGACGAGCGCGGCCCACTCTTCATCGGTGAGCTCGAACCAGGAATTGGTTCCGCGCGCGGCAAAAATGTCCGCGACTTTGGCGATGGTTTTGGGATCCAGGATCGGGCCGCCATTTTCATCGTAGAAAACCGGAAGCGGAACCCCCCAGGTGCGCTGGCGCGAGATGCACCAGTCGGGGCGCGACTCGACGGTTCCCCGGATCCGGTTGCGACCCCAGTGCGGCAGCCATTTCGCGGAGTCGATCCCGGCGAGGGCCCCGGACCGGATCGAATCGATCCGGATGAAAAATTGCTCCACGGCGCGGAAGATGACCGGCGTCTTGGACCTCCAGCAATGCGGGTAGCTGTGCTGGTGGGGTTCCTGTCCCGCGAGCGCGCCCTTTTCCTGAAGCAGAGCCACGATGCCGGCGTTCGCATCGAAGACATATTTGCCGACGAAATCCGGCAGGCCGCATTCCTCCGTGAAGCGACCGTTGTCGTCCACCGGCGAGAGCAGAGGAAGGTTGTGCTCCTGTCCGAGGCGGTAGTCATCCTCGCCATGTCCGGGCGCGATATGCACGCACCCCGTGCCGGTGTCGAGGGTCACAAAATCCGCCGTGTAAACCGTCGCGGTCCGGTCCAGGAACGGATGCCGCGCCAGGAGGCCTTCCAGTTCGCTTCCGGGGAAAGTTTTCTCCACCGCCAGCTTTTCGGATGCGGTCGCGGCGCAGAATGCGTCCACGAGGGCTTCGGCCATGACGAGGTGCTTTTCCGCGCCGTTCAGACGGACCCGGACGACGGCGTAGCTGTGCTTCGCATGGACCGCAATCGCCAGGTTCGCGGGGAGCGTCCAGGGGGTCGTGGTCCAGATGACCACCGACGCCTTGCCGGAAAATTCCCCGCTCGCGATCGGGAACATCACATAAATCGCCGGCGAGGTTTTGTCCTGGTATTCGACCTCCGCCTCGGCCAGCGCGGTTTGGGCTCCCGTGCTCCACAGCACCGGCTTTTTCCGGCGGTAAACCAACCCCGCCTTCACGAATTTTGCAAACGAGCGGATGATGTCCGCCTCATAGGCCGGATCGAGCGTCAGGTAGGGGTTCTCCCAATCGCCCAGCACTCCGAGCCTGCGGAACTGGCGGCGCTGGATGTCAACAAACTTCCGCGCATATTCCTCCGACCGGTGCCGGACCTCGGCCGGGGGAAGCCCGGCCGAGGACTTCACCACCCGAAACTCGATCGGCAGCCCGTGGCAGTCCCACCCCGGAACAAATGGCGCGCGGAACCCCGCCATCGCCCGCGACTTCACCACAAAATCCTTCAGGATCTTGTTGAGGGCCGTCCCCATATGCACGTCGCCGTTTGCGAACGGCGGGCCGTCGTGCAGCACGTAGAGCGGACAATCCTTGCGCGCCTCCTGGATTTTCCCGTAAAGCCCCTCGCGCTCCCACCGCTCCAGCATCTCCGGCTCGCGCTGCGCCAGCCCGGCCTTCATGGGAAATTCCGTCTTCGGCAATTTGATCGTCTGTTTGTATCCGCTCATGAGAAAACGTTTACCTCTACCAGCCCGCCGCCCCACGGGCAAGAAGAACGGGCCTTGCCGGCAGAAACCGGGTGTGATCAAAAGTGGGTGAGGAAGAAAAAAGTCTCCGCCATTCGGCTGGCAGACAGGAGCGCGGGCATCTTGCCCGCTCAGGGAAGCGGGCAAGATGCCCACGCTCCCACAGAAGATCCTCACCCACATCACACCCGCAGAAACCACCGTTCCTGCCAGGTATTCTTCGGTCGAAACAAAAAGGACGCGGAGTGATCCGCGTCCTCTTCGCTTTCGGAGGAGAAAGTTTTGCCAGGGATCAGCCCCGGTTCCGGCGGCGGAAGACCATCATCGTCGTCAGGCTCAAAGCCACAAGCAGCGAGGTCGCGGGCTCGGGGACGACAGAAAGGTTCGCCCCACTCGGATCGAACGTAGTTGAGGGAACCAATGCGTTGCCTCCATTGCTGTTGGCATAAAGCACATTGCTGGTCACCCCAATTTCTATAGCGTTAACGGTGGGATCAGTCGATGCCACAGCCAACCATTGAGCATCATAAATAGAAGCTCCGCCAATTGTGCCGCTGACAACTGACCAGTTGGCCGACGCGCTCGCAGTCGGGGTTGAGAACGCCCATGCAAACAAGCGGGTATTAGTGGGTGTGCTCAGCAGGTCCACGGTCGTGTAAAACTGACCATTAACATCTGTGGTGGACACGCTGTCACCATACAAAACAAAGCTTGTGCTCAGAGCCGAATAATCTTTCCCGGTAAAATACGATGCACCTGCGGCGTCGGTGTAGCCGGTGAATGTTCCCAACTCGAACAGCCCGCCATTTGCGACCAATGAGCCCACATTGTAGAATTTTCCGAGGATCAAGCTGTAATCAATGGTCGCAGCATTGCTGAGGTGGGCTACCAGAACGAATGTGGCAATTGCGAGGAGTTTTTTCATATGTTTTGCGGTGATTGGATTTTAAGTGGAAAAGAATTTATGGCATCGAGGTTAGTTGAGATTCATCGAAGGTTGCGGAATATACCAACTGAACTCGCCGCGATTGGCCTTGCGGGTGATCATGACAGCAACACCGTCTGGGATGGTTACATTCGATGAGTCGGTGGTCCCCCGGCGCCACTGACTGTAGGTTGTATTATAGAAATAGCTGGATGGAACGCCGGTAATTGGATCATAAATCACAACATTGTCAGCGGCTGCGGGAGCCGTTCCGCCAACAACCCCGGTGGAGGCAGATCCGGTGTATAGCCCAGAAGTTGCGAGAGTCACCGAAGCAACCGGATAAGGATTGGATATCACAGTATTTCTCGAACCCGTCGCCGACCCCGCGCCAACAGCCGCTTCGGTCGGTCCAACATTGACGGCTCCTGTAATTTGAAAACTAACATCCCCGGCAAATTTTCTGGTGATCAGCAACCCCGAGCCTGGCGGGATGATGACATCGCTCGAATCGGTGGTGCCTCTGCGCCATTGACTGTAGGTTGTATTGTAGAAATAGACAAGAGCAGTGCCCACTGCTGGCAGAATTGTAACGTTGTCGGCATTTGCGGGAGCCGTTCCTCCATTCAACCCCGCGCCATTTGGGAATGCCGTTGCCAGTGTCCAATAAGGCACAATTTTGAAGGTGGTGGTGCCATCGGTGAGGACATCATTGATGTCGTCAGCGAGGGTGATCGAGTTTGCCGTGGTGGCAACGACTTGGGAAACCAAACCGTTGTTGGAGCCGCTGGTGAGCTGCGCATAGTGGTTTTTCCCTGTCCCGTTGAATTGATCCACAGTGAACAGATCGCTTGAAAAGGTGATGACCGATTGGCCACCAACAAGGCTCTTTGTGCCAACAACGCCTTGGAAGGCCGTGGGCCGCGCCAGATTGAGGCTGATGAAGCTGTTCGCGTTGGTCGCGCCTTTGCCACGAACCCTGAGCGTCATGACCCCGACCGGGGTGGTGGTGGCATTCTGCCCGAGCGCGGCGTGTGCGAGAAGAGCCACCGAGGCCAGGAGAAGAGGGAGAGCCTTTTTCATCGGATAAAAGTTGAATTGGAAGAATTGCACATCAAATTCCCGGCGGAGGCAAGGGATATTTTTTATTTTTTCAAGTCGCGTTTGTTGCGATGGGGGAGCCCCGTCGGTCCATGCGGCAAGATGCGGCTTCTGCGGCTATTTGGTTGTGCGAAAGAAAATCTTGCGCCAAGCGCCGGACCCGGTTGAGGTGAGGTCGCCAGGGGCGGTCAGGGTGATCGAGAACGCGCCGGTTCCGGTCGTGCTGACTGGATTGCCCGGATAAGGTTCCCAGGTGATCAGGTCGGTCGAATGCTCCATTATATACGACCGGTTGGGCAAGCCAACGAAACTCGCGGTGAGCGTGGTATTGCCACCGCTGAAGGCAGGTCCATTTGCGGCTGCAATCCCGAGTGTCGCCGATGGGAGGCCTGTATGCAGGTAGTCCAGTTGGAGTTCTCCGGTGATTCCGGCGGCATAACCAACGCCGCTGTTGGCCACGCTCACGCTGCCAAAAGCAAAACCGATGCGCCCCACATTGGCCATCGTCGCATTAAACCCGGCCAGCGCACTGGCGTCGTATGTCCCGTAACGGCCGAACCAACTGCTCCATTCTGCCGGGTCCAGATTGACCCGAAGCGTCGTGAAAACCTTGTTGCTCATGCTCGCGAGCATCACAGGTTTGGAGAACCAGTAAGAATACTGTGTCGGGTCCGAAGTGCTGCCCGGGACGGCAGTAACATTGTGGGCGACGATCATCAGGCGGAGACAGGGGGCTCCCCCATCAGAAGTAAAGTTCGCGTCCGTGAACTGCTGGGCAGCCGGCAAGTTGTCTGTGACCAACTGGAATCGGGCCTCAACGCTCGTCTGTCCGGTGATATTGCCGAGCAGTTTGCCGCTGTATTGGGTCTGCCCGGTCACGGCGCCCACCGAATTCGTCTCGTAGAGGCGGAAGTAGTTGATGAGGTAAGTCGGTGTAACCTCGAGATGCAACAGCCCTCCCGAAACGGTTCCGCCTGGAGTGATGTCCCAAGGCTCCCCTACCCATAGTCGCTTGGTCCAGTACCCGCCGTTGGCCGAATTATCAAAATCCTCTCCGAGAACGGTTTCCGCCCCAACCTGGCCGCATGTCAGGAGGGTCACAACGGCAATCGCCACCGACACAAGAGGGGCCGCAGAAATCCCAGCTTTCCAAAGACTTCGCTTTTCGGGGTGGCACGCATGAGAAAACCACTGGGGGGAATCGCTGAGCGGAGGACACCGGGGAGGCACTGCAAATTGCTTTTGCATAAAGCAATTCTTTGCTCGCCGCAAAGGGACGCTGTCAAGTCAAAAAAGCAGGTTTTTTGATTTTTTGCGCCGCTTTGGAAATGGGTGTGATCAAAAGATGGGGGGGGAGGAAGAAAAGTCTCCGCCATTCGGCTGGCAGACAGGAGCGCGGGCATCTTGCCCGCTCAGGGAAGCGGGCAAGCAACTGTGGTTTTCAGCAAGGGGAAAGTTGAGCATTTTTCAGGAGCGACTGGATGTGAATAAGCAGC
>Ga0247841_10007397_pt1 | contig 16359 bp, 10 predicted proteins | sample LaCruzMarch2015__2_FD_192410 | JGI IMG/M metagenome (GOLD analysis project Ga0247841, IMG submission 192410) | Freshwater microbial communities from meromictic Lake La Cruz, Castile-La Mancha, Spain - LaCruzMarch2015_18m | ecosystem: Environmental > Aquatic > Freshwater > Lake | place: Spain... | reverse complement strand
CGACTAAAGCCGTCGGTTGCTTGTTTTTCTTCTTCCGACGACTAAAGTCATCGGTTGCTTGTTTTTCTTCTTCCGACGACTAAAGTCGTCGGTTGCTTGTTTTTCTTCTTCCGACGACTAAAGCCGTCGGTTGCTTGTTTTTCTTCTTCCGACGACTAAAGTCATCGGTTGCTTGTTTTTCTTCTTCCGACGACTAAAGCCGTCGGTTGCTTGTTTTTCTTCTTCCGACGACTAAAGCCGTAGGTTGCTTGTTTTTCTTCTTCCGACGACTAAAGCCGTCGGTTGCTTGTTTTTCTTCTTCCGACGACTAAAGACGTCGGTTGCTTGTTTTTCTTCTTCCGACGACTAAAGCCGTCGGTTACATGTTTTTCTTCTTCCGACGACTAAAGCCGTCGGTTACAATTTTGTAACATCAATAGAACCAACGGCTTTAGTCGTTGGAGCACGAACTAATATCAGGTCGCAATTCGACAGAACAGACTTTTAATACAGCCTCTGTTGAATCTGAAATTCATTTTCCGCGATGGCATTCATCGGGCTGCCGTGACCCGGAAACAGCATCAATCACCACAAATGGGATACTGAGCCTGAAAAAACCTTCCTTTGCTGCAATTTCGTTGATTTTATCCTCTATTTCATTAAATATCACCTCCTGTTTATCCATTGGAACAACCTTCTTCCAGGAATCCAGAAAAGCGATGCGAATAAAGAAATGATTGAACATTGTAGTGCCATCCGTAAAAGTATAAGAAAACCGGTCCTGATCATTTGAATGCACAGAAAATCCATTTTTCAGAAGCAAATCGGCTACTTCATCCAGCGGTTTGCGTTTCCGGTAAATATGCTTTTCCATGGATTCAACAGCGGAAATAAGCCGGTGAGAAGATAAAACCTTTCTCATTACTTCATAAAACTCCATCATAGTGCCATTGAGGTTCATCGTAAAAATCAACTGCCCGCCGGGTTTCAGCACACGGGCACATTCCGATAGCGCATTGTCAAGGTCGTCTACATTGTTCAAACCGTTGTTGCTGACTACCAGGTCGATGGATTGGTCAGGTAATTGGGGGATAATATGGTTCTGTAGAGACGCAATATTTTGTGTCTCTACAGGCGGTTGTAATATTTCGACATTTTTTATCCCGAAAACCCTGATTTTCTCCCTTGCCCGGTCAGCGGCTGCTTTCCATGGGTCCAGGCCGTAAATCCTGCAGGTGTCGCCCAGTCGCATGGCCAGTTCGGTTAAAGGGAAACCTGTACCAAAGCCAATGTCGAGCACTTTCATATTTTTTCCGGGAATGATTTTTTCCAGGAGCTTGATCCCAAACGGGGCGGACCAGAAAGGCAGTTCGTCGAGGACTCTTATTATGCCGGGATCATTCAGGTTGAATCCGGTGGAGGGGGAGGTTGTCATTAGGTTGTCATTAGGTTGTCATTAGGTGGTCATTAAGTTGTCATTAGGTGGTCATTAAGTTGTCATTAGGTGGTCATTAGGTTGTGAATCAATAAAATATGACATAGATAAAATTTATTCGTCTTTTTCAATGAAAATTCACCCAAATATATTATTATTGTATATCCAACTTAAAAAAATAAACCTATGAAAAATTTTTTACTATTTCTTGCAATAATGGTGGTTTCCATTATAGATGGTTATTCTCAGGCATCTTTTAATACGGGTGCCCTGGAGGTTAGTGTGAGCGAGTATGGCAGAATACGGCTTTTCACTCCCGATGGCACAAGACATTTGCAACGTGCTTCGATTATAGTCGGGACTGCATCAGGTGTATTTGATTACACAAACGATGCGGAGGCATTGGATCCGACAGTTTTAGTCGCTACACCTTTAATGAGTGATTATGAAATCTATGGTTCTAATGACAATTCTTATTCAGAATTGCCTCCTGACGTAATTGTAAAATACAATGCTTTTGGATGGAATAACGGTGGTTATACCATCATCAAATTCAATATAACAAATGCTGAAGCAACTCCCATGACTCCCCTTATAGGTTTGGACATCATTCCTGAATTAAACGAGGAGTACGGGTTCGACACCGTTACTTACAACAGTTCTGAAGGTATTATCCGGTTTCACAGGGGTGCACAGGTGAATATGGGAATGAAACTCCTCTCGGATCCATTAACATCACTCTATTCTTTTGAATGGTATGATGGTTATACTGTGGATGCAGATTATTGGAACTGGATGAATTACGGGTTGATGCAACCTGAATATATCTCAACTACCGTTGATGGACCGGTTACCATCACCTCGCAGGATGAAGTTGCCATCAATCCGGGGGAATCATTTGAGGTATTTTACGCAATGGCGCTCGGAGCCGATGAGCAAACCATGTTATCCGGCATTTCGGCAGCAGTACAAAAGTACCAGTCATGGTTTAATGCTGTTGAAGATATTGGACTTCCCGTAAATGAAATCAAGCTCGTGCAAAATTATCCCAATCCTTTTGATCATTCAACAACAATCAGTTATCAATTGCCAGGTGATGGATTTGTCAGTTTAAAGATTTTTAATACAATCGGAAAGGAAGTGGCTACCCTAGTGGATTCAAAGCAAAAAGGCGGGTTACACAAGTTTGTTTTCGATGCAAAAGATCTTGCCGGCGGTGTTTACTACTGCACACTCAGGTTCAATGACCAGGTGAAATCAAATAAAATGTTCCTGGTCAAATAAGCTGTCACACATTAACCAAAGCAAAAAGAGGGTGTCTAAAAAGTCGGGACACTCTCTTTTTCTGGCTCTTTATAATTTCGAGTGGGTAGCATAATAAGGATTGATTTTACTAAAGTCGAGTTTACCAGTAAGCAGATAAATTATTGCTTTGATTGTATCAATTCTTTTATAACCTCTTGCTTTAGCCTTAGCAGCTTGGAAAATAGAATTAAAACCTTCCAATATTCCGTTACTGATTTTGTAATCAAACCAATTGACAATTCCATCCTAATGACGTCGAATGGTGTAAGCAGCCTCCTTAATCGGGTTGATACAACTATGGGTAGCCCAGAAATACCATTTCCTGAGCTTCAATGCCTAACTCTTTATCTTCATAGTAGAATGATGAACCTCGTTCAAAATCAATCCAAATCTCAAGGTTACAGGTATTCTGATCGAATATTATCTCATGCACAAACCATGGCTTCTTTATCATCAGTGCTTTTGCGAATAAATCTTTCTGGTTTATCATTTTTTTGGCCTTTAAGTAATATTGACATAATTTTATTCATTCATTCTCACAAAGAACCAAAAATCTTAAGGTTTTAACCAATAAAAAATGCAACATGAAAACACTATCCTTTTTTATTGCAATGTTTCTGTTTATTAGCAGTTCATTATTTGCCCAGGTTGCCATCAACACCACGGGAGCCAGTCCCGACAACAGCGCCATGCTCGATGTGAGTGCAGCAAATAAGGGCCTGTTAATACCACGAATAGAGCTTACAGGGACAAATGATGTAACAACTGTCAGTTCCCCTGTAGCAAGTTTATTGGTGTATAATACGGCGACAGTCAGCGATGTGACACCCGGTTTTTATTATTACAATGGTGCTGCCTGGAAACGGCTTGTTTCAGGAATTGAAACCGACCCGGTTTTTACAAGCGCTATTGATGTTAGTGGCTCTCTAACAGGTGATATGCTGACATACGACGGAACGAAGTACGTGAAATTCACTCCAAGCTTCACCCAAAGCAATTATCTGTTTAACACCAAATACGGAGTAAACCTTTTGGCACGAAACGATGCCCAAACCGATGTGGACTTTGTAATTTCGCCTAAAGGAAACGGCTCCATACTTGCCCAGCAACCCGATGGAACGTCAGCAGGAGGTAATATCAGGGGTCTAAAAGCAGTTGATTTGCAGATGCTGAGAAATTCAGTTACAATGGTAGCAAGCGGAAATTATTCCACTACAATTGGATCTTATAATACCGCAAGCTCAACCAATTCCACAGCAATTGGCTATGCAAATACTGCAAGTTCAACCAGCTCTACAGCCATTGGCAATGTAAATGTCGCAAGTGGTCTGTATTCTACAGCCATTGGCTATGCAAATGCTGCAAGTGGTGATAAATCTGTTGCATCAGGTATTTCCAATAACGCACAATCTTTCGGTGAGACGGTGCTTGGTATAAAAGCCACAATTGGTGCAGGCGATCCAAACTCTTTCGTATCAACTGACCGTCTTTTTGTAATTGGGAATGGCACAGTTAGTAAAAGTGATGCTTTCTCTATTCTAAAAAATGGAAATACAACCATTGGAGGCACTCTTACCTTAAACGGAAATGGAAGCGGAACAAGCTACAGTTTCCCAATCGATAGAGGCACAAATGGAAATGTTCTTACCACCGACGGCATCGGCGGTACAAGCTGGACAACTCCTTATACAGGTTTGATTAATTTCACCGAAAGCAATTATCTGTTTAACAGCCGATACGGTGTAAAACTATTGGCACTAAACGATGCCCAAACTAATGTGGACTTTGTAATACAACCCAAAGGAACTGGAGCGATAATAGCTCAACAACCCGATGGTACGGCCACAGGCGGTAATATCAGGGGTTTAAAAGCAGTTGATTTGCAGATGACAAGAAGTTCAGCTACGCAAGTAGCAAGCGGAAATCTTTCAATTGTAATTGGAGCTTATAATACCGCAAGTTCTTATTATTCCACAGCAATTGGATATCAAAATACCGCAAGTGATCAAGCTTCCACCGCAATTGGATATCTTAATACTGCAAGTTCACTCGCCTCTTCAGCCATTGGCCTTGGTAATAACGCAAGTGGTCAGCGTTCTACAGCCATTGGCGATGCAAATACTGCCATTGGCGATGAATCTTTCGCATTAGGTTATAATAATACCGCACAATCTTACGGTGAAACGGTGCTTGGTACAGACGCCACAGTTGGTACAGGCAGTCCAAGCGCTCCAGTACCAACTGACCGTCTTTTTGTAATTGGGAATGGATCAGATGGTAATAGAAGTGATGCTTTCTCTATCCTAAAAAATGGAAATACAACCATTGGCGGCTCTCTTACCATCAATGGAAATGGAACAGGAACAAGCTTTACATTGCCTGCAACACCTGGGACAAGCGGAAATGTTCTTACCACCGACGGCATTGGCGGTACAAACTGGACAACTCCTGCAGGAGGAACCGTTACCGGTGTTACCGGAACAGCTCCAATTGTTTCATCCGGAGGAAGCGCTCCAGACATTTCAATTTCAGCAGCGACAACCAGTACTGCCGGAAGTATGAGCGCAGCGGATAAAACAAAGGTTGATAACCTTGTAAGCAGCCAGTGGATTACCTCAGGTTCGAATATTTACTATGCTTCAGGGAATGTTGGTATAGGCATTACCCCTGTCTATCCTCTCAATTTCGGATCGACTCTTGGAGATAAAATTTCATTGTTTGGAACCGCGACAAACCATTATGGTTTTGGAATACAGGATTATAAGCTTCAAATATACACCGTTGCGAGTAATACTGATATTGTGTTCGGATATGGCAGCAGTGCATCATTAACTGAAACAATGAGAATAAAAGGCAATGGCCAGGTTGGCATCGGCACTTCATCTCCGGATGCGAGTGCTGCTTTGGATATATCAAGTACAAGCCAAGGTTTCCTGCCACCCCGGATGACCACCGCACAGCGCGATGCAATTACCCAACCGGCTGCCGGTCTTACTATTTATAATACCTCCAAAAACTGCAATGAAACATATATTGGTTCCTCCTGGGTTGGTAATACGCATTACATCGGTGAAAGCTATGGCGGAGGCATCGTGTTTTATGTTTATGATAACGGACAGCACGGTTTAATTGCAGCCACTGCCGACCAAAGCACAAGTATTTATTGGTATAATGGTAGTTACACGACAACTAACGCTGTCAGAAATAAAGTTAATGCAGGTCTGTTTAATACAGAGCGCATCATTATCAATCAAGGTGCAGGAAGCTATGCCGCTCAGATTTGTTCCAATTACCAGGGTGGCGAATATGGCGATTGGTATTTGCCTTCAAAATATGAACTGAATTTATTGTACCTGCAAAAAGCTGTCGTTGGTGGTTTTACTACTAACGGCTATTGGAGTTCCTCCGAGTACAGCGCTAACTTCGCGTGGTTCCAGGACTTTAACTTTGGCTTTCAGTTCGACGACTATAAGAACTACAATTACAATGTGCGTGCAGTTCGGGCTTTTTAATTAACTATTAAGCCATTTAACCATTTGATAACTACCGCGTAGCGTTCGAAATATTTTAAGGAAAAATGGCTTTATATTCCTTTGTTGTAACTTTACCCATTCAGTTTGATAAAGAACCTTTTTTTTATACTCCTACGGCTAAAGCCGTTGGTTCAGATATTCAACCTCAGAACCGACGGCTTTAGTCGTCGGAGCATCTGCCCCCATCCCGGCCTTCCTCCGCCAGCTGGCGGAGAAGGAGATGCCGGAACCGACGGCTTTAGTCGTCGGAGCATCAGCCCCCATCCCGGCCTTCCTCCGCCAGCTGGCGGAGAAGGAGATGCCGGAACCGACGGCTTTAGTCGTCGGAGCATCGGCCCCCATCCCGGCCTTCCCCCAAACGGGGGAAGGAGAAGCCGGAACCGACGGCTTTAGTCGTCGGAGCAATGCAGATAGCCTTTCAGACATACGGAACCGACGGCTTTAGTCGTCGGAGCAATGCAGATAGCCTTTCAGACCTACGGAACCGATAGCTTTAGTCGTCGGAGCATCGGCCCCCATCCCGGCCTTCCTCCGCCAGCTGGCGGAGAAGGAGATGCCGGAACCGACGGCTTTAGTCGTCGGAGCATCTGCCCCCAACCCGGCCTTCCCCCAAACGGGGGAAGGAGATGCCGGAACCGATAGCTTTAGTCGTCGGAGCATCTGCCCCCATCCCGGCCTTCCCCCAAACGGGGGAAGGAGATGCCGGAACCGATAGCTTTAGTCGTCGGAGCACAATCCAAAATACTCGTCGGAGCAGAAAAAGATTTTTGAAACAACCTCTTCTATTTTACAGTTTGATCCAAACGATCTGCATAGCATGTGGGCTTACGCCGGTAACCCAGTCTTCCTGGCCTGTACCATCCAGATTGGCACGGATGATTTTGCCATCAGGGTTTGAGTTTGATATTTTATAACTCCAGAATAGTTTTTCGCGGGTATAATCAATGGCTACTCCCCAGGTGGCTTTAGTGCCGTAATCACCGATCTTTGAGAGGTTCGTTCCATCTAAATTGCATACAAAGATGCCATTTTCGGTTACCGGACTTCCATCGGAAGCATAAATGGCCATATAGGTTTTCCCGGTTTCAAAATCAACCTCAATAGCCGTACCGTCGATATCAAGTATATGTTCGGTAAGTCCGGTACCGTCGAAATTAATCGTGAAGTAACCGCCGCTGTAATCAGTCTTATCGTTGCACAGGTAGATTTTTCTTGATGCTTCATCGTATTGCATATCAATCGGGTATTCAATCTCCGGTTTATCTGTGATAAATTCTTTAGGGTCCGTGCCATCGAGGTTAGCGCAGTAAATACCGCCGGTACGACCCCAGTATATTTTATCCCCGAGTACAAAGATACCTTCAGGGTCCCCTACGATTTCCTGACCAATTACATTGACATCCAGAATTTTCAGGGGATTTTTACCGTCTGCATCGAAACGATAAATAGCGCCAACGGAGAAATCAGTTATATAAACCTTTCCATGCGCCGTGTCGGCCGCAATACCGTATGGTCTCACCATATCAGTGGCTTCAAAGTCCTGAACTATTGGTTGTCCGTCGTCTAAAATGACCATGTGCCCATTGCCACCTGCAGGTCCCCGGGAGGTAAAATAAAGCACCTGGGTTTTACCGGCTAGAATGTCTTTGATATTTATGACCATGGTTTTCACCAGCTTGTTGTAGTGAACATCGTTGACCTGAGTACAGGTCAGCGTTACAGTATAAAGGCCGGGAGTTTCAAAATGAACAACCGGGTTGGCTTCAGTGGATGTTTGTCCATTACCGAAATCCCACAGATATCCGTTAGCATTAATCGAATGGTTGGTGAAAGTGACCTTGCACGGAGCATAGCTTTCATTAGATACTGAATAGCTAAAATCGGAAATAGTGCTTGGCAATGGGTTTCCGAGTTCGTTTTTTTGGCATCCCGGCAACAAAAACAGCGCAGGAAGCAGGAACAAAAGATATATCAGATTTCTTTTCATTTTATTTATTTTTTAACCGGTATATTAATAACCGGGATTTTGTTCAATTAGGTTGTTGGTCTGTTTCTCGCTGAGAGGTATGGGAAAAAGGGTGTACTTCTCGTCAATTCCAAGCAGCGTAGCAGCTCTTTTGGTCCTGACCAGGTCGGGCCAGCGGTGACCTTCGAAAGCGAACTCAAGGCGGCATTCATTCTCAATGGCAAGTTTCAGATCGGGAATGGTGGCAGCCTGGGTAGAATCAAGACCTGCACGAACGCGTATCATATTCAAATCAGACTGAATGCTTTCAATATCACCATTGGAATAGGCCTGAGCTTCTGCCCTGATGAGGTACATTTCAGCCAGCCTGAATACATAAACACGGTCAGTGCCGCCAGAAACATCGTTGTACTTAATAACATACGGCTTGTTTTTACCATCATACGTGATCGTAAAATCCAATCGCACATCATTGGTGTCGAAACTTTGAATAAAAGCATCTGTAGGAGCAATTTCATATCTGCCGGATGAGTCGCGGGAATAAAAATACTGTGCCAGGCGGTTGTAGTTTTGCAGGTCATAAATTATTTCGAAAATTGACTCATCAGAAACTTTCGTCGGATCAAACAAACTACCGTATGGCGAAAGAGCGTATCCACCCTCGGAAATCACCCTCCCTGCTATGACAATGGCACTGTCGGAAGATGCCGCATCATTGGTGAGATGAAAGTTTGCCAGGTAAACTTTTGCCAAAAGCGATGAAGCGCCGAAAGCATTTACACGTCCTGTCGCACTTGTTTTAGGGAGAATTTCCCGGGCACTGTTAAGGTCAGTTATCAATTGCTGATAAACCTCGGTTAACGGGCTGCGGGCCATGTCGATTTTAGTCAGATCGAGTGTTGGTTCGATTTTTAGAGGAATACCTCCGAAATAAGTAGCCAGGTAAAAGTGTAGTAAAGCTCTGATAAACAGTGCTTCGCCAGCAACAGACTGACGGCCTTTTTCCGATTTATAGCCAATTGACGGTAAACGGTACAGGATATTATTCACGCGGTTAATTCCATCATAAGCTGATGACCACATACCATCAACTATACCATTTTCAGCAGGGATTGGCTTGTTTTCAATCTGTCCGTAATCCAGTGAAGTTCCGGTCCAGGTGAGGTTGTCGGCAGCGAGATCGCCGATAATAACCTGGTTACGTCCATAAAGCCCAACTGCCTGCAATGCATTATATGAACCGATCAATACTTTTTCAACACTTACACTGTCAGTAAATGCTATATCAGAAGAGATGGCATCGGTAGGATTAACATCAAATACTTTTTTGCAGGAAACCAAAATCAGGATAATTGCAAGGATGTAATATATATTCTTTTTCATGTTATTTGGTATTAGAGATTAAAGGCCAATGTTCAAACCCATAATTATAGTCCTTGACTGCGGATAGGTAAAGAAGTCAGTTCCCATAATTATGTTGTCGTTGCTATAGTAGTTTACTTCCGGGTCCATACCTGAGTAGTTTGTAAAAGTGAACAGATTCTGTCCGGAAATATACAAGCGTAACGTCTTCAGACCCACATGCTTGATTAGGTTTTTGGGGAAATTGTATCCGAAGGTTACATTCTTTATACGTAAAAACGAGCCATCTTCGATAAACCTCGATGATATTTTATCATCGCCATTCCTGGGAATATCGGTGACATCGCCGGGGTTTCGCCAAATTCTCAACACATTCGTCGTCTGGTTATCAAGATCCGTCGGACCCTCAAGATAGATACGGGTTCCATTGAAGACATCATTACCATAAACCGCATACAGAAATATCGAAAGATCGAAGTTTTTGTAACTGAAAGTATTGGTTAACCCGGCAGTAAAGTCGGGATTTGGATCGCCGTTTTTTATTCTGTCCTCTGTCGTTATTACATTATCTCCGTTAATATCATCATAAACCAGGTAACCGGATGAAGGATCGACCCCCAGGCAGCGGTATCCATAGAAAATTCCAATAGGTTCGCCTTCCTCAACCCGGTTTCCTCCGCGGCCCTGATCATCAATAGGTTGTCCGTTATAGAGTTTTAACACCTTATTGCGGTTAGCTGCGAAATTGAAAGAAGTATTCCATGTAAATTCCTGTTTAATGTTTTCGGTATTGAGCACCAATTCTATACCCTTATTTTCAAGATCACCGATATTTGAAGTAATGTAGGTAAAACCTGAGGATGAGGGAAGAGGCCTGTCGAGCAACAAGTCGCTTGTACGGTTATAATAAACATCAGCAACCAGACTGATCCGGCTGTCGAAAATGGCAAAATCTAAACCGAGGCCGGTTTGCATGGTACTTTCCCATTTTAGGTTAGGATTGGGTAATTGTGTTGGCGCAATACCTGAATTCCCGCCGTAGTTGTAACCTCCCTCGTATAGTCCCAATGAAGCGAAGTCGCTGATTCCATCGTTTCCTGTCAAACCGGCACTTATCCTTATTTTCATGTCGCTGATTTTTGAAAATTTCTTCATAAACGACTCTTCTGTTACACGCCATGCAATTGAAGCAGCAGGAAAGTATCCGTACCGGTTGTTTTCGCCAAATTTCGACGAACCATCCGCCCGTGCTGTCAGGGTGAAGATGTATTTATACAGGTAGTTGTATTTAAACTGGCCGAAATACGAGTTCATTCCCCTGTCGAGAGCAGTTGTGGAAGCAGCCCTGATAGTACCTGCCGAGGTAATATACTGCAAATTCTCGTTCGGGAAATCGATGGCTTCTATATAAGTATTTCGCCTGGCGTACTTTTCAAAACTGTAACCGGCAAGTGCTTCAATATTATGATTCTCCTTTATTTTCTTAACATATTGAAGCACATTGCTGCTGATCAGGTTGCTCACATAGCTTGTGCCTTCAATGGCGAGCCCGTTGTATTTAAGACCTTGAGCAGTCGTAATAGGATCATATTCGTGTTCGCGCAGGTTATAAATATCGGCGCCCCATTTTGTCGTAAACGTGAAACCATTGAGAAATTTATACTCAAGATAAACATTGCCGTTGTAACGATTGGTATATGCAATATTTACGGTTTCTTTGCATATTGCAACAGGATTAGCGTAAGGGCCACCTTCGAAATAACTTCCGTCAGCGTTATAAACCGGGTAAATTGCCGGGATTGAAAGTGCATTAGGCAAGGGTCCGTAAAGTGTATAATCGCCTTCAACACGGTCGTTCTTTGAATAACTCATCGCTACACTGCCCCCGACAGTAAGGTTTTTCACCAATTTATGGTCGATACTCAGGCGACCGCTGTAACGGTTGTATGATGTGCTTTTCACTGTTCCGTCCTGGGTGTAAAGGTTTCCTGAAATATAAAACCTGGTTTTATCATTGCCACTGCTAACCGATAATTCTGTATTGGAAGTAGGAGCTATCTGCAGGATTTCGCCCATCCAATCTGTATCAATGCCCTGTATATCAGTACCTTTATATTCGTTCCATTCCTGGGCATTCATCAGGTCGAGCAGGCGTTCGCGGGGCATTCCCTGGAATCCGTATGATGTATTCAGGTTTACATTTGTCTTCTGATAGCTTCCTTTTTTGGTTGTTATAAGAATGACGCCATTCGAAGCCCTTGCTCCATAAATAGCTGTAGCCGAAGCATCTTTCAGAATCGTAAATGACTCTATATCATTGGGATTCAAGTCTGAAATTGCATCAATCTCCTGGCCGCTGTACCCAATCTGTCCATAGCTTCCGGTAATGGACGGAACACCGTCAATTACAATTAGAGGCTGGTTGCTGGCATTGATAGAACTTCCGCCTCTCATTTTTATCGAATTCTGTCCACCGGGTGTACCTGAGTTCTGGTTGATGATAACACCGGCAGCTTTACCCTGTAATACGCCGTCAATGGTTCTGAGCGATACATTTTTGATTTCTTCCTGGCCAACCAGAGCAATCGATCCTGACAATAATTTTTTGCTGTCGGTACTATAGCCGACAACAACCACCTCGCCCAGATCGATGCTCTCTTCGGCCATCTCAATATTGATTTGATTACGACCGTTCACCTGTACTTCCTGTAATTGCATCCCGATGAACGAAAACACCAGCACCCCATTTGATGGAGCCTGCAGGGTATAATTACCGTCGATGCCGGAAGTCGTTCCTTTTGTACTGCCTTTCACAAGGACCGTAACACCGGGAACAGGCATTTTATCATCGGCCGAAACGATCTTCCCGCTTACTGTAATGTCCTGGGCCATCAATGTGTTGATGAATGCGGTAAACAGTAACAATAAAATGTAAAGTTTTTTCATGTGTTTAGTCTTTGGTTTCTATTATCTTTTTATTGGTGTGATTGATATTTGAACAGGTGTGATATCCATCCTGACATCGGTAACTGTATAATGGTCTTCGCCGTCAGGCTTATCGGTATAAAAACCTGCGCTTTCCGGGGTTTTATAAAAAGTGACCAGAAATCCGGAATTCTGATCGGAAAAGCTTACATTATGCACGGTATCCGCGCCTTTGTTGTCCATCAGATTGATGGTGACCAGGTCGCGGAAAATAGTGGAATTAGCTGATAATATTCCAGCCTGACCGGGATTTTGAAGATTGTAATATTCGTTCCCACGAGTCGGTTTTTTACCTTCGGCAGGTGTGATTATTCCTGTTGTGGCATCGTAGGAATCGCCTTCTTCAAGATAGCTCACCAAAAGATTTTCGATAGTGGGCATATCCTGAATGTAGGAGATCCGGGCGTCCGTTGAATTGATCATTGTAACGCCTGAACCACCGGCAACTTTCACCAGGTTCTGACTGCCAGAATAAATAAGGGCGGTGTTTTCATCTATACCAAAGCCTATGGTAAACCCTGGTTTTTCATTCATGAGCGCTACCACAAGCCGCCCGATACGTGATCTTTGTTCAAAATGCTGATCAACAATTCCCAGGGGAAAAAAGCCAAGGCCTTTCGACATCCACACACCATCTCCTTCGGGAAAATCATCTCCCTGATAATCAGTAACAACCCCATGAGTCAGTGCAGCAAGGCTATTGCCTCCCCCGATCATGGCTTCACTCATGATAGCAGCGCCGGCACTCGTTCCGCCTATCACACCACCGGAACGAAAAACCTCCCAGACGGCTTCAAGCACGGGCGTTTTGCTGCCATCAGGCCTGACCAGCGTTTTAATGGTACGCGACTGGTCGCCGCCCGTAAACCAGACTGCCGAACATGATCTGACCATGCCGGCTAAATTGAGATCGTTTCCGTTGTTGCTCCAGTCCGCTTCATTTACATCAGCAGTGCTGTCATCATCAACCATGGCAATGTTGATCAGATGAATATTCCCGGGACTTATGCCATATAAAATTAAAATGTTCCTGAAACTCATATATGACTGCACCGATACGCCACTGGCAGAAGGGATAACAGCGAAAGTGGCATTTTCTGCTCCCCCGGCAAGTCGTATCAGTTGGTTATATACACTTTTATTGGTATCTTCCAGTCCTCCTCCGACAATCACGAGATTTCCCTGCGATTGAGCCTGGCTGCCTGAAACAATCGTGAAAAGTAAAACTGATGCAATTTTAAGTATGGTTAATTTAGTCATGTACTTTTGTTGGTTTTTTCTTTGCGCCTTAGCGGTAAAATTTTTATTTTGATACACCTTCGTGATTGGAGTTTATTCTTTAATGAATTTTTTAAACGTTACATAATTGTTTTGCTTATTCTTCAATTTAATGATATAGATGCCTGGACTGAACTTTGAAACATTAATTTGTTCCGGTTCGTTGCCTGCTTTACCTAGCATAAGAATACAGCCTTCAAGGTTGATGATTTCCCAGTTATATTCATCAAAATTCCACCTCAGGCTGAGTTCGTTCTTAACCGGGTTTGGCGATATTAAAGCAGGATTTGTCATATCCTTATTTTGAATTCCGGCAGGCTGCGCCATCCCCATAATGTAAGGTGTGGTGTAATCGATCAGGGCGAGTTGTAAATGTTCAAAACCTGCAACCATGCGAGGCAAAGCGGTTGTACTTCCCGTTGCGGTTTGGCTCGAAAAACCGGCCAGGTTACCGGCATTGGAAATTACCATGACCGGGGCTGTTCCGTAACCGGTAAGGGTAGTTTTACCATCAACCGGGGAAAATTTCATGTAATTATGGCTTGTGAGCCAGATGCCGTATTTCAGCGTATCCCTGGCCATGATGTAAGGGACGGCCGTAGCCGTATTCTCATATATATCGCTGTTCAGGTAGGTGTCGGGCATCAATATGGTGTGCCTGAGCAATGAAAGCCCTTTTCCAAAAGTGAGTTCAGCATAATATGAGGCATATTCAGTGAGATAATTCTCTACAACTATCTTCCCGGCCAGCCGTGCATCTTCCCCAATAAAAGCGGTAACCATGCCGTCGTTTTTGATTCTTTGCTGAAGCAACTCACCATTCAAAGTTCCCAGAAATTCGGAAAATACCGGAAAGTTGTTCTTCAGAAAGAGAATTTTAGTCGCCTGATTTATGAGATTGCCTAATTCAACATCGGTGCCCGATAGGAGGTCCGGTGTGAAGATATGCACCTGCGCGGCCCCTAATTCGAGCAGCCTGGTTTCATAAGTAGCTGCCAGGACCTGGTCTCCGGTTAACAAAAGTATTTCTGTGGATGGAGTTCCTGTATTACTCACCAGGTCGCTCAGCATCGCCTGATTATTGGCAAGTGCATTGTTTCCGCTGGCCATGACAGTATAATTACCTGATTCTTCAAGTTGGGAGGTATTTATCTGAAGGTCCAGGCTGGAATACCCGGCCTGGCCGGTAACGAAATCGTAGGTGCATCCATGCAACAGCTGCAAAATATGAACTGTGTCGGCCAGAAGCTTGGTGCCGTTAAGTGAATAGGTACTCCCGGCCATATAAATGTTGGCACAGCCTGTTCCGTAAACCGTGCCGAGGCCGTTCTCATCCACCGTCATGCAGGTCATATCGTCCATGCCCAACCCGGTAATGGCCTGCCCCTGATTCAGGCTGAAATTGGCAAGAAATCCCACCAGCCGGCCAAAACGACCGCGCTCGGCAAAATGGGTATCAAAAACAAATCCCGGAACGAGGTCCATGAAATCGCTTGCAAGGGTAACATACTGGTTATTTGGATTCTCGATACATTCATCCGGATAGGCTGACCCGTTTTCAGCCGTATAAACTATCGAGGAAAGGATTGACATACCGGCCGATGTGCCGCAAATAGTGCCCCCCTGGCTGTAAACATGCTCCACAGCTTCCTGGAGTTTTGTGTTGCGGTATAAGTTGTAGTAATCATACTGGTCGCCACCCCTGAAGAAGATGACATCATAACTGATCAGCGTATCATAAGTAAACTGGCTGTCAGCACTGTCGTGACTGTCAATGGCAAATTCCTTTGCCCAGGCTGCGCCGCATTGCTGCATGAAATAAGGGGCAAGACTTCCGGTTGAGATGCCGATGATGGCTACTCTCTTGCCTTCACCTGCCCAACGGTAGGCGGGTGTGCTCCAACTCAACGGATTATTCTTTTCAGCGCCCCCTCCGACAAATAACAAACGGCCAGGCTGTGCAGATGCAGCATATAACCCTAAGAATAAAATGAGGAATAACAGCCCCCTCAATTGATCCATTTTTAAGGTAATATTGTTGATCATGTATTTATTATTGTCCGGGCAACTTATATACTAGAACGAAAGTATAAAATTAGCCAGCGCAAAAATAACAGGCATCACTTTTTTCCCCAATTTTGCTGAATAATATTCGGAACTATGATGACACTGTTTAAGAATGCGAAGGTATATTGTCCGCAATACCTTGGAAATAAAGATGTTCTGACCGGCGGAAAAAGTATTATTGCAGTTGCTGGTCATATAGAACCTCCGGCAGGGGTGGAAGTGCAAACGATCGATTGCAGCGGCTTATGGCTTGTTCCCGGGCTTATCGATTCGCATGTTCATATTACGGGGGGCGGCGGAGAAGGAGGCCCGGCCAGCCGCATGCCCGAACTCCTGCTGAGCATGATGCTGGAAGCCGGCGTTACCACTGTGATCGGGTGCCTCGGAACCGACGGGATTACCCGGACCGTGGAAAGTGTTCTGATGAAAGTGAAAACTCTGCGGGCACA
>Ga0247841_10007395_pt1 | contig 16360 bp, 21 predicted proteins | sample LaCruzMarch2015__2_FD_192410 | JGI IMG/M metagenome (GOLD analysis project Ga0247841, IMG submission 192410) | Freshwater microbial communities from meromictic Lake La Cruz, Castile-La Mancha, Spain - LaCruzMarch2015_18m | ecosystem: Environmental > Aquatic > Freshwater > Lake | place: Spain... | reverse complement strand
CCAACCCGCTTTGCGGAGACGAAGTGAGAATGCGGATTAGCGTCAAGGGCGGGAAAATTACAGACATAAAGTTCGAAGCCACTGCTTGTGCTATTTGTACTGCTTCTGCGTCCATGATAACCGATGAGGTGAAAGGGGCGCCGCTGGAACAGGCAAGAAAACTTACCAAAGAGCATGTCCTCTCTATGCTTGGCATTGACCCGGGCCCCACGCGCTTGAAGTGCGCGCTTCTTCCTCTGAAAGTGCTGAAACTTGCCGTGTACAAGCAAATTGGAAAAGACTTGCCAGAGAAGGACAGAGAGTTGGTCTGATGGCATCTCAAATCCGTTTTGGACCTGCAGGAATACCGATTGATACGCCTGGCGAGGGAACGGCTGCCGGCATTGCCTACTGCGGAAAGATAGGGCTTGGGGCAATGGAAGTGGAATTCGTGCATGGCGTTAATATGAAGGAGGAGAAAACGCGCGAGGCGGGCGCAGTGGCAAGGAAAAGCGATGTCCTCTTGTCGTGCCATGCGCCGTATTACATAAACTGCTGCGCAAAGGAGGAAGCGAAAATTACGAATTCTGTCAGGTTCATTGTTTCTACTGCACAAGCCGCGCATTGGCTTGGCGCCTCGCCTATCGTCATACACACCGGCTTTTACATGAAAAGAGCGCCTGAAGAGTGCAGAAAGATGGTTATTGCCACTTATGAGCGGTGCCTGGATGAGATGGCATCCCTCAAAATAACGGGCGTGGTGCTTGGCGCCGAGCTTACCGGCAAGAAAAGCGCGTACGGCTCGCTTGATGAGATAATTGATCTGTCGCAGCATTTCGGGCACGATAAACTAATGCCTGTCATTGACTATGCGCACTATCACGCAAGAGAGAAACGCCTCAAGGCAAAAGAGGATTATCTGGGCATCCTTGAACGCGTGGAGAAAAAGCTCGGCTCCACCGCGGCAAAGAACTTCCACTGCCACTTTTCGGGAATTGAGTTTACTGAAGCAGGCGAGCGCAATCACCTGCCTGTTTCCTCGCTCTCGCCGCCTTTTGCGCCCCTTGCAGATGCATGGCAGGAAAACGGATGGAGCGGTCGGGTGATTTGCGAGTCGCCCCTCATTGAAAAGGACGCGCTGGCGCTGCAAGAGAGCTACCTGAAGATTGCCAGGGCATAAGCATTAAAAAGAGTTATAATAACTAAATGTTTATGTTAAAGCAGATCAAATATAATGCACTTCCTCTTACTAAACCTGAACAGCAAATAGTGAAGAAGAAAACAGTTGCCGAGCTTCAGGCACAGCTCAGAGAAATGATAAGCTACTGCTACAGGTACGAACATGAAAAAATTCCGGATGCGTTTGTCAAGCTGAGAGCCGACCCGAAATCTATTACGGATGTGCTTTCGCACTGCACGGCAGCCAGACTTTCACAGTGCATTGATTACATGGAAAGTTATTATAAAAACCCAGAAAAACACCATGAAAAACTGGATAAAGCCAAAGAAGCATGCAAGAAACTCAGCTCATTTTACGGTTCTTTGCCCTATGGAACAATGATTGGGAAGGAGGAGTTCTATCCGTTGTTTAGCGTTAGATACCTAATCGAAAATATGGAAAAGAACCTGGATTACAAGGGAACTGATCTAGATCTCTTAAATCGTTATAGACAATCGATTATACTCGTTCTTGAAATCTACATTGATAGTGTTGCGAACGTGACAAAGGAACTCAATGATGCCGGATATTGTGGGGCGATTGAGGTTCCGCTGCTCAAGCCCGCTGCCAGCCAGTTGCGCCCAAAAGAAAACGACCCCGCCAAGCTGAAGGATGAGATGGATGATCTTGGAAAATACTATTTCGCGAATATGGCGCCAGCAGCAGAACTAATCCGCGGCGGCTATTATCTTTCTGGATATGATGATGTTGACCGAAGAAACCGGATAAAAAAAGACGCGTTGATTGCCCTTAATGCGATAAATGCCGCTTATGGCACAATACCGTTTGCAAGCCTTCACGGCAATGAAAATTATTACCCTCTGTTCGTCTGCAGGAAAATCCTTCAAATGCTTGACAAAACCGCCCGCGCTTACTACGCAAAGGAAACAAAGCCAGAGCAACAGGAGTATGAAGAACTTGGATTACTGATATACTCGTTCAATAACGTCGGCGGCCAATATGACGAACCGATTAATGCCCTTTCAAAAAGAATCCGGTCCTGCCCGGGCTATGAAGAAACCAAGCACCCAAAAATGGATGTTGTTGCCAGGCGGATGTGGATACACGATTTTGCGCCCGATTTTTGGGAGACAACAAAAGTTAATCGCCGTGTTCGGGAGGAATATGAGGGGCAGAAGCAACAGGGGCGGTGGCCCAATGGAAAATAAGGGGCATTTTGCCCAAAATTTGGCAAAAAGATAGCTATTTTAAACCTTCGGCGGCATAACGACGGAAAGACAAGCCCTTAGGCGACAGGCTCTGCCTGCGCCGCATGCCGGCTGGCCGCTGCTGCAGTTTCATTGACCTCTTGTGCCATGATTGCGGGCGGACATATGCAGGCTTGGGTTATGGGTGGACTTATGTATTACGTTCTTTCGTGCAAGGACAGGGTGCGGCTTCCTGCGCAGTATTTTTCCATGAAGCTTGAGGATTCGCTCACGCAGATATTGCGCGAGAAGTATGAGAGGCGCGTGGACAAGGACAGCGGCGTTTCGCTTGCAGTCTGGAATGCAAAGGCGGCGGGAGACGGAATCGTCATACCCAGCGACAATGCGGCTTATTACGACGTGGAATTTGACGTCCTTACTTACCAGCCGCAGATTAACGAGATAGTGGAGTCTGAAGTTTCTGAAACTGTGGAGTTCGGAGTGTTCCTTGCGCTTGGCCCCATGGAAGGCTTGGTGCACTTGTCGCAGATAGCAAACGACTTTTTGACTTACAACAAGAAGACAATGTCATTCACAGGCAGGGAGAGCAAGAAATCCCTGAAAAAAGCAGATCATGTTTTCGCGAAAATATCGACGGTGAGCATGAAGAACAGCATACCCGAGACGAAAATCGGGCTGACCATGCGCCCGGACGGGCTTGGAAAGGACGAATGGATATCCAGGAAAGCCGAGCCTGCAGAAGTGGGCGAGAAAAAGGAGAAGGCTGCCAAAGCGCCTGCAAAGGCTGGAAAGAAGGAGAAAAAGGAGTAGATGATTATGAAGGCTTGCAAGAACTGCAGACTGATTGTGATGGAAGGCTCAACCTGCCCGTCGTGCCAGGGAACTGAGCTTACCGAGAAGTTTTCAGGACAGCTAATCGTGCTTGACCCTGCAAAGTCGCAGATAGGGCAGAAGCTCGGCGTCAGCGCGCCGGGAAGATACGCGATAAAGATACGTGAAAGGTAGAGTGATCATATGGCAAACAACAGAGGAAGGGAGAGGCTTGTGACCTGCGCATCGTGCGGCAGGACCATGCCAAAGGACAAGTCCGTGAAGTTCGGGAAGATGAACACATATTCGACCGAGCTTAAGACTGCGGATGACGTCAAGGCGAGCAATTTCGTGGAAAACCACTACTGCATATCGTGCGGAAAGCACCGCAAGATTTTTGAGAAGCTCAAGAACAAGGCGATAAGGATGGCAGGGCGCCCTGAGCGCGGCCAGCGCCCGGAATCTGAGAGTTGGAACAGCGGACACAGATGGTAGATGGCCAGACCTGAGAATGCCTGCGCGATTTGCAGGCCTCCCAGTGACCAGCTTTGTGAGGCGGTTTGATGGAGGAAAAAATTACATTCGAGGGGCGCGAGTACATCGGTGTGAGCTTTCCCTTGGGAAACGTTCCGCTGCTTATCGTGAAGGCGAAGAAAGGCTATGTTGCCTGCACCTATGTCTCAAAGGAAGCCTCTGAGAAATTCGGCGATGTTGCGGCTTTTGTGACAGGCGTGAAAACGTTTGAGGACTTCTTCAAGGCGAAAATAAAGTTCTTCACCACCTGGGCGGACGACCTGGGGATCCGTGAGGGAATGTCAGTCAAGAAGGCTTTAGAGCTCATGGACCAGTAAACGCCGGCAGAAAAAGCTGGAACTGATAGATTGAATACGCCTAGCTCAGCTTGAATATCGAGCGCGGAACTTTCTTTTTCCTGTCAAGCTCGGCGTTGATGTAGCCGAGAAGCATTTGCTTTATCCGCATGTACTCCTCTTTCGGAAGCTGTTGGTTCAAGACCGCGTAGCGCATGCCCTTTACGTTGCAGCACATTATGCACTCCTCGCAGCCCTCCAGGTTGTGCGAGTAGAAGCAGGCGGTACATTTTGTGGAGCTGTCCACTTCGAAACAGCGCTTGCACTCGATGATGTCGCAGCACTTGATGCAGAATTCGGAGTCAAGCTGGCGGAACGAGCAGCCGAAAATGTATTTTGACTGTATGACGCCGTCAGAGCAGGCTGAGCGCGTGGAACTCGTTGTGTCCCAGGTAGAGTAGACTTCGCTTGAGTCAATGACCTGGCTCACGTCAACATAGTCGCGGCAGGCGCCGTCAACAAAATCCAGGCTGAATGCGGCTTTTTCTGATATCAGGCGACTCATTTCAACGAGAGAAAGGGAGGTTTGCTCCTCTTTCAGCAGGGGCTTGTTCTGCTGCATTGCCTCCTCAAGAGTGCAGAGGCTGGACGATGGGATGCCTCCCACAAGCGGCATGCCGGTGTTGAATGTCGGCGTGCCGAATTTGCCTTTCACTTTCGTCACCGGAATGGTGCGCTCCTGCAAGTAGGGCACGAATGCACCGATTGGCTTGCGCTCCTGCCCAAGCACGATTTTTGTGATGTCAGAGAATGCCTTTTCTATTGCAGGCTGCGCCGGAAGAGTCGGGATGCGCTTGCCTGCGTCTTTCCCACCCTTGTCCTTTGCAGCCATGCACGAGATGTCGGATATTGACCGGGCGCGCTTTTTCTTTTCAAGCTCATCTGCCAATTGGGAGAGCAGATTCTTTTTTAGTTGCAGGTACTTGTCTTTAGGGAGCTCCACATTGCCTATTACGTGGCGCTTGCCGCGGAGGTTGAAGCCGAATATCACGTCGATGCAGTTGGTGCAGTTGAATGAATAGTACATGTCGGACGAGTTGGTAGTGTAGAACGTTTCGAACATCCTGTTGACGTTTATGCCCTCGTGGCAGCGAATGGAGTAGTTTATCTTTGGGAAGGGCGGCAGGCCGAATACGTACTCTGACTCGCGCACGTATGAAATGTATGCCCCTTTCTTTACATTTCTCACATTGTGCGCATAGTAAACATCCACGCAGTTTATGGCGTTGTCCACAAGCTTGGTGTTGTGGTTCCTGCCAAATACCTTGTTGCCGCAGTAAACGGTGTTTTCCTCCCCTGCGCGGAAGAGCGAATCGATGTCTTTTATGTCGTTTATGGAGAATTTCTTTTGCTTCACTTTTGTTATTTCATCGGGCTGCACAAACCTGCCGCCTTTAGGGTAAAGGTGGTTTGACATATAGACTGGCACGCCAGATATTTCCGATTTTGCAAGAGTGTACGGCATCATGGCTTCCTTCAGGTAGGGCTCGAACTCCTGCAAACCTCCAACATCCCTGCCGAAAAGTATCTTGCAGAGCGAGCGGAATGCCGAGTCAATGGGCGCCATGTTGAAGTTGCTCTCACCCGCCATGTGGAAAATTAGGAGCTAGGGATTATTTATAATGTCTCACCTAAAAATTTTACAAAAAGCAAAAGAAATATAAGAATAACTATAATAGTAAAATTATGGAAGAAAAACTCTTCAGGCTGGACGAATACGACAAACGGCTGCTTTTTGAACTGGACCGGGACTCTTCCCAGTCACTATCAACACTTGCAAAGAGACTGAGAAGAAGCAAGCAGTTCGTGCTCTTCAGGCAGAAAAGGCTGGTGGAGGCAGGCGTTATCACGGGCTACACTGCAATAGTTGACATGACTAAGCTTGGCTACTTTTCCTTCAGGATTTACCTGAAGTTCCGCCAGACAACTTCCAAGCAGGCTGGGAAAATGGTGGAGTTTATCAAAACGCTGCCAAATGTCTGGACAATTACTCTGCTGCATGGAAAATGGGACCTTGCAATATTCATAGGCGCAAAAAACGTCAATGAAGTGCATGCCATATGGGACCCTGTAATGGACAAGTACAAGGAAAAGATAGAGGACTATAATTTCACGCTTTACTCCCCGATTTACAATTTCAACCGAGCTTTTTTCATGGAAAATGACATGCCAGTGGTGGTGCGCGAGTACGGCGCTGGAAAAAGAGAGGAAACCGATGAGATGGATTGGAGAATAATACAGGCCTATGCGCCGGATGTGCGCCAGTCCATGCTGCAATTAGGAAAAAAGGTCGGGCTTTCACCTGAGACATTAAGGAAGAGGATTGAACGGCTGGAAAAAAGCAAGGTCATTTGCGGCTATAAGATAGGGCTTGACATCGCAAAAATCGGTTATACATCCTATAGGCTGGACTTTGAGCTTCTTTCGAACAAGCAGTGGAATGAGTTGTTTGAGTACTGCAAGCAGCACCCGAAAATTTACCAGGTGCAGAACACAGTCGGGCATATGGATTTTGAAACTGAGACGGTGGTTAAGGATTTGGCTGAGCTCCTTGAAATAATTGATGACGTCAAAACAAGGTTTGGCGACGTGGTGGCGAATGTGGACTACTTCGGCTACTCCACCTACCATCTGCTGAACTACATACCCGACTGATTATTTTTTCAGCTTTGTCTCAAGCGCAAGCCTTGCGAGCTTTTTTCCTGATTTGCTTTTTATCTGGCGGAGCGCGGAGCGGAAAAATTCGCCCATGTTCCTGTTCCCGCCGTTTGCATAGTCTATTGCCTGCAAGAGCATGTCAAGCTTGTCAGAGTCGTGCGAAAGAAGGTCAAGGCGCTTGTTTTGAAGAAGCGAGAGCTCGGGCTCAAAGTATGTGCCTGAAAGCATTTCGCGCTCTGCTCGCTTTTCGTCGGATTTTACATATTGCCTGGCAATCTTGTGCAGGTCACCTATGCGTGATTCGTGCAGGTCGTGGAAAAGGGCGCGGCGCAGCAATGAGTACTCTTCTTCCTTGCTAAGGCGCTCCATTCTTGCAAGCGCAAGCGCGCAGAGGGCTGCGCCAAATGAATGGTCTGCCAAAGACTCATGGGGAGCGCGCCTCAGCTTCCACCCCGCGCGCGGCACTTTTTTCATGTTCAATGACTCGAAAAGGAGCTCTAGCGTCTTTTTGTCGGATGCCATGCTGGAAATTGGAAAGAAGGGTAATTAAGGCTGATGGGATGCTGGTTGGAGGTTAAGCTCCTCGCGCAATTTTTCACATACCGTCGCCCCGTTTTCACGCCTTTTTTCCAAATCCTCGAAATGCAGGCTTATTTTTATTTCCCATCTCGGATCGATAGGAATCGCGTTCCTGAAAATATTGATTGCAGCCTCCATATGGGCTTTCTGCCCCCCGGAAGCCTGGCCGCCGCCCATTGCAAACACTAGGTGCCCCATGCCAAGTAGGATTACTTTCGTTGCAGATTCCTGCCGCAACTCGAGTACGCTTGCCTTGGTGGAGGCAGTACTGTGTTCCTCTGCTTTTTGCAGGTGCATTGCCGCTTCCTTAAGGCTCCCGCAATTTTCGTTTTTATCCTGCAGATAGGAGTCGACTATCCTTTTTGTGGCATTTGAGTGCTGAACCACAAGCGCCTCATCCACGCGCGCGATTCTTTTTTCAAGAGATGGTTTTGGAGTTCCGAGCTTTTCGCGGAGCTCTGCGCTGCGGAGATAGCTTTCCCTAATGCGGTCAAGCTTTGCGATGTTGCAGTCGTCCTCGTGCAGGCAGCGGATGCGCATGAAGGAGCGGAAGAGGAAATTTTTGCCAAGCTGGCTGCGCAAGTTCACTTTTTCAATTAAGTTTGGCTTTGCTGCCACTGCTACATCCGCATGCATGTGGTTTTTTCTGTTAAAAAGTATATTTAAACCTATGCCCGCCATTCAATCCTTCGCTTCGATTATGGAGAAGTTCTTTTCCACTATCTTTTTCACGTCTGAAGCGGAGTAGCCTATGCGAATAAGGCGCGTCCTGCCGCGCATGCCTACGCCGCTTTCAATGGTGGTAATGAGCCCGAGCATTTCAAGGTCGTTTAAGTACTCGCGGTACCAGCGCGCGGAGCGGCGGGGCTTTCTGAAGCGGCGCGCCGCCTTGCAGTACTCTTCATACACTTCACCCGAGGTGAGGAACGAGTCGTCCTCTTCCGGCGTGCCGCCGGTGAGGCGCGTGTTCTTGCCCTTGTCAAGCGCGAGGGCGGCAACGGCAAGTAGAACGAGCTGTTGGTGGTCTGGCAGGGTGGAAATGGCTTCGAACGCAACGTCCCTGTCCACCGATCGGCGTGCGTCCTCCACTTCCTTGTCTGTTACTTTCTTCAAGCCCTTTTCATCCGCTATTTCGCCGGATTTTATGAGAAGGCGAAGCGCGTAGCGGGCGTCGCCGCTTTCCGCAGAAGTGGTGGCTGCTATGAGATTTATCGCTCCGTCCTCTATTGAATGGGGCTTGAAGCCTATTTTCGCCCGCTGCTCAAGTATAGCGTGCATCTGCGGCGTGGTGTAGGAGGGAAAAACGAACTCGTTTTCGCAAAGCGAGCTTTTGCTCCGCGGGTCGAGCTGGTCTTTGAAAGAGAGCCTGTTTGAAATGCCGATGAGCGAGACACTGCCGGATGTGAGCTCGTCGTTTGAGCGCGTGAGCGTGTAGAGCAAGTCATCAAGGTCTTTTACCATGTCCACTTCGTCAAGAACGGCAATGAGATGCAGCTTTTTGCCCTGCACTTCTGATGACATTTTCTCATATAGCATGGCAAGCCCGAACCCCATGGAGTCAAGCTCTGGGAGAAGCTCCTTTGTCATCTTCTGAATGACTCGGTAGCGGGAGTTGTACATGCGGCAGTTGATGTATACCGCTCGCGCCAAGCCTGCGTTTCCAGCCACGCGGGAGGTGCTTGGCGCCCCGCCGGCTTTGCCCGCAGCAGTGTTGTGAGTGTCAAACTTCCCAACCACATGCTTTACAGAGGCGGTTTTGCCCGTGCCTGTCTTTCCGTAGAGAAACATGTTGCGGGGCCGCTCGCCTTTGAGGGCAGGGGAAACGCCTTCCATTATCTTTTGTATCTCTTTCTCGCGGAACGGGAGAGTCTCTGGCACGTAATGTGGCGACAGCACGTTCCGGTCCGCGAAAACGGTCGGCTTAGAGAGTATTTCGGAAAAAGATGGCGCCATATTCGACCTCTGTTTGGTTTTCCCCGCCATGGACAGGGCTTTTTTCATGGCGGGATAAGCCTTATTAAGATATACTCCGAATATCCGTTCACAATTACTGAGGTGAGAAGATGGGCATATTTGAAAAGATTACCAAGAGCCTTGGTGTGAGCAAAGAGATGAACCTCGAGGAGTACATGAACACTGTCGAGATGGAAAATGTCGACGTGCTCCACGAGGCGGCGGACTTCTACGTCAAGCCGATTGCGCTTGAGAGCGAGAACGACGTCAATGTCATCATGGACGAGCTCAAGGCAAAGAACATCATCCTCCTGAACGTCACTCCGATGGCAAAGCAGCCGAACAAGCTGAAGCAGACGATTGACAACATCAAGATGTATGTGACCAAGATAAACGGCGACATCGCGAGGATTGACAACGACAAAATCCTGCTTACGCCGTCCAAGGTCAAAATCGTCAAGAGCAGCAGGAAGAGATAAAACTTCTGTTTTTAGCTTTTCTTCTCAGTTAGCGGGAGCTTTTTTCTCCTAAATCGCGCTCAGCGCGCCGCAGCACGCCCAGTATTGCGGCGCACTCCTTGTCTGTGAGCATGGATTTGCCTACCATTCTTCGGAAAGCCACCTTCACTTTTTTTGCGTTGCGCAACTCGCTTGAGTAGTGCCCGACAATAAGCGAAAAAGTGCGCACGAGCGCCTCCTTTTCCTTTTCTCCCGCCGGAGTGAAGCCGAGAAGCGCGTAGCCAGAAAGCTCGTAAAGAACAATGGCGACCGCGTGCGAGAGATTGAGTATGGGATACTCTTTGTTTGTTGGTATTGTTATCAGGAAGTCGCAGGCTGAGATGTCGCGCTCGGAAAGCCCGATGCCCTCATTGCCAAAAACAAGGGCAAACTCGCCCTCTTGCTGCCCTTTTATCTTGTTTGCCAATCCCTTGAGCGAAATGGGCGTCCGGAATGTCTCGTGCCAGTGGCGGTAGAGGATGCCTGTTGTGCCAACCGTGAATTTGCACCCGCGGGTGGCAGAGGCAAGCGTCTTTGCCACTTTTGCATTCTCCAAGACCTCGCGTGCGTGCTTGGAGTACTTTATGGCGTCAAACCCAAGGTGGTTGCATTTCGGGCGCACGAGCACGAGCTCGGAAAAGCCGAAGTTTTTCATCGCGCGCGCCACTGCACCGACATTGAGCTCGTACTCTGGCTCTACTAAAACTATGCGGAAACGATTTTGGTTGGAGGGCGCCGCGCTCTTTTCGCCCTTTTTTGAGGAGGCCGCACTCTCTTCAGGGGATGCCCTAGTTTCCAGCTGTTTTGCCTTCCCTTTTTTGGCGCTCCCCTTCCGTTTCATGGTTTTCATCTCTTTGTTGCCTCGACCAGGTAAATTTTTTCGAAAAAGAAGCTTTCCTCTGCCAGAATTTGTGCTGAGCCTACCCTCGTTTCCAGTTCGTCAAGCGTCTTTTTTATCCCATCGTTAAGCGAAGTTGCTATTACCGCAACTTTGCCGCCTTCTGCGAGATGTTCTGGGGCTTGTGCTGCAAACTGCATGAATGCTTCAAGCCCGCTCTCACCGCCGTCGTATGCTGCGTTTTCTTCCTCAAGCGCGAGCTTTTCCTCTTGAGTGGTGGGCAGGTAAGGAGGGTTGAAGAGAATAAAGTCGAATTTTTCGGTGTCTGGAATGGAGGAGAATAGATTTGCCTCCATGAAGCGGCAGTTTTTCGCGCCATTCGCCTCCGCGTTGTGGCGCGCGCACGCAACTGCCTCTGCGTTCACGTCCATGCCGAGGACAGTGTTTGCCGCGTCCGCCTTTGCAGCCGAGATGGAGACTATCCCTGTGCCGCAGCCGATTTCAAGTGCCCTTTTCCCTCCGGAAATGCCGGATGCGTATGTGGCAAGAAGGAAGGAGTCTTCCGCCGGCTCGTAAACTGTTGGTGCAACAAATATGCGAAGGGTGCCGAATGATATTTCCATTGCATCTTTTGAGAGCCGCACAAAATAAATAGCCGTTATTCAAGCAAGCCGAATAATGTGTCTATGTCCTCTTTAACAGTGTATCCTGCCTGGCGCAGATATTCCGCCATAGTCTTAGTATGCACCGTAAAAATGCCACCTAACAGTTCCATGAATGATGCCTCAATCGGAAACAGTTTGTTTTCCCCAAAATATGCGGCCACAAAATCATACAACGAGGCATGAGAGGAGCCTAAGAACCCGAAGACATAGGTTTTATCCTGCGATTCGTCACAGTATATCGAATAACAGATTTGTGATTGGCCGGTGGCTAATTCTTCAGGCGTGATAGCAAGCGCGACAAAAACCTTCCCTTCTTTGCCTTTGAATGAATCACACAATTTGATGAGCAGTTCAAAGCTTCCTGGCACCATGCTATATTTTTCTTCAATTTCCTTTATTTGAACAAAGAGTTGGTCTTTTGACCGGTTATTCACGCTATAGCCGAGATTAAGAAGCGTGTTTATCGTATTGGAGAACTCGGAATTGATGTAGAACGTATTGAGATGCTTGTCGTAGTGAAAATACTCCGCTTCAACTGCAACCAATTTTCGAGATATAAATTTTTCTGCCAATCGGTCCAAGTCTGCGTGGTTGCTATGCTGTGAAGCAACAAAGTATTGTTTGCCAGATTTTTCGTCATGATATACGGTATAGACATAGGGGCCAGTGTTTGCATCTTTGAGTTCACGGCCGTAAATGAGAACTGAAAACTCGTTTTTTGACTTCTTTGCTGCCTTAGCGTCCTCCCTGAACCATGTTTTTGGAGAGCTGGTCCCATAGAGCTGAGTTTTCAACATGAAGTTGTTACATTTACAACTATTTAAAAACTAGTCGGCAAATTCGAATGCATCTCCTTTGCGCACCGCGCCTTTGCGGAGTATTTTCATCCTGATGAGGTCTATCACCGTGGAGCCTTTTCCATATGCGCAGGCGCCGTTGTCAATGAGAAGGTCGGCGCGGGAGGACACCTCTTTGTCAACATCGCTTAACTTCGCGGCATCCTTCTTTCCAGATATGTTCGCGCTTGTGGAAACAATCGGCATGCCAAGCTCCTTTGAAACCTGCCGCATGAAGTAGTGCTCTGGCACGCGAATGCCTATCGTCAACTGCGAAGCAGTTGGCGAGACAGAGGGCGAAGCCCTCTGGATTTCTATTGCTGGTGAAACCGGGAGTTTTTTGCGAAGCTTGAGAATGAATGTGTAGGGACCAGGAAGAAGGGCGTGCAGTATGCGCTCCTGTGCTGGCGGCACATCGCAGTATTGCTTGAGCATTGCATAGTCTGAAACGATTATGGAAAGCGGCTTTCCAGCCTCGCGCGCTTTTATGGAATAAATTTTTGCCACTGCCTTTTCAGAGAGAGCGTTGCAGCCCAATCCGTAGAGGGTGTCTGTGGGATAAATGAGTGTGCCGTCTGCCAAAAGGATGCGCTTGGCTTCTGCTAGCGCTTCGTCATAATTATTGGCAAGAGAAAAAGTTTTTGCCATTGTGGGCGCCTTGTATGCCCGCCGGGAAATATCCGGTTGGCTGTCCTCCCGTTATACCTTTTTCTTCCCCGCTTCGCGGATGGCTTTTACCATCTGGGACACTCGCGCTTTTAGGTTGCCGCCAGACTCGAGCGCGGTTCCCACCTGTATGGCATCTGCGCCTGCTGCTATTACGGACGAAGCCTGCTCGGGCGTTCTGATGCCGCCTGCTGCAATATACGGGACTGAAATTGCTTTTGAAACGGCAGATATCATTTCGAGCGGCACATGCCCCTCAGCAGGGTTGCTGCCAGTGTCTGTTATCACGAACCGGAAGCCGGAAAGTTCGGCGGAGAGCGCAAGCGCGGTTGCAATGGATGGCTTGTTTCGAGGAATAATGTTAACGTCCCCGACCCAGCCCACAGTGCCCCCTGGCGCAACAACGATGTAGCCCACTGGAAGCGCCTCTATGCCTATTTTCTTCACCATGGGGGCTGCAAGCATCTGCGCCTGGGATATCCAGTAAGGGTTCCTGCTGTTGAGAAGGGACATGAAGTAGACCGCGTCCGCGTAGCGCGTGACCGTGCCTATGTTGCCCGGGAAAAGCACCACCGGCACGCTGACTTTTTCCTTTATGCTCTTTGTGACAGTGTCTAATAACTCGCCCTGCACGCCGATGCTGCCGCCGATGAGAACGATGTCTGCCCCGCCTTCAGCCGCCTGCGCGCCGGCAGAAATGGCATCCTTTGGGTCCTTGTAATCCACTGGGTCGATGAGGGCGAACATCAAGCCGCCTTTGCGGGAGATTTCGTCGTTGATGTATTTTTCGGTTTTGCCTATTGCCATAAGCCTACCTCGGTTAATCTAGCGGTTTCTTCTCTTTATAAATCCTCACCATTTCGCGCACCCCTTCAGCGAGCGCCACCTTGGGCTGGTACTTCAGCTCCTTTTTCGCCCTCTCGTAAGAGTATGCCCTGTCAAGCGTGAGCTGCCTTATGTTCTCGGGGTCAAGCGACTTTTTGCCAGATAAGCCTTGCATTGCAAGTGCCATGGAAAGCATTGCCGGGTGGATGTGCTTTTCGGGTGCCGGAACCCCGAGCGCGCCCGCGGCAAGGGAAAGAAGCTGTTTTTGGGTGAACTGCTCTGCACCAACAATGTTGTATTCGCGGCAGTGCGGCGCATTGCTTTCAAGTGAGAGCAGTATTGCGTTCACTGCGTCGCTTGAGTGGAGGAGCGGAATCCTGTTTTCCCCGCTGCCGATTATCTGCATCTTTCCCTTTTCGAGATAGCGCAGCACCTCGAAATAGCCCTCTTCAAAGCCAGGGCCATAAATCATCCCGAAGCGCAGGAAAACAAGCGGAAGCGAGTCGCAAAAGTCGCGCGCAAAATCCTCTGCCATTAGCTTGCTTTTGCCGTAAGGGCTTTCTGTTTTTGGCGTGAATGTTTCGTCAACTACCTGCCCGCTGTACTCGCCGTATATTGAGATGGAGCTTGCTATTACCACGCGCTTTACTGATGAAGGGCATTGGGAAAGGAGCTCTTTTGTGGCGTTCGCGTTGTGAGCGATAAGCTCGTTGTAGGAGTGGGAGTCCACTAAGCCTGCGAGGTGCACCACGTATCGCACACCATCGAATGATGAGGAAGGAAGCGCGCCTGATGACAAGTCAAACTCCACTTTCTCTACGCCAGCGGGAAGAGATGCCTGAGTGCCGGGGCGCACCACTGCGCGCACGGTGTCCCCTCGCGCAAGAAGGGAGGGCAGCAGCGCTCGCCCGAGCCTGCCTGTTGCGCCAGTCAAGAGCACTAATGCCATGGGAAAACTTCGTTTGATAAGGTATTTATCCTTACCACTCGCACACCAAACCATCCAGGGGGCTTTCCAGTGGCGCAAGCGCCACTGTCTGCGCAAAAGCTGCGCTTTGTGCGCATCGCCCCCTGTCTGAAAATTTCGGAGGAAATTTCCATGCTTATCGTATTCGAAGGGATTGACGGCTCGGGAAAGAACACGCAAATAAGGAAGCTGCTTTCCTACCTGAGACAGCATGGGATAGAGTACCGGCTGCATAAGTATCCCACGAAGAAGGCAAAGGATGCGTTCGCGCACCTTGAAGGAAAAAAAGACGTGCCTGCAGAAAAACTTGCCGAAATATTCGCGGACGACATTGTTTTTGAGCAAGAGAGGCTGCAGAGTGAAATAGACCGCGGGTTTGTGGTGATATGCGACAGGTACCTGCAGTCTACGCTCGCATACCAGGGCGTGAAAGTAGGTTATGCTGCGCTGAGGAAGAAGCTTGAGGCAAAGGGCGCGCTTGTTTCCGACCTTGCGTTAATACTTGATATTCCATCTGAAACTGGCGCACAGAGAAAGAAGAAGCAGAAAACGCCGGACAGGCATGAGAAAGACACTGTTTTTCTTGAGAAGGTGCGGCAGAATTACCTGAGAATGGAACGAGACGGGTTCCTTTCCTACAAGTACGTTGTGGTGGATGCGGCACGGGAAAAGGACGAGATATTCTCAGAAATAATAACGCAAGTAGAGCCCCTAATCATCAAAAAGCTGGAAAGATAATTAAGGGGCGCCCACCCTTTCGCACCGAAGCTCTGCCTTGATGTCGTAGCGCTCTGAGATGGTGCCGTCCGCGCCGTAGCCGAAAATGGTGAGCTTTATCGCATAAGTGTCGGGATAGGAGGAGGCGCCGCCGTATATTTTCATCTTTTTGGAAATCTTGTCGCGAGGAAGGGCGATGCCTATGCGCATCCTGCCCTTTGAGAGCGACCGGTCCGGCGCAAGAGAAACTGCCTCAGGTATGGAAACATCGCACTCCACCCAGCGCGGCTCGTCCCCTTCGTTGCGCACTATCACTTCCATTTCCACATCGTTCCGTATGTAGGCAGACATCCGTATTGGGGAGAAGTGCGTGGATGGATTTAGCATGACATAAATAGTGTGCGTGAGTTTAAATCTTTAGCCCACCAACACTCTCTTAGTTTTAGTTTTGTGCCGGATATTTATGGAAATGCCCGAGAGCGAACTCATACGCGGGGAAGTGCAGGTGCGCGAGCTGCAGCTGCGGGAAGATGTCAAGCTCACGAGAAAAGGCTTGGTAAGGTGGCTTGCGCTTTCGCTGGGCTTGATTTCGCCGCATGAGTCAAGAACCGGTCTGCTCGAAGTGCTGGAAGCGTTGCTATTTTTCCACTATGCCAAAAAAAGAGGAGAGGGCGAACCAGACATTCACCAGATACTCGCGAAAATAAAGGAGATAAAAAAAGGCGAGCCCAACCCGAAAGCGGTGAGATACCATTTGCTCCAGCTGAAAAAACTCGGGATAATTGAAACGAAGAAGAGAAAGTACCGGTTTGTGCTTTCCCCGATGCAGGAAAACGAGGACCTTTCTTCTGGTCTGTCATACGTTTACAAACAGAGGATGGACTCTTCTTTTGAGAAAATAAAGAAAGCGCTTTCCTTGCTTGAAAAGACGCTTTAGGCGGGAGCGCCCGTGCCTAACTTTCAAGAAGCCCGCGGCGAAATTCCACTGCCTTGAATCGCACTGCCTTTGCGTTGTTTCCCATATAAGTGCGGATATCATTGGGCTCGCCAGGAATGTTGCCCACCCGCTTCATCTGGTCAATGCGCGAATCGTTTGGGTTGTGGGTGCAGATA
>Ga0247841_10007392_pt1 | contig 16365 bp, 14 predicted proteins | sample LaCruzMarch2015__2_FD_192410 | JGI IMG/M metagenome (GOLD analysis project Ga0247841, IMG submission 192410) | Freshwater microbial communities from meromictic Lake La Cruz, Castile-La Mancha, Spain - LaCruzMarch2015_18m | ecosystem: Environmental > Aquatic > Freshwater > Lake | place: Spain... | reverse complement strand
AATCCGGCAGTATGCCCAGGCGCTCAAAACGCTGGTGCAACCACTGCTGCCGACCGTGGCTAAAATCAACGGCTGGTGAGCATGCCCGAGCCGGCGATTCAATGTGTGGACGTGGTCAAAGACTACCGCGGCGGGCTGGGCGGGCGGCAGGCGTATCGTGCGTTGCACGGCATTTCGCTGGCGGTGCCGCAGGGCCAAGTGTTTGGCTTTCTTGGCCCGAACGGCGCGGGCAAGACCACGGCCCTGAAAATCCTGTTGTCGTTCATCCGGCCGACGTCGGGCGCCGCCTTGCTGTTTGGGCGATCGACGCAGGAACCGGCGACGCGCCGCCTGCTGGGCTATCTGCCGGAAACTACAACCTATCCCGAGTATTTGACGGCGCGCGAGGCGGTCATGTTTTACGCACGGCTGAGCGGGCTGGCGCGCGGCACGGCGGCGAGCGCTGCGGCCGACGCCTTGCGCACGACCGGCTTGCGGGAGGATGCGGATCGCCCGCTGAAGTACTTCTCGAAAGGCATGCGCCAGCGGGTGGGCTTGGCCCAGGCAATTGTGCATCAGCCGGCGTGCCTTGTCCTGGACGAGCCGGCCTCGGGGCTTGACCCGCTCGGGCGGCGCGAGATCCGCGAGCTGATCACCCGCCTGCGTGCCCAAGGCATGACGATCTTCTTCAGCTCGCATGAGCTGTCGGAAGTCGAGGCCATCTGCGATACGATTGCCATTCTGCACCGCGGCCGAATTTTGGTGCAGGGCGCCCTGACGGCGCTGCTGGCATCCGCAACGGAGCATCCTTCGCGCGCCGCCGCGCTCGAAACGTTATTTGTCAACACCATTCGCCAGGATGACCACGCTCACGAATCTGTATCTGATCGCGCATGAAACGGTGCGCAGCGCGCGCCGCCGCCGGCATCTGCCGGTGATGCTACTGGCGGTGCTGGCTAGCGCCGCCATTTGTTGCTCAATGGAGTTTTTCGGCAGTGTGCAGTACCAGCAGTTTTTCTTTCACATCATGATGCTGGTGCTGCCCTTGGTCACCGTCGTGGTGGCCACGCTGACGACCTGCTGGGTGCTGCCGCAGCAGCGCCAGGATCACACCCTGCATCTCGTTCTGGCGCGGCCGGTGGCGCGCTGGCAGGTGATCATCGGCACGTTCCTGGGGGTGGCCGTGACCAGTGTCATGGCGTTTTTTGTGTTCACCGCCATTTTTCTCCTCTCACTGTGGTGGCGCGCGGTCGTCTTCCCGCCGGCGCTGCTGCATGCCGTGACTTTGTTGCTGGTTCAAGTGCTGCTGTTCAATGCCTTGGCGCTATTCTTGTCGCTGCTGACCACGCCGGCGATGACGGCCGTAGTCTGCCTCCTCTATTATTTTCTCGGGCAACTGATTCAACCCACGCTGCAACCGGCGCTGGCCGGCACGCCGTGGTTGGTGCGTTTGCCGGCTTGGTGTGCGTTCTTTGCCACGCCCCATCTGAATTATTTCAACCTGACCATGCCGGTGGTGCATCAATGGCCGGCAGTCTCGTGGTTCATGCTGGTGCCGACCATCACCTATGGGGTGGGCTGGACGGCGCTGCTGCTGCTGGCGGCGTGCGGCCTGTTTCGCCGATGCGACGTGTGAAGAAGACAGAATTGATCGGACTGATTGGACTGATCGGACTGATCGGATTTCAAATGCAGGCGCTGCAGAAACAGCCGTATGGCATCTGCGCGCCGGAAACCGTGTGGGATCAGCTGATCACGGTGGTGCGCGTCGTCATTGGCGATGCGGCCTGGATGCAAGGCGATCTGTATTTGCATCGCGGCATTGACGAAAATGACCGCCAAGAAAACTACAACATATTCCGGCCCTACAATCCGTATGCCCTTTTCAAGAATGGTGAACATACCGGCGAGGTCTGCGGGCGTGAGCACGATGCGGAACATGACGCGCCGGATATGCACTTGGCGGGCCGCGATGAGGCGCAACTGCTGCCGCTGTTCTGGCTGACGTCCAAGGCGGATCCGCACAATATTCAAAACTGGTCGGTGGGCAGCTATTGGCTGACGCGCGTGGGCAATGGGCCTGCGGCGCGGTCATTTCTCGAACAGGGCCTGCAGCAGAATCCCGAAAGCCCGGTGCTGGCACTTGACTTGGGCGTGTTGCTTTTCAACACGGGCGGCGCGCGCGGCACGGATCGCATCACCAATTTGCTGTGGCGCGCGCTGGGCGGCGTGCAGACGCCACAAGAGCGGCGGCGGGCGTACACCTATCTCGGTGCGGCACTGCGCACGATGCATGCCGCGCGCGCCCTGGCCGACCTGCGCCTGCAATGGTCAGCCGAATTCCCGGTCGGCGACATGCCGGCGCCACTGTACCAGCCGCCGCCGGACGCGCCGTGACGTGATGCCGGCGCCGCGCCGCTGCCATTGAAATTTCGCGCGCAATCGCGTATACTATGACACCAGCAACAAAGGAACCGGCACGTATGGCTGACACTTCAACAGCGCATCTTGACAAATTCTGGCAACGCGGCAAGGCCTTGCTCGGCGTGCAATACCCGATCATGTGCGGCGCCATGACGTGGGTGAGCGAGCCGCGGCTGGTGGCGGCGGTGTGCAATGCCGGCGCCTTTGCCAGCTTGGCGTGCGGCAACATGCCGCCCGACGAGCTTGCGCGTCAAGTGGCGCACACGCGCACACTGACGGACAAGCCGTTTGCCGTGAATCTGATCACTGTGGCGCCGAATTACCTGGCGCACCTCGAGATGGCGGTGCAGGCGCAGTTGCCGGTGATTGTCTTTGCCGGCAGCATGCCGCGCGAACAAGAAATTGAAAAAGCCAAGGCGTCCGGTGCACAAGTCCTGGCGTTTGCCTCGACCGACGCGCTGGCCAAGCGCATGGTGCGCTATGGCGTTGACGGCCTGATCCTCGAGGGCATGGAAGCGGGCGGGCATGTCGGGCCGGTGGTCGGGCCGATTTTGTGGCAACAGATTTTGTTCCAGTTCAGCGAGCGCGTGCCGGTCTTCATCGCCGGCGGCGTGGCGACCGGGAAAATGATGGCGCATTTGCTGCTGATGGGCGCGTCGGGCGTGCAATTGGGCACGCGCTTTGTCATGACCGACGAGTGCGTGGCGCACCCCAATTTCAAGGAGGAATTCCGCCGGGCGCAGGCGCGCGATGCGGTCACCTCGCCGCAATTCGATTCGCGCCTGCCGGTGATTCCCGTGCGCGCCCTGAAAAACAAAGGCACGCAGACCTTCGCCAAACTGCAGCTGGAATTGCTGCAAAAACTGGATGCCGGCGAGATGGAGCGCGAGACGGCCCAGATGGAAGTCGAACGTTTCTGGATCGGCGCGCTGCGCCATGCGGTCATCGAGGGCGATGTCGAGCACGGCTCGCTGATGGCCGGCCAAACCGTCGGACTGGTTGATGAAATCATGCCGGTCGCGCTGCTGGTCAAGGAATTGATTGTTGATGCGGAACGCGAACTGGAACGCATCGCCCGCACGCTCTAACCTGCTGTCAATGGAGTGACTATGTTGCGCACACACATGCCCACCGCCATGGTAGTATGTCTGCTGGTGACGCTGCTCAATGCCCAACCACCGGGGCCGGCCGCGCCAGTTGCGCCGGCGGCGATCATGGTTGCGCCGGCGGCTGCGCCCGGCGTGGCGGCCGTGCCGGTGCCGCTCATGTTGCGCATTCCCGAGCCGTATGCGCCGCGTGATTACCGCAATTTGCTGGGCATGCCGGGCTTCAGCGGCACGTTGCTGTCGAATCATTTCACGCTGTATCAAGGCTATGTCAACAACGTCAACCTGCTGCAAAGCAATCTGCGCACGTTGCTGGCCGGTGCCCAGGAGACGACGCCGCCGTATGCCGAGCAGAAACGGCGCTTGGGCTGGGAATTCAACGGCATGCGCCTGCACGAATACTATTTCGACAATCTGGGCGGCACAGGGGTGATGGCGACCAACACGCCGCTGTATACCCAGCTCTGCGCGGATTTCGGCAGCTATGACTCGTGGAAACGCGACTTCACCGGCACCGGCAAGATGCGCGGCATCGGCTGGGCGGTGCTGTATTACGACCCGTTCGGCGGGCGGCTGCTGAACATGTGGATCAACGAGCATGACGCCAACCACATTGCCGGTGGCGTGCCGCTGCTGGTCCTGGACGTGTTTGAGCATGCGTATTTCACGGATTACCAGCTGGATCGGGCGACCTACCTCAATGCCTTTTTTGGGAACATCAACTGGGATGTTGTGACGGCGCGCTTCTCCCTATGACGGTTGCCTCGGAATTGACCGTTGCGCTGCCGCGCAATCCGCACGACCTCGAGCTGCTGCTGGAGGTCAGCCGGGTGCTGGATCAGAGCTTGGAGTTGCGCACCGTGGTGACGCCACTGCCGCGCACGATTGCGACCCACATTGGCGCGCGGCGCGTGATGCTGCTGCTGCTGAACCGCAACACGCGCGAAATCTCGATTGCGGAAAGTTACGGCCTCTCGGAAAGCCAGCGCCAGAAAGCGCGCTACCGCCTTGGCGAAGGCATCACCGGCCAGGTGGTTGCCAGCGGCGAGCCGGCCATTATTCCGCGCATCTCGGCCGAGCCGCGTTTTCTGGATCGCACCGGCGCGCGCACGGATCAATACAAACAGGACTCGGCCTTCATCTGCGTGCCGATCAAGCTGGGCAAGGAAGTCATTGGCGCGCTGAGCATCGAGCGCCCATGCCGCGACGGCCGCGTCTTGCACAACGATGCGCAATTGCTGACGATCATCAGCTCGATGATCGCGCAGGCCGTGCGCCTGCGCCAGGCCGTGCAGGAGGAGCAGGAACGCCTGCTGGATGAAAATCGCCGGCTGCAGCAGGAGCTGAAGGATCGCTTTCGCCCGTCCAACATCATTGGCAATTCCAACGCGATGCAGACCGTCTTCGACCTGATCGCGCAAGTGGCCCGCAGTGATGCGACCGTCCTGATCCGCGGCGAGTCCGGCACCGGCAAGGAGCTGGTGGCGCACGCGCTGCATTACAGCAGCCTGCGGGCCGGCATGCCGTGCGTCAAGGTGAATTGCGCGGCCTTGCCGGAAACCCTGATCGAAAGTGAGCTGTTCGGCCACGAACGCGGCGCGTTCACCGGCGCGCTGGCCGCGCGCAAAGGCCGTTTCGAGCTGGCTCATGGCGGCACGATTTTTCTGGATGAAATCGGCGACTTCTCGGCGGCGACCCAGATCAAGCTCCTGCGCGTCCTGCAAGAACGCGAATTCGAACGCTTGGGCGGCACCAGCACCATCAAAATCAACGTGCGCATCGTCACCGCCACCAACCGCAATCTCGAAGAACTGATCGAGCGCGGCCAGTTCCGCCAGGATTTGTATTATCGCTTGAACGTCTTTCCCATCTTCCTGCCGCCCTTGCGCGACCGCCGCACCGACATCCTCCTCCTGGCCGATCATTTCGTCGAGAAATACTCGAAGCTCAATCATAAAAATGTGCGCCGCATTTCCACGCCCGCAATTGACATGCTGATGGCCTATCATTGGCCAGGCAATGTCCGCGAACTGGAAAACTGCATTGAGCGCGCCGTGCTGCTGACCGATGACGACGTGATCCACGCCCATCATCTGCCGCCCACGCTGCAAACAGCGGAGGCCAGCAACACGACCTTTCACGGCTCGCTCGACGCGACCGTGGCGGCGGTCGAGCGCGAGCTGATTGTCGATGCCCTGAAATCGGCGCGCGGCAACATGGCCAAAGCGGCCCGCGCACTGGGCGTGAGCGAGCGGCTGATGGGCTTGCGCGTGCGCAAGTTCGGCGTCAGCTACCGCCAGTTTCGCACCAAAGGCTGAAAGGCGCAACAGGCACCGGAGCAAACGCGGTTTCTGGCATTGCTTTGTTGTGGCAGCGGCATGGGCCGCCATGCTGGCCGGGCTCTGTGCGGGTTGCCTCGCTGCATGCAGCGCCCGAACTCTTGACTTTTTGTTTCAGAAGTGCTATAATAATGTATGGTTTAGCACGTGTGCGGGGTGCGCCGCACATCACAATTCGTTAGGAGAATTGGCTATGATGCGTGTGGTGAAAGCATGGTTGTGTGTGCTCGTTATTGTTATTCCTCTTCAAGGCGCAGAAATGACCGGCGGCAGCTATGCGGTCGAGATTTCTGCCATTACCGCCGCGGGTGGCGCGGCCGAGGATAGTGGCGCGCAGCATGCGGTCTGGGGCGCGGCGGCGCAGCCATTGGCCCAAGGCAAGGCCAGCGGCGGCGGCTACAACATGTTTGGCGGCGTCTACACCCCGGCGATCCCGGAAGCGGCGGCAGCACTGACGTGTGCGTGCGCCGGTGTGTGGCTGGCGCGGCGCGGCCGGCGCTGATCCGATGTGGTGCGTGGTTCAACTTCCGAGTATTCCTCTTTCTTCTTGCATGGAGGTCGTATGAAAAACAAGTCTACCTGCGTGGCGCTGCTCATGACGCTGCTGGTGGCGGCCGGCGCACGCGCCGCGTTGCCGCTGCTCATGCCCTATCAGGGACAATTGTCCACCAATGGCGTGCTGATCACCGCGACGCAAGTGTTCAGTTTCGCGATGTACACCAACAGTGCGGTGGCATGGCAGAGTGGTGCGAGTGTCACAACCTTGGTCGAGCGCGGGTTCTTCAGCGTCACGCTGGGGCAGGCACCGCAGACGGCGTTGGCGCCGGCGCTCTTTGACGGGGCCAGCGAGGTGTATCTGGAAGTGGCGGTCGGGCCGTTGGGCGTGGCCCTGACGACTCTGGCGCCCCAGAAGAAAATCATCAGCGCGGCGTATGCGGCGGACAGCGACCGGCTCGACGGCCTGCGCGGCAACGCCTACATGAAGCGCTGGACCAATGTGGTCGTGGTCGGGCCGGGCGGGCGCGCGGGCGGCGCGGACACCAACACGCTCGCCGCCGGCATTGCGCTGGCCGGTGGCAAGGCGACGGCCCAACAGCCGTATGCGGTGTTGCTCCTGCCGGGCTCGTATGCCGGCGCGCTGTCGACCGCCAATGTGGCCATCGTCGGCTTGGCGCGCGACGCCTGTATTATCACCAGCACCTTGACGATCGCCCACTCAATTGGCCTGCAGAATTTCGCCGTCAAGTGTGACAACGCCAAGCCGGGGATCGATATCAGCGCCTGCTCCCCGTATCTCAACAACCTGCGCATCGACGGGGGATCGTACGGGGTGCGGATGCTCGGCCTTGGCCAACCCACGCTGGTGAACCTGGATGTGTACGGCACGGTCAACGCGGCGCTGCGCGACGAAATGGGCGCGCTGGTGGACGGCCTGCGCGTGCATGGCCGCGCGGCGTTTGACGTGGTCAGCGCCGACGCGATCGACTACAATAACATCGTGGCCGTGGGCGAACCGAACCTGCTCGGTGCGATCACGGACACGGATGGCGCTATTACGGCGTTGCGCGGCACGCACACGCTCAACATTCAGAGCACCACCAACCTGTTGCTGCAGGATCTCGACATTGTCAGCGCGCGCACAGGCTCGGCCGTGCGTATCGGCGACGTGGGCACCGAGCTGCAGGTCAAGGATGCCGTGCTGGTCTCGATGGCAGCGACCGGCGTGACGATCAGCAACACCGCGGGCGGCACGGTGCGCTTCAACGACGTGCGCCTGACGGCACCGGAGAACTTCAAGGTGATGGACATTGCCGTGATGGCGCGGGTCGACCTCAAGGAGTGCGAACTGTACACGTCGCGCGAAGGCGGCAGTGCCGGCGTGTGGGTCAGCACGGGCGACTATCTATACGTGCAATCATGCTGGATCACGGCCGGTGGGGCGGGCATCGCCATGGCCGCCTCCAACACCCAGGCATATGTCTATGACACCACGATCCTGACGGGCATGGCGAGCGGGCCGCTGAATGCCGCCATTGTCGGGCCGGGCGCCGGCGGATTCCTTGGCACGAGCGTCACCGGCATGCCGCCGCGCATCGCGGATTCGCGGCTGGAGACGGACACGAAACCGAGCCAGAATGCCGGTGTGCCCGGCTGGAACGCCTTTGGCGCCAACGGCGCGGTCGGCGGGCAGGAGGACCTGAACGGCAATATTGTCGCGCCCGGCGCCGGCACACCCGTCGCGCCCTGATGCCCGCCCGGGCAACGCACAACGACACACAAACACTACTTGGTGGAGACGATATGAAGACAGGAACACACGTGAAGATGGGAATGGTTGCCAGCCTGTTTGCGGCGCTGGCGCTGAACGCGGGCATGCGTGAATTGCCGTATGTCGGGCAACTCTACAGCGGCTCGACGCCGGTGACGCAAACCCAGCGTTTTGCCTTTGCACTCTACTCGGCTGCGAGTGGCGGCAGCCTGTTGTGGAGCAGCGGCGAAGTCACCCAGAATGTGCAGCGCGGCTATGTCAGCGTCAATCTCGGCGCCAGCAGCATGACCGCGCTGCCGGAGACGCTCTTTGACGGGCGCGCGCTGTTTCTCGAGGTGCAAACCGCGGCGCTGGGCACGAGCCTGTCCACGTTGACACCGCGCACGAATCTGACCAGCACGGCGTATGTGCACAACGCGCCGCGCCTAGGCGGTGTGCCGGCGGCGGCCTATCAGCGCGCGTGGACCAATGTGGTGGTCGTCGGCCCGGGCGGCCCGGCGGCCGGCGTCGATACGAACACGTTGGCGGGTGGCCTCGCGCTGGCGGGCGGCAAAGCAACCGCGCTGGATCGCTACACGCTGCTGCTCCTGCCGGGCATCTACGGCGGTGGCGTCACGTCGACCAATTATGTTGACATTATCGGCGTGGCGCGTGAGAGCTGCGTCATCACCGGCGCGCTGACGATTGTGCATCCGATCCTGGTTGAGAATCTCAGTTTCAATGTGGCGGCGCCGGTGGCACAAGCGATCAGCGTGCGCGCCGGGCGGCCCACCCTGAACAACCTCATGATTGCCGCGGACAACGACGGGGTGTCGATCAGCAGCACGGCGGGCGGCGCGCAATTGTTGAATCTCGAGATGAGCATTGGCGGCGCGGGCTTTGCCGTGCGCGATGCGCGCGGCGTGATCATCGACGGGTTGCGGGTCAGCGGCAACGGCGTGGCGGCAGTCAACATGATGCCGACGGCGCTTGCCGTTGATTACAAGAACATTGCGCAGATGGGCGGGCAGTATGTCTGCCAAATCGGATTGCCGGGCGTGCCGGGCAGCGGCATTGGCGGTCACATCCGGCATGTGCGGGGGTGGGGGGCATGGAAATCAACCTGGCCGCCGAGTTGCGCGTGCGCGACGTCGTGGTTGAACGGCTGGCGGGCGTGGCCCTCCAAATCAATGGCATCGTGACGAAGCTGGCGGTGCAGGACGCGCGGCTGGTCGGCGAGACCGGCATCCAGTACGGCCAGGCCGGTGTGCCCGCGCAGCCGATCGCCGGCCAGTCGGTCTTTGACGACGTTGCGGCCATCGGCCAGCTGGGCCCGGCGCTGGTCACCTACATGCCGGCGGCGACGGTCACGGTGCAGCACTGCGAGCTGACGTCCGCGATGGGGCGTCCCGTTGACATTGCCACCAACGCGTTGCAGAAAGCCACGCGGGCGCTGTACATCCAGACATCGCTGATCGAGGGCCCTGGCGAAGGCATCAACGTGGAAGGCACCACCGAGCTGTGGCTGTACGATTCGACGGTGAAGTCCGGACTGGCATCCGTGCAGGGCAATGTCGTCTTGACGCCGCTGCCGCGCATCGCTGATTGCCGGCTGGAGACGGACACGGCGCCGAGTCAGGGCGCGGGCGGCGCGGGCGGATGGAATGCCTTTGGCGGCATGGGCAATGCCGGCGGCACAGGCGAGGATTCGCGCGGCAACCTGGTGGCGCCGAGCCCTGGCGTGCCGGTCGCGCCGTAGTGGCAGCAAGGTAGCAGCGTTGAAACGTGGCAAGATGGCAGCGTAGCACAGTGGCAAAATGCCAGAATGACGAAGGAGCAAAATATGAAACGGTACACCCCCCTGATGCTTGCGGGATTGTTGATGCTCGGATCCGGCCCGGCGGCGGCGCGGATCATTAATTACAACGGCCAGCTCTATGAAAGCGGCGCGGCGGTGAACGGCCCGCGCGTCTTTTACTTCGAGCTCAACACCAACGGCGTCGCCGTGTGGCAGAGCGGGAGCTTTGTGACGCAGACCGTCGAGTATGGCTATTTCACGGCGCGCTTGGGCGATCCGGCCCAGATGGCCGTGCTGCCGGATGCACTCTTTGACGAGGGCGCGGACACCTATCTGCGCGTCTTTGCCGGCACGACGCCGGCGACCACGAACCGGCTGAGCCCCGACGCGCGCATCGGCAACACAGGCTACAGCATTGACGCCGACAAGCTCGGCGGCCTGCCCGCGGCCCAATACCAGCGCGTCTGGACCAATGTGGTCATCGTGGCGCCGGGCGGCCGCGAGGGCGGCGGTGATTTCGCGACCGTGGCCGCCGCGATCGCCAACGCCAACACGCGCGCCACGGCCATCAATCCGTACACCGTCCTGATTCTGCCCGGCACCTATGCCGGCCCGGGTGCCACCACGCCCGGCGCCAATGTGCACATCGCCGGCCTCGACCGCGACAACTGCATCATCACCAGCACGCTGACCATCAACCAGAACACGCTGGTGCAGAACCTGACCTTCGCGCTGACCGCCGGCGTTGGCATTGACATCCAGGGCGGCTCGCCCATGATTCAACACATCAAGATTTTCGGCGGCACGCGCGGCATCCTGGCGCAGAACGGCCAGGAACCAACCGTGTGTGATGTCGAGGCCTATGACGGCAGCGGCCCGGCCTTGTATGATTATGTGGGCTGCCTGGTCGACGGCCTGCGCGTGACCAATCGCCTGGCGTTCGAAATTGACGGCAGCACCGCAACCGGCATGTACAAGAACATCCGCCACACGGCCACCCTGCTCGGCGTGGGCAACATCAACAACGGCGCCAGCGCCCTGATCCGCTCGCTCAAAGGCACCGGGACGTTGACCGTCAACCTCGGCGGCAACGTGCGCCTGCGCGATGTCAACCTCAAAACCCGCAATGTCTGCATCAGCATTGGCCAGATTCAGACCATCTTCGAGTTGTATGACGGCGACCTGGATTCAAGCCTGAATGACGCGGTGTACATCAGCATGAACGGGGCCAACGGCCCGGTGCGCTTTGACGACGTCCGCTTTGCGGTGGTCGAGGGGAACGCCGTCAACCTGCTGTTGGCATCGCTGGTGACATTCAAGGAATGCGACATTTATGTGTCCGGCACGGGCAACGGCATCAATTGCGGCGGACTCAACGATTTGTATGTGCAAAGCTCGCGCATCCGCACCTTGGGATATGGTATCTTCAACGCGCCCGCCGACACCTGGGTGTACGACACCACCATTCGCAGTGGCATGGCCTCGATTCAAGGCACGGTCGGCACCCCGCCGCGCATTGCCGATTGCCGCCTCAACACCGACACGTCGCCATTTCAGTTCACGCCGTGGAACGCCTTTGGCGCACCCGGCGCGGGCAATCCTGAAGATGCCAACGGCAACATTGTTGCGCCGGCCATGGGTACGCCCATGACGCCCTGACTGCCACGGCCGCGAAGCAGGAGCCGGCGCGGCGCCATCTCAGGAAAAGGCGCCGGAACTGGCTTGCTGCTGCCTTTCAGGGGCGGCGGGAGGGGAGCAACGCTTGAAGGTGCGACTGCAGGTCGCGCCCAAGCATGCGTTGCGCCTGCGCCTCTTCGGCTGGATCCGCAATGTTCCCGATCAGTCTCTCTCCCGCAAATGCGGCATATTTGTCTGCTGCTCTTGCACGGTCGATCCCCACTGCGGTGTGTCCTTTGTCACCAGCCACTCAGCAGTGTCTTGTAGCGTCCTTGGAGCAAACAGATGCCCGCAGATCCCGGCCGTTTCACGAACGCCTCATTGTCTTGCTTGCCCGCAAGGATATCATGTCCCCTTGCTTTTGTCAATATACTATGTGGTAAATGCACGCCTGACCCCACTCCGCCTCTGAAATGCCAATATAAGAAATGCGCTCGCCTTGGTAGCGCAGTGCCGTTGTTGCTGGCTTAGCCAGTCCTGCCAGCGGCGGGATGGCCAAGCCGCACGGCTTGGCCGGCTGCCTCTGCTTCTTCTCCGAATACCGAACACTGATTACCGAATACTGAGCTGTGCCCGCATCCTAAACCTCATATCGGAATTTCAGAGTCCAATCAGTCATCGAATAAATTGCATGTCCGCGTTCACTATGCTATACTATTGCCGTAGTGACCTGCGCCGCCGTTCAATACCGTGGCAAGGTTCACTGAAATGCGTCACTTGATGTTCGTAACGAGATGGTGCAATGGAGGTTGTTATGATGCGCAAGTTGGCCTTGGTGGTCTGTTTTGTGTGGGCGAGTTTCGTTGCCAGTGCGTATGCTGCAATATGGCAAGTGGATTTGGCCGGAACAGGTGATTTTGTCAGCATTCAAGCGGCGGTGACCAATGCCGCCGAGGGCGATGAGATTATTGTCCATCCGGGCACCTATGTCGAGTCGGTCACGATCAACAAGACTAATCTCACCCTGCGTAGTCTCAATCCAAGCGATCCCACCATTGTCGCCAGCACCATCATCAGCCGCCCCGGCTATACGCTCATGACGCTGGCAACTTACTCGAAAGCTCGTGTCAGTGGCTTGAGCATGAAGGAAGGCAATACTGGGCTTAGCGGTGGCAGTGCTGATTGTATCATCGAGCGGTGCTCCATCGTCAGCAATTCAAGTCGCGGAGTTTCATCCTGCAACGGCACGATCCAGTACAACACAATCACATGGAACAACGGCGGTGGGTTGTCGTCATGCGGCGGCACCATTCAATACAACAATATTTCTAGCAACAAGGTTTCTTCCGGCAACGGCGGCGGTTTGTCGTCTTGCGGTGGCACGATCCAGAACAACACGATTTTAGGGAACAGCAGCAGCAGCAGCAGCCAACACAGCGGCGGCGGCGGATTGGCCTATTGCGACGGCACGATCCAGAACAACACGATTTCGGGGAACACCAGCGGCGGCGGCGGCTACTACAGCGGCGGCGGCGGTTTAGCCTATTGCGGCGGCACGATCCAGAACAACACGATTTTGGGGAACACAAGCAGTAGCGGCGAGTCGTACAGCGGCGGCGGCGGATTGGCCTATTGCTCTGGCACGATCCAGAACAACACGATTTCGTTGAACAACAGCAGCAGCTTCGGCGGCGGATTGGCCTATTGCGGCGGCATCACCCGCAACAATTTGATTGTCGATAACACCGCAGCCTACGGCGGCGGCATATATATATCAGGCACTCCACAGATTCAGAACAACACCATTGTCAGGAATTTCGCCAGCTCATCCGGCGGCGGTGTGTCCAGTGGTTCCGCGATCGGCATATTCAATAACATTCTCTGGAACAACCTTGCCGGCTCATATTCACAATATAACAATGTCATTCCGCACTATAGTTGCATCCAAGACGGCCCAACAGCGAATAACTGCATCAACAGCAATCCGCAGTTTGTCGGTGTCAACGATTTTCACATCAAGACCAACTCGCCTTGCGTTGATGTGGGCTACAACTTGCCGGGCGTCTTCACCTGGACCGACCTCGACGGCGGCCCACGTGTCGTGAACGAGATCGTTGACATGGGCTGCTATGAATATGGCTCGATCCCTGAGCCGCTTGCCGGATTGTTGCCGCTGCTATGTCTTTGTGTTACTCGATTCTATAGGATGCGCTAATAAATGCACCGGTGGGCGCAATCAGCCCGCCTATATCGGCGCCCCAGATCTGGCGACTCGCACATCTGTTGGCGACCATGCCGGTAGACATTAGCCAGAGAAAAAACCTTTTGGGCGATATGGGTGGGTACCTTTTTGGGCGGATAACGCGGCGAGCCGCCGCGTCTACGACACACGCAATCGCGGGCAGTCAAATATCGGACGGAAGCCGGTGAAATCTGCAATGCTGCGCCATGATTTATTGCGCCGCGAAAGAAATTATTGTAGACGAGCCGGCTCGGCTCGTTGCTCCGGCTGGCACCAGCCAATCCCACAAACAGCGCATGCCAGCGGCGGTACGGCGCAACACGTGTTCGGTGCTGCTGCGCAAGGCCGGTCGCGAGCGGATCCAGTATCTGAACGATCTGGCCGACAAACTGGCCTATAAAGGAGGAGGCACCGCTAAGGACGAAACCTTTTGCAGTGCCTCTTCATCGTAATCCTGCCATGATTATAGCACACCCCGGCGCGAATGTCAATACCAATCGACGTATAGTGGTAACCTCTGAAATTCCGATATAGGGGAAAATACGAACCTGACGTCGCCAAATCTGTTGTGGGTCCTGCGCGTGCGTGGCCGGAGGGTAAGGTAGGGCGGTCAGGCCCTGACCGCCGTTGCTGCATGCGCGCGCACGCCGGTGCTACAATGGCACAACGACGACCGCGGCGGTCAAGGGCCTGACCGCCCTACCTGTCTGCGCGCTCTACGCCGGCGGCAACCGTGGCAGGATCGCCGCAACGGAATGCGGCTCACTTCCTTATAGCGGAATTTCAGTAAACGCCTAAACGCCTAAACGCCTGACCCCGCTCCGCCTCAGTTAAGCGCGGTTTGATCCGATCCAAGAAATTGGCGGGAAGTTGGCGCGGTTCTAAAAGCATTTCCAAAAACACACCCGCATTTATTTACGAGCGGTCAACCCATAATGGAGGGTGCGTGTGGTGCCGCCCGCGGGCGCGCAGGACGTGCGATCCCGGCGCGGGTGGTGTTGGTAATGCCCGGCGACCCGCAAAAAAGCCCGATTAAATTGGTGCGGCTTTACCAATTTCGTACCCGCCGGGTACCCGCCGGGTACACTATTCGGTGTGATTCGGTGTCATTCGGTGTCATTTCCTGCCATTTGCGCGGTTTTGCGACATCGGGCTGCAATGCCCATGAATAGCCCTATTTTACTGGGTTTTGCGGATATTTTTGGGTAAAAAAAGTGGCGACCCCAAGGGGATTTGAACCCCTGTTCTTGGCTTGAAAAGCCAGTGTCCTGACCGGACTAGACGATGGGGTCACCGAGTACTGAAAAAGTACGTTGGTGAGCCGTGCAGGGTTCGAACCTGCGACCCTCAGATTAAAAATCTGATGCTCTACCACCTGAGCTAACGGCCCGTGCCATCACTGCAGCAGGCAGCACAGAGTGGTAAGTATAGCAAATGGCGTGTGGCCTGTCAACCGCAGTGCGCCGCCGCCGCGCGCCGGCAGCACCTGCGACCCTCACAACCTCTGCAGAAATGATGAGCGATGAATGCAGAACAAGAAGCAGATCAAGTGTTACATGCTGCGTGCTGGACACTCATCGTTCATCACTCATCATTCATCATTTGTTTTCTGCGGCACCGGAGCCGGGCGGCGACAAACATCGATTTTCGCTACAATACGGCATGGAATACAGCCAATGACCTTGTTTCAATTTGTAGCCACGAGCGTCAGCGTGGCGCGCGCGCCGTTCCTGCTGCTGGCCTTGAGTTGCGCGGGTCTGGGCGTGGCGGTCGCGTTTTGCAAGACCGGCAGCGTGGCGTTGACCGACACCGTGCTGGTCATGCTCGGTGCGGTCTGCGCGCATGGCGGGGTGAACGTCTTGAATGAATACGTGGACTTTCACAGCGGTTTGGATGCCCTCACAACGCGCACGCCGTTCAGTGGCGGGAGTGGCACCTTGCCATGCCAGCCGCAGCGCGCGCGCATGGCGCTGGTACTCAGTATCGCCTTGTGCCTGGTGACGTGCGGCATTGGCCTTTATTTTGTGATGACCCGCGGCATGGGTTTGTTGCCCGTCGGTCTGGCGGGCATGGCGCTGGTGCTGCTGTATACCCCGTGGTTGGTGCGCCGGCCGCGCCTGTGCACGATTGCGCCGGGCCTCGGCTTCGGGCCGATCATGGTGTGCGGCAGTGAATTCGCGTTGTCGGGCGGCTATTCGTGGTTGGGCCTGCTGGCCGCGCTGCCGGTGTTTTTCCTGACCAACAATCTGTTGCTGTTAAACCAGATTCCCGACATGGACGCGGATCGCCGCGTGGGTCGCGGCACGCTGCCGATTGCGCGGGGTGTCGCAGCCAGCATGCGCACATGGTGGCTGACGTGGGCACTGGCCTATGCCGCCATCCCGGCGGGGCTTGGCGCGGGACTGCCGTGGGGCGTGGTGCTGGCGCTGCTGCCGGCGCCGTTGGCGCTGGTGGTCATGCGCGAGACGCGCCAGATCATCGCGCAGACACAGGTCAGCACGCGCGCGCTGGCGGCCAATGCAGCCATGGCCGTGCTGACGCCGGCGTTGCTGGCACTGGGGCTGTTCCTGCGGTAATGGTGGCGTGCGTTACTGCACGTCAATCACCAGGCG
>Ga0247841_10007387_pt1 | contig 16373 bp, 6 predicted proteins | sample LaCruzMarch2015__2_FD_192410 | JGI IMG/M metagenome (GOLD analysis project Ga0247841, IMG submission 192410) | Freshwater microbial communities from meromictic Lake La Cruz, Castile-La Mancha, Spain - LaCruzMarch2015_18m | ecosystem: Environmental > Aquatic > Freshwater > Lake | place: Spain... | reverse complement strand
ATTGACCAGACGATCAAGTGATTACCCCGAAGCGGATTGTAACGCCTCGACCAAATAGGATTGCCATCGAAATCAACTTTTTGCGCCCAGCCTTGATTATCGCCAAATCCGGCTAAAACAATCCCTCCTTCAGTTTCCCGCATTCCCTCAAAGCTTCTCCCTCCATTATATCGCCTCGACCAGATCGGCGCGCCATCTTCTCCGATCCGCACAAGATAACCAACTTGTTCGCTGTTGCCGCAAATCATGAAGCCCCCTGCCTTCAACTCCAGCACGGCGTTCGCTCTCCCCCCCGCGTACTCTTGCCGCCAGACCTCTCCGCCTTCCCGATTCAGTCGAACGGCTCCGAATCTTCTGTTATCTCCGATATTCCCCACGATGACCGCGTCGCCGTTATCCGCTTCGATGTTGTAGTAGAAGCGCGATCCGGACATGATGTAGCTCCAGAGGACTTCGCCCTCTGGGGTTAGCCGCATCGCCCAAGGTCTGTAGGAAGTTTGGCCGCAGACAAGGAAGTCGCCGTTCGCTGTGAGGTGAACATCGGCGAAAAGATCGCAGACGCCGAAATTATTATCGTAGAGCCTCAAGAGGTCAATCTCGGGTTGGGCTGAACAGAGGCGAGCGAATGCGAAGAGGAGAAGGGTAATCGAGAGGCGTTTCATGAATATTCCACTCTGATAGGACGAACGTAATTTACGCTCAAATCATTGATAAGTCAAATCCAGACCTAACCAGCGACATGTCCAATCCGCCCGCAATCCTAAATAGAAAAGCGTCCGCCCGGATTGCTCTGGACAGACGTTTTTCTCTTGTATTCGATTTCAATTAGCTAATGTCGTGTCAAGCTAAAATTATTGGGTAGTAGGGGCGACTTTAGTCGCCCATTCGTACGGCGACTAAAGTCGCCGGTACTTGAACTATACGACATTATTGATATGGCATGACACTAGATCCAAGCCTAAGAGTCTGTCCGAGAATGCAGTATAGTCGTCATTGCGAGCCTTTCGCCTATCTCGACACTAATCAGCCTATCGCTGTCAAACAGGCGAAACGCGAAGCAATCTTTAGCGTTATCAGGAATTTAAATGAAGAGATTGCCGCACCCATCACCACAGACTTCAATCTGGTAGGAATCGAATCGGGCGGTGATGGGTTCGCAATGACATTCTCGGACAGACTCCTGAGCGGGGAACAGAATGATCCTCTCACTATTTTAGTAATACTAACTTACGAGTCAGGCTACTGGAAGCAGACTCAAGCTTCAGGAAGTATAAACCGGGCGGCAAATCGCTGCCGTTAAGACTAATTGAGTAATTTCCGGGAGCAAGCTGGTCATCCACGAGTCGTTGAATTTCGCGGCCAGTCAGGTCGTACAGAGTCAGTTGTACTCTCCCTGCCGTTGGGATAACATAACTGATCGAGGTTGAAGAGTTAAACGGATTCGGACTAACTGAGAGTAATCCCCACTTTTCGACTTTCTGACTCACATCATGTCCAACTGCATTCGGATCATACACCGTCAACCGCCACTCCAAGCTGTCACTCTCTTCTCCATCGGTCACTTTAACGGCAATCCTATGCTCTCCCAGAGTATGAAATGCTCTTATATCCATCGACGAGTCAGAAGATAGTTCTCCATCTACCAGCCACTCGAATATTGCCCCCACAGAATCGTGATTCGCCGTAACAACCTCGAAAACCATTACGGAATCGAGCGGCGCTGTGAAAGCCAGATCAAGCGGCGCCCAAGCCACTATCAGCGAGCGGACGTCGATCCTCCAGATCACAGATTCAGATGTGTCCCACAGCGAAGCGACGCATTCAAGTTGTTGAGGATCAGGGCGCTCAAAACAAACCGAAACACTCTCGGCGTCGCCAACTCTAACCGACTGATTATCTTGTAAATCGGTCAGAGTCCAGCGATAGGTTGTTTCATCACTAACCGCTCGAACATTAACTCCAAAGTTTGCTGTATCATGACGCGCCACCGTGAGTTGCAAGGTGTCAGGCTGCCAATCCGAGATGAAGAACCAGGTCACTTTGACATGCCAACGCACCGAGATGGTGGAGTTCTCCGCTATGACCCGGCACTCAATCTCCTCTTCGCCATAATCGTCGAAGTGAGCCATGATCGAAGTATCGCCGCGAACCTCCTCGCCGTTGCGCAGCCAAATGTAACTCAGAGCGTCGGCGTGATGGTAGCCCACTCTGGCCACAAACTGTATCGAGTCGCCGATGAGAGCACAAAAGGCGGTGTCAACAGGTAGAAAGTAGAGCATAGTCGGATCATAGAATAGCGGTTCAAGTTTAAGCAACAGTCCGTCGCTCCCCTGATTTACTAAGGCGCACTTGCCTGCGGCGATTAGTTCATTTTGTCTTGTCGTGGTCAAGGCGCCGAACATATTCTCAGAGGGATCAAAACCGTTTATCGTATCGAGTTCGGAAAAAATTCGAGTCCAGTCGTCCCTTCCGTCCGGCATTACCACCTTAACGTAAGGCGTATAGAATTCGCCCACATCATGAGCCGTGCCGGTGAGTGCGATGCGCCCTTGTGGCAATTTGGTTACGCAATTTGCCTGATCGTCGAGCCCAAATCCGCCAACATCGACTCGACGGTATGAATCAAGCTGACAGTTCTCATCAAGTAAGTATATCCCTGTGTCATAATCCCCCCGCCCATTTTGATCACGAAGATTACCGACTGTCGCAAAACCTCCCGGCCGTGAGCACATATTACGAAATTGAGTCTGAAGACTATCGGGACAGAAAGATCGATTCCAAATGGTTTGCCCCTGGAAATTCGTTTTCACGAGCCATCCAACGACTGTTTGTGGTTGTCCCCCGCCAAACACCGACATTCCCGCCGCAACGATGCCGCCTTCTACCTCACGCAGACCGAAGAAGTAGTCGCCGGACTGCCCGTTTAATGTATATGATCGCTGCCAAATGACCTCACCTTGATCATCAAAACAGAGCAGGAACCCGTCGCCGCCGGTTCTGCCGCACATTACAAAACTCCCCTCCTTCAACTCGATCACTGCGTAGGCAATCCCATCCAGATAGGTCCTCTGCCAACTTAAGTCTCCATCTCGCGACAACTTCGCGGCCATTACCGTCCCGGCGTTGCCGACCGTTACGATGTCTCCCGCGTCGGATTCCACCAGTGACTCAAGCAGGTCGCCGCTGTTCATTCCGATTACCGTTGACCAAATGGGATTGCCGTTGGAGTCAACCCGGATCACCCATGAGTCTTCTCGATCCCAATTGCCGCCCATCGGGCAAGTGGTTCCGCAAGCAGTGAAGTCGCCGTTGTCGCAAACGAAGACGTCGTAGAGTCGCTCGTCGCCATTGGCGTCGTAACGCCGTAACCACGATACGCCGGGTTGAGCGAATGCGGAAGAAGTGATGCTGATAAACGCTGCGAGTACCGCGGAGAAGAGGAGAGTCGAAAGCTTCCGGTTCATTGGATGCCTCGAAATGCAGATAGTTGTTAGATCAATAAGATAATGCACCAGTCTTTGTCTGTCAAGTGAGAAGAGAACTCCCATAAGAAGGTGCAAACGCGTGCAGCATTTCTTCGCGCCTTCGCACCTTATGCTGGATTTTATTTGAGTAGAACAGCTTTCATGGTGTGAGAATCTGTCCCTGAGTTTATGCGAATCAAATAGATCCCTCCCGGTAATCCTTCCGCGTTCCACTCTATCGAGTGCTTTCCTGCCTCAAGCTTACCCAAGTTCAATTCGTCCATTAACCGTCCATCGAGTCCATAGATCCGTAGCGATGTTGATACTGATTGAACTGTGAACCGGATAGTAGTGGTTGAATTGAACGGATTTGGGCTCACCGAGATTATTCCAAATGTGGTCGGATTTTCACCCCCTTCTATTGAAGGGGGGGTTGCGTTCGGATCTTGCACCGTCACCTCCCACGCTACCGTATCCCCTTCCATTCCGTCCATCACTATCGCGCTGACTTGGTAGGGCGGATTTCCTATCCGCCGATCATCCCACGCAAACCTTATCGAGACCGTCGAATCGCTCCCAACTGAGTCCCCATCCACCTCCCACCGGTAGCTGAGGCTATCCGACTCCGAATTGAAAGGAATCACGCCAAATTCGCCCGATGAATCGGGCGGAACAGAGAGGCGAAGACTCCGAGGCCAGAAATCGAGTATCGCGCTTCTGACCGCGATTGTCCAGATCACATTGTCATTCGACTCTCCCCGGTAAGCCAGCCCCTCCATTTGGTAATTCCCTGATCTGAGAAACTCTATGGTAGCACTGGCCTCCGTGCCGGTCTCTTCCCGCTCAAAGTTGTCGAGATTGGTCAGTGTCCATTGATACTCCACCGGATCGCCTTCAACGGCGCGAACGGTGTCGAGGGAAAAGGTTTGGGAGGTTCCTCGGCGGAGGGAAAGGGCGAGAGTGTCGGGGGAGGAGGAGGCGATAAAGAGAGCGGAGACGGTGATATGCCAAGTGATTCTGATTGTTAATCTATCCTGTTGAATATCACAAGCAATACGCTCTTCTCCAAGATGGATAAAAGCAACACTAACAGATGGCTGTGTCGAGAATACGGAATCCCCGATAGTCCATTCAAAATGGAGATCTTCCTCCCTGACATTGACCGCTTCCACGCCAAACAATACTCTTTGTTCTGGTAAGACTGAAACAACTGTATCTTCAGGTGTTATTAATAGATTCATTACACCAATCACGTCGGGCTCAAGCTTCATGACAAGGGCGTCATAGTTATCGTTTTCTCTTGTCTTAACTGTTCCACAGGCGATAATCGCACCTTCGTGGGTTGATGTCACCGTCGAGAAATAATTATGTGCTCTGAGAAACAATTCCATTTCTTCAAATGAATAACTGGCACTCCACCTGACGCTGCCTTGGGAATCGGTTCTGATAACCTTGGGTTGCATTAGATCGCCGCCGATATAATTCCTTCCGACCAAAACATAGCCGCCGTCTGCAAGACGTACATGAGAATAACATTCGTCGCTGCTTTCGCTTTCATAAACATTCAACCAATCTACCTGGCCATCATTACTGATTCTAATGAGATACATGTCTTGTTCACCCGCCCAACCAGCTATCGTGAAACTTCCATCTCTTGCTGATACAATCGAATATGCGATGTTCGCATCGAAATTATCCAGTAAGTTCGACCAGATTTCTCGTCCGTCCTCGAGCGCAACTTTGGTAATCCAAACCAAGGAAGCAGCCTCGCGTTGGCGTTTGCCGTTGCCGACCAGAATTGCGTTTCCATCGCTCTCCCGCATGCTGTAAAAATACCCTCGCCATCCGGGAGAATATTCCCGCCTCCAGATTACTTGACCTTCAGAGTTTATTCGGATAATACCGCCATTATGATTGATTACTCCTGACAATAGAAAGTCGTTGTCTTTCAATTCGATTACGGCTTGGCATACGCCGACGCCGTAGTCCAGCCTCCAGATTACATCGCCTTGATTAGAGATGCGCATTGCATTAAACTGGTCTCCGCGCGCTCCGCCGAGCACAAAATCGCCATTATCTGTTTCTATAATACTTAAAGCATTTGCCGGTCTACCTTCAGCGTTGAGACGTGTATGCCATATTTCTTGTCCGTTGCTATTAATACGCAAAATTAGGACATCGGCGGCGGCGGGATTGCCGATAGATCCAGTAATTCCACAACAGATATATCCTCCATCCTCAACAGAGTAAATATCATAGAAATGTTCATCAGCGCCCTCGTCGAAAGTGCGAATGAATGCAATTCCAGGCTGGGCTTGCGCGATCTGGAAACAAAGCAGTAGTAATGTGATTAACATCCATTTGTCCCGATGATGCTTGTCTCGAATCCATTTTCCCCAAAAAACATAAAGCTTCCCTGTGCGGCGTGGTCGCGTCGCATGAGAGTTTATGTCTTTGGGTTGTGTTCTAACTGAGACGACCATCAGAATGACCTCAGGAGGAAAGTTTATCAACGTGAATATGCGAATACCCGGCTTCACGCCGGTATATTGCGGCTACTTGATCAGTACAAGCTTCTGAGTCGATTGCCGTTCTGCTATTCTTAACCGCAGGAAGTAGAGGCCGGGGGGGAGGTTGCTGCCGTTAAGGCTAAGAGAATGACCGCCGGGAACAAACCAGTCATTCACGAGTCGCTGAATTTCGCGGCCTGTCAGGTCGTGCAGAGTCAGTCGAACAGCAGATTTCGCAGATTGAGCAGATATCATACCGGATGGAACAGAGAAGCGAATTGTGGTATAATTGTTAAACGGATTCGGACTAACCGAAAGTATCCCCCACTTGTTAACCTGCCCACTTGACCACTTGCCCACTTGCGCCGGATCTTGCACCGTCACCTCCCACGTCACCGTATCTCCTTCCGCCCCGTCCATCACTATGGCGTTCACCGCGTAGGTTGAGCGTCCCGCTTGACTATCTAACGGCGCAAAATACCACCCGACCGCCGAATCCTGTCCGATCAACTCCCCATCGAGATACCACGCGTAACTCAAGCTGTCCGACTCCGGATTGAACGGCAATACTCCAAAGTTGACCAGCGAATCGGGTGGAACCGAGAGCCGAAGACGCCGTGGCCAGAAATCGAGGACAGCTCCCCTCACCGCGACCGTCCAGATCACATTGTCCGAAGACTCTCCCCGGTAAGCCAGCCCTTCCATCTGGTAATTTCCGCTTCTGAGGAACTCCACCGTAGCGCTGGTCTCCGAACCGGCATCCTCTCTCTCAAAATTGTCCAGATTCGTCAGCGTCCACTGATACTCCACCGGATCGCCTTCAACTGCGCGGACAGTGTCGAGGGAGAAAGTCTGGGAAGTCCCGCGCCGGAGGGAAAGGGCAAGAGTGTCGGGGGAGGAGGAGGCGATAAATAGGTCACGAACGGAGATCATCCAGCCAGTCTCTACCGCCCAGTCCTGCGCGGTCACCCGGCAGGTGATCGGATAGTCTCCTTGAAGAGTATCGAAGGCTACCGTTTGTAACGTGTCACGACCGAGTACGCTGTCTCCATAACTCCATTGATACCTGCATTCAAGCCCTTCCCGCGTTCGAGCGCGCACCACGAAGTCTATTCGGTCGCCCCTGAGAACATTTTGTAGCGAATCTTCCGGATCCTTATAGAAAATCGTCGGCCCAAGATAATCCGGCTCCAGTCGCACGAGCAGGCCGTCCAAGCCGCGCTGTTCATCATCGGTGTTGACGCCGCCGCTCGCAATCAGGACGTTGCCGTCGATCGTGATGATAGAGTTCAAGGCTGTCCAATAAGGCGTCAGAGCGATTCCGTTCAACTCCTCGTGAAAATCCTTGACCCACTCCAACTGGTAGTCACGGCGAACGCGTATTGCGGCGAGTGAATGGTAGTTGTCGATCCGATCCCACCAGAACATTGCCCCTACAATGCAATAACCGCCGTCGTTTAATTTGGAGATACCCGTCGGACGGTAGCGTGTACCTTCTTGAAGGGGATAAACATGTTCCGAAACAAGCGAACCATCCGCGTCAAGGATCGTAAGGCAGAACTTAGCCGTGTTGCCCTGTTCCATCAGGTCGTGATAGCCGGCGACGGCGAATCCCTCGGGGCAGGAGACAATCGCGTCGAATTCTTTGTGCAATTCGCTGTTCGGGCGCCAGCGGTTGACATAGACTCTCGACCAGATTTGGTCTCCATTGAATCCGACTTTAATCGCCCAGCCATGCGTAAAGTTCTCATTACCATCCTTCTGACGACCGACTGCGACGATTCCGTTCTCGGTTTCCCTTAATGAATAGAGCTCATTCCAACGAACGTCGCCAAAGGAACCCAACCAGACCTGCTCGCCATTGTCGCGCAGGCGAATCACCGCGCCAAATTTCCATGATTGGTCGACGATAAAGTAGCCCGTGAGAATGAAGTCGCCCTCCTTTAACTCAATCAAAGCATGGCCGCGTCCATCTCCATACTGATGTTCCCAGATGACATCGCCATTCTCTGAGTCGATCCTTGCCGCCGCGATGCTGTTGTTCTCGACTCCAGCAAGAACAAGATCTCCATTGTCAGCTTCGATAACCGAGTTGAAAATTGTGAAATTGTAAGTACGACTCCAAACCACTTCGCCTTCGTCGTCAAGCCGCACGATCCAGCCTCGACTCGACGTAGTACCGCAGAGATAGTAGCCTCCATCCTCGCGAGGATAGATATCCTGAAAGTACTCAACCTGAGCCCCACCGGCGTCGTAGGTTCGCCAGAGATCCAACTCTGGCTGGGCGTAACCAGCGGCGTTGAACGTTAGCGCCAAATTCATCGCAATGAAGAGTCGTGTAAGTGATTTCATACCAGACTACCTTACGAGAAGAATTTTCGCTGTCCGACAGATGCGTCCGGACTCTAATCTGACGAGGTATATTCCCGCTGGAAGCTCGCTCGCTTCCCACCTCACTGCATAGAGGCCTCCTCGCGAAGGCGGGGATTGCTGATCCCTTTCGTCCACCAGCCTTGCCACTTCCCTTCCGGTCAAGTCGTGCACAGTTAACCGCGTAGGATAAGCGTCCCCGCTTGTCATGTACCGGATCGTCGTCATCGAGTTAAACGGATTCGGTGAAACTGAAGTAATTCCGAAAGTGGTCGGATTTTCACCCGCTTCTATTGAAGGGGGGGTAGGGGGGGTTGCGTTCGGATCGCGAACGGAGACCGTCCACCTCACCGTATCCCCTTCCATTCCGTCCATCACTATGGCATTGACCGCGTAGGTTGAGCGTCCCGCTTGACTATCCAACGGCGCAAAATACCACCCGACCGCCGAATCCTGTCCGATCAACTCCCCATCGAGATACCACGCGTAACTCAAGCTGTCCGACTCCGGATTGAACGGCAATACTCCAAAGTTGACCAGAGAATCAGGCGGAACCGCGAGTCTAAGACTCCTCGGCCAGAAATCAAGGATCGCGCTTCTGACCGCTATAGTCCAGATCACATTGTTGCTCGACTCCCCCCGATACGCGAGCCCCTCCATTTGGTAATTCCCGCTTCTGAGGAAATCCACCGTAACGCCAGCGTCCCCGCCAGCATCTTCCCTCTCAAAGTTATCCAGATTCGTCAGCGTCCACTGATATTCCACCGGATCGCCTTCTACAGCGCGGACAGTATCGAGGGAGAAGGTTTGGGAGGTTCCTCGTCGAAGGGATAGGGTGAGGGTGTCGGGTGAATGAGAATCAATGAAGAGGTCGGAAACGGTGACATGCCAGCGGATGGAGATTACGTAATCCAACGCAGTAATTCGGCAGGTGACAAGCTGCTCGCCGAGTTCATTGAAGCGCAAATCTATGGAAGTATCACATTCCAACGAGTCTCCGTTCAACCACCAACTGTAATTCAATGAATCCTGATGATAAAAAGCGGCTTGGATAGCAAAATGAACAGAATCATCCAGCAGGACGGCGAGCATGGTGTCGCGGGGAGTCCAACCGAGCAAGGTTGGTTCGTAATAGAGCGGAACAAGTTTGATGAGCAGTCCGTCAGAGTCACCCCGATTTGCTAGCCGAGTGATCCCTGACGCTACAAGCTCGTGCCGTCCCGTAGTTGCAATTGAAGTGAAGCCAGTCACCTCTTGAATGAGTCCGTCTCCTTCAAATCCGTCGAAGAGCCTTATCCATTCTGGTCTGCCGTCTTCATCGGTAACCATTGCATAAGGAAGATTGCTGTGCCCGATATTTGGGGCGTTTCCGACGATTCCCATCCTGCCGCGAGGCAGCCGCACAATCGCAGTGGCTCTATCGTCGAAATTTCCCTCCGCTATATCTATTTTTTGATACGAATCCAGATTGCCGTCCTCGCTCACAAGCAATATTCCGGTATCCAAATCATCTTGGCCGGTATTCCGAAGGTATCCAATGCAGGCAATTCCGCCAGGTCGGGATCGAATCCCCCATATCGAGTTTAAGTTGTCAACTGGCGCAAGGGTATGGGTCCAGATGGTCTGACCGTTGTCTCGCACCTTCACCAGCCAGCCTGCTTCAAGAAGGGGCATACGCACCATACCGGCGATCCCTGCCGCGACTACTCCGCCTTCCATTTCCAGTAGTGAAGTAAAGTAGCCAGAACCTTCGCCCCCTGCATCGTACGTTTCACTCCAGATTTCATTCCCCTCGTTGTCGAAACATATCAGTATACCGCTCGCATGGCTCCTGCCGCACATCACAAACATGCCGCTCTTTAACTCAATCACCGCGTGAGCAATTGTCCCGCCGAAAACATTTTGCCAGATTAGCTCACCATCACGATTTAGCATCACCGCCCCAATTCCGCCATTGCCTCCTCCTGCGGTGACAAAATCTCCTCCATCAGTCTCCACAATACTGTTGGCTGTTCCCATCCTGATTACAGATGACCAAACCAGATCGCCATCCGGGTTAACTCTGATCACCCAATAGCCGCAATTTTCGATACCATCGTCCCACTGCGACTTACCGCACGCGACAAAATCGCCGTTGGCGGCGTAATAAACGTCATGCAGTCGATCATCGCCGCCTGCATCGAAGTGATGCAACCAAGCTGTGGCGGGCTGAGCTGTACTCGGTTGGGCAAGTGCGAGGCAAAGGAGGACAAACGCAAAATGCTTCATTTGGATTCCGTAGGTGACAGAATGTGTTTTAATGTATATCCAAATCCTTGATAAGTCAATATAGTCGCCAATATTGTGGAAAACTCTTGACTCACAAAAAGCGGCGTCGGGATATGCTCCCGACGCCGCTTTTCACCACCGCACTTGATGGTTCAAGCGCTTACTTGATCAGAGTTACCTTGCGGACTTTGCTGAAGCTCAGGGTTTCCATCTTCACCAGATAGACGCCCGAATTTAAGCTTTCGGCGCTCCAGACCGTAGTGTGATTGCCAGCCTCGAGGTTACCCGATACCAGCGTCGCTATTTCACGTCCGACTACGTCGAACACACGGATCGAAACCCGTGACGCTTCCGGCAAGCCAAACGCGAGGCGCGTAGCCGCGTTGAACGGGTTCGGGAAGTTCTGGCTCAAGCTGTACACCTCCGGGATCACGGTCTCATCGGATACAGAAGCCGGATCGGGAGTTACTTCAATAACGAAGTCGGTGGGAACACTGTATGCGCCGTCCGTTAAAGCAAGCTGCATGTTGTATTCACCTTCGCTGCCGGTCGGGGGAGTCCAGTTGAAGCGTCCTGATCCGTTTCCAAAGTCAACGATCCGAGCGGCGTATGGCAAAGTGCGATTTAACTCAAGGATTCTCAACCTCTGACCATCAGCATCGCTCCCTTGAATATCAAAGGCGATCTCTGCGCCAGCTTCACTGGAAACTCGATCCGGCATGTCACCCCACTCAGGCTCCTGCCCCGGGATAGCTATCCCACTAAGCGGAATGGTCAACTCAGCATTATTGGGGTCATTAGAGAAGATTGTCAACAATCCGTTATATTCGCCATCTTCAGTCGGGGTGAAGTACGCCGTCAGGTTGATGGAACTCTCCGGTTCAACGACAAGATCTCCGCCCAGATAATGATTGGTGATTTGCCAGAAACCGAGATAATCAGTTTCCCCATCGACCAATCCGATGAACGTCGCTGATGGCGGTTGAAGTGCATTGGTGATCGTTACACCTCCAGCAAAGTCATTCGCATCACCCATCAGCGAAGCCACTGCCTGGCTTTCGCCTGTTTCCGGATTGACGTTTATCACCGCCATCTGCGAGTTGGCTGTCGAAGCGAAGAGATAAAGAATGAATCCATCGAGGTTGACAGTCCAAGTCGCCATACCGTAGATATTGGCGTTCCAGGATCGTTGAATCCTCACAACTTCATTTCCTTCGCGGTCAATTCCGATCAGATCACTGGCGGCGTCTCCCACCCATAGTAGTTGGCGGCTCTCATCCCATGTCAGTGCGCGACACGGATTGAGTGGACCAGCAAATGAAGTGACCAGATCACCTGCCGGGGTAAATCCGTAGATGGTCTGCCCATCGCCGCCCCAAAGCAATTGGCCGTCCCATGCCAAGTCCCTCATTCCCCAGACCGATTCTTCAAATTGCGGGAAAGAGCCGGTCATTTCGCCGTCAATGGAGAATACATAGATCATGTTCTCCGGAGCGCCGTTGACGCCTCCGCTGACATAGAAATGTTCGCCGTCGAATTCGACGCCGGAAAGGCGTTGGTCATTGGCAAGTTCCCCCACCTGGATCACGCCCCGTCGATCCCAGAGTCGCTCGTCTGTGCCAACTGAAAAAGCCGGATTGCTGGCAGTGATGTTGTCGATCACCAAGTCGGGGAAACCGTCATTTCGAATCGAGAAGTCCCACTCGGCGCTATTCCCAAGGATGACCTGACCGAAATCGTGAGCCGTATCTTCTTCAGCTATTCCGATAACCGGTGAATCTCCTAAAGCCGAAGCGTCCAGAATGTTGAAATTGTCACCAGTCGTATAAATGTACCGGCCTACCCAGAGCGGGCGACTGCACCGGGGTTCAAGGAAGTATCCCACTTCCACAGGATTGGCTGGATCAGACGCGTCGAAGATGTGAATTCCATCGAGTGAACCATTCGGAGTAGTGTCTCCTATTCCAGCGGCGACCAGACTCTCCTGCGTTTCAACCCAATAAATGGTTCCTGATTCCATCTCCGTATTATGACCCACCTCGCGAAGATCAGCGGGATCGGAGATATCAATAACACGCAAGCCGCAATCGTAGGAACTCCCGGTGAAGACATATCCACCTGAGACGTCGATACTGTTGATGACATTTGGAAATCGTATTGAATCGATGACGTCCCAGGTCTGATTCTGGTTCGCTGTCAGCGCCTGTAGCCCGCCCGTATAACATGCTGCATACAAAATCTCACCTACAGGAGCCAGTCCAAAACCAAATCCGACCACTGGATCGGTGAAGAGAAGCTCGGGATCAGTCGGATCGGTAATATCGATCACTCCAAATCCTCCCCGATCAACGGCGAGATAGAGGTGGTTGCCTTCTAACCGCATTTCTCGAATGTAGGGAGGAGTATCCAGGGTAGCTATCAGTTGAGGTCGGGCAGGGTCGCTCACGTCAAGGACCTTGACGCCTCGGTCGCGGAGACCAATGAAGACGTAATTTTCCGAGGCAACCAACTGCCAGATGATCGACGGAGCGTTCCAGCTCCCGACCACTCGCGGATTTGTCCGGTCAGAGATGTCCACTGATCGGAACACCTCGTTGGAGGCGATATAGGCATTGTCCCCGTTGACTGCTACCGCCTCACACGAGCCTTGGATGCGCCCAGCCAACTCCAAGCCCAGGTGGTCTTGAGCCAATGTAGGCAATGCAAATAGCAACGTCATTAGGATAGAAAGACGAACAGAAATCGCGTGCATGATGTGTCCCCCAGTTGTTTGAAAACCGACTCAGTGTCGTTCGTGCTACTAAATATATTCACTGCTCTCTTGAAAGTCAAGTAGTTGTTTTTACATATTATTTTAACACTTTCGAGATATGCCTGCGAGTCAATATTGACGGGGGTTGAAGGATTTGAGAAAATTAAATCTCTATGCAAATCAGTTCCCGCGAGTGTTTTGTATCAGTAGATTAGCAACCAGCGAGAAGCGACCGCATATTAGATAGCCCTGAGTGATTGTCCAGTACATTAGCCATCGATCTATGAGAAGTCAAACTCATAAATATGCCAGATCAAAGACAAAGGCGGCCCGAGTGAGCCGCCTTTGCCTGGAGTTACTCCCTTAATTCAACATCAACTGGCGTCGAACCCTTACCTTACTAACACTACCCGAACCGTACTGACAAACTTGCCGGCATTCATTCTAATGAAATAGGTGCCTGCATTCACCGATGCGCCGTCAACGCTGCTGCCTTCCCAGACAAGGGAGTGCCATCCTGCAGACATCATCCCGTCGGCCAATTTGGCAATCTCCCTCCCAGTAAGGTCGGTAACAATAATTGTCACGTTTGAAGCTTCGGGCAGCCCAAATCTGAGATTCGTTGTGCTATTGAACGGATTCGGGTACGCTGCCGAGAGACTGAAGGCGTCCGGTATTGCTTCTGGCGCTGATGTGATACCACCGCAATAACCTGCCACTCCGAACTCCTCGATTAATCCGATAATGAAGCGTGCCTCAACGATCAACAGCGACCCATCGCCCTGCGACAATACACGCCCGGCGATAAAGGCTTCGACCTGGTTGATGAAGGCATTGATTTCATTAATGCACGTGTTCGTTCTTTCGCGCGCCAAGGCCCGCGCTGCGTTGTCCATCTTCACACAGAGTGCGTTCGCCTGCCCTCTGTTCAACAGCGCATCGGCGCGGAGCCCCTGAACTTCGCTGCAAAGTCGACCTAGCAACTCTGATTCCGGAATCCAAACTCCCTTGCCGGTCACAGCGACTAGCATCGGATTCTCGTCAGGATCATTAGAAACAATTCTCAGTGTCGTTTCGACGTTCCCAACTGTAGTAGCGTGGAAGGTTGCTGGGAAATCACAGTACTGACCGGGAAGAATGACCACTCCGGTATCGGGAATGATAATGGTGAACTTATCATCGTTGAAAGCCATCTCGGTGATGTTGAGGTTGGCGTTTCCTTCATTGGTGAGCGTTAAAGTCAGTGGTTCGGAAACGCGACGGAATTCAACGTCACCGAAATGCAGCTCTTGAGGGGTGACTGCAAGATCAGGAGCCAATCCCACACCGGTAAGCGCTACAGAAGGATTATCTGCGGCGTTCGAGGTTATCGTCAGCAAACCTGTGACTGTGCCAAAAGTAGCAGGAGTGAATGTCACATTAACCAGTCGGCTTTCCTTTGGCGCTATTGTGACCGCCTCGGTGTAATCGGTTGTGAATTGTTCATTATCTGAGGAAATGGCTGTCACTTCGAGAACAGCATCACCCTCATTCGTGATCGATAGTGGGAGGGTTGCCGGTGAGTTGACTACAACTTCGCTGTAGGCAAGGGTTAAAGGTGAGACTCGGATGAGGGGGAGGTCGTTTTGTTGGCCACTAGTGAATTCGGAAATGTCGAGAATGCGCAGTCCGCAGGCCATGTCCGCGATGAAAGCCATATCACCAAATACTGCAATGCCTCTCGCATTGCCTGGAGTTTGGTACTGAGCAGAAGCTTGAGGACTGGTTGGATCGCTTATATCAATTACTCGCAATCCAAAGTTGTAATCGGCAATGAAGGCAAAATTTCCTCTCACGACTACTCCTACTGCTCTGGACACTTCTTCGTAAGACCCAATCTCACTCGGATTCGCCGGATCGGAAACGTCTATGACACGGATTCCACCCCCATCTGCGGCAACATAGACCAACCCGCCTACTACTGCAACGTCATATGCAGCTCCTTGGATGTTATAGCTTCCAACTTCTCGAGGATTGGTTGGATCTGAGACGTCAATCAGCCTAAGACCACCCTCTCGGTCCGCTAAATAGGCGAGTCCTCCTACGACGGTGAGACCGTAAGTAAGGCCTGGAGTATCACAACTTCCAATTTCATGAGGATTTGCTGGATCCGATGCATCAATTACGCGCAGTCCGTTGCCGAAATCTCCTATGTAAACAATGCTCTCTATCACTTCGATCCCGATGGCTGTGCCGGGCGTCTCGCAAGCGCCAACTTCCCTTGGATTTGTCGGATCGGAGACATCAACTATGAGAAGACCTACGTCAGTAGCAGCCAAATAGGCAAGGTTGTTATGAACATCAACCTCCCATGCTTGGCCTGGTGCTTCAAAGTGACCTAATTCCTCAGGATGGACAGGATTTGCGGTATTTATTATGCGCAGCCCGCCCGCTTGGTCTCCAATAAAAGTATTATTGCCGTTAGAGAAGACAGCATGTGCATTTCCGGGAGTGTCAAGATACCCAATCTCGGTAATTTTGCCTTCGTAGTAACACGCTCCCATATCGGATCTCGACCCGTCAGGATCATTGTATTGTGTATCCGGATTACCTGAGTTGATGCAGGGTGAGTCGGCGGTCAATTTGAAGCTTCCATTTGCGGGGTCGGCGAATAGCGGATCGGCATCGATGTTGCCTTCACCGTTGTAGCCGCCGCCAATATCCGAATAAGTGATCGAAGGAATTCCCCCGCCTCCATCAGCCCAATTACGAGGAGAGTTGCCAAATACAATCGAGTTAACAACCGTAAGTGTACCCTGCCAAGTATAAAGTCCTGCGCCTGGCCCCTGAGAGGTGTTGCCTGTTATTGTGCAATGATCAAGCATCATCGTTGCACCAGCTGAAACATTGACGGAGCCCCAGTCTGTGACCTGCCCCCATTCTTTGGTCCAGTTGTAAAGTGGTACTTCGTGTAGCTTTTCCTTACCCGGCGCGCCGGGTAAGGAAAAAATCGCCGCCCCCAACCATCCG
>Ga0247841_10007386_pt1 | contig 16375 bp, 11 predicted proteins | sample LaCruzMarch2015__2_FD_192410 | JGI IMG/M metagenome (GOLD analysis project Ga0247841, IMG submission 192410) | Freshwater microbial communities from meromictic Lake La Cruz, Castile-La Mancha, Spain - LaCruzMarch2015_18m | ecosystem: Environmental > Aquatic > Freshwater > Lake | place: Spain... | reverse complement strand
TGAGCGAGGAATCCTGCGGGAAGTGCACCCCCTGCCGCGAGGGTACCGAAGTAATGCTGGAGATACTGGGCAGGCTGACCAGGGGGGAGGGCGCCTCGGGAGACATAAGCAAATTGGAGGACCTTGCCCGGGCGATGGCACTGGCATCACTGTGCGGGCTGGGGCAGGCGGCGGCAGTGCCCGTGCTGGATTCATTGAAATATTTCAGTCAAGAGTATGTGGACCGCATTGAGCAATCCATGTACCTCAGAAGCTATATCGGCAGTCAACTATCTTAATCAAAGGAGGTCGTATGGTGAGCAAGCATCCTGAAGATCAAACAGCGCGCATGGTGGAGATGTTCGATAACCTGGGAGCGGACAAGTACCCGCTTGAGCAGTATAAGTACATCGGGCAAAGGATACCGCGCAGAGTGGACGGGCTCGACAAGGCCTCCGGGCAGGCCGATTACACTATGGATATCCAGTTGCCCGGCATGCTGTATATGCGATTTCTGGTATCTCCTTACCCGCATGCAAAAATACTCAAGATGGACACCGGCAAAGCCGAGAAGCTGCCGGGAGTCAGGCACGTATTACGCTATGATGATCCCGGGTTGCCTGAAACGGAAAACATCGGGTATTTTCCAATTTTTCAGAATGATAGGCCGCTTGATTGCATAGCACACTTTGAGGGACAGCCAATGGGCGCAGCCGTGGCGGCGGATACCGAGGCCATTGCGGAAGAGGCACTTTCTCTCATCGAAATCGAGTGGGAGGAACGGCCTTTCATACTCGATCCTGTGGCAGCGAGCGAACCGGGAGCTCCGCTTTCCTACCCCGAACGCTATGGAGACGGTAACTTCTGGAACAGGGGGGTCTTAGACGAGCTTATACACGGAGATATCAAAAAGGGGTTTGCTGAGGCAGACAAGGTAGTTGAATTCAAGATCACACGCAACGGCCATACATGGATAAGCCCGGAGCGTCCCTGCGGAGTTTGGAAATGGAACGGTGACTGCGCAGAGGCCTGGGTGAAGAACCAGCGTCCGTTCGTGGCCAAGCGCAATATCACCACCTGGTTCGGCGGGATTCCGATGAACAAGATACAGTTGCATATGCCTTATCAGGGCGCGACCTTCGGTGGTTGGACCCATGTTGATTGGAGCTTTGGCGGGCTCTACTGCGCTGCCGCAGTTTCAAGGAGAACGAAGAGGCCGGTGAAGTATATCTTGACTCGCAGAGAAGATTTCTATGGCAGCTCGATGGACGAGGGCATTTATTTCGTGAAAGTCGGGTTCAAAAACGATGGTACGATTACCGCCGTAGACGGGACTGTGTATCACGTCAGCGCTATCCATCCGGCCTTCAGCCCGGTGGTGCACCTGCATGAAAACACCAGAATTCCCCATCTCCATGGACAGATCAAGTCCATCTGGGTCAACAAGGGGCCCTCGGTTGGTATACGCTGCGAGATGCTTGTGCCGGTACTGGTCCAGACCATGGTCATGGACCGCGTAGCTGCTGAACTGGGAATGGATCCCATAGAAGTAGCACTGAAGAACGATGGCTGCCAGGGTCATGATATGGACTGGCTCAACGAGCAGAAGAAAAAGTGCGGTTTCGAAGTGCATGACAGCCTGAAGGAATGTATCGAGAAGGGCAAGGCGGAGTTCAAATGGGACGAGTCGTGGCATAAGCCCGCTGCCAGGAAGCTCCCCAACGGCCGTATGCACGGTGTCGGTTTCACCTGGGCGCATGAGTGGTCTGACTCGACCGGCAGTGGGGAGGTCGCCATTCGCATCGAGCGCAGCGACGGGACGGCCACGCTGCTTGGGATACACTGCGACAATGGTGTGGGCGCGGAAAACGCCTACTGCCAGATAGCAGCGGATGAGCTGGGTATGCGAATGGAGGACGTGCACTATAATCCGCATTTCGATCCCGGCTTCCACCTCAATTCGCCGGACTCCTCGTGCGGCATGTCCGCCAACGGCTGGGCGGTGCGCCACGCGGCCAGGATACTGAAACAGAAGATACTCGAATCTGCCACCAGTCCAGGCTCACCCACACAGAGGGGTAGCTATGCACCGGCTTTCCCCAATACGAAGCCGGAAGAGCTGGACATAAAAAATAGTCGCATTTTTGTCAAATCCGACCCCTCACGCTGGATTAGCCTGGCCGATTACGCCAGGCTGATGGCAATACAGGGACCGGTGAGCAACGCCGAGCTCTTTGGGGCAAGGAGCGCGTGGACGGAACCCCTCTTCGCCTACGCTTACCATGTCCAGGAGGGCGAGTATAATCCGCATAGTCCACGGGAGAAGTTCTGCCGACAGGCACACTTCATGGAAGTGGAAGTCGATACCGGAACGGGTGAGATATACGTCACGCGGATCGTGAACGTCAATGACGTGGGCAAGGTAATCAATCGCATGAGCTGCGAGGGGCAGCAGTACGGCGGCAGCATCATGGGAATGAGCCGTGGCAAGCTGGAGGAAATCGTTCACGATCCGGTCACCGGCGTAATGCTCAACGGTAATTTAATCGATTATAAAATAGCCACCATCAAGGATGTGGGACCTATTGGCACCATGCTGGTGGAGAGCGGTATGGGCTACGGTCCCTACGGGCTTGTGGGTATCGGCGAGGATATTGCTACTGTGGTTCCGCACGTGATAGCTCCGGCTGTCTATAATGCCATCGGAGTCTGGATCTACGATTTCCCCATCACCCCGGATAGAGTATTGAAAGCACTGGGCAAGATATAGTGATGAATTTCATGCATATAGTTGTAAGAGGAGGGCCGGAGCATGGCTGAAAAGAGTAAAAAGTACGTATGTCCTTATTGCGGTGAAGAGTTTGATGCCGCAGAGGGATTGAAAGGGCACGTTTTCAAGACGCACAAGGGGCATGGCCTGCCCGTCTCGGAAGGTGGTATAAAGCTGACCGTTAATAAATCCGAATATACTTTAAAGGTGAAGCCAAACTGGACGCTATATTATCTAATCCACGATGTGCTGGGCCTGACCGGGAGCAAGCAGTTCTGCGACCGGGGGGCGTGCGGTTCCTGCGCCATGATCGTGGACGGCAAGCCCGTTCTGTCCTGCATGATGCTGGCCGCAGAATGCGATGGTAAGGTCATAGAAACAGTTGAGGGGATCGCGGCCGACGGGCATCCACTGATCGAGTCCTATGTTATAAATCACGCCATGCAGTGCGGCTACTGCACTCCCGGGTTCGTGGTGACTTCCAAGGCACTATTAGACGGCAACTCGGACCCGACCGAGGAGGAGATCATAGAGGCCCTGGCGGGCAATATCTGCCGCTGCGGCACTTACCCGCAGCACATCATAGCCATTAAAGAGACTGCAGCGAAGCTCCGGGTTGAAAAATCTGCAGGCAAGGGGGCGAAGTGAAAGAATTCAAACATTTCAATGCATACAGTGTAGACGAGGCAGTGTCCCTGCTGAAGCGCTACGGTGACAGGGCCTGTTTGATAGCGGGCGGCACCGATATCCTGGGCAAGATGAAGGATGCCATACTGCCCACTTATCCGGAAGCCCTGGTCAATCTTAAGACCATCCCGGGACTGAGTTCTATCAGTAAATCTAACGGCGCGCTTAAGATAGGAGCGCTGACGACGCTGAGCGAGATTGCCCATAGCGACCTGGTGCGGGCGCATGCCCCGGCCCTGGCGCAGGCTGCCTGCAGGACCGCCTCTCCGCATATCAGGAACATGGGAACGATCGGTGGCAATATCTGCCAGGATATAAGGTGCTGGTATTACCGCAACCAGAACAACAGGTTCTCATGCCTGCGCAAAAAGGGCGGCAGGTGCTATGCCATCAAGGGTGACAACCGATATCACTCCATCTTCGGGGGGAGCGTTTCCGGTGGCTGCTTTGCGGTCCATCCCAGCGATACGGCGCCGGCGCTGGTTGCGCTGGACGCTAAAATCGTGACCTCGAGCCGCACCATCGACGCCGAGAACTTCTTCGAGGTTAAGCCCATCAGGACCACGGTGCTGGCACCGGATGAGATCGTCACTGAAATCCAGGTACCCACTCCTGCCGGGACAGCTAAAAGCGCGTTCCTTAAGTTCGCACTGAGACAATCTATCGACTTCCCCATTGTGAACTGCGCTGCAATGATCACTTTTAAGGACGATAAGGTTGACGCTGCCAGGATATGCCTTAATGCGGTACACGTGATCCCTTACAGGGCGGTCCAGGCCGAGAAGGCGATTATCGGCCAGAAAATAAATGAAGCACTTGCAGAGGAGGCGGGCAAAGCCGCTGTATCGGGAGCCAAACCGCTGGAGCACAACAAGTACATGGTCGCGGTGGCAAAGACCATGGTCAAAAGAGCTGTTCTTACATGCGCGGGGAGATAGCAGGTGACAGATTGGCGTGCGCAAAGAAGATTTCCCACTACCTTTTGGGGCGAATCAATTCTAGGGGGTGCGTGACATGCTGTTCCGGCTGCTGCTGTCAGTTCTCGATTTGGCCATAGGCATAGGTGCCAAACGAAATAAAGCGATGAAAGACATGATTAAATCACATAATCAGGCCTTTGTGATAATGACCAAGGACGGCAAGATCGGCAGGCGCTTCATTTTCAAGAAAGGGAGATATTCATCCGATAAAGTGCTCACGGACTATGATATGGCCCTGGTATTCGAGAGCGCCGACGCCGGATTTAAGGCCCTGGCGCTGGGTGGGGACAATGGAGTGCAGGATGCCATTAACGACTGGAAACTGATAATCCTGGGAGACGACTTCCATATCATCTGGTTCGGCGTCATAATGCAGATGGCCCTGGGTGCGTCTAAAAGGAAATGAAAGCTATTTATTCATCGTTGGAGGTCACTGCATGAAAATAACGATCGAGTACAGCAAGTTGATTAAGATCGAGAACTACGCCAGCAATTCCGTAATCGAAGTACCGGATAACTGCGCGGTCCGCGACTTTCTTGCATTGCTGAAATTGCCTGGCTACCTACAGAAGTCTGTGATAGTGCTGGTCAATGAGGAGCCTGTCTGGGCCTCAACCGTCCTGAAGGAAAACGATTCGGTAAAGTTAAATCCGATGATAACCGGCGGCTGAACAGGAGCGTCGATCATCGGAATGATGTCGGATTGGGATATTAGGTGAAAAGCATAAGAAAATAATAATAAAGGAGAAGCAGTCTATGAAACAGGAATTCAGGGTTTACGGAGTCCGCTGGCCGGTGCTGATTGTTTTCATGTACCTGGTCGCATTGTCTCAGCTATACTGGCTGAATTTCGCAGCGATTGAGACCTATGTGGAGGCCTATCTCAAGATACCGCCCAGCGATGCGATGTGGCTGACGCTGGTACAACCGGTCTTCATGATCTTGCTAACCATGCCAGCCGGGATTATCATCGATAGGATCGGTCTTAAGTGGGGTGTGTGGATCGGGGCACTGTTTACCGGCCTGGGTGCCATCATGCGTGTTTTCGATCCGGCTTCATTTATGGTGCTTCTGATCGGGCAGACTTTGATCGCGATCGGCCAGCCCTTTATCCTGAACGGCACAACCAAGATTGCCACCGTATGGTTCGCACCAAAGGAAGAGGGAACGGCCATCGGGCTGGCTTCGCTGGCCCAGTTTATCGGCATGATGGTGGCGCTGGGTTTGACGCCGTCTATAGTGGAGGGCTCGGGCTTTGAGACCATGCTCTGGATATACGGCATCGCCGGACTCGTCGGCACCTTGGCCTTTTCTTTCGTCCCCAAACAGCCCAAGACGCCGGCCAGGGCGGCCGATCAGGACCTGTCAGCGGTGCGCTGGGGAAGCATTGGCACAATCCTCAAGGACCGCAACTTCCTGTTGCTGGGCTTTATCGCCTTTGCCGGCATCGGCGCCTTCAACGGCCTGGCACTCTGGCTGGAGAAGATACTGCACGAGATGCACGGGCTCGCCATGACGGACGCAGGCACAATATCAGGAATTATGATCATCTGTGCTACCATCAGCTGCTTTGTCGTACCTCTTATATCCGACAAAATCAGAAGGAGGCGGCTTTTCATCTTTATTGCTACGCTATCGGCGCCGGCCTGCCTGACATTCATGATCTTTGCGCCGGACTACACAGCCAACCTGATAAACGGCATATTAATAGGCGTGCTGTGGTTATCGGCCCTTCCTATTATTCTGACAATGTCCGCCGAGCTTACCGGGGCAAAGTATGCCGGCATATCGGCCGGCTGGTTGTTTTTCATCGGGAATATTGCGGCACTGGTGCTGGGCGCAGCAGTGGAGTCGTTGCGTGGCCTGACAGGTAGTTTCGTAGTGCCGCTGCTGATGCTGGCAGCCGTGATGCTGGGTGCATTCTTCGTAGCGCTCTTTATGAAAGACACCCACCCGCAGCAGTGACCTCCCGCTGGGGATAACCCGGTAAAAATCACATAGCAGGAGAAGAGATGAACGTTTACGAGAGCCTGGGAGTGGAGACATTGATCAACTGTCAGGGGGAGGTGACACGGCTGGGTGGCGCCCTGATGGAGCAGGAAACGATCGACGCCATGGCGGAGGCGGCCAGGTACTCGGTCCGCATGGACGAGCTGCAGGCCGTGGCCAGCAAGATAATCGCCAGGGTAACCGGCGCGGAGGCGGGCTATGTCACCTCCGGGGCATCGGCGGCCCTGACCCTGGCCACGGCAGCCTGCCTGGCAGGCCTCGACGTGGACCGCATGAACCGCTTGCCTGACACTAGCTACATGCCTAACGAGGTGCTTATAGACCAGCGGCAGCGCCAGGGTTATGACCACGCCATCCGGCTTGCCGGTGCCAAATTGATAAACGTAGGCATGCCGAATTTCAGGATACTGGGTGACGAAGCCTATACCAGCAAGTGGTGGGAGTTCGAATCGGCCATCACCGAGCGCACCGCGGCCATCGCCTATTTCTATGTGCCGGACAGCAACCCGCCCATGGAGGAGATCGTCAAACTAAGCCGCAAGTACAAGATACCACTGATAGTGGATGCCGCTGAGCAGGTACCGCCCGCGGAAAACCTGCGCAAGTTCATTGACATGGGTGCAACGCTGGTTGCTTATAGTGGGGGTAAGGGCATTAGAGGTCCCCAGAATTCCGGCATACTGTGCGGAAAACGAGAGCTGATTGCATCTGTAGCTCTGCAGAATCTGGATATGGGGCTCACTAACTTCGAAGCATGGGAGATATCTCCGGATCTTATACCCAAAGAGAAGCTGCGCGGCATACCGCAGCAGGGTGTCGGCCGAGGCATGAAAGCCAGCAAGGAGTCGATCGTTGGCCTGCTGGTGGCATTGCAGCGTATGGAGAATAAGAAGTCGGTCAGCATGCAGCAGCTCGGCCGCAATATCGAACCCATAGGGGAGCTGGTCAGGGGCATACCCGGTGTGGAAGCCGAGGTCAGGGAGCTCTTCCCGGGCAGCCATCCCATGCTTATGGTCAAGCTGGACGAGTCCAGGGTGGGGAGGAGCGCAGTTGAGATAGTCAGGAGGCTGAAAGAAGGTGAACCGCGTATCTTTGTGACAGACATGCTGGCGCCCTTCGGCATGATATTCATCTCGGCTGTTAACATGATCTATGAAGACCAGGTGAAGACCGTCGGGCAGAAATTATTGGCGGCGCTCAAGAGTTAGCACCTTCCACTGCTTACTGCTGAAGCGATGGGGTAAACGTTTTTACAATAGGCGACTGTTCTCATATAATATCTGGAGTGCCCCTGTAGCTCAGTGGATAGAGCAGCGGTTTCCTAAACCGCGTGTCGTGCGTTCGACTCGCACCAGGGGTACCATAAAGCTAAATTAGCTCCCAAAATAGCCTTTTGCCACAAAAGTGACACGCTGTTCAGGAGACAATTTCAGGTTACTTCCCGGTCAATTAAGTATCAACTTTAGTTCATGTTTTATTGATTAAGGAGGGAGGCCAAGGGGGAATTTCTTCCAGACATAAAAGGTGGGAACTGAGGAAAAAGCTTCAATGCTGACAAGGCTATCATTGAAGCTGGTAAGTTGAAGGATTATATCCTTTCTCCGGTGTATCCAGTAGGTCACTTCAAGGTGCTATTACTATTTCGACAGGTAGTCTATAATAATGGGCGTAAAGAGCAGCAAGAATGCAATCGTGACGTATAAGAAGACGTGATGCAGCAGTGGTATAATTGTCCGAGATGTAATCAGTATATACAATACGGTACTTCACAATGCGTAGGCTGTGGTTGTCCTTTAACTTGGGACCCGCCACAACAGCAATCGCCCACTCAACAGCAGTTTGGGCAGCCTGTGCCCGAGAAAAAGAAATCAAACGCCAGCAAAATAGTCCTCTGTATAATCGGTGGATTTTTCTTGTTGTTTGCGAGTTCAAGCGCCTTATGTTTAGGGATTGCGAGTCCAAGTAAACCATCAATTGATACCGTTCCTTCTCAATCAACTTCAAATTCACCTTCACCAACGACTGTTTTACCTACGCCGACAACTGCTAGTATGGCACCTGCAGGGACTCTTACCAACCAATCAAAACTCCCACAAGGCTACACTGAGTTTTATATACTAGGGGTAGATGGTAGCCCAGATGATTATCCTCGGGAGTTGGCTATAGGCGAAGAAGCTGCAGTTTCGGTTTGTGTAGTCAATCATGAGGGTAAAGAAATGGACTACAGGGTAGAGATGAGCACTGATCCGAAAGCATTAAAAACTCTACATGTGCCCAGCTTAAAAGTTGGAGAGAGATGGGAACAGAAAATGGCTTTCAGAGCGCCGGGAGAAGGCCCCGATCAGAAAGTTGAGATCCACCTTTATAAAATGGATGAGGCCGAACCTTACTCGATACTTCGACTGTGGGTCGACGTCGGTGTGGTGAAAAATAAATCAAGAGTACCAAACTATCCGGTAATAAAGTGGGCCCTTGATATTGGAGTATGGTCAATGTCGGAACCAGCTGTGGCACCGGATGGAACCATCTATGTTGGAGCAGAAGCTGGTATGAACGACTACAGTGCTACTGCAGGTGGCAGGCTCCTTGCTATCAACCCGAGCGGAGTGAAAAAGTGGGAATTGACATGTGTTCAGGGAGTCAATACACCAATCATAGCTGCCGATGGAACTACTTACATAACAGCGCATGGGGATCCCTTTAAAAATGTTCACGGCAGGCTTTATGCCGTTAATCCGGATGGAACCGTGAAATGGCAATGGGAGATCGAACCTTGTCAGTATGTTTTCCTACCGCCAGTACTTGGTGCTGACGGAACTATTTACGTCGCGCATTTTGGCCACGTGTATGCATTTAACGCTGATGGGACACAAAAGTGGGATTTTCTAACTGACGATAAGGGTTACTACAATCTATCTTTTACCAGTGATGGGACAATATATGCAGGGTTATCGTATGTAAGCAGCGGCTATTATAAGTCGTATGCTATTAACCTCGATGGTACTAAAAAGTGGAAATTTCAAATTGGCGAGATAGGACAAATTCATGGCACCGGACCGAAAATTGGACCTAGTGGTACTATTTACGTTTCGAACGAAAATATAGTGTATGCGATAAATCCAGATGGAAATAGAAAATGGGAACGTGATTGCACTGGCGGTTTTTCTACTGTGGCGGCTGTAGGCAATAAGGGGGCTATATATCTGGGAAGCACGATAAATGGCACTTACGTAATTGAGCGAGACCTGAGCATGAAACGCATATCGATCTTCAGTGCCGAAAAACTTACTGTAGATTGTAATGACGTACTTCTCGTTCTGAGTAGAGATAGTTCCAAATTATATTCTCTTGACAGCGATGGAAAGGGAAAATGGGTAGTCAATCTTAATGGCTGTTTTTCCAGCATGTCGAAGGCACCAGTCTTAGCGAGAGGTGGGGAAATATATGTGACCGCTAATAATTGCTCGCCGAAAGGCAGTGCCAGACTCTACGCCATCGAAGCTGGTCCTATTCCCGAGTTGCCTCGAACTGTACATGTCGATTATGACTTCACTGATGATCCATTAAACCACAGGTGGAACACGATTCAGAAAGGGATAGATGACGCGACCCCGGGCAGTATAGTGATCGTTCACCCAGGGATATATCATGAGAATGTGGAGGTCAATAAACCAATCATTTTGAAAGGTGAAGGAGTGCCAATAGTAGATACGGGGGGAAAGGGCATGGGCGTAATGGCTGAAACGGCGTTCTGCATTCCAATTGGGTTCCAAGTGGTCGGCAGCAACCTAACAAGTCTCCAAGCCCGTGTTGTCGATGTGGATAGCCAGAATAACTACCTAGTGATTTGGGCATCGGGGCTGTTGGGAGAAATCAAGGTCAATTTAAGCCCCGATACTATATTGACAAAGTCCATACTTCCTTTTGACCCCAAAAATCCTCCCGAAGGGGGGACTTTCACTCTAAGAAAAATGTCAATCACCATTAACGATATCAAGATTGATGATCTCCTTGATATTAGATTACAGAAGAGCATTTGGCAGTCAGAGATTGACAATGTCGCATCTATCGAAGTTTTGCCGTGAAGCAGTATCAATGTGCCGTGCGCTACGGGAAGAAATTCATCATCGAGGGTCAGTTGGAATGCCCATCCGGTGAAAAAGTGAAAGTTGTTACAGTATGGGTTATACTTGAAGGTGATAATATCCCAAGATTTGTTACAGTATACCCTGGAGGATAACGGTGAAATTTGAAAAATTGGAATGTGTAGTTCTTGCTCATGATATGTCTAAGCATGGACTTCGGGCAGGAGACCTGGGTACAGTAGTGGAAATTTACTCGGAAGACGGGTTAGAAGTTGAATTTGTTAGAGGATCTGGAGTTACCCAGGCGCTTCTGACGCTGACTGCGCATGATATGCGGAAAATAGGTCCCTTTGATCTACCTACCACACGACGCTTAGCTGAAGTGAAATAGCCAACAGGCATTTGCAGACTCCTACCTAATGGCTTTACTACCAAGATCATAAGCCGCCTACAGGCGGCTTATTTTGTTTTAGTATAATAGGCTATTAATGATAGAGCAGTAGGATTGATATGGTAGCCCAGAGTAAGCCTACGCCCAATTTGGTTCCAGATAATCAAACAGACTATACCTTTAGGGTTATGTGATATCCACTGTAATATAGCTGACTACTGCCTGTGCGAATAACTTTGTGGTACGTAAGTTAACAGAATAGAGCACCCCAAGAAAGCAATAGGACAATAGCCTTGCTGTCTTCGTAGAATCTCTACGCTGCTAACCAATGTATCCGAGGGACATTATAACAGCCAGTTGACCGTTATTATGGATGCCTATTGGAGCGGCATTATGGTAGACCGTGTTGGCAATGCGAACATTTGTGAGGTGCCCTTTTGCTGAGGGATTACTTATCCGTGGTCTAAATTGTAAGGATGGAATCAAGGTAATAACTACGGATCATGGCCGTGGCTGATTGTAATTCAATCGTATTTTAACCATGTGCTATCAGTATTCCCCGAAAAAGCTTAGAATAACGGGCACGAAGGGCCATAAAAGCGTGGTCATGGTTGTACTGGTTGATTCTGTGTTACCTGAGGGGTAGCCTATTTTATAATAACCAAATAAAATCGCTCCTGACAATTACTTTGTTGCAAATTGAAACGGAGAAATGCCTGTAATAATGGCATATTGCATGCTAATACTTGGGAAAAACCAATATCAAATCTAAATATTATCCAGAGGGGTGAGCGAGAGTGAAGGTTCAAAAACCTGGGTCTAAACCAGCTCTAAGAGACAGCCTAGCAGCGATACTGATTATTACGATGTTGCTGTCAATCGCCCTGCCGGCCGGCGTGGTGCAGGCGGACTCTGAAGGGGCTTGGACCTACACTCAAGATGGCGTTAATGCCACGATTACGGACTATGATCCTAGCATTGGGGGGAACGTTGTCGTCATCCCAAGCACACTGGGCGGGTATCCAGTAACCAGTATTGGCGATTGTGCGTTCCAGGATTGTTCGGGACTGACCAGTGTAACGATTCCCGATAGCGTGACCACTATCGACAGTTCTGCGTTCTATAATTGTTCGGGACTAACCAATGTAACCATCCCCGGCAGCGTAACCAGCATTGGCTGGGGTGCGTTTTGGGAGTGTTCGGGACTGACCAATGTAACCGTCCCCGGCAGCGTGACCAGTATTGGCGATTATGCGTTCTATCATTGTTCAGGACTGACTAACGTGACTATCCAGAACTGCAGTATTGGAAGTTCCGCGTTCACTCGATGCTATGGACTGACCAGCGTGGCCATCGAGAGCGGAAGTATTGGCGGGAATGCGTTCCAATATTGCTATGGACTGACCAGCGTGACCATCGAGAGCGGCGTGACCATGATTAACAAAAATGCGTTTGGGTCTTGCAATGGACTGACCAGTGTAACGATCCCCGACAGCGTGACCTACATTGGCGATGGTGCGTTCGGGTATTGCAGGGGACTGACCGCAATCACTGTGGATGCCGGCAACGGAGCATATTCAAGTCTTGACTGTGTACTATTCAATAAAGCAAAGACAGCTGTTCTTCAGTATCCTGGTGGCATATTGGGAGGCTACAAGATACCAGACACTGTGACAAGTATTGGCAATGATGCATTCGGCAGTTGTTCGGGACTGACCAGCGTGACCATCCCCGACGGCGTGACCAGTATTGGCGATTATGCGTTCTCCGGTTGTTCGGGACTGACCAGCATAAGCATCCCCGACGGCGTGACCCATATTGGCTGGGGTGCGTTTGGCAGTTGTTCGGGACTGACCAGCGTGACCATCCCCGACAGTGTGACCTATATTGGCGGTGCTGCGTTCTCTGGTTGTTCAGGACTGACCAATGTAACCATCCCCGGCAGCGTGACCAGTATTGGCTATCGGGTGTTCAATATTTGTTCGGGACTGACCAGCGTGACCATCGAGAGCGGCGTGACAAGTATTGGCTCGGAGGCGTTCTATAATTGCTCCGGATTGACGAGCGTGACTATCCCCGGCAGCGTAACTAGCATTGGCACTTCTGCGTTCCGTGATTGCTTTGGGCTGACTGCAGCATACTTCTTGGGCAACGCGCCATCAGGAATTAATAATATGTTTGCTGGTTGTGGCAGTGGATTTACAGTCTACTACGTTAGCTGCAAAACTGGTTGGACCAATCCATGGTATACATATACAGCCAGCATTTTCGCGCATACCCTAACCTACACGGCAGGTGCGGGTGGCTCGATCACGGGCACGACGCCGCAGACCGTGAATCAAGGCACCGACGGTACGCCAGTGACTGCTGTTCCGGTAGCCGACTATCACTTCGTGCAGTGGAGTGACAGCAATATCACGAACCCCAGGACTGATACGAACGTGACTGAGTGTGTTGCTGTCACCGCCGAGTTCGCGCCAAACCCAGCTATCACTGCGTTCACTGTTCCCGACCAGACAGGCTCAACAATTATCGGTGCCGGCACGGTCACATTAACCATGCCTTATGGCACAGTTTTGACTGCTCTTGTGCCGACCATCACACACACAGGGACATCAGTCAGCCCGGCCAGCGGAGTTGCTAATAATTTCACAAGCCCGCAAACCTATACCGTCACCGCCGCCGATTCTACAACCCAGGCATATACCGTCACGGTAACTATTGGAGCTAACACAGCCACAAACATAAGCACCTTCGATTTCAACGGGTTGACCCCGCATGTTCCCGGAACGGTTAACAATGTCCTTCATACCGTTGCCTTAACTGTTCCGGCCGGCACCGATGTCGTCCACCTTACGCCGACCATCACCGTCTCTGCTGGGGCAACAATTAGCCCGGCCAGCGGGGTAGAAAGAGATTTCACAAGCCCGCAAACATATACCGTTACTGCCGAAAACACTACATCCACCCAGGCTTATATCGTCACGGTAACTATTGCTCTGCTACCACTCAGTGTAACAACTGGCGATGCAAGGAATATCACGGCCAATTCGGCCAAACTGCATGGCAACCTGAACGCATTGGGTACAGCGTCAAGTTGTAACGTCACTTTCCAATATGGGATCATGCCCAAAACCTATTCCGGCGAAACGTCTGCATGTGAGCTGAATGTGCCGAGCGATTTCGAATACAAAATTACGGGGCTGGCACGCGGGACCACATACTATTACCGAGCCAAAGCAGTTGGCGGCGACATAGCTTATGGAGAAGAGAGGAGCTTCACGACATCCGGCAAACCATTTAGCATAACCACATCAACCAATTCAGGTATACTGACACTTGAAAGCGATGGGGGCAATTTCACTGCGGCTATTGCAGTCCCGGCAAGCAGCCTTCCAAACCCACCCGGAGGCTACATTTTCATACATGGCCTCTGCGGTTTCACCATCTCGGATATAGAGCCTGGAGCGACCGTGACCATCACAATGACTTTCCCACAACAATTACCATCCAATATACAGTACTTGAAATATCAGCCGGCCCGCGGCTGGTTCCAGATACCCATAACCAGCCTCCATAACAAGACTATCACCATACAGATCACGGACGGCGGACTGGGAGACTTAGACGGCCTGGTTAACGGGATAATAGTGGATCCGGGCGGTATTGCTGTTCCGTCAACACCTACGCCCACACCTATTCCGACTCCGGCAAACCCCTTAATAGGCACGGCAGCGCCAACCTCGCACGGCTCTTCTGTGACAGGAACTACAATAACGACTCAACCAGTGTTGCTTCCAAACATCCAAATTCAGAGCGCTGTGCTGTCTGCATCAAGAGTAGCACCCGAGACTCCTATAACGGTAACCGCCAATGTCGTCAACAAGGGCACTGTGAACGGTTCAATCAGGATAAAGGTCTATGTCAACGGCGAGGAAGATTCCAGCCAAGGCATCACGGTAGAAAGCGGAGGCAATCGGCCGGTTTACTTCACTGTGAATAGAAATGAGCCAGGAACTTATACTGTGTACGTAAACGGCACTCAGGCAGGCAACTTTACCGTTGATGAATTTGTCGATCCAGATATCATATTATTCATCAGCTTGGCGTTGATTTTTACCGCCTTTGTAATGGGTGTTATATACGTATACAGGCAAAGGCAATACAGGTATTGAATTCAAGTCACTAACGATTCAAGAACCATGCTGCGATCTTTTGAATTTTCCCCCATTTTCCTTTAAAATTATCCGGTAATTAACCGGGAGACTGACACGCTAATTGGGTAAACCTGGGGCAAAATTTCGAAGCTAAAAAGTCGAAAAAACACTCAAAATTAAGACTAGACTTCCTAAACCGCGTGTCGTGCGTTCGACTCGCACCAGGGGTACCATGATTTTTGGATGACTTATCCTCGGGCGGGGTTTCGCAATTCTGCTTTGCCTATAAAAGTGCCTATCCTTTGCTCGATTTTCTATTGTTTCACACCATAACTTTCCGTTATAGCTAATGCAACATTTGCACAGTTTCAGGCATGTTCTGTAATTTCTATGTAATCCCAAAAATTTGAATAGCACAAAGGCTTGACGTTTAACGCGACGCGTTATATTATGGCGACGTGATCAAGTCATTCAAGGACGGCGAAACCGAGAAAATATATTCCCGTGAACGGTCGCGGAAATTGCCCCCCGATATCCAACAGGGTGCTTTGAGAAAGTTGCGCATGGTAAATAATGCTAAGAGCATTAATGATCTACTCATTCCACCGGCGAACAGGCTCGAAAAACTATCCGGAGACAGGGCGGGGCAGTACAGTGTTCGCATAAATGACCAATGGCGCGTTTGCTTTGCCTGGAAAGATGGTGACGCGATAGATGTAGAGATTACTGACTATCATTGAGGTGAATTTAATGAAAAAAAGAACATTGCATTCGGTTCATCCCGGCGAGGTCCTTCTGGAGGAGTTTCTTAATCCTATGGGATTAAGCCAGAATAAGCTTGCGGTGAATATCGGTGTTCCGGCACGGAGGATTAATGAGATCGTTCTTGAGAAAAGGAAGGTCACCGCTGATACCGCTCTGAGGCTTGGGCGCTTCTTCGGTATGTCCTCAGAGTTCTGGCTCGGCCTTCAGTCACAGTACGACCTTGACATAGCGGCCGATGCTCTTGGAGACCGCCTCGAAAAAGAAGTCAAAGAATATTCTAAAGTCGCCTAACCAGGGATACCACAATTAATCTCAGGGCATAGATCAGCCTCGTTGCATCCGCATAAGACCCGAATTACTTTCGGGCATTTGCCAATATGCAGCCGCTATTGTAAGATTTACTGCACTTTAAAAAGTTCATAAATTTAGTATAATTTAGGGGTGTAGCTCAGTCTGGTAGAGCAGCGGTCTCCAAAACCGCGTGTCGTGGGTTCGAATCCTGCCACCCCTGCCAGGCCGAGGTGGTGGAATCTGGTAGACACGCCATCTTG
>Ga0247841_10007385_pt1 | contig 16376 bp, 20 predicted proteins | sample LaCruzMarch2015__2_FD_192410 | JGI IMG/M metagenome (GOLD analysis project Ga0247841, IMG submission 192410) | Freshwater microbial communities from meromictic Lake La Cruz, Castile-La Mancha, Spain - LaCruzMarch2015_18m | ecosystem: Environmental > Aquatic > Freshwater > Lake | place: Spain... | reverse complement strand
CAATTGAACCAGATAGTAAAAAGTATCATTTTAGTCACCATCATGGTACAAAAGAATTAACTGATTTCTGGAAGAGACTTAAATATAGCCCCTATGTAATAGAAACCCGATCAACTGAATGGGGTGGAAAGAAATTCATAAGAAAAATTGATAAAACAGGAGTTTTGGAAATTGTACTTACTGATTCTGAGAGACAATATGCATTATGGGTACAAACTACTGGCAAAAATTATAGAGAAACAAAAGCTATCGCAGATATACTAAAAGAAGATTTTTCGTGACCCAGTTGTAGCCCATGAAAACCACCAAAATAGAATGGACCGATAAAACATGGAATCCAATTACAGGATGTACCAAACATTCGGCGGGATGTGCTCATTGTTACGCCGAAGTAATGTCGCGTAGGTTACATGCTATGGGTTTGGCTAAGTATGCTAATGGTTTTCGGCTTATTATGCATGAAGATGCATTGAATGAACCCAAGGCATGGAAAAAGCCGCATGTAATTTTTGTATGCTCTATGAGCGATTTGTTTCATGCCGATGTAACGTTTAAATTTATTGATAAAATAATGGATACCATACGTGCCACTCCACAGCACCGTTACCAGTTACTTACCAAACGCGCTGAACGTATGGCTGAGTATTTTAGTACGCGCGAAGTTCCTGTAAATGCATGGTTAGGCGTAACAGTAGAATCCTCGGCTGTAAAGTACCGTATAGATTCATTACGTAAGTTGCCAGCAAGTGTATGTTTCTTGTCTTGTGAACCCCTGATAGATGCAGTTGGTGAAATGGATTTAACCAATATCGATTGGGTAATTGTGGGTGGCGAGAGCGGACCAAAAGCCCGCCCTATGAAAGAAGAATGGGCATTGCAAATACAAACACAGTGCGAAAAACAAGGTTCAACATTCTTCTTCAAGCAATGGGGTACATGGGGCAGCGATGGCATTAAACGCAATAAACACGAAAACGGCAAATTGCTGAATGGTAAAGTTTGGCAAGCTATGCCGGCGTAAAAGCTAGTCACCCGTATTACAAATTGAAAAAACATGAAGATAAATATCCGAATTATATTATTAGTTTTAGCTCAAACATTTTTTATAACCATTTCGGCACAAAGATTTGGAGTTAAAGTGGATTTAACTCTTGCAAGGCTAAATGAGCCGAATAAAATACAAGATAATATAAATACGGGTTTTAGTGCTGGGGGTTTGATTGAAATTCAAATAATTAATCAACTTTACATACAACCAGAAGTATTATTAATTAAAAAAGGAACTTTTTTAAGAGACTATGATATGAATTTGGATTACAGGTTATATTATGTGGAATTACCGTTGAAATTGAAATATAATATCTTAACCCAAAAAGGATGTTTAGCTGCATTTTTTGGTCCATATATAGGTTATGGAATTTCCGGTAGAGTATATAACGATATGTTTGAAAACGACATAAAGTATTTTGATCTTTTCAAGAGTAATACTACTGGAGTTGATTAATTATGGTGTTAAAAGCGCATTATATTTGGATATGGGAGGTTGGAGTGAAGGGTGGTATAAAAATGCTTATGACGAAAAGATTGTAATTGGCGAAGGAATGAAAAGTACTGATAGGCAAACCAATTGGCTGGTTTACGAGCTTTGAAATGAAATCAGATGAAGCAGGAGGTGTACACTTACTTCACGCAACTGTTGGTTGACAAAATGCCCAGTTTCTATATATCGGCGACGGTCTGATACGTATAGACCTTGCTATCCGCAAAGCCTCTCGACAAGAAAATGGAATTTTTATTTTTGAATATTTTATAATCTATGCAAACAAAAAATATACTACTCTTTAATCCTGTAGGGAAAAATGCGAAAGTAAGTGTTTACTTTAATGATGGCACGTTTTGGTTAACTCAAAAAGCTATGGCGGAGCTGTTTGGTGTTAATGTGCCGGCAGTGAGTAAGCATTTGAAAAATATTTTTGAAACGGGGGAGCTCGAAACGGCTTCAACTGTTTCCATTTTGGAAACAGTTCAAAAAGAGGGTAAGCGGGAAATTTCACGGTCGATGGAGTTTTACCGTCTCGAAGCCATACTTGCCGTAGGGTATCGCGTAAATTCTTCACAAGCAACCGATTTTCGGAAATGGGCCACACAAACACTCAATGAATTTATTATTAAAGGTTTTGTGATGGACGATGAAAGATTGAAACAAGGCAAAAGTTTTGGGCAGGATTATTTTGATGAGTTACTGGAACGTATCCGTGATATACGTTCAAGCGAGCGTCGCTTTTATCAGAAAATTACAGACATATATGCCCTTAGCACTGATTATGATAAAAACAGCGAACAAACAAAAATCTTTTTTTCCGCTGTACAAAATAAGTTGCATTGGGCAATAACAGGTCAAACGGCTGCCGAAATTATTTATACCGAAGCCGATGCTACTAAACTATATATGGGACTAAAGACATGGAAAGCAGCTCCCGATGGTAAAATTATGAAAAGCGATGTGGCGGTTGCTAAAAATTACTTGTCGCACCAACATGTAGCCGAACTTAACCGTATTGTTTCGGCATATCTTGACCTTGCCGAGAACAATGCACAACGCGGAATAGCCTTTAATATGCAGCAATGGGTGAAGTTTATTGATGGTTTTCTGGAGTTATCAAATTATCCAATTTTAAAAGACAAAGGCAAAGTAAGTATGCTGGAGGCTAAACTCAAAGCCGAACTGGAATATGATAAGTTTCGAGTGATACAGGATAAAAACTATGAAAGTGATTTTGATAAGGAAATTCAAAAATTATAAATGAAATAGATGCAGTTTACTAAAAATACAAACAATCAATTAAAGGCGGGGATATTAGTAATAGGTATATTAGTGGCTTATGCAGGCTTTATGTTAAAACTGCCTTTCGTTTTTCGGCATATTGATAAAGAGCTACATGCGGCGTTTTATTTGTTTGCATCAATAGTCATTTGTTGGTTGTTTGGTGTTAAGAACTTGAAAACAGCTGTTTTTGTAGGGGTTCTGTTATTTGTGTTTGGTGTGTTTGTAGAACTATCGCAACATTATTCAAATTACATTCTACACAAGCGTATTCATGGTCGGTTCGATATGGAAGATATAAAGTATAATTTATACGGAATAGCTGCATTTGTGTTTGTGTTTGGAGTGTTGAAAGCGCTCAAAATTAAAAAATTATGAACAACTCAGATTTCAATCTCTCTCGATTTGTAGAAGCGCAAAATCCGGTGCTCGAAACCGTATTACAAGAACTAAAGCAGGGACATAAGCAATCGCACTGGATGTGGTTTGTTTTTCCGCAGTTGGCAGGTTTGGGGCGTAGTGAAATAGCGCAATATTATGCAATTGCGAACAGCCATGAAGCGAAAGCGTACTTAGAACACAACAAGCTGAGAAGTAGATTGGAGGAGTGTATAGAAGCCGTATTAAGCTGTGGCGAAAGTAATCCGGTACGAATTTTTGGTGGAGTGGATGCCATGAAGTTTCAATCGTGCCTCACGCTTTTTGCATTGGTAGCGCCCGAAAATGAATTGTTTCGGAAAGCTCTGGATAAGTTTTATCAAGGGATAATGGATTATGAAACGGAAAGGCTATTTGGAGAGTAAAGAAAATGAACTTAGCGATTTTTTGTAGAAATATAATTAGATACAAACACTAAAGAATAAATATGGAAAACAATCAGAATGCCTTTATATTATTCAAAACCGAAGACGAAAAAATATCGGTGGATGTTCGTTTTGAGGAAGAAACGGTTTGGCTTACGCAGGAGCAAATAGCGCTGTTGTTTGGCAAAGGGCGAAGCACGATAACAGAACATATTAGAAATGTTTTTAAAGAGGGTGAATTAAACGAGAATGTGGTATGTCGGGATTTCCGACAAACCACTCAGCATGGTGCAATTGAAGGTAAAATGCAAGAAAATTCTGTGAAACATTACAATCTTGATGTTATCATTTCGGTAGGTTATAGGGTGAAATCTTTGCGCGGTACTCAGTTTCGTATATGGGCTACACAGCGCTTGAACGAATATATTCGCAAAGGATTTACAATGGACGATGAACGCCTCAAGAAGCTAGGCGGCGGTAGTTATTGGAAAGAGTTATTACAGCGCATTCGCGACATTCGTGCTTCCGAAAAAGTGTTTTACCGTCAGGTACTTGATATTTATGCAACAAGTATCGATTACGATTCCAAAGCAGATGTTTCGATTGAATTTTTCAAAAAAGTGCAAAACAAAATTCATTATGCAGTGCACGGGCAAACTGCGGCAGAAGTGATTTATAACCGTGCAGATGCCGAAAAGGAATTTATGGGGTTGATAACCTTTCCCGGAAATCGTCCATATATGAAAGATGTGGTAGTTGCCAAGAATTATTTAGACGAAAAAGAACTCCGTTCGTTGGGACAATTAGTATCCGGTTATTTGGATTTTGCCGAGCGACAAGCCGAACGCGAACAAGCAATGACTATGCATGATTGGGCGAAGCATTTGGATAATATACTCACGATGAGTGGTGAAAAACTATTGCAGGGAGCTGGCACTGTAAGTCATGATGAAGCAATTGACAAGGCAACCACTGAATACAAAAAATACCAGCAGAAAACATTAAGCGAGGTTGAAAAGAGCTTTTTAGAAAGTTTGAAAACAATAGAAAACAAAAATAAAAAGGACTTAAAATAAATAATTTATTGCAAGGTTATTCTTTCAATCTGTGATATTTATGATAAAAAATTGTCAAATATTTATTTGTGCCCTATTTACTTTCGCATCTCTCCACGCCCAATCTTTCGAGATCGCAACTTTTAATATCCAGAATTTCGGGCAGAGCAAAATGGCGAAAACCGAAGTGGTGGATACTTTAGCCATGATAGTGCGGCAATTTGATATTGTGGCGGTGCAGGAAATTTCAGATATAAGCAACCAAACGGCAGGGGCATTCTTGAAAGTGGTCAATGCTAGCGGAGCACGCTATAAGCTGAATTGTAGTGAGCGTACTGGCGTGCAACCCGACGACCGCAAAAGTGCCGAACAATATGCTTATTACTACGATAGCCGAACAGTAACGCTTACGGATGCTGCTCTGTATAACGATGTGAACGATGATTTTCAGCGGGAACCTTATATTGCCTCCTTTACCCGCAAGTCCGACAGTTTGACTTTTGTAGTTTGTACCATACACACAGCACCCAAACAGGCTGTAGAAGAAATTGCTGCATTGGCAAAAGTGGCAAAGTGGATACCAACCCGTTTCCGCAATGCCAAGCGCATCATTTTCTGTGGCGATTTTAATGCCTCGTGTTCGTATGCTTCGCCCGCTGCACTGAATGCGCTGGCTATCCGTAAAGCTCCTTACTACTGGGTAGTGCCCGACGATGCCGATACCAACCTTGCCAACAGTGCCTGCGCTTACGATAGGTTTGTGGTAACTGATAACCTACGGTCGTACGTAGGAGGCTGGGATGTTTATCGGGCTTTTAAAAGTAAGAAGGTGTCGGACCATTGGCCGGTGTATATTAAGTTAGAAGGTAGAAGGTAGAAAGTAGAAGGTAGAAATTAAGTGGATTACGCTAACCTAAAAGTGGCCGATGGCAAGCTATCGGTACCGGTTGTAAAATCGGGCACACTTACAGCGCAGGGTATAACCATCAGTTATCTGAGTTCGCTAAAAAATGAGCTAAACTTCTCCAGCGACGAGATGGTGGCGCTGGCACTGCTTGCTAACGGTGAGCTGTGGATTGAGCGTCAGCCGCGAGGTGCAGCAGTAGAAAGTACGATATTGATTCCTGTAGAGGATGTTGTTTCGGACGATATACTGGGCGTGTATCTGTTCAGCAAGCGTGCCGATGGCAGCAAGGTATCCAAATCGGTATTTGTTCCGCTGGTGTAAAACAGATTGTGTAGTTTAGTTTAACAAAGATGAACCACCGTAGGCTTTAGGGTTTGCGGTGGTTTTATTTTATTTTATTTTATCAATGTTTGCATAAATTCCATTCCTCGTAGTAAGCCATAGCTTCCTTTTTCAACGGCAAACTCATCGTAAACCATCACACTGTCAGGAGTTTCGTTCGGACGATAAATGATAAATGGCACCGGTTTGTTGGTATGCGTTTTGGTTGCACAGGGCGTTGGATGGTCGGGCAAAATAGCAATTGTAACAGGCTCATTCCATGTTGAAACTTCATCCCAGATTGGTTTTACAATGCGTGCATCCAAAAATTCTATTGTTTTTATTTTCAATGGCACATCGCCTTCATGACCTGCCTCATCGCTGGCTTCAATATGCAGATATACAAAATCGTCGGTTTTGAGAGCTTCGATAGCAGCTTGCGCCTTGCCTTCATAATTGGTATTCCATAGTCCTGTAATACCTTCTACCTCAATTACTTTTAATCCGGCATAAACACCAATTCCGCGAATCAGGTCCACTGCCGAAATAACCGAGCCGCTTTTCAAGTTATACAATTCGAGTAGCGTTTTCATATCGGGTTTATAACCCGGCGACCATGGCCAAATACTGTTGGCTTTGTCCTTGCCGGCAGCGGCACGTTTCAAATTCACAGGATGATTTTCGAGTAAGGCCTGCGATTTCAGAATTAATTCATTCAATAAATCTGCTGTTTCTTTCGAATCTTCACTATCAGCCTGAATCATTACATCGGCAAATGGAGTGCCGGGAACATCGTGGGGTGGAGTGCATTTCAGTTGTTTTTTTCCACCTCTTATTTTTAATAAATGGCGGTACGAAACGCCCGAAAAGAAATTAACCTGTTCGTTTCCAAGTTCTTTTTGCAAAAAAAGAATCAACTCTTCGGCTTCTTCATTACTGATATGTCCGGCTGAGTGATTCTTGATTTTTTCATCGGCAATGCAAATTAAATTGCAACGCATGGCCATTTCGCCATCCTCGATAGTCACACCCATACTTGCCGCCTCCAACGAACCGCGACCTTCGAAAACCTTGGGTACATCGTAGCCCATCACACTCATATTGGCAATTTCACTTCCGGGAGCAAAGCCTGCAGGAATTGTATCGAGTAAACCACTTCGACCTAGTGCCGCTATTTTGTCGATATTGGGTTTGTTTGCTGCTTGTAAGCAGGTTTTATTTTGTAGTGATTCTATTGGCTCATCTGCCATACCATCACCGAGAATTATTATGTATTTCATTACAAAAAGTCTTTATAGTCAGCTAAAGCATCTTCAAATTTCTTTATAGCTTCGTTCATTGTTGAATAACTCTCTCCGCCAGCAGCATTAAGGTGCCCGCCACCGTTAAACAAATCGGCTGATACTTTGTTTGCCGGAAATGTACCCTGCGAGCGTAAGGAGATTTTAATTTTATCGTAGTCTTCCCGCATAAAAACCGAAAACAAAACACCGTCAATCGAAAGTGGCATATTTACCAATCCTTCGGCATCGCCATTTTGGAAATTAAATTCCTTTAATTCACTCAACGACAACGAAATTAAGGCAGCTTTATATTCGGGGTAAATTTTCATTTTGTTGTAAAGCGCATATCCCATTAAGCGCATTCTGTCCGCCGAATAGTTATTAAAAACGCGTCGATAGATAGCATCTTTATCAACACCAAGTTTTATTAATTCGTTGATAATGGTGTAAATCTCGGGTTTGTTGGAGTTATAAGTAAATGCACCTGTATCGGTCATCATACCGGTATAAATACATTCGGCACACGCCAGATTTATTTTCGAAAAATCGCCTAATCGGCATATCAGCCTGAAAATCAATTCGCTGGTCGACGATATTTCGGGATACGAAATGGTTACTTTGGCATAGTCGCCCGGATGCAAATGGTGGTCGACTAAAATTTTTGGAGCAGCAGCATTCATAATCGCCGTTTCCATTTTTGCCATGCGGTTTGGTACATTAAAATCTAATGTAAAAATCAATTCGGCATTGGCAATTATTTCATCGCAAACCGATTTTTTCTCTTCGTAAACCAGCACCTGTTCCGATCCCGGCATCCACGATAGGAAATTTGGAAAAGCAGTTGGGACTATTACAACAGGTTCTTTTTCTATAGTCATTAAATAATGCCACAATGCCAACGACGAGCCCATAGCATCGCCATCGGGTCCGACATGAACCACAATCACAATTTTTTCAGCCTTATTCAATTCCTTTTGAGTCCTGTGAATCAGGTCTTCAGCTATTATTTTTGAAATCATAACGATGCTTTGTATTTTGTGTGCAAAAGTAATAAAAAAAAGGCAGTTTCTAATGCTGTTTTTCGTAAACGAATGCCCCATTTTCGGCAATGGAATAAAAAGCGATGGACCTCTCGGCACAAGCTTTTCGAATATTTTCGGTATACCAAGGCGAAATACTCTTGTCAACAACCACCGTTTTAGGATGAATATTCTCAAAAAGATTAGTTGCCTTTGGCTTGGTTTTGTTGCCAATTATCAATAAATCAACTTCTAAGGGTTTGGAGGTCGTTTTATTTTTCCATAATTGCTCTGTAGCAATTAATATGCGTTTATCTGAAAATGTTGCATAATTATTCTGAAAGTAATCGTTCGATTTTATCGTGTCAGGCATTTCAATTTTATTCATTTTCCAATACTGACCTGCAATTTTCGTAAGTTCTTCACTTTTGGTTGAATAGATGTAATTTTTATTTTTAGCAATAAAATTAATGTGTTGGTGTTTGGACGCAGAATATACAATTATTTTATCGGAATGCAAGGTGTTGTAAGTCGTTTGTAAGGATAAAAGCGAAACAACGAAAATACACGAAAGTCCGACTAATAAAGCAGTCGCTTTTTTTGTATAAAAATACAGAGATATAAAGGTAATAGCACCAACCATGGCCAAAACTTGCGCGAAATTGAGTGTAAGAGTTGAAACTGAAAGAGGCAAGTGATGAATTTGGACGATTGAAAAGTTAAGTGCCACTAACGACCATTTAAGTAGTAGGGCAATAAATGTGGCTATGGTAGGTATAAATGAAACTGCCAAAAGAGTGATTGCCAAATAAATAACAATAGTTGAAAGCGGTATTGCTACCAGATTTGTGAGTAAAAAATAGTTGGGAAATTGTTGAAAATAATACAGTGTAAATGGCAATGTGCCAATTTGAGCAGCTACCGAAACGCTCACTAAATCGCGTATCCAGCGTAAGATTTTATTGCGGACGGGTAGGAGGGCTGCAAAAGGTTTCTGGAAAATTACAATGCTGATTACTGCTGCATAACTAAGCTGAAAACCAATGTTATATATAAAGTTAGGTTCGATAAGCAGCATTAAAAATGCCGACATAAAAACGGTATTGTAAATCTGCGATTTGCGTTCGAGCGAAGTACCAATAGCCACAAACGAAAACATAAGCGCCGACCGAACAACCGAAGGCGACATACCGGTAATAAAGGCATAAGTCCATAGAAATAAAACAATTAGAGTGGCTCGAAGAAATAATTGAAAGCGATTTTTTTTAAGAAAACTGAGCAAAAATGCAATAACAACATATACAATGCCAACATGTAGACCACTAACCGAAAGTATATGCATAGCACCCGAAGCGCTATAACTCGCACGCAAATCGGGACTCAACTCGTCGGTGTAGCCAACAGTAAGCGCAGCAAGCACAGCAAATTCATAATCCCGAATGCCATACTTTTCGTAAATGGCGAGCAATTTCGACCGTACAATGTTGGCTTCCCTGCGAATGGAAAAAGGTGGAATTGTGTTTGTTATATACCAATCTGAGGCATTTATGTAGGCAGTTGCACGAATGTTATTTTGTTTGAGGTAGGCTGCATAATCAAATCCACCGGGGTTTTCGGCTCCGGGAGGTTTTTTAAACTCAGTTCTCAACATCAATTCGTCGCCAAGTAATATGTTTTTAGCCGATTCGCTTTTTTCGAAGTAAACCACAGCCTTTCCTGAGGCTGTTTTCCATTCGTTTTGGTCTAATACTTTATTGAGTTTTATTTCGCAGCGATAGGATTTTGGCTTTTCCACCGTAGCCGAATTTACCGTAACCAAAAAGGTTTTTCGTTCACCCAAAGGGTAAAATGCACTTTTCGTTTGAGAATAAAAGCATAGAAAATATCCTAAACAGAAAAGTGCTGTAAATAAGCCACTTCCAAATAACCAACGAAAACGGTATTGAAGTTTAGTTTTTCGAATTGCAAACGAAGTTATCATCAGTAAAACTGAAATTACAGCTATAGCAATAAGTATCGGAATCGGAAATATGATATACCGAAAAGCAATTATTCCCAACAGTAAAGCTAACAATAACCTAAAAAAAGGTGTTCGTTGCAAAAAATTCATAGGGTTAAAATTTAAGATAGCGAAGTTCTTAACTATAAACTACTTACTATATACTATAAACTGTTTTTAAGGTCAATAATCATTTGTTGCGGATTGGAAGCATTGAAAACGGTACTTCCGGCAACTAACACATTTACGCCATGTGCATACAGTTTTGGCGCATTATCGAGCGTTACTCCACCATCAATCTCTATCAGACAATCGGGATTTAGTCTATCAATCATTTCTTTCAGTTCGTCGACACGATTGTATGTTTCTTCGATAAATTTTTGACCACCAAAACCTGCAAAAACCGACATTAACAGCACCATATCCACTTTATCGATGAATGGTTCGAGTACTTTTACCGGAATGTTAGGATTAATGCAAATGCCAACCTGAATTCCTTCAGCACGAATCAATCGGATTACTTCTTGCGGATTTTCTGTTGCTTCGTAATGGAAAGTAAGCATGCCGGCTCCCGCTTCTGCAAAGCGTTGTACATACTTTTCGGGCTGTACAATCATAATATGCACATCAAGCATTTTGCGGCAATGCTTTTTTACAGCTTTAATCACCGGAAAACCAAACGAAATATTGGGTACAAACACACCATCCATTACATCAAAATGCAGCCATTCAGCCTCACTGGCATTAATCATTTCGCACATGGCTTGCAGATTGCCAAAATCGGCCGAAAGCATCGAAGGAGAGATTATTTTTGTCATTCTCTTGATTATTTTATTGCGTCTATATTTAGCAATTTTCAAATTCTCTCATTTTCAAATTTTCAAATTGTATTTCCTTGCAAAAGTAATAAATTTAACTTAATGGTGCATATAATTTTGCCTTTTCGCCACGTAAAATTCGTAAACCGGCAAGTGCTAATGCTTCCATTTCGTCCTCGCCGGGGTAGATAACTAAATGTGCAATGGATGAAATCATTTTTTTTATATAATTCACTACAAAGATATTATGAGCGATACCGCCGGTCAGTATTACTGCATTTACATTTCCTTCGAGGGCAGCTATCATCGCGCCAATTTCTTTTGCTACATTGTAAGCCATTGCTTCGAGAATTAATTTGGCATGTTTGTCGCCATTGGTAGCACGCTGTGTGGCTTCTTTGGCATCGTTCGTTCCCAAATGGGCCACCAAACCACCTTTTCCAACCAATAGTTTGTGGATTTGCTCCTTTGTGTATTCACCCGAAAAACACATATTTATCAAAGCGCCTGCGTCAATTGTTCCGGCGCGTTCGGGCGAAAACGACCCAAAACCATCTAATGCCTGATTGGTATCAATCACTTTTCCTTTTCGGTGTGCTGCTACCGAAATACCTCCACCGAGATGGGCGATAACTAAATTCAGCTTTTCGTAACTACTACCAATACTTTTGGCGTATTTTCGTCCGATGGCTTTGTGATTTAGGGCATGAAAAACCGAACGACGTGGGAATTGTGGTAAGCCACTTATACGTGCCTCATCCTGCAATTCGTCGACAACTACAGGGTCGGCAATAAAAGCGCGACAGCCCGCAATGTTCTGCGAAATTTCGCGTGCCAACATAGCGCCCAAATTACTGGCATGTTCACGACCGGTTTTCATATCGTCTATCATCGCATCGCACACTTCATAAGTGCCCGATTCAACAGGGCGCATTAAGCCACCACGACCAACAATGGCGCTAAAGTCTTGTAGTTTAATATTATCTTCAGCTAAGGTTTTTAAAATAATTTCTTTCCGAAATTCGTATTGGTCAAAAACGCTCTTAAAACCTGCTAACTCTTCACTCGAATGTCGGATGGTGTGTTCGCTCTGAACTATTTCATCGTTGTAAATAGCTAATTTTGTTGAAGTTGAGCCGGGGTTGATGGAAAGGATTTTAGACATAAGTTTATAGTTTACAGTAAATAGTTTATAGTGAATTGTTGTAGTTAATATTCATCAATACATCATCACATTATCACCCCGATAGCTATCGGGGCAACACATCACCACATCATCTCTTTTTCTCAGGATTTTTGGCAATAAAATCTTTCCATCCCGAGTATGCTTTGCTCGATTCAGGTCGTCCCAATTGCAAAAAATGGCAATAAGCAGCTGCTAATCCGTCGGTTGCATCTAATTGCGGCAACATTTGTTCCTGTGGAATATTGAGATACCTGCGAAGCATATCGGCCACTTGTTCTTTCGAAGCGCTTCCACTTCCGGTTATGGCCATTTTTATTTTTAATGGCGCATATTCAGTTATCGGTACATCGCGATACAAAGCTGCCGACATGGCTACTCCCTGTGCTCTGCCTAATTTGAGCATCGATTGCACATTTTTGCCAAAAAAAGGTGCTTCAATTGCCATACAATCAGGGTGAAACTCATCGACCAACGATAAAGTGCGTGCAAATATGCGTTGCAATTTGAGGTAATGGTCGGTATATTTTTTCAAATCGAGTACGCCCATAGCTAACATTTCGGTTTTGTTGCCATTTACTTTCAATATGCCATAACCCATAATGGTTGTTCCCGGGTCGATGCCTAAAATTATTGTTTCTTTATTCATTATTCAATAACTTCGAGAACGGTTGAAAAAAATTGCACATCATTTCCAAATGCTTTTTGAAAATTCTGTTGAAACTCTGTCGCATTTTGTTTGTGCCAACTCATAAGTGTTGGCATATCAGCAATGTGAAATTGAACGGAATACGAAACTCCCTGTTCGTCTTCGCTCCCCACAATTTTTGCTATTTGAGGCCGACTGAATTGCTTGTCGGTCAACATAAACGGAATGTGTTGTGTTTGTATCCACGTAATCCAACTGTCTGTAATTGAATTTGATACTTTGTATGTTGTGTTGAATATTAACATATAGAGAAAATTTTTTGAACAAAAATACAACTAATTTCCAAAACTTATGTATCTTTGCACCGCAATTTCAAAATCAAGTACGGGGGTTTAGCTCATCTGGCTAGAGCGCGACACTGGCAGTGTCGAGGTGACCGGTTCGAGTCCGGTAATCTCCACAAGCTTGAAAATCAAAAGACTAAGTCGGTTTCGTGCCGTTTTAGTCTTTTTTTATGAAAAATTATTGCATTAAATAGCATTAAAAAATAGATATTTCAATAGAAAAATGAATGTGTCTAATCAAATTAATATTATATTTGCAATTCAATTTAATTATGGAATCTATGAAAACTAAAACGGAAAAAGTTACTTCGAAAAATGTAGAAAAAAGCACCCCTGCATTAAAAGAAAGCTCTGAAAAGAAATTATCTGCATTTGGCAAATTCATGCTGGAAAATCAAGGTATGATTGAAATTATTGACATGAAAGCAGTTATGCGTTGATTATGAGATATTTAATTGATACGAATATTCTCATTTTCTCTTTATGTAATCAGGAACATTTTATTGCTTCTAATGTTGCAGAAATTCTTGAAGATATTGAAAATACAATTTATGTCAGTTCTTCAAGCGTATTCGAAGCTTTACATCTTTACCAAAATGGGAGAATTAAAACAAAACATAAAAGTATTAACGAATTTATCCATGTTCTTGAAAGTCAACTTTTAATTCTTCATTCCAAAACAGAGCATTTTGATGCATTCTCAAAATTGCCTTTGATTCACGGACATAACGACCCAATTGACCGAATTATTATTGCTCAGTCGATAACCGAAAAAATTACTTTAATAAGTTCCGATTCTAAATTTAAGTATTATAAAGACTTAGATTTTATTTATAACGATAAAAAAGCACGTTAAAAATTACAATACTGCCTTTTTAGCTCAGTTGGTAGAGCAATTCATTCGTAATGAATAGGTCTGGGGTTCGAGTCCCCAAAAAGGCTCAAAAAAAACTCAATTCATGTTGATGTTCGAAAACGGAATTTTTGCCTACTTTATTCCCCAACTAATTATGGTGGTGGCGTATATTTCGTGTTTTATTACTCCAACAAATAAAAATCAACAAGCAGAGATAAATATATCCGAAAAAATAATCGTTGTAAGTAATTTTGACTCGTCAGTAGCAAACGAAAATGCTCCGAATTGTATCGGTTTTTATGCTGATTTTCAGGGAATAAATAATGATGCTTCAATTCAGACTTTTAGAAGGAATAATGTAGTTATAATATGTCATAATCAGCTTTTCCAACTATCCGACAAAACTCATAGATTTCATTTTTCACGCCCACCTCCCACATTTGCTTGATTATTTTTTAATTAAGGCAAAGTTACAATGTCGAAACGACTCAAATTTTGTTTAAATACGAATATCATTTTGTATTTAAACTTCATATCTATATAAAAAACACCATTCTCAATGAAACTAAAATTTCTTTCATTTATCCTGATATTTCCCTGTTTACTTTTTGCAAAATCGCCTAACAAGGCCGATGCTACAACAGGTTCAACAAAACTTTACAAAACCGACAGCTTGCACAAATACATTAATATTGCCAAGGTTCCCAAGCAGTATAGTTTGGAATTTGGGTATCGCAATTTGTTTTCGGTTATCGATAATTCAAACGCTTTACTTGGAAATTCAGCTACACATGGCTACGGATTTTTATTCGATTATGCATGGCAGTTGAGTGGGTTGAATAAAAAAAGACCAGCAGTTTTTTTAACTGTTCCAATGGGTTATACTGTTTTGATGCCCGATAATAATGCTTCGAAACAAATTTCACTTTTGAGTTATGGATGGACCACTCGACACGAATTTGGTGTAAATAAGTCAATTACGCCTTATGTAGGTTATGGGCTTTTATTAAATACCCTAAAAGTGAAAGGAACTCTTGGCGGCGTTATGGGACATCAAACGCAGTTCGAAGGCGGTTTAAACTTGAATACAAAAACACGCCTAAAGTATTATGCAAAAGTACAATATAGCTACACGTCGTTTCCAAAATTAGATGCACGTGAGCGTATTCACCTTCAGTTTGCCGATGTGCGGGTAGGAGTGAGGTTCTAAAAATCAGTTCTGTAAAAATGAAAAAGTCCCATAATTTCCATTGATAGCGCAATGAGAATATGCACAATTACGCCACCCCAAATATGTCGGGTTTGATATGCTAACGCGCCCAACATATAGCCGCCAAAAACGGATGAAATAGTTTCGCCAAGTGGCTTGCCGAAATGAATAGCGCAATACATGGCCACCATTGGTAATACGGCATTTCTACCAAGAAGTGCCGTCATGCCAATAACTAATGCACCACGAAAAAGCAACTCGGTCATAATAAAATCGAGTCCATAACTTATTTCAAAAAGAAAAGTGTAAGCAGCAGTTGGCAGCCCAAAAATACCTTCGTAATACCAAGGTTTAAATTGCGGATAGGCCGTTTGAAAATCGGCACTGAACGAAATAAGAATGATAAAAGGCAACAGCATTAGATAAAGCGAAAAATAGCCTCGTAAGTGACTGGTTTTAGCTGTTAATCCATAAATGCCTTCAATTTTTTTGTCGTATAAATGCTTGAAAATAAAGAGAGGTACAAAATAGAAAAAGATACTTTTAAGTTGCGAAAGTATGCGGATAATGTAAGCATTTTCTTCGTTAAATAAACTGCTGATTTGAATGTTTTTATGAGCGTAAAATCCAATTGATAGGCCATACAATAGTACGAAAAATAGCGATTTAGCATAAAAGCGTGTATTGTTGAGCTTTTTATGTTCCTTTCGAAAAAATAAAGTTGGAATGGCAATTGCAAAATAAAAAAACAGGTAAAAAAGTGGAAAATACAGCATCGAATTACCTTCAAAATAGCTATTGCGCATCACCGTTCGGTAAAAACCAAATTCGTAATTCAAGAATATAGATAAGCCAATAAAAACAAAGGTATAGATATACGAAAGCGCATGAAAATCTGCTTTTATAAACTTCCAAATTTCACCAAATAACGCAAAAACCGACTTTTTCATTTACAATTTTTTCATTTACAATTTACAATTTTCAAATAAACTTTCAATCATTATTTTCTGGTATTCATTCTCAAAATTTGGAGTAAAAATATTTTTACCAATATTTTTCTCAATCTCTTCTTTTGTCCAAAACTTTCCTTCTGAAATTTCTACAG
>Ga0247841_10007383_pt1 | contig 16381 bp, 11 predicted proteins | sample LaCruzMarch2015__2_FD_192410 | JGI IMG/M metagenome (GOLD analysis project Ga0247841, IMG submission 192410) | Freshwater microbial communities from meromictic Lake La Cruz, Castile-La Mancha, Spain - LaCruzMarch2015_18m | ecosystem: Environmental > Aquatic > Freshwater > Lake | place: Spain... | reverse complement strand
ACATAAGAAGCTATATTATTTTCAACAGTTTTGACAAGATCATGGAAGGGAAGGATTTCCCGGAAGAGATCCCACGAGGCAAATTAGGTATCCATGATCAATACACACTTGACTGGCAACTCCGGGATATGAACAGAGAAAAACCACCATTCTTTTCTGCCCTGTTTACTGTAAGTACACACTCACCATGGGATCAACCCTTCGAAAAACCATTAAAATGGGGCGATAACGAGCAAGAGTATATTAATGCTGCATATTATACAGACCATTGCTTAGGAGAATATTTTGAGAAAGCAAAAGGGGAGCCTTGGTTTGATAATACATTATTTATTATTGTAGCAGATCACAGTCATAATTCTTACCGGAACTGGCATCCTAAGTCAAAGGAATATCATAGGATTCCATTGTTATTTTATGGGAATGTGATCAAAGAGGAATATAAAGGGACCATCTGCCATAAATTAGGCAATCAGCAGGATATAGCAGCTACTTTACTGGCCCAGCTAAGGATTTCGTCTAAGGAATTCAGATGGAGTAAAAATTTGCTAAATCCCTGTACACAGGATTTTGCTTATTTCTCTAATGATGATGGTTGTGGATGGGTCAGACCGGATGCCTGGTTTTCTTTCGATGCCGGGCCAAATTATTATCACTTCTTCCAGATGGATGCTGAAATAAAAGATTCTATTGTGAATGAAGGAAAAGCTTATTTACAAACGGTATTTCTGGAATATATGAATGATTGAAACTGTCTCAAAGGTCAAAATTCTTTGTAGAAAGTTATTCCAGTGAATGAACAACTAATCCGCTTCGCAATTTTGGCTCAAACCAGGTTGTTTTGGGTGGCATTATATTCCCTGAATCTGCAATATCTATCAATTGTTTCATTGAAACAGGGTAAAGAGCAAACGCAACTTTCATTTCACCACTGTCAACCCTTTTTTTCAGTTCTCCCAGCCCCCGGATACCACCCACAAAATCAATCCTGTTGGAAGTCCTGAGGTCCTTAATGTCAAGAATTTTATCAAAAACAAGTGCAGAAAGGATCGTAACATCCAATACACCAATCGGATCAAAATCGTTGTAATTACCTTGCTTTGCCGTGAGAGAATACCATTTCCCTTCAATATACATACCGAAATTGTGGAGAGAGACAGGTTTATATATTGAAGTTCCAATTTCTTCAATAGTGAAAACATCTCTCAATTTACTCATGAATTCAACAAAGGTCAGTCCATTAAGATCCTTAACAAGCCTGTTATAATCAATGATCGTGAGTTGATTATCCGGAAAATGTACAGCAAGGAAGAAGTTGTATTCTTCATCACCCGTATGATGCGGGTTGTTTTGCCTCTTTTCATTACCTACCAATGCTGCTGCGGCTGTCCTGTGATGACCATCAGCTACATAAGTGTGCCTGACTTTTGAAAAGAGATCGACCAGTTTTTTTATGGTTGCATCATCTTCAACTAACCAAAAATCATGGCCTACACCATCAGAAGCAACAAAATCATATTGAGGTTCGTTTTTCTTGACAATTGCAGAAACGATCTCATCAATCTCATTTACTGCGGGGTAGGTAAAGAAAACAGGTTCCATGTTTGCATTCGTGATGCGAACATGCTTCATACGGTCTTCTTCTTTGTCTTTTCTTGTCAGTTCATGTTTCCGGATAATCCCATTCATATAGTCAGCCACACCTGCACACCCCACAATTCCATATTGAGTCTTGCCATTCATGGTCTGGGCATAAATGTAAAGATTATCTTTTGGATCCTGGGTCAACCAGCCGTTTTTTCTGAAAATAGTAAAATTCTCCTTTGCCTTATTGTAAACGGGTTCTGAATGAATATCAATATTTTCAGGCAGATCAATTTCAGGTTTGATAATATGCAAAAGTGAATAGATATTTCCTTTTGCTTCCTCTCTTGCTTCAAATGAGTTCAAAACATCGTAGGGTCGGGATGCCAGATCTTTAGCAATTGCTTTCGGTGGTCTTATCCCTTTGAAAGATTTCAATATAGCCATTTCAGTGATTGTTTTAGTTACGTCATATCATCCTCATCGTCTTCATCAGAAGTTTCACCGGGTCTAACGCTTCTCTGGAGAGAGCCGATCAATGCGCCGATCATTTTAGTCATCTCCATAAGCTGTTGTTTAGACTCATCAAATGCCTCCTTTGTAATAAAGTTCCGGGACTGTCCAACTGTCGATAAAACCACACATTCCCGAACCGAACTTTTTGCCATTTTCAGATAATAAACAAATTGACTTTTATTTCTTGAAGATCCCTCTGCAATATTAAGCGCTATACTATGTGCTGAATTAAGAAATCGTTCGAAAAAGGATTTAATAAAAGATTCATCCTTTGCAATTATCATCATGGCATAAACCCAATTAACATAAACGAGTGATTTGTGGTAAATCCTCAGATCTTCAAACCTGAAGAATGTCAATGGCCTTTCATGTTCGTTTTCCATGGTTAAAAGGAATTAAAATGATTACTAAGTAGTTGTAGAATATATTAATTGGTTTTGAACAGTATTACAAATAAACCTTACAAATCTATTTGTTAACCTGGAACATTCTGTTACCATTTTTTAAAAAGTTTACGATTTGGCTGGCTGCAGCGATGCTTGCATTGATGTTTGCCTCTTCGGTTTGTGCACCCATTTTTTTTGGTGTAAAGAAAAATCTGCCTTTGAACTTTAATTCAAGATCTGCTTTATTTGTGGATTCAACATCAGAAAGATAGGAAAAATCCTTTCGATCTTCAAATATCCTGACCAGGTCATTTTCATTTATCACTTCTGCTCTGGCAGTATTGACAAGACATGCAGGAACTGGCATCAGGGATAAAAGTGAATAGTTTATTGAAAGTTTAGTTTGACTGTTAGCAGGGATATGCAACGAAATGAAGTTGCTTTTGCTGTATAATTCTTCAGCGGAACCTACCCATTTCACACCATCTTTTTCAATTTCTTCTTTTGGAATGAATGGATCATAAGCATAAATTTCCATTCCGAACCCTTTAGCTATCCGGGCAACATTTTTTCCAACATAACCGTAGGCATGAATCCCAAGTGTCTTTCCCAATAATTCTGTTCCGGATTTTCCATTGAAGAAATTCCGTACACGATAAACCATCATACCTGCAGCCAATTCTGCAACGGCATTTGAATTCTGTCCCGGTGTATTCATTACGCATACGCCTTTGGCAGATGCTGCAGCGAGGTCAATGTTGTCGTACCCGGCGCCAGCACGAATTACAATTTTCAGGTTGTTACCAGCATCAATTACAGCTTTGTCAGTTTTGTCGCTTCTCACGATAACAGCATCTGCATCAGCAATTGCTTTGACAAAATCATCCTGGCTTGTGTATCCTTCCAATAAGATAAGATCATAACCGGCTTCTTCAACAACTTTACGGATACCCTTAACAGCAACAGGTGCAAAGGGTTTATCAGTGGCAACCAATACTTTTGTCATATATATTGAAATTAATGATCGTTAAAATTATGCATTTAATTTCTCAAACTCATTCATTGTATCAACAAGTGCCTGGACACTTTCGATCGGTAATGCATTATAGGTTGATGCACGGAAACCACCTACTGAACGATGTCCTTTGATGCCAATCATACCTTTGGATTTTGCAAAATCCATGAATGCATCTTCTTTGTCCTTATTTTTTTCATTCATTATGAAACCAATGTTCATCAATGACCGGCTATCCTTTTCAACAGGACCTGCAAACATTTTACTATTGTCAATTGCATCGTAAAGCAGGTTTGCTTTTTTCTTATTCATCTCTTCCATGACCTTCACACCGCCAAGTTTTTTAATCCAGCGAAGGGTTTCCAGACATGTATAAATGGCGAAGACCGGAGGTGTATTGTATAAAGAGGGTTCCTTAAGATGGGTCGCATAATTAAGCATGGATGGGATCTTACGATCAACTTTACCCAGAATATCTTCCTTGATAATAACGAAAGTAACTCCGGCAGGACCCAGGTTTTTCTGTGCACCTCCATATATAAGCGCATATTTGGAAATATCCACAGGACGGCTGAAAATATCTGAGGACATGTCAGCTACCAAAGGGACCGGGCAATCCATATCCTTGTGGATCTCAGAACAAAAAATAGTATTGTTGGTGGTTATGTGGAAATAATCCGCATCTGATGGAATTGTGAAGTTTTTTGGTATGTAGCTGAAATTTTTATCTTTTGATGAAGCAACTACATTCACTTCACCAAAGAATTTTGCTTCTTTAATGGCTTTTTCAGCCCAGGCTCCCGTTTCAAGGTAGGCAGCTTTTTTATTTAACAGGTTATATGGAACCATGCAGAATTGCAGGCTCGCGCCCCCACCAAGGAAGATAACCTGATACCCGGATGGTATATTCAGTAATTCTTTGAAGAGACTCATCACCTCATCGATAATAGCTTGAAAATCTTTACTGCGATGTGAAATTTCCAGCAGGGAGAGTCCGATTCCGTTAAGGTCCAGAATAGCCTTGGCAGAATTCTCGATTGCAACTCTTGGCAAAATTGATGGACCTGCATTAAAATTGTGCTTTTTCATAAATTTGATTTTTTAGTTAGCTGTATTTATAGTCATATGGTTAGATAACAATTTTCGGATTTTATTCAAAGCAAAGATAAAATATTTTAAAGGTAAATTCCAAGTGATAAGAAAAAATCAATTACGTTTATTTGGACGAGTCGTCTTATCATTCCTCAAATTTGGAAATAAACAGCAAAAAAAGATCATTATTTTTTAATATCCTAATTGACTACCCTGAAAAATCCATAAATACCTATTTCCTGTTGAATTTCTTTGCGTTACTTTGTGCTGTCCTTAGAGTTCCTTTGTGGTAAAAAAAATAACCACTAAAGGCCCAAAGGTATATACAACATAGAAAATATATAAAGTCAGATAAAAAATTATGAAGATGCAAATTGAAGAAAGGATTTCAGGTTTTGAATTCCTGGGCAAATATCTGAAGGAATATATCAGTTTACAAACTGGAAATTTTATCAGCCATTCAACTGAAGGAAGCATTTTTACAAACCTTGAAAATGCTGTCAACCAGGCAGAAACTGAAAATCCCTGGTTTACCAGGAAAAATATCCTCACATCTCTTAAAAACATATCGACATCACTTGAAATACAGAATATTGAACATTTCACACAACGATACGCAAAAAGACTTCTTAACCTAAAAACACCTCGAACGATTGGTGTTATCATGGCCGGTAATATACCGGCGGTTGGATTTCATGATTTTTTTTGTATCCTTTTGGCTGGACATCGTTTTCTCGGAAAATTATCATCTGAGGATTCCCGCCTTTTACCTGCAATTGCTGATATAATTATCCGAATCAATCCGGAATTCAATAACTTAATTTCATTCACGGATCAAAAATTTAATGAATTCGATGCAATTATCGCAACAGGAAGTAATAATACCTATCGCTATTTTGAATATTATTTTGGAAAATATCCGCATATACTGAGAAAAAATCGCAACGGAATCGCAATCCTGACCGGTAGGGAAACCTTGGAAGAATTATCAGGGCTTGCGGATGATATTTTTATGTTCTTTGGGAAAGGATGCCGAAGCATTTCAAAATTATTTCTTCCTCAAGGATATGATTTTAAACTGCTTCTGGAGCCCTTCTCCAGATACAACCATCTATTCAACCATCACAAATACAGGAATAATTATGATTATTACAAAACCATTTACATTATTGATAAAATCCCATTCATTGATATGGGTCATCTTCTACTGATTGAAAGCATGAATACAGCTTCACCCGTGTCAGTTGTAAATTATGAATATTATGATCACCTTGTCCTTTTCAAAGACATTTTACAAGGAATGAAAGACCAGATTCAATGTATTGTTTGTCATGACGAGATGGTTTTCACCTCAATAAAGCCTGGAAATGCTCAATGTCCGGAGTTATGGGATTATGCTGACAGGGTTGATACGATGGAATTTTTATTGAATTTACAATCTTAAAGTAAAACCAAATAATTTTTCCACCCTCTTTTCTTGGTTATAATAGAAAATTCGTTAATTTTGCACCCTCATTTGAAAAATAAGATAAAATGAAGAAAGATATTCATCCCAAAGGTTACCGGCTGGTCGTATTCAAGGATATGTCAAACGATTATGCATTTTTATCAAAATCTGCTATTAATACTAAGGAAACCATCTTATGGGAAGATGGTAAAGAATATCCTTTGGTAAAGCTTGAAATTTCACATACTTCTCATCCGTTTTATACCGGGAAAATGAAATTGATCGATACAGCAGGAAGGGTTGATAAATTTAAAAGCAGGTATCAAAAACATATTGACCAGATGAACAATAAGTAAATCCTGTTTTAATATTTTTTCAAATAGGAGCCTCCTTATGACAAGGAGGCTTTTTTTATTTTGATTCATAATAAATGTATAATTTTGTTGCTTATATTGACGTTATTTTAATCACTCTATAATTTAAACAAACTGATGAATTACATTCTTTTCGACGAAAGCAACGTCAGAACGAGCCTTCTTCCTCTAACTTTCATAAGACCTGTTGCAGATATCAGGATAGGAATACTGACAATCCGTGAGAAATGGGAGAAAAGACTTAAAACCAAAACATCTACTTTAACCGACAACTACCTGTCGAAAAAATTCCCTATTGTAAAGGAAGATAATAACATTCTTATCAATGGTTCAGTATGTCCCAACGACGAACTCATTCACCTGATTAAGAAACTGAAACCAAATCAAACGATCATTTCACAGGAAACGATTATTGCTTTACATGTAACAGCAGAAGATCTTGACACATTAGGAGACCAGACATCTGAAGGAATAGAAGAGTTAGAATTACAGGAACAACCTCTGAAAATCAATCACACTTGGGAAATCTTTTCGAAAAATGAAGCGGCCTTGCTGGAGGATTTTGAATTTCTCACTAAAAACAGAACATCGCAGGAAATCAGTAAGACAAATACGGTTCTGGGTGAAGGTCAGATCTTTTTGGAAAAAGGCGCAAAGGTCGAATGTTCGGTATTAAATACAAAAAACGGACCTATCTATATTGGAAAAGATGCAGAGATAATGGAAGGGAGTCTGATCCGTGGGCCATTTGCTTTATGTGATCATGCCCAGATTAAAATGGATGCAAAAATCTATGGTCCGACAACTGTTGGCCCATTTTGCAGGGTAGGAGGAGAGGTAAATAATTCAGTTCTGTTTGGTTATTCCAACAAAGCCCATGATGGTTTTCTCGGACATAGTGTAATTGCTGAATGGTGCAATATCGGTGCAGATACCAATACATCAAACCTTAAGAATACATACGATACCATTCGCTTGTGGGCCTATGGAAAACAGACCTTCATAAATACACACCTGCAATTTTGCGGACTTATAATGGGTGATCATTCCAAATGCGGGATCAATACGATGTTCAATACCGGAACTGTGGTAGGAGTAAATGCCAACATTTTTGGACCTGGCTTCCAGCGTAATTTTATTCCTTCATTTACATGGGGAGGAACAACCGGTCATACAACTTACAATCTGGATAAAGCGATTGAAGTTGCTGAAGCGGTCTATAAAAGACGAAGAATAGAATTCAGCGAGACTGACAAGGAACTCCTTACGGATGTTTTTACTCTAACTCATAAAAACAGAAGGCTCTGATATCTGCACTGACTGATTGTCATGTTATGGCAACCGCAAAATTTCATTTTCCCTTTTGGCATATAAGTTGACAAATTCACTTTCCGAATGTTACCGGAGTAATTCTATTTTATTTTTTTACCTAAAACAGGGCATCCTTTGAAAAACAATACAATTTTCCTGTCGGATATGATTGACACTGAGACTGAATTTATTCCATTGCTTTCTTCAGAAGATGAAGAAGTAATGAATAGTGAGGAAATTCCTGAAATTCTTCCAATCCTGCCACTAAGAAACACCGTTCTTTTTCCTGGTGTTGTTATTCCAATTACAGTTGGGCGAGATAAATCAATAAAACTAATTAAAGATTATTATAAAGGAGATAAGATAGTTGGTGTTGTTGCTCAAAAAGATGCATCAATTGAAGATCCTGATTTTCATGACCTGAACTCAATTGGTACGGTTGCATATATTATTAAGATACTTCAAATGCCGGATGGCAGCAATACTGCTATCCTTCAAGGTAAACGAAGGTTTCAGATAATTGAACAAGTCCAGACCGAACCATACATAAAAGCAACAGTCATCCCCTTTGATTCTCCAATAGCGAATCAGAAAGATACCAGAGAATTCCATGCCTTAATGTCTTCTCTTAAGGATCTTGCAATTCAAATCGTTAACAAATCTCCGAATATTCCAACCGAGTCGGCGTTTGCGATAAAAAATATTGAGAGCCCGGCATTCCTTGTCCATTTTATTTCATCAAACCTGAATATTGATCTTTTAGAAAAACAAAAATTATTAGAGATTACTGATATTGTTGGACGAGCCGACCAAGTGTTGATTCATCTTACAAAAGAATTGCAGATGATCGACCTGAAAAACCAGATTCAGAATAAAGTAAAAACCGATCTTGATAAGCAACAACGTGACTTTTTATTGAATCAGCAATTAAAGACCATACAGGAAGAACTTGGAGGAAGCCCGAACGCTCAGGAATTGAGTGCATTGAGGGAACAGTCAAAAGGAAAAAAATGGAGAAAGGAAGTCGCTGATGTTTTTGAAAAGGAGATGAACAAACTCCAACGGATGCATCCTGCTGCAGCAGAATATTCCATCCAGGTCAATTATCTTGAAACACTGGTACAATTACCTTGGTCAGAATATACAGAAGATAACCTCGATCTGCATCATACTCAGATAATACTCGACGAAGATCATTATGGACTTGAGAAGGTGAAGGAGAGGATTATTGAATACCTCGCAGTGATCAAGCTCAAGAGAGACCTGAAGTCCCCGATTCTTTGCCTTGTAGGTCCTCCGGGGGTCGGAAAAACCTCCCTTGGAAAATCGATAGCCAGGGCGCTTGGCAGAAAATACACAAGGATGTCGTTGGGTGGACTTCGGGATGAATCAGAGCTGCGGGGACACAGAAAAACATATATTGGAGCTATGCCAGGACGTATCATTCAAAACCTTAAAAAAATAAAATCGTCAAACCCTGTCTTTGTTCTTGATGAAATTGATAAGGTTTTAGGCATGAATATTAACGGAGATCCACAGGCCGCTCTGCTGGAAGTTCTTGATCCTGAACAAAACGTCGCCTTCTACGACAATTTCCTTGAAATTGAATATGATCTTTCCCGTATCATGTTTATTGCCACTGCGAATACGTTAAGTACTGTTCATCCTGCATTGAGAGACCGGATGGAAGTGATTGAGCTTCCGGGGTACCTGATGGAAGAGAAAATAGCGATAGCAGAACGTCATTTAGTTCCAAAACAAATTAAAGAGCATGGTCTGAAAAAGAACCAGCTCATATTCAGCAGTGATCTTCTGCAAAAAATCATTGAAGATTATTCAAGGGAATCCGGAGTAAGGACATTGGAAAAAAATATCGCGAAAATTATCAGAAACCGGGCTAAATTCATTGTAACAAAAGAAAAGTTTAAAAAGAACCTTGATTCTGCTGACCTTTTAAAGATACTTGGTCCGCCTTTCTTTCAAGCCGAAAAATATGTATCCAATGAGATCGCAGGTGTTGTTACAGGCTTAGCATGGACAATGGCAGGAGGGGAGATCCTCTTTGTTGAAGTAAGCTTGAGCAAAGGGAAAGGAGATCTTACGCTTACAGGTAATCTTGGTGATGTGATGAAAGAGTCTGCTACGATCGCTCTTGCATATCTGAAAGCCCATGCAAAACTTTTCGAGATCGATCCTGATGTCTTCAGTAAATGGAATGTACATATCCATGTACCGGAAGGAGCAACACCGAAAGATGGCCCTTCTGCAGGAATTACCCTTTTCACCTCACTTGCCTCAGCATTTACCCAGAGGAAAGTAAGGGAAAAGCTTGCAATGACCGGTGAAATAACTTTAAGAGGAAAGGTTTTACCAGTTGGAGGAATTAAGGAAAAGATACTTGCTGCTAAAAGGGCTACAATAACTGATATTATTCTCTCGAAAGAAAACAAAAAGGACATTGAAGAGATCAAACCCGAATACATAAAAGGGCTTACATTCCATTATATCGAAGAAATGGCTGAGATCAAGACCCTCGCATTATTGGATGAAAAAGTGAAAGACCCGATTATTTTTGAATGATCAGATGACTCCTGGCAAATGCAAATCTATTTTGCAATGATCAGTTTCCGGCTTTCAGTGTACTTTCCTGATTCTAATTTGTAAATATATATACCCGGGGACAGAAATTCATTTGTCATTTCAAGCTTGTACTTTCCTGGATCATGTTTTTTATCGACTGGCACCAGTAATTCCTTCCCATGGATATCAATGATTGAAATCTTCACATGAGAATCTTTGGGTATGTTGTACTGAATGGTTGTCAAATCTGTAAAAGGGTTGGGTTCATTCTGATCCAGCCTGTATCCGGAATGATGTTTATCATTTCCTAACCCTACAATTGTAGTAGCCTGTTTTAAAAGGATATTCCTGTTAGGGTCAAAAGTCAAGGAAGAGGGCTGCTTTAAAAAGTTCCACTGAAACAGTTGCGGATTTGCATCATTCATTATCTTGACGATCGTATCGCTGCCATCTGTAAAAGAGATTTTCACTTCAACTGGCATTGTGAAGAAAACAGTATTGGTCTGAACCTGCTCAATTGTAAGGTCAACCTGCCAAGATCCGCCACCCGGATATTCTATATGATAAGTATTCGCATAAACCGGATGGTTCGGGGCATAAACCCATTCATCAAAGAACCATTGCATGTCCTGTCCACCGATCTGGTTTACCTTATTGATAAAGTCCTCAGTAACAACATTTTTAAACATGAAACTTGTATCTGTTGAATAAGCATTCATGATATTGAAAAAAACAGAATCACCCAGTACATAGCGAAGCTGGAAAAGAACACATGCTCCTTTATTATAAATCACAGCAGTATTGTATAACTGTCCAAGGGGAGGAGTTTGAATAGCCCATCCCGGGTTATAGATTGGCCAGCCCGGATTCTGACCAAGATAAACACTTGCGATTGAGTTCATCTGGTTTTTATATGCCGTGTAACCATAAGCATTCTCTGTCCACAATTTCTGGCAATAGGTTCCAAAACCTTCATTCAGCCAGATATCTGCCCAGGTACCACATGTGATAAGGTCACCGAACCATTGGTGTGAATGTTCATGTGCGATCAGGTCTTCCTGCGTATAACCACCAGGTTGCAGATTAACCATCGTCTGGTTTTCCATTCCACCCCATGGAAATGCATTGTTTAAAGTAGCAAAGCCAATCTTTTTAAAAGGATATTCTCCGAATTTCTCGGAAAAAAAATCAGTTAGCGGTTTAATGAGATTATTAGCAGTAACAAGGACTTCGCCGCTTTTATAATAGAAAAGTACAGGTATACTGTCATTAGGATCGTCAAGATGTTTCCACCAGGTGTTGTTAATCAGGAAACCCACTTTAGAAGTAATAGTAACCAGGTATGTAGATACCGGATCCACACTGACCCAATGATAATAGATCGTATCTGCAATAACGGTTGAATCGGCTAAATGACCGGTCGAACCCAGTCTCACACTTAGAGGTACTTTTACTGTAATATCTGTTAATGCCTTGTCTGATGGCCTGTCCCAGCATGGGAATACTTTTCGGGCACCTTCCGGTGGAAAATCGGTAAAAACATATCCATTGGATGCATAAAAAGCATTGTCACTTACATTTTTATGCTGGTAACAGATCTTGACATCGACAGTTTCTCCAGGTTGGTAGGTTCGGTTCAGAATAATGCCCAGAGTATCTGAGGAATGGGTAAATGAAATGCCTGCCATTCTAACAGAATCTATCTGCAATGAAGAATTTACAGCATTCAGTTTTATTGAATTCAAGGCAGAATCGACTTTAAATGTTATTATCACCTTGGCTGTATATGATTTCGGATAAGGTGCAGTAAAAGATGCATAGATGTCCATGTAAATCTGATATTTCTGAACATCATATGAATGTTTCATATAATAATGCGCCGTATCTGCAGGCAATGAAATCGCCTGTTGGAGACTCATCGATAATAAGAAGAGAAAGACGATTTGACGATAACGGAACGTTTTCATTCTGGTAAGAGACGATTAATTTTATTTCGTGATAAACATCTTCTTTGTCTGCATCACATCACCAGCTTTTACCCGGTAATAATAAACCCCCGAAGGCAACGCGGAGCAGTCCAGATCCACCGAATTCATTCCAGCCGGCCTCGATAAATACACATAAGATTTTACTACTTTTCCCAGGATGTCAATAACCTCAAGCGTTACAACGGAAGTGTTCACAAGGTCGTAGGTTATCCGGGTCTGATTCTGAGCGGGATTGGGATGGTTCTGGAAAAGGCGGAAATAACCTTTTGTGATCTGATCATCAATAATTCCAACGGTCGTAGTTCCTTGCTTCAGAACAATATTATCGTAAGGATCGAATATGAACTGGACCGGTCGTTTATCGAACACCCATGAAAACTGTTGATAATTGGCATCATTCATAACACTGAATACAGTATCAGTGATATCCTCAAAACGGATTCTGATTTCAATAGGCATCTTGAAGAAGACAGTGTTGGTCTGAGTTTGTGTTGTGAAAAAGTTCACTTTCCATTGTCCTCCTCCGATATCCTCAAAATTGTAAGTATTCTCATATATGGGATGGTTTGGCTGATAGATCCATTCATCGAAAAACCAGTTATAGTCTTCTCCGGTAACGGTGTTAACTTTTGAAATAAAATCGGGGATGGTGGCGGATTTTAATTTCAGGTTTGTATCTGCGCAATAGGTTTGTAGTGTAGCAAGATAAAGAGAATCTCCAATCGTATAACGAAGCTGGTGAAGCACACAAGCACCTTTACAATAAGTAATTGAATAATTGAATAAAACATCATTTGAAGGTGTTGTTATTGCCCAGTCAGGCACAGAGATGGCCCACCCGGGGTTCCCTTGAAAATAAGAATCGGCATAACTATTTATATCTGCTTTGTATGCAGTATTTCCACCTACATTTTCCTGCCAGAAAGCTTCACTCCAGGTAGCAAAACCTTCATTCAGCCATATATCTGCCCAGGTTGCACATGTGATCATATCTCCAAACCATTGATGTGCATATTCATGGGCAACAAGGCTCTCATACCAGCATCCGGGACAGATGCTGGTAAGTGTTTGATTTTCCATCCCCCCCCAAGTAAAAAGATCTGAAATTGTAGCAAAACCGTTTTTCTCGAAAGGATGTTCACAGTATTTCTCCGAAAAATAAGTCGTCATTAGTGGAAGAATTGTTTCCATCGGCCCAGGATTTTCACCATCATAAAAATAAAAACGCAAAGGAATACTATCATTGGGATTGGTTAATTTATGCCAGTAAACGATATCAAGTTTGAAGTTTAGATTTGCAGTCATCACTATGAGATAGGTCGCAACATTTTGGGCACTTACCCAGTGATAGGTACAGGTATCCCCATTAATGGTCGAATCAGCCAGTCTACCGTTTGAACCTAATTTGGCAGCAGCAGGTGTTTTTACCGTAAGATCAAGGGTGGCCTTGTCAGAAGGTTTATCCCAGCAAGGTAACCAATACCTTGCACCTTCCGGTTCACAATCGGTGAAAACCAGGCCATTTATTGCAAAAAAACCATTGGATGTTACATTTTTATGATGATAGCATACTTTAACCTGCAAAACTTCACCCGGATTATAGGTCCTGTTCAATTGTATTGTCAGGATGTCATTGGAATGGGTAAAAGATGTACCGGCTATCCGCACTGAGTCGATCAACAGCGAACTGTTCATAGCATCTAATTTAATCGAATTTAATGAGGAATCTACTTTAATTGTGATGATGTTCGAAGCCTTAAAATCTTTGGGATAGGGTGAGAAAAAGCAATGATAAATATTAACATCTAATTTGTAATCAAGAACATCGTATGAATGAGCAGGACCGTTCATAATATTATCAATCAGGTCAGGAGCTTTGTTCATGTTTCGTTTTTTCATTGAACAATTTTCCGAGCCTTTTAATTGCGGTTGAAACTGTGCAAAAGTTGATAAAGTCGCGTAAGCAGCTATAATACAAAGGGAAATAAAGTGTTTCATAAGGCTAATATCAGAAGTTGAGAGACTATGCAAAAGTACAAATAAATTGGGAGTAAAGCAGCGAAAACATATAATTGAAAAATCATTTACTTTTGCTGCATCTGGTATTGCAAAGACATTTCTAATTGATAGAACCGGGGTATTGAAAAATTGCTTCTGAAAAATATTTTATGAGATACTTGTCATTGTTTTTCTTTTTATTTTTCCTCCTACAGGGATGTCTGAATATGAATAAGGAAGAGAAAGGAAAGACGGTTTTCAGATACAATGAAGCAGCCAACATCACCTCACTTGATCCGGCCTATGCACGAGATCAGGCGAATATATGGGCGGTTCACCAGGTATTCAGCGGATTGGTACAACTAAATGAAAAACTTGAGATACTTCCATGCATCGCAAAATCGTGGGATATAACAGATGAGGGAAAAAAATATACTTTTCACCTGAAAACTGATATTTTTTTTCATGACAGCCAGGCATTTCCTGGTGGCAAAGGAAGGAAAGTGATCGCTTCAGATTTCATCTATAGTTTTAACAGGATTGTTAACCCCGGAAATGCTTCACCAGGTTCCTGGGTATTTAATTATATAGAAATTCAAAATGGCCGGTATCAGTTCATCGCATTGAATGACACAACGTTAGTGATACATCTCAGGGATCCATTTCCACCTTTCCTGGGATTGCTTACAACGATGTATTGCTCAGTAGTTCCGCATGAAGTTGTGAATTATTATGGAAATGATTTCCGTAAGAATCCTGTCGGTACAGGTCCGTTCATGTTTAAAATGTGGAAAGAAGGAGTGAAGTTGGTTTTGTTGAAAAATCCTGCTTTTTTTGAGTTTGAGAACGGCACACGTTTGCCTTACTTAGATGCTGTGGCGGTAACATTTATTCCCGATAAACAATCGGCCTTTCTCGAATTCATGAAAGGCAGGCTTGATTTTATTTCCGGTATCGAATCCAGTTATAAAGATGAATTATTAACCCGCAACGGTATGTTGAACCCCAGGCATTCGAACAAAATAAAACTGATCACTCAACCCTATCTTAATACAGAATATCTTGGGTTTCTTATGGATCCTGATTTAAAGAAGACTTCAACTGATCCGGTGAAGAACAGGAAAGTCCGCCAGGCGATAAATTATGGTTTTGACCGGGGAAAAATGATAGAATTCCTCAGGAACAATATTGGAACACCTGGTACAGGTGGTATAATCCCTAAGGGTATGCCTTCATTTGACCCTGGTACGATCAATTATCATTTTGATCCGGACAAAGCACGGCAATTACTTAGAGAAGCCGGGTATCCAAACGGGAAAGGATTACCTGAAATTACGTTGTCCACGACTTCTGATTATCTTGATATTTGCAAATATATCCAGCGCCAGGTCGAGGAAATCGGAATAACCCTAAAAATTGACATTGTCCAACCTGCAGCACTGAAAGAAATGAAAGCCCAGGCTAAAATTCCTTTTTTCCGCGCATCATGGATTGCAGATTACCCCGATGAAGAAAATTATCTTTCCCTGTTTTACAGCCGGAATTTTTGTCCAAAAGGACCAAATTATACTCATTTTTCCAATAAAACATTTGATATTCTCTATGAAAAATCGATGAACTCAATTATCGATTCTGTTCGTTATAATTATTACCGTCAGATGGATCAGATAATTATGCAGGAAGCTCCTGTTGTGATTCTTTACTATGACCAGGTACTGAGATTTTTTCAAAAAAACATTCAAGGCCTGGGAAGTGATCCCATGAACATGCTTTCATTAAAGAGAGTCAGAAAAAAGATTTAACCCGTCATATGCAAGTTCGACAAATCCGGGTAATTCCTTATTGATTTCTTTGTGCTTACCCATCTGGTGGCTGATATGAGTAAGAAAACCTCTTTCAGGGTTTATCTCCTGTATAATAGAAAGGGCTTCTTCAAGATTAAAATGAGAATAGTGTTTCTTTTTTCTTAAAGCATTGATTACGATAACCCTGGAACCGGCAATTTTTTTCTTTTCCAAGGCAGAAATTTCAACTGCATCGGTGATATAAGTAAAGTCATTGATCCGGAATCCAAATACATATTGGTGATTAAA
>Ga0247841_10007381_pt1 | contig 16382 bp, 13 predicted proteins | sample LaCruzMarch2015__2_FD_192410 | JGI IMG/M metagenome (GOLD analysis project Ga0247841, IMG submission 192410) | Freshwater microbial communities from meromictic Lake La Cruz, Castile-La Mancha, Spain - LaCruzMarch2015_18m | ecosystem: Environmental > Aquatic > Freshwater > Lake | place: Spain... | reverse complement strand
TTCTGGATATCTCGTATGCCGGTGATGTTTGGTGTAAGGGCGTATCCAATAAAGGCGATATTGAGAAACATCCGGAAACACTCAAAGAAGCGTTTAAATTAGGGAAAGAGCTAGTCTCGTCATGAAGAGATCAGAGTACACTAAAGTCGCCATCCGGGCCGCTTATGCAAGCGGTCTTTTAATAAAGAGATCCGTAGGTAAAATATCTAACGTATCCTATAAGGGCAGAGGCAATATAGTAACTAATGTCGATAAGGCCTCAGAAAAACTCATAATACGGATGATCCTCCGTGCTTTTCCGGATCATTCTATACTGTCCGAGGAAAGCTCTCCGCTAAATTCCGGATCAAGATTCAGATGGATAATAGACCCTATCGACGGTACTACCAACTTTGCCCATGCCTTTCCTTTCTTTTGCGTGTCCATAGCGCTTGAAGAGAGCGGCCGGACGATCCTGGGGGTAGTTTATGATCCCATGCGGGAGGAGATATTTATAGCCCGGAAGGGGAAAGGCGCGACTCTTAACGGCAAAAAAATAGGGGTTTCGCGCATCAAAAAGCTGAGCAGCAGTTTTCTTGCGACAGGATTCTCCTACGGTATAACTAGAAAAGATAGGAATATTGTGCACTTCCGAAATTTTCTGGTAAGGACCCAGGCAATAAGAAGAGCCGGCTCCGCCGCGCTCGACCTATGCTATGTTGCCTGCGGGCGTTTCGACGGTTTCTGGGAGATGAATCTTCATCCCTGGGACATCGCCGCGGCAGCTCTTATAGTCGAAGAAGCAAAAGGCAGGGTGACAAAGTTCGACGGTAAACCATGTTCCCATTACGAAAAAAATATCCTCGCTACTAACGGCCGCATACATAGCCAAATGGTAAAATCCCTGGTCTGATTCCAGACAATTTGTAAAGATAAAAAAAGTTAGTTATTAGGTATTGACAAAACCATCCGAATAAGATATAATTTGTAACACTTAACATGGAAGAATAAAAAGTTATGAAATACAGAACAGTTATAGAAGTAGTAACCGAAGCCAAAGATAGGTCCGAGGCCATTGATATAGTCGGGGAATATCTTTCTGGTGACATACTCTCCGGCGTGAAGATGAAATATTCTACGCGTGCGGTAAGCGGTGTCAGGAAGGCCGCGATCGCGGTCACTGCTTTGTCCCTTATACTCGTGGCCGGTTTAGTATCGTTTTATCTGGTCAAGTCAATAGGCAGCGGCGCTCCTTCCGTATCCGGAATGAGTGCTGTACAGCCGCCTCTTCAAACCCAACTGCTTAATGTTCGCGAAGCCCAGTTCAAATCCCAGTGGCAGGAAGAACATAATAAAGAAGCTCTTCAGAAGATAAAGCTCTCCCGGTAACATTTACCTGTAATTTAATCCCGCAGCTCTTCCCAAAGTCTCTATTTTAATGTATAATGTGTGTACTATACACGGAGGTGCAGTATGAAATTTATCAGTATTATTTTGGCAATCGCTATGGCTCTTTCGGTATCCGGTGTAGGATACGCGGCCAGCGATGACGATTCAGACTCCGGCTCAAACGCTCTCGGAGGCGCATTAATGGGAGGCCTGTTAGGTGCAGGTTTAGGCGCGGCCGCAGGGAGTTTTTCCGGCCATGCAGGTACAGGCGCAGCGATAGGCGGCGGAGTTGGCGCCATCGGCGGTACCCTTTTAGCAGCAGAAAAATCGAAGAAAGAGAAAGAGGCGGCGCGGTACGACAGGCAGTATGAAGAGAGCCAGACTCCTCAGACGGTACAGCAGCCTTTATCGGATACGAAAGTCAAGAAACGCGTCATAAAAGAATATGATAGCGCCGGCAATGTTATATCAGAGAAGGAAGTGTCTAACTAAAGCTTGATTACGAAGTCAGATCAAACCACCATAAAGTCCTATCTGGAGGACAGTTCCAATCTTCATGGAGGCCATGCCGATAAGGTGCTGGTTCCCGAGAATGTTGCGGAACTGTCATCCATACTTATCGAATGTACAGCCACCCAGACCCCAGGTACTATATCCGGCGGAGGGACGACCACTACAGGGTCAAGGATCCCTTTCGGCGGTATAGTTGTATCTACAGAAAAACTAAGAAGGATAATAGATATAGATAAGCGCGCGCTATCCTGTACTGTGGAAGCCGGAGTTACGGTGGATGATCTTCAATCCGCCTGCGGCAAAGAAGGCCTTTTTTACACTTCACACCCCACAGAGAAGAATGCGTTTTTGGGAGGTACCATAGCGACTAATGCATCCGGCGCCAGGTCTTATCGATATGGCCCTACCCGAAGAGCCGTGAAGAGGCTTAAGATGGTCCTTGCCACGGGCGAGATCTTTGAACTGCGAAGAGGGGAGGTCTTACTTTCCGGGCGCAAACTAGCGCTCGACCTTCCGGGAGGCAGACATATCGAGGTAACTTTACCGGGTTATAATATGCCTGATGTGAAGAACTCCGCAGGTTATTTTGTAAAAGATGATATGGATTTAATCGATCTCTTTATAGGGCAGGAGGGAACACTCTCGGTCATAACAGAAGCCGAACTTGGGCTGGAACTTAAACCCCCTGAGATACGAAGTTGTTTTGCTTTTTTTAAGGACGAAGAGAGTTCATGGGCTTTCGCCCAGGAGCTTAAGACAAAGAAGGACTGGAAGATCCTGTCCATCGAATATTTTAGTGAGAATGCCCTTAATCTGCTGTGCAAAAAAAATCCCAATGTTCCACAAGACGCTCGAGGCGCCATATTCTTCGAGGAAGAGGGCGAAAAGGGCCAGAGGTATTCGTCTTCCGACAGGTGGCTTAAGCTTATCGAGGCCCGCGGAGGCTCCGTCGATGATACATGGGTAGCGATGAGCGAGAAAGAGGCGCTCAACTTTACATCCTTTCGCTACGCTATCCCGGAGGCCGTTAATGAGATTGTCAAAGCCAGCGGTTTCCGTAAATTTTCCACAGATATAGCCGTTCCCGGAGATAAATTTTTGGAGATGATGAAGTTTTATAAGAATACCTTCCGTGATGACGGAATGCGTAATGTCATATTCGGCCACATAGGCGAGAATCATGTCCACGCCAACGCCTTGCCCGCCCAGGAACCGGAACTTGAGCGCGCAAAATCTATATGTTTTAGATTTGTGGAAAAAGGGGTGTCTCTCGGCGGGACAGTATCCGCGGAACACGGGATAGGTAAAATAAAGCACAGCTATCTTAATCAAATGTATGGCGCTAAAGGCATATCCGAGATGGTGAGAGTTAAGAAGGCCTTCGATCCGGGATGTATACTCGGACTCGGCAATATATTCCCCAAAGAATTGTTGCAATAAATAAAATGTTGATGTAGACTATCTCTATAATACAAATATACAGGAGGGTGGGCCATGAATAGATTTGTTATATTATTGGTTGTCGCGGCGCTCGCTATCGGATTGGCGGATTGCACTCTATTTACCGGTAAGGCGTATTGTCAGAGCGGTTATTATGAAGACGATTCCGCCGACTATTATGAAGAGCCGGCGCAGGAATCTGCTTCAAGCAAGATGTTAAAACAGGGTCTTTTGGGGGCCGGCACGGGAGCAATAGCGTCAGGCGCTTCCGGCGGTAACGCCGGTCAGGGTGCTTTAATCGGAGCGGGCACCGGGATAATAGGCGGTATGCTTCTCGATTCTATGTCACAGCCAGCGCAACCCAGAAGAGTATATCGTAAGGCAAGACCTCCGCAGCAGTATCAACAGCCTCCTCAGGGGCAATACCAGCAGCCGCAATATCAGCAGCAGAATGTCCAGGTATCCGATGAGACGGTTCCGGAAGGCGGCAAGAAGAAAGTCATAAAGAAGTACGACGATAAGGGGAAACTGGTTTCCGAAGAAGAGATCTATTACTAAAACTGTATTTCAATAATCAACCACACCCCGCACCCATTGATTACCGGGTGTGGGGTTATCGTTTAAGATGAAGCAATATAAAAAACAGATAAGCATAATAGCGTTAGCCATAGCGTCCCTTGTATACCTGGGGACGAAGAGTTTTGTATTTACCAGCGACCAGCGATCATCGCCTAAAAACAATACTTACTATACCGTTTCCCGCGTAATTGACGGGGATACGATAGTCCTTTCGGACGGACGCAGGGTGCGTCTTATAGGCATAGATACCCCGGAAGTCTACTTTAGCGCGAAACTTCTCAGAGATTCAAAGAAATCAGGACGTGATATAAAGACGATACAGGGTTTTGGCAAGCGCGCCTCGGCTTTTACAAAAGAGTTGTGTTTCGGCAAAAAAGTAATATTAGAATATGACATAGAGCGCTACGACAGATATAAGAGAACACTAGCATATGTCTTCCTGGAGGACGGTACTTTTGTGAACGCGAAGATAGTGCAGGAAGGCTTTGCCCAGGTGATGACTGTGGTGCCTAACGTAAAATATGCCAATCTCTTCCTTAAACTTCAGCAGGAAGCCAGGGAGGCCAGCAGGGGGCTATGGAGGACGTAAGAATATACAGGAAGGTGACGTTGAACGATCCGGTCATGGTGGCCGGCTGGCCCGGTATGGGGTCAGTAGCGCTTGGCGTTGTGAATTATTTAAGACGCAAGCTGCCGGCGATAAAGTTTGCGGAGATAAAGGTCGACAAATTTTCAGGCCTCGATTCTGTTGTAGTAGACGATGGTTTGGCTTCTCTGCCTAAAGCATCGCAAAATCTCTTTTATTACATAAAGAACCCCGATATGATAATATTCGAAGGGGAAGCGCAAGCTCCCGGGGTTGAAGGCATAAGACTGGTTAATAAGGTGCTGGACCTCGCGGCTTCTTATGGAGTAAAGAGGATATATACAGGCGCTGCATTCCCGGTTCCGATAACACACAAGGATCCGCCCGAACTTTACGGAGCCGCAAATCATAAGGCGCTTGTCGCACCCTTATCGGTTTTTGGAATAAAGCCCATGGAAGGCGGCCACATATCCGGCCTTAACGGCCTGATAGTGGGTTTTGCCAAAGAGCGGGGCATGGAAGCAGTCTCTATACTTGCAACGATGCCGCAATACGCTATAAGCCTTCCGAATCCGCGCGCGTCCGGCGCCATAATAGAGGCCCTGGTGAGGATGCTGAACTTTAAGATCGATATGCATGAAATGGAAGAATATATAAAGGATATGGACGAGAAGATGTCCATCATAGAGGATAAGGTTAAGGATGTCCTGACTATAGAACATGACGAACCGGAATCCTATCCGGTCGACAAGAAGATACCGGAATATATCATGGAGAAGATAGAGAAACTTTTTCATGACGCTAAGGCCGATAAGGCAAAAGCTCCGGACCTGAAGAGAGAGCTCGATAGATGGGATCTTTATCATCTGTACGAGGACAGGTTCCTGGACCTATTCAGGGGAAGATGATAAAAAAGATACTTATCGTTACGGCGGTTATCGTGATCCTGGCGGTAACCGCCGTTTTTATTTACCGGTTCCAGCTGATCTCGTATTCGGCCGAAAGTCTCATACGAAAAGCCCTTCCAAGTTATGTCAAGATATCGAAGATAAGGTTCGATTTCAGCCAGCAGAAGGCTTTCCTTGAAGGGTTTAAACTCGAATCCCCGCGCGGGTTTTCCGACAGGTATATAGTTGAGATCGCCGAAATATCATGCAGTTATAAGCTGAAAGGCAAGACGATAATCGATGGATTGGAGATATTCGATCCGGTATTGAAAGATATGGTTATACACATAGAGAGGCTTCATGACGGCAGGGTTAATTTGTCCGAAATGGGGAGCGTTATAGGTAAGGTAGAGACAGGCGCAAGCCAGAAGCCGGAGAGTAAGAAAAGCTCAAATCCGAAAATGGCCGATTTTATAAAACTGCCGCAGGATTTTACGATCAGGAACGGCAAGATGGTATTCTTAGACAGGTTCTTTGTCCGCGGGTACCATATGATAACTTTAGCAAATATGGAGGCGGGCTTAAGCCTCAAAATGAATGACACTTATTCACAGATCCTTGACGTCTCATCGGCAGGGGAGGGTAATATAAATGGCTACAGGGATCAATTTGTTAAATGGACGATAGATTTTAATCCGAACACTCCCCGGCTCACAATGTCCAGCAGGTTTGACGTCTCTACTGTAGATCTGATAACCTTTGAGCCTTATTATGACAAGTTCTCGCCGTTTGAATTTGCCAAGTGCCGTGTTTCAGGTGTTTTGATATTTAATTTTGATAATGGCAGCATAGGTTCTACAGATGAACTGCATCTTTCTGATCTCATATTCTCGGTAAAGCCAAGCTACGAGAATTTAGCTATGTTTGAAACCAACGTTAAGGATCTAACTAAATACTTTACTTCATTCACCGGAGAGGTGATATTTGATTTCAAGATAAAAGGCGATATGACAAATCCAAAGTTTTTCCTAGGCCCTATATCCAAACAGGCTTTAGCCGCGATGGTTATGGATAAGGTGGGCGAAGCTTTGCAGCAGATGGCCCAGAAGAGTTCCAATAGCACGGGTGCGGCAAGTTCCGGCAATACCGACATTGATAAGGCGATGAACGCCATAAGTATGTTTCAGGGCTTTATGGATAAGAAGAACTAGTGGATAATATCAACAGGAATTTTTCATGGATGGCGGGGGCGAATGTCGCCTCCAATCTTTTAAGTATAGTGCTCTTCATATATCTGGCCAGGATCCTCGGGCCGGAATCTTTTGGGCTTCTCTCCTACATATTTACCCTCGTATTCTTTTTGGCTAATTTTGTCGACCTCGGGCTTTCCACTTACGGTGTAAGGGAAGTCGCGAAGAATAAATCCATGGTCTCCGAATACGTTTCAGGTATAGTATCTTTCCGGCTTGTCATAGCCGCTATCATGTTCGCCTTCTTTGTATTTTCAGGATTTCTGTCCAGGGACATACACCACTTAAAGTACCTGATGCTCGGATCATCCGTGGTCTTTTTCATGTGGGCGGTAGGATCAGAATGGGCTTTCCAGGGACTTGAGCGGATGCATATGGTATTCCTCTCCATGACGGTAACAGGGGCTCTTCAGCTGGTGCTCGCGCTTGTCTATGTAAAGTCGCCGGCGGATATCGCGAAGGTTCCGGTTCTTTACATGGCAGCCTCGATACCAATGGCGGCGTTCCTTCTGGCTAAGATGAAGTTCAAGCTTATGATAAAGGGTGCCGAGCTGCGCCGGATAGCGACGTTCCTTTCGAGCTCTTTTGCGATATGGTCTATAGGGATATTTGCGCAGATATATAATTCCCTGGATATATTCATACTTGGTTTGTCACGCACTCCCGAAGAAGTAGGGTATTACACCGTGGCAAGGCGTGTAATCAGTACACTTGCCGGGCTCTTTGCTTTTCTGGCAGCGGCCGTTTTACCAAGCCTCTCCAGGTCGGCATTCAACAAAAATGTGCAGCATTTTAAAGCCGCTACGAGAAAGCTCATCGTCCTGGGAGCGTTCCTTGCTATTATAGTACTCCTGCCGCTTGCGGTCTTCAGCACCAGCGTAATAACAATGGTGGTCGGCAGCGAATACTCGCCCGCCAGCGTACCTCTTAAACTCATGATCGGAGCGCTCGTCCTCATATTATTCAATCTGCCTTTCTCGACCGGCCTTATTGCCAGCGGCCATGAGAAGGATGTCCTTAAGCAGGCATTCGCAAGCGCCGTATTAAGTATAGGTTCGAACTTTATTCTTATGCCGAAGTATGGTATGATTGGTGGGTCCGTATCATTTTTGCTGGCGGAGTCGCTGGCGCTTATATGGATAATTTTCCTGTATCGCAAACGTATATTAACAAAGGGGGAGTAGATGGTAGAAAGAACGGAGTTTAAGGGTAAGCCCGTCATGGTAATAAAGAGAGACGAGAACGATAAATATCCTTTCTCTTTCGGAATGACAAAGGCGAAGATGATCCTTGAGAACGTCGAAGAGATAAAGAGGTTTGTCGAGGATAACACCAAAGAAGAATAATGAATAGTAGTTTAAAGCGAGCCACCTTTTTTCTGGGGTGGCTCCTTTCACCTCTGACGTCGTGGAACGACCCATTCGTAAATATTCCGCTGGCATACGGCCTGTCGATAATATTTGTAAGAGCTTTCCGTACCGATTTTGTTATAACGCTCCTTGCGGCATATTGGTTTACCAATATCCTCGGTATCGCCATGATGATGGTGAGCGGCCAGTCGATATTTCGTGACAAAGCCAATAGGGCAAGAGAAGTTTTGGTAATCCTCGGCACGCTTATAGTCTACAGCTTACTCATGATTGTGATCGGGAATATTGTTAAGTGATGCGCGTGATATATATTGGCTAACTGAAAAGGAGAATGACTTATGATGGAAATAACGATGCGTGATCATGTGCGTGTGCTATTTCGGCAGAAGTGGGTGATATTAATTTCTTTTGCAGTGCTGGTTATAACAATGGGTGTAGGACTCGTCCTGATGACGCCTGTTTATGAAGCTAAGGTAAAAGTCCTGGTCTCATCAGATAAACTCACTACACCGCCGCACTCTCGGGGTTTTTTGGGCTATCAGGATATCCCGGTTGTTCTGACGCAGAGTGAGATAGTGATGTCAAATCCGGTTATGGAGCGGGCCGTTAAGATTCTCGGTCTTTACGCTAAACCACTCGATTACGAAAAAACCTTTGCTTCTTTTCCCAGAAAAATTCTTATAAATATGCAAATGGCGCTTATTTCCAAAGAGCTGGAGATGTTTAAGCTGGAGCAGAAACAGACTTATCTGTATAGGTTGGCTATTGAAGATTTGAGGAGGCATATAAAAGTAGAGCCGATTAAAGATACGAATATATTCACCATAAGCGTCAAGGACTACAGCCCCATAGGCGCCACGATAATAGCCAATGTCATAAGCCGTTCGTATGTGATATTCGATCTCGAACAGCAGCTTGCGGATATGCAGATGAAATATGGCGAAAATAATCCGGCCGTAATTCAGCTTAAGGATAGTATCGATAAGATGGCCAAAAATCTGAACGGCGAGCCGCTCTCCGATATCGAAGCTATGGGGCCGGCGCGTGTAAAAATAATCGAACAGGCTTCTGTACCGATAAGGCCTTTCGGTACATCAAAAGTTGCCATATTTATCTTCTCTTTGTTTGCGTCGGTCTTCTTAAGCGTAATTCTTGCATTTGTTATCAATTACCTCGACCAGACATTCAAATCCCCGAAGGATATAGAGTCATATCTGGGTATCACATGTCTTGGTTCCATAAGGAAGAAAGCCGGCGATGATGAATACCATGCTATTTCCGATGAGATGTTTCTTGAGCTTAAGGATAAGGGGCTTAAGTCCATTATGGTAACATCGGCAGAGAGCCGGGAGGGAGCCACTACTATTGTAGCGGGGACAGGGAAGTACATCTCGGGAGAATCTGGACACAAGACTCTTTTAATAGATGCCAATCTGCATCGGCCGCGCCTCCACGAAGTGTTTAATATAAAAAACACAATCGGGCTCGGCAATATCCTGGAGGATAAGACGACGTTTGACAGCGCTGTTAAGGAGATAAATTCAAAACTTTCGATACTTACCGCCGGCAGCACTGTTTTGAGGCCGGTGGTTTTGTTTGATTCCCATAAGATGGGCGAGCTTTTGAAGGCAGCCAAAGGCAAATATGAAACGATCATCATAGACGCACCGTGCCTCGGCAGCCATAAAGATAGTGAGCTTATCGCAGCAGTTTCCGACAGCGTTTGCCTCGTCATAAGTGAAAACGGTTCTAGGCGCCAGGTAGTCAAGGTTGCCATAGAACCGCTCGCTGGAAAGAAATCCTATATCGTTGGCGCGATCCTAAACAAGCGTACCTTTTTTATTCCAAAGTGGCTGTATCATAGAGTCTAGTAGGAAAATGAGAATCGCATATCTGTTAAGAGAATAAAATTAACATAAAAATCTTGACTTGCGGGTCGTGTTTTTGTATATTGAAAAGGTAATTGTTGCGTAATTATTAATGCATAATCAATATCAGGAGGCAGTTTTGAAGACGCTAGCAAAATTGACGGTCGCGGTTATGTTGATGATGGCTTGTAGTTATTCTTATGGCGAGGAGAGCGCGCCTGCGGCGCCTGAAAAGAAGCTGAATGCTACACTCGAGAAGGGAATAGGGCTTTATAAGCATGAAAATTTTGACGAAGCGCTCGGTGTCCTGAAACAAGCGCGCATCGAAGAACCGCAGTCTACTCTTGCGGCTTACTACTTAGGACTCACCTACAAACAGATGCAGAATTATAATGAAGCTACTCCGCACCTGCGTGATGCCGTTACTCTTACCCCAAAAATAAAAGGCGCGCTCATCGAGCTTATAGATTGTCTCTATCAAATCGGGCAGCTCGATGAAGCCAATAAGTGGATAGTAGAAGCCGAAACGGAAGGTATTAGACCGGCGCAGACGGCTTTCTTAAAAGGGCTTGTTCTTTTGAAGGAAGATAAGAATGATGACTCGATAAAATCTTTTGAGAACGCAAAAGCCCTGGACCAATCCATGACTCAGGCTGCTGATTATCAGATCGCGATCGCTTACATGAAGACCGGAAATTTTCATAATGCCAAAGACGTCTTCCAGCAGCTCGTGGTCGTAGATCCCAATTCCACCATGGCAAGTTTTGCTAATACTTATATGAACGCGATCGGTGAAAGGGAAAAGGCTATGAAACCTTTTCGCGCAAGTATAGGCGTATATTGGCAATATGATGACAACGTGGTTTTACAGCCAAGCGGCGGTACCGTGGGTACCAACATATCGGATAAGGCCGACTCCCGTGAAGTCACTACTGCGATGGCCGAGTACACCCATAGATTTAATCAGACTTTCGATGTAAAAGCGCAGTATTTCTTATATTGGGCTAAACAGAATGATCTCGGGTTTTATGACACACTGTCCAACACATTTGTCATTCAGCCGGAGATGAATATGAAGTCGGGCCAGATTTCGCTACCGATCAGTTACAATATTACACGTGTTAACGACAAGGCATATCTTTCCAGTCCATCCATCAGCGGTGTTTATAACCAAATGGCCGGCAATCATAATATGGCGCAGGCGTATCTAAAGTATGCTTACAAAGACTACATGTGGGCGCCTTCAATAGAGGATGAGGACAGAACCGGTAGTGACTTTGGAGGCGGCTTTGGGTGGTATTACTTCTTTATGAAGAACAAAGGCTTTATCAATCTCAGGTACGGTTTGATCAAAGAATGGACCTCCGGAAGCAATTGGGATAATTGGGAAAATAACATAAATGCAACCCTTCTTATGCCGGTACTCGATAGATTGAATGTTACGGTATCCGGGAATCTTTCGGCGCAGTACTACGATAATACTAACAGCGTATTCAAAGTCTTCAGGCGCGATCAGGTTTGGACATTGTCGGCGCTGGCGGCTTATAAATTTTATAAAGATTCAGAGGTGCAGTTGCAGTACACATATGTAAACGATAGTTCCAATATAGATGTTTATACGTATACCCGCAACATATTCAGCGCGGGAGTCGAATTTAAATTCTAGGGTTGCTTGGCGCAATCGAAAGGACTAAAGAAGATGAATACAAAGACCGGGGTTTTCGTTAAGAGGCTAGTGGCAATGGCGCTTGTCGTTGCGATGGCGTGCCCATATGCATATGCCGCAGATATAGGTAAGGTTACCTATGTAGAGGGGCGCGTCGATGTTTCCAAACAGGGATCGGATGTTGCGACACCACTGCGAGAAGGGGACGCTATAGCTATAGGAGATGCCATACGTACGAAGTCCAACTCAAAGGCCGAGGTCACATTTAACGATAAAACCGCTATGCGCCTTTCCCAGAATACAAAGGTTGAGGTTAAGAATTACGTCCTTGACGCAGATAATAAGAGGAAGACAGCCGAAGTCATGGTCGACCGCGGCAGGATCAGGACCATAATCGAGAAGATGCCCGGCCTTACCGAATTCAATATATCTACGCCAAACGCTAAAGGCACGGTACATGGTTCAGACGTGTATACGTCGTTCCAAGCCGGTTCCAGCAATATGCTTGTTGCTGAGGGCAGCCTGTCTGTAATGAACCCATCCATACCGAAGGATGTATTGATAATACCCGCCGGCAACAGTGTCTTAGTTCCGCAGAACGAGATACCGCAAGGGCCGCGCGCTTATTTTGAACTCGAAAAGAAGATGCAGGAACAGGATACGAGTATACCCGAAACTGTCTCCAGAGATCCTAATTCTACTGTGATAAAAGGCGCCATCGCGAGAATGTCCGGAGATGTCAGGGTGAAGTTTAAGAATGCAGATAAAATTCAAAAGGCCACTGTAAATGACATATTAGGTGAAGGGGATACGATACAGACGGGTGCCGACGGTCTGGTCGAAATAAAATTTGAAAATGGTAACGGCCTTAATCTGAAGCCTGATACACAGGTTACAATAACGAAGCTGGCGCAGGACCCGAAGACCGGCAGATACGAAAACAAGTTTGATGCGAGCATGGGTAAGGTGCGCGCAAGGATAGAGAAACTTAAAGAAACCAAATCGACATTCGAGGTGAGGACGCCTACAGCTATATGCGGAGCCCGCGGCACTCTTATGTACATCGAAATAGGGCCGAAGGTTACCAGGTGCTTTTTCGAGGGAGGGCTTGGAAATCTGGCAAGCGCAATTTCCAGCATGCATCGGGAGATCGAGCTGGGCCACGCTTCATATGCGGATGTTGACGGTAATGTATATGAAGAATATATACCTAGTGACGGCGAAAGGCTTAACTGGACGATGTATTGGGATCCGGGGAACGGCACAGAAGGCTATGCTTCTCCGGGAGGCACCGTATATATCACTAACGGTTCCGTAGGCGGGAATATACCGGGTACAGGAACAGAATTCCAGGATTTCTTCAGCGATCCGCTATTCGAAATAGGTGTTACTGAAGAACCTCTTACTTCAAGCGGCTCTTTCTATGGCGATACTTCGCATTATGATGGCAGGGAGATGGGCAACATAGAAGGTATAATCGGTGTCACGAAAACATTTTGGAACGGAGGAACGGCAAACCTCGTGTCTACAGGGGAATGCACCTCTGATATGCAAGAACCGTTTATATGGTTCGGGGCTCAGAACTTTGCTAAGATCGAAGAAGGAAAGACGATAAACGAAGGTTACTTGTATAGCTATGATTCCGACGCTGACAAGTATATGACATATGACGGCGGCGCTTTTTACGGAAATGCGGTCGGTATCGGCGGCGGCGGGATAATGGATGGTTTTATAAAAGTGTTGTATATCGATCCATCCGGTAAAGCCGGCATTGCCGGCGGTATAGTGGAAGGCTTGGCTTCAGACGGGGCTTATATTTTTGCAGGTGATATCACAAGCGAATTTGAGCTTACAGACACCTGGACGGATACCGTGCCCAGTGAATATACCGACTGGATATATATCACTCCTAGTGCCGCCGGCCATCTTCACGAAGATTTTTCTAAAAAAGACTATATTGACGGTTATGATTATCTCTACACTATTTCTATGGTGAATCGCACCGACAATGTTGCAGAACAGTGGGGTATATATTATCAGCGCTATTATTCCGGAACTTACAACGGAACAATTTCCGATGGTTGGACGGCCAAAATGGGCGGAGATGGTACATTTGGCGCTTATTATTCATCCGAAAATTTTATGGATGATGGCGGATATTGGAGTGCAGATATCACCGAAGGAACGTGGGCAGATAGTAAGCTGACAGCCGCTCTTACAGGGAAGTTCCTTACGCATACAAAAACCGGAGACATGTCCGGAGAGCTCATTGGTACATATAACGAAAATGACGAAAGCTGGCAGGGTGTGGGCATCGGCACGTGGGGCACTGAAGAGTCGACGCCTTTAATGTTCGTAAGTGATGTATCCGCAGACTTAGGCACATACTCAGATATGAACGGAGGATTTAGTACCGATAGCGGCATTACAGGTATCCTGGGTGGAACTACCTCTTTATGGGATGCCCTGGAAAATGCCGTAAAATTCATCGGGGTGATGGCTCCCGATGGCTTAGTCCATACATGGTCAGGCGAACTTAAGAGCTCAAACTACCTTGATAGCACTAGAGCCGATACCACTTATGATGAGAACCCCGGCGCATACTACGGGTTTGTAGAGGGTATTCATAACAACTCTTCTGTAGAAGGCAGGATGTTAGCTCTTTATATAGGTCCGCAGGTAGATGGTGTGTCAAACACAGGTTACCTTAAAGGCTCCCTTGACGGCACATACTACGAAGGGGCGGGCTTAATTGATGCCTCCGGCACTTTGACCCGCAACGAAGTTACGGGCGCCACGGTGACTATCGATCCGAATGATCTTTATTCAAATGCAACTTATAGGGGAAATATATCAGCTCGTATATCGGGCTTATTCGACGGAACGGAAAATACGTTCGATGGCGAGGAAATTTCAGCCACACCTGACACCACATTATTCATAATAGATTACAGTACCCGTACCGTGCAGAATTGGGGGATATTCGATCTTCCTAAAATAGGCGGAACGAGTGGCTCTATCGGCAGCTGGTCGTCTGCCGCTATAGGCGGGGAGGGGGATTTTGGGGCGTATTATGCAGAAGGCTCCGAAAGCCCGTCAGCAGATTCAGGCTATTGGGCAGCTTTTGATATGGAAGGTTCATGGGAAGGCAGTATAAATTCTAAATTTACAGGCACCTTCCTGACTCATACTAAAACGGGCGATATTACAGGAGAGCTTCTCGGTACAGATAATGAAGATGGAAGCTGGCAGGGCATCGGCATCGGCACGTGGGGTACGGAGGAGTCGACGCCTTTAAAGTTCGCAAGCGACGTAAGTTCTTCGATAAGCGGTATACTTGGAGGCGTCTATTCTCTTTGGAGCGGAGCCGCAGATATTCCGGTGCTTTTCATAGGTAATTCTGGCTTGTTCGATATAGGTGTTGTAAGCCTAGTTAGAGGAATTTCCGCTGGCTGGAACTCGGAAGTTTCAAGCCAGAACTACTACAATGGGACTAATACCACCTATGACGATAATCCTGGTTCTTACAGAGGATTTCTTGCCGGGGTGCAGATTGGTACAAAGAGTATAGCCAAGTTCATTGCACTTTATATATCTCCATCCATAGAAGGTTCAAGCAGGGTGGGTGTGCTAAGCGGAGATCTCGATGGTAGTTATAATCAAGGCGCAGGCGTTATAGAGATGAATGGGTATCTTAATCTCGAAGATAAAGGTGCAACCGATATTAGGCCCGAAGATCTTTACAATTCAACATCGCAATCGATAGGTACCGGTAAACTTTCCGGAAATTTTGACGATGGCGGGACCTTAAGCGCGGATGAGGATCTGTATACAATATCCATAGTAGACGGTGGTGTTGCATACGGCTGGGGAGTATATTCACAGAATATTGGCGGATTATATTCAGTGGAATCCTCCGGGATATGGAATGGTAAGATCGGCGGTAACGATGATATCGGAGCGTACGTTACCTCGGACGGCGTTATCGAAGGCGATAATGCGTACTGGATAGCCGATGTTGGCGGAGATGCTTGGGATAAGGGCTCAATGGCAGCAACATTAAACGGAAATTATCTGAGCCGCTACCGCATAGGCACCATGAATGGAACGATTTCAGGGTTATACGATGAGTCCGGCTCTTGGGAAGGTGTCGGGAGCGGAGAGTGGCAAGGGGATCGTCTTGATTTCGTAAGCGATATAAGCGGAACCGGATCGGATGATAACTCCGTAAATGCTTACCTTGGCGGCACCGAAAACATATGGAGTAACGGAACGGTTATAAATGTTATCGGGCAGACCATCGTAGATGCATCCGATAAGGTTACATGGGGATCTAATGGTTCCTTTATGAGCCATAATTATTATACGGGATATGATACTACCTATGGTCTCGAAAGCGGCTTTGCGGGCGCCTATGAAGGACAGATTAAAGGCATAAGAACCGCCGATTCGATGAGGGCGCTATTCGGTGCGATATATATAGATGATAGCGGTAATGCAGGTGTTATTACATCAAACTTATCCGGAAATTATTTTTCATCTATCGGCATGTTTGATATGTCGGGGAGTATTGGGAATCCTTTGCCGTCCGAGAGTACAAGTATTTTGCCTAATGACCTCGGGGATAATATTATATCAGCAGGGGCGGGATCCATGCTCACGGGTAATAGCTTAGACACCATGAGGATCTGCAGTTTTGACAACAGCATCATCTACGATTGGGGTATATACACTCAGCGAATATCCGGTAGTGGCTTGGGTTCAGGCCCGTCATGGAATACGATGGTCGGCGGAGATGACTTTGCCTTGTGCCCGGAAAATATGATAGTTGCCATAGGTAACTGGATAGCGGAGC
>Ga0247841_10007377_pt1 | contig 16387 bp, 14 predicted proteins | sample LaCruzMarch2015__2_FD_192410 | JGI IMG/M metagenome (GOLD analysis project Ga0247841, IMG submission 192410) | Freshwater microbial communities from meromictic Lake La Cruz, Castile-La Mancha, Spain - LaCruzMarch2015_18m | ecosystem: Environmental > Aquatic > Freshwater > Lake | place: Spain... | reverse complement strand
TGAACATGAGGAATCTGTCTATGTATGCGGTTTCAGTGTACGTACTGCTGTTTGCCTTGGCCGTTTGGTCGGTTATCCCATCCGCGTCAACAGGTGCGACCGTGGCCGCGAGCGCCGTGCAGCAGCAATTGGCTGCCTGCGAGCCGGGTGCGTCGGACGTGGAAAGCCAACAGGGACCGCTGTTGCCGTTCACGGAGCGTGGGCCCGTGCCTCAAAATCTCTATGCGTGTGCCGTATTGACGGGCAATTCATACAACTAAACGGATTTACAGGTCGGCCCCTGGTATTTTCGTGCCGGCTCGACGACCTCGAAATAAGTATGAGCGCGTTGGCTCGGAGTCAGCGCGCTCATGCGTTCATCCCGGCCACGAAGAGATCTTCCTAACCGATCCCCCTGATGTACACCTGAAACGCTGGAATGCCGAGCTACCAACGGTACCGATCGAGGTCGGCCGAGGGTTGACAGGAAAGGTGAGTGACCTGATACCATTTCGCTTTCAAAGAAGTAATCTGGGGAGGACCTCTTTGAAAAAAGGTCTCTCCCCAGACCCCTTTCCAAAAACTTCTATTATTCCGACGGGTTTCTGACTTCCTGGGCCAGGAAGTCAGAAACCCGGCAATATATAGAGTTTCTTGAGGGGGGCTCGGGGGGAAGCTTCTTTACACAAAGAAGTTCCCCCCGATCTTACATGTTTGAACGCGCATTGGTATGAGGCATCGCGGCACGTATCACGTCAGCCGGTTTGTGATAGCCGCGTCAATTCGGGCTTGACAGGTATTCTATTGAAGGTCACTATCCTAGTCTACCACAGTCTGTTGTTGGCCGCTCTGCAAGCCGATTTGCGTCGGAACCCCCCGGATTAAAAAAGCGTTAAAAAATCTTGACAGAGCTAAGACTGGATGAGAAGATGAATCAGACACAGGAGGATACGAAGATTGAGACATCAGGTGGTCAGACCATTTAACACGTAATCCGCTATTACAGGGGATTTCACAATGCCGAAAAGTCTTGCACTAAAATCCGACCTCACGACCCCCCAAGATTATTTGGAGCCTTCCTTCAAAGAGATAGCCAGAGAAGCCGGTGTGGAAGAACGAGTCCTGCTCGAGAGTTTTCAGAGGGGAACGGTAGCCGTACTCAAGCCGCCTCCAAATGGCAAGGCTGTGGGAGTGGGCGAAAACCTCAGCGTAAAGGTGAATGCGAATATCGGCACTTCCCCCGACCTTCGCGATGAAGATTTCGAGTTGCGTAAACTGGAGGCCGCTCTGGAAGCCGGCGCTGACACCGTGATGGATCTCTCCACGGGTGGAGACTTACGGTCCGTGCGCCGCAAGATAGTCTCGGGATCATCGGTTCCGGTGGGGTCGGTCCCCATCTATGAAGCCATTGTGGACGCGTTGAAGAAACGAGGCGGTGGCGAGCGTATGGAAGCGGCAGAAATGCTTGATGCCATTCGTCTCCACGGCGAAGACGGAATAAGTTTCGTCACGGTTCACTGCGGGGTAACGCTCTCCGCCATTGCGCATCTCGAGCAGAAGCCGAGGGTGTGTGGCATCGTCAGTCGCGGGGGCAGCTTCCTCGCTCGTTGGATGAGGGTCAACAAGAGGGAAAATCCTCTGTTTGAGTGTTACGACGAAGTCCTGGATATCTGCAAAGAATATGGCATGGTAATCAGTCTGGGCGACGGTCTCAGACCCGGAGCCATTGCAGACGCGCTGGACCAGGCTCAAGTGGAAGAATTGATTACTCTGGGCCAGCTCTGCCGCAGGGCAAGGGAAAAAGGGGTCCAGGCGATCATCGAAGGCCCGGGGCATGTGCCCCTGGATCAGATCGCCACACAGATGATGCTTCAGAAAAAGCTTTGCGACAATGCCCCCTTTTACGTGCTCGGACCTATTGTTACCGATGTTGCTCCAGGTCTGGATCACATAACCTCCGCAATTGGCGGAGCCCTGGCGGCCCTTTACGGAGCGGATTTTCTCTGTTACGTCACTCCCTCCGAGCATCTTGGACTTCCCGACATAGAGGATGTGCGCATGGGCGTGCTCGCTTCACGAGTTGCAGGGCACGCGGCCGATCTGGCAAAGCGCAGACCCGGCGCATGGGATTGGGACGAGAAGATGAGCCGTTCCAGGAAGGACCGTGACTGGTCGGCACAGATTGGGTTGGCCATGGACCCCGAACTGGCTCGTCGGATCCGGGGACGAACCTGTCGTGAAGATCATGAGACCTGCACCATGTGCGGGGAGTTTTGCGCTTACAAGGTGGACTCCGCTTAGAAGGCGGGACAGTCTTTGCGATAAGGCGTCGTAGTAGGAGACAACTTTTTCGTTTAATGGACATTCCTGATAGAGGTTCCCGTCATGGGCGTTGACGTCGAATTAAAGGTTGCTGAAGCATTCGCTGACGACGTAGGCAAGGGCTGGGCACGGCTCGCCCCCGAGGATATGAGGGAAATCAACGGTGTCCTGGGAGACCTGATCGAGATCCAAGGCCCCAAGGCGACCGTCGCGAGGATCACCGGGACTCTTGGGGACAGTAACGGAAAAAAGTTAATTCAGATTGACGGCCTCACTCGCTCGAACGGTCAGGTCAGTGTAGGGGAGGCAGTTCGGATAAGAAAGCTCCCGCGCAGGACCGCAGACACGGTCCTGATCACTCCTGTCGACACTGACGGCGTGCTGCCCGAACAAAACGAGTTGGAACTCTTTCCTAAAGTCCTCCAGGGCTTGCCGGTGATGTCAGGGGACAAAATCAATGTTCCTTTCATGGGAGGAAAAGAACGATTCTTCATCGTGGAAGCGACGGCCCCCACAGGCGGCGTAATTATCAATTCAAACAGCCAGTTCGTTCTGAAGGCCCCCGATTTGGCTTATGAGGGTCCGGCGCATGTCTCTTATGAAAGCGTTGGTGGGCTGGCGACCGAACTGAGGCTCGTGCGGGAGATGGTGGAGCTTCCCCTTCGCTACGGGGAGGCCTTCGAAAGGTTGGGAATTGAGGCCCCCAAAGGTGTGCTGCTCTGCGGACCTCCGGGAACAGGCAAGACCCTGATTGCCCGGGCTGTTGCCAGTGAGACCAAACTTCAATTCTTCCGAGTGAATGGGCCGGAAATTATCCACAAATTCTATGGAGAGAGCGAAGCCAGGCTGCGAGAGATCTTTGAGGAAGCGACTCGCCGAGCGCCGAGCATCATCTTCATCGATGAAATCGATGGCATCGCGCCCAAACGCGCGGAAGTTTTGGGCGATGTTGAAAAAAGAGTGGTCGCCCAGCTCCTCGCGCTCATGGACGGTATGGTTTCCCGCGGTCATGTCATCGTTATCGGGGCGACCAATATACCCGAAACCATAGATCCCGCTCTGAGACGACCGGGCCGTTTCGACCGTGAGATCGTTCTCCCGGTTCCCAATGTTGAGGGCCGTCGTGAAATTCTGAAGATCCATAGCCGAAACATGCCGCTTGCGCCCGACGTCAATCTTGACCGCCTTGCTCAGATCACTTACGGCTTTGTGGGGGCCGATCTGGAGGCTTTGTGCAAAGAGGCCGGAATGGTCGCCTTGAGACGATACCTTAACGTAGAAGGGGAAAATCATCTCGAGTCGATTCTTGCTACCCAGGCGCCGCTGCACATCGAGATGCAGGATTTCGTCACCGGCCTTCGAGAGGTTGAGCCCACTGCCACTCGTGAATTCTACACCGAACGATCCACAGTGAAATGGGACCACGTGGGAGGATTGAGCAAGATCAAACAGGCGCTCGTTTCCATAGTGGATTGGCCCACCAAATATCCGGACCTATTCTCAGCCGGAAAGCTATACCCGCCCCGGGGAATACTTTTCTCAGGGCCTTCAGGTACGGGAAAGACTCTTATGGCCAAGGCCTTGGCCGGCGAAACAGGCATAAATTTCATTTCGATCAGCGCCCCGATTCTCTTTTCAAAATGGCTCGGAGAATCGGAAAAGGCCGTACATCAGATATTCAAGAAAGCCAAACAATCCGCCCCCTGTATCCTCTTTTTTGATGAAATAGATGCGCTGGTACCCATCCGCCATCACGGAAACAACGAGGGGGCCTCGGATCGTGTGGCCAGTCAGTTCTTTAACGAATTGGATAACTTGAGTGACCACTCCCAAGTCATAGTCCTCGGCGCCACGAACCGCGAGGACCTGCTCGATCCCGCTCTGACGAGTGCCGGCCGATTGGATTATGTTCTCCAATTCCCCATACCTGATGAGCAAGAGCGATTGGAAATATTTGAGATCAATACTCGAGAGAGACCTTTGGGCCCGGATGTGAGCCTGGCGGAGCTGGCAAGATTGACGGAAGGGATGGTGGGCTCCCAGATCGCTGTTGTTTGCAAGAACGCAACCATGATAGCTATTTCAGAGATCATCGAAAGCTCGGAGAAAAAAGCGGCGAGTGAACTTGTAGTCGCTGCAGGACATTTTCGAGAGGCCATAAAAGCGGTGCAGAGAAAATAGGAGTCTTGCTGTGTTAAAAGCTGTCATAAAAAAACGGGCCTATGAAGATATCGTCAGACAGATCCGATGCCTCGTCGAAAAAGGAAAACTGAAGCGGGACGACCAGCTGCCTTCCGAAAGGGAATTGTCGGAAACCTTTAAGGTGTCTCGGGCTACCGTACGAGAGGCAGTTATTGCTCTGGAAGCGATGATGCTGGTTGAAAGGCGGCAGGGTAACGGGACTTATGTGGTCGCATCCAGTGAGGAAGCGCTGGTGCAACCGCTGGCAGCCGCCCTTTTTCACGAGAAAGACGACCTCATCGACATTTTTTACGTCCGTAAAGTGCTCGAGCCGGGAATGGCCCAACAGGCCGCAGAAAATGCAACATCCGGGGAAATCGCCGAATTGGAAGAAATAGTTAAGGACCAGGGAGAAGCTGTGATTCATGGCAGAGACCCTTTCCAAAACGATACCCATTTCCATCATCTTCTAGCTCGAATGTGCCGCAATAGGGTCTTGGAACGCCTCTTTCTCGCCCTGGTCGATCTTCTTCACCAGTCCCGGGGTAAAAACGTGCAGTCCGAGGAGAGAATGGCGAAATCTCTTGAGGGCCATCGCGATGTGCTTGAGGCAATCAGACAGCGAGACGGGGTGGCTGCTCGAAGGGCCATGCGCCGCCATCTGGAGGAGGTGGAGAGCATCCTGTTCCCGAAAAAGAGAAAGGAGGTGGCCGGTAAGAAGTCGTGACTGCGGCTTGAGGACACATTACCAGTTTTGTGCGATTTAGACTGCGAGTTAAGCATTTGGTGCATCAACCATTGGTCCGGATGCACGAGGCAAACAAAAACACGGAGGGAGGTAAAAGAAGAAAACTCTGTTGAAACGTAGCTTCGGATTCCAAAACGAAACCCACGCGGCTATCTCGCCAAAGAAATCTCGCGTGGGCTCGCTGGAACCGGCTTGACATGAATGACCCCGGGATTGTGGGGCGACGTCAGCCTGCTCGATGAGCTATATTATCACTTGGACTCAAATTTGCAAGTGCTGGTTCCTTTTTTTTGAGTTCGACAGCCCATCGAATTTGCTGACCCGCCTCCAAACCTCTTCCAAGGGTCTTTCCCGACGTCAGTGGTGCAAGGAACCCGGGAGTCCCGCTTAGGCGGGACCCCAACTCATCCGAGCAAAATGCTGCCGGAAGATGCATCAGTCATTCCGGGACGGGTCCTAAGGACTTCTCTTCCGGCCTCCCGATACGAGGACAGGAGAGGTATGCGGTGCGTTCCACGGCTCGGCCGGCCGGAGCGTAACACCGAAACCCTGTGGACTCACAAGATCAAGGGATTGTCTTGTGAGTAAAACTAACCAAGCGCCGTCAGACAAGGAGGGCCTTATGGCTAAAGTAACCGAGATAACTGTGTGGGTGAGAGGCGTCACCATGGACAAAGAGGGCCGGGATATTGCCAACGCCTTCGCTAAGGGGGCGGAACTGGAAGGCAAGTTTACTCAGGCTTTCGACAATTATGAAGACCTGCCCGACCGTGTGCTCGTTACGACACGGAAATATGCCCGAATCAGCGATGAGGAAATAGAGATGAAATATCTCTACACCAACGATCATCCTGAGATTGTAGTGGTCGCCGAGCCCACCATCGTCAAAGGTATCAACGTCCTTAAGGGTATGCCCGAGGGCGGGCTGTTGATCATCAGTACCGACCGCCCGGTGGAGTACATGCTGAAGTTCATCCCCAACGCGGACATCCTGGGCGCTATCGCTACCGTAGATGCCGAAGGCATCTCGGGCGTACGCACGGTGGACTTTTCCGGTTCTGAGGGAGGAATCGACGCAGCCGGGATTGGAGCCGGGATTGCCGCCCCTATCCTCGGGGCTATGGCCAAGGTTACCGGCATGGTGAAAAAGGAGAGCCTCGCAAAGGTTGTCTCCGACGTCGCAGCCATGGAACGCGGATACAACGAGGTGAAGCTCCACAAACTTCGTAAAACTCGAGCCTCATATTTCTGGGGCGGATGACAGGTCAGGATTCACGAGGATTCAACCGTAACCTAGAAAAGGAGAGAGTTATGTCCATAAAAGTTCCCGAAGACCGGGCAGTGCCGTTCGGCGCCATTACCCCGGCCCCAGTTCTCCAACAGGACCTGTTCGTTACCTCCAACTGGAGAATTGTGCGTCCAGTTATCGATCATGAAAAGTGTACCCGGTGTCACACGTGTTACATAGCCTGCCCCGACTCCTGCTGGGCTTTCAACGAAAAAGAAGACCAGATGGAATGGAACTGGAAGTTCTGCAAAGGCTGCCAGATCTGTATTTACGAATGCCCGGCCGACGCCCTGGAGGCTGTTCCCGAACTCGATTTTGAGGACGGCGTTTACCGTTTGGAAAAACCCTTCTAGCATAGAGGAGCGAATATCATGGCTCAAGAAAAATTGCTGAGCGGTTGCGCTGCTGCTGCCATAGGCGCAAAGCTTGCAGAAGTAGAGGTCGTCTGTTCCTACCCCATCCGCCCTTACACCGCGATCATGATGGAGCTGTCAAAGATGGTCGCCAACGGTGAACTGGATGCCGAATTCATCCACGGTGAAGGGGAGCATGCCCAGGTGTCAGTCGTCTTAGGCGCTTCAGCGGCAGGCGCCCGTGCGTTCACGGGAAGTTCGGGTGTGGGAGTCACGTATGCAATGGAAGTCTACAGCCCGATGGCGGGCGGACGCTATCCCGTACAGATGTCAATCGCGGACAGGACCCTGGATCCTCCCGGAGATTTCGGTTCAGAGCACACGGACTGCATGTCGGCCCGCGATCAAGGTTGGTTGATGAGCTGGGCATGCTCACCGCAAGAGGTGCTTGACAACACCTTGATCAACTACCGTGTGGGTGAAGACGCGCGGATCATGCTGCCCCAGTTCGTATGTCAGGATGGTTACTTCATTTCCCATATCCCCGACAAGGTCGTGGTGCCCGAGTTGGCTCAGGTAAAGGAATTCCTGCCCCCGTACGCCGCCCCCCATCCATTGAGTCTTACATGTCCGACTTCCCACGGACCGCAGATCAGACCGGACCAAGGGGCGCCGATGGATGCGCAAAGGGCTATAACGTTCCTGTCAGTGCCCCAGGTGATCGAGGAGGCCACGGCGGACTATAATCGCATTTTCGGCCGCAACTACGACCCGTTCCTGGAAAAATTCATGATTGAAGATGCGGAGATCGCCTTCTTCATCCAGGGCGCTCATGCAAACACTTGCAGAAATGCCGTCAGAAACCTTCGGAACCAGGGGATCAAGGCGGGCATGGTGAGACTGCGATGGGTCCGTCCATGGCCCACTATCCAGATAGCCGAGACGTTCGGCAACTCGAACGTAAAAGCAATAGCGAGCGTTGAGACCAGCACCTCCTACGGCGGCGCGATGAGGGGCGGAAACCTGATCCATGAACTCCGCGCATCGCTGTACGACCTGCCTAACCGGCCTCTCACAACATCCGTCATGGGTGGCTTGGGTGGAGAGGTCATTCTGCTGGAAGACTTCTACTGGATGGCGAGCAAGCTCACCCAGGCCGTGAAAGACGGGAAGACCAAACAGAACGTCTACTGGGTAGGATTCGAAGAATAGTCCCATCTCGACTATCGAAGGAGTGTCAGATAATGGAAGCATTCGACTACAAGAAACAGATCTTGGAGCCCATCAAGTCTCTCCCGAAGGCCCCAAAAGAAGAGATGTACCTTCCCGGCCATCGGACCTGCGCCGGCTGCGGACCTGCCCTGAACTATCGTCTCGTGGCAAAGGCCGCGGGCAGAGATACGATTTTTATCGGACCCACCGGCTGCATGTATGTGGCCAATGCCAGCTATCTTTGTACCCCTTATGCGGTGTCCTGGATTCATTCCCAGATTACCAACGGCGGGGCCGTGGGATCGGGGATCGAGGCCGCATACAAGATTTTGGCCCGCAAGAAGAAATACGACGGCCCGTTTCCGAATATCATTGTGATGGCCGGAGACGGCGGGTCCGTGGACATCGGCCTGCAGGCCATGTCCGCCATGATGTATCGAAACCATGACGTCCTGTTCATTTGTTACGACAACGAGTCGTATGCCAATACGGGCATTCAGACTTCTCCCATGACCCCTTACGGCGCCAATACCACTTTTACCCCTCCGGGCAAGATGATACCCGAAGGCAAAACCCTTTTCCCCAAGGATCCTCCCCAACTGGTGATCGGGGGACACCCGGCCGTGAAGTACGTCGCCACCACGAATGTGGCCTATCCTTTGGACCTGATGAATAAGGTGCGCAAGGCCCTCAATGTGCCGGGTCCGACATTTCTCCACATGCTGTGTCCTTGTCCCAAGGGCTGGAAATTCGATGAGAAATTGACGTTGGAGATGGGCCGCCTGGCAGTGCAAACCGGCATGTGGACCCTGTATGAGTGGGAAGACGGGGAATACAAATACACCCGCATCCCCAAGAAGTATAAGCCGGTCAGCGAATACATGAAATACCAAGGGCGTTTCCACCATCTCAAGGAGGAACATATCGCCAAGATGCAGGCCTTTGTCGATCAAAAGATCGAGAAGATTAAGGCCATTGCCGTCGAGGCTCCCGTCCCTACACCAAAAGCAGGGGCTTAGACTTTTCCAATAAAGGGGAAAAGTTCGGCTCTTGGCTCTGGCATCCCGGATACCCCGCCGAGTCGGGCGGGGTATCCACTTGCGCTGGATTGGAATAATCCTAAACGACTCCCAAGGAGGAGGCGCTATGCCCAAGGAGAGCCTGACACAGACGGGAACAGAGGTAGACATCGCCAAGCAGCTATACGGAAACATCCGTGGAAACAGATGGGTGCAGTTGGCTGCCGGCATTGTCGGAATGATCGTCATATCAAACTTTCAATATTCCTTCACGCTCTTTACACCTGGGATGAAAGCCACGTTCGCGGATGTTCCCTACCCCAAGATCGCAATGATCTTCTCCCTGTTCATCCTATTCGAAACATGGCCTGTCCCGGTCGCCGGGTATTTGATCGACCGATTCGGAATACGCAAGCTCTTTCTAATCGGTGCACTCGGCATATCTATAGGGTGGATCGGCGGCGGATTCATCGCAAAGTCGATTTTTGAGTTGTACATCTATTACGGGGTGATAGCCGGCACCGCAGCAGGAATTATCTATATCGCCACCGTGGCCAACGCGGTCAAATGGTTCCCCGACAAAAGGGGCTTGGCCGCCGGCTGCACCGCGGCCGGTTTCGGAGGCGGAGCCGCTCTCACACTGATTCCCATTAGCGCTACCATCAACGCCTTGGGTTGGCAAAGCGCCATGGGCTGCTGGGGAATTGCCCAGGGAGTGATCGCGGTTGGCGCGGCCATGATTTTGTCTCATCCTCCTACCGGCTGGAAGCCTGTCGGTTGGATACCCAAGCAAGGCGATGCAACTCAAAAGGTCGCCCAAACAAGGGTCGAGTACACCTGGCAGGAGACCCTCAAGAGGCCCGAGTTCTATCTCATGTATTTCATGCTTATGGCCGTGTGCTTCGGCGGCATGATGACCACGGGGAACCTGTCCCAGATCGCCAAGTCGCTAAACGTGTACGACACGGTGATATTGGGTATAGCAGTTGTGCCGTTGACAGCCACTATAGCGGGGCTTACCAACGCCGGATCCAGGATCATGTGGGGTTTTATTTCGGACAGATTCGGCCGAGAGTACACCATGGCCTTTGCTTTTGCTCTGGAAGGGGTCCTCATCTTCCTGGTTACACAGATAGCAGGCTATCCGTTGCTGTTCGTCCTGCTGCTGCCCTTTGTTTTTCTTGCATGGGGTGAGATTTACGCCTTGTTCTCGGCATTGACCGGTGACGTGTTCGGTCCCAAGAATGCCTCCGCCAATTACGGCATGTTGTACACCGCCAAAGGAGCGGCCACCATGGCCGCCGGCTATGGAGCCGCCCTCGTTGCCGCTGCGTACGCGGGCTCCTTTTCCGTTCCTTATTATATTGCGGCTGGTCTCGATATAACGGCGGCAATCGTTGCCCTGCTCGTCCTCCGGCCTCTGGTGAGAAATAGGATAGCCAAGGAAGGCACCCTCCCGCCGGTCCAGGAAGCGCGGGTAGGGACCTCCGCGGCCTGACGGATCGCCGCCGAACGGCAGAGAGAAGCAAACAAGCGAGGATACATACGACGGCTTTTGTTACACGTCACAAACAATGGACCATGTCATGAGCAAACTACTTCTTGCGGTTGTCACTGCGAGGTTGATCGAGACGGGACGCGTGATCGGGTCTCGCGATGGGACAAGGAGTGTCGCTCAAAATTACCGGGGTGAGGGCACATCGTGCCCTCACCTCCTTCAAGCAAATGGATACCTTCTCCATTGCAATCCGAAGTAGCGAGGAAACGGTGCTGCTGGAAGACGGCAGTCTACAGGGAAAATCCAACCTGAAATTACCAACCCATAAAGGGCTGTGGTCGGCTCGACAATGTTCGATGTTCCTCTTGCCATGACAGCAAGGAGATGAAAAAATGCAAGTACTGATACTTGGGGGAGCCGGCGAGGTTGGCAGGTATTTGATCGGAGACCTGTCGCAGAAAGGGTGCGAGATAACCGTTCTGGATCGAGCCCCGAAGGACCCGGAAATGATCGAGAACCCTTCCATCAACTATTTGCAGGGGGACATAACCGATACGGGGTTAGTCAACGCAGTTGTGCGGGGAAAAGACGTGATCATTCATCTGGCCTGGGGCTTTGCGGATGATGCCCGCACTGTTTTCGGGGAAGACATCAAAGGGCACATCAATGTCCTTGAGGCGGCTTCGTCGTGCGGGGTACGAAGCTTTATCTACACGAGTACTGCAACCGTGTACGGCCGTACGGTCGCTCACCCGGTTACCGAGAACCACCCGTGTATTGTGGCTGATGCCAGGAAACCCCTTTACGCCTTGGGAAAATATGCAGCAGAAGAGCTGTGCAAACTATATCACAAGTCGCAACAACTTCCGGTGACCATCTTTCGTTTCTGGTGGGCTTTTGGTGATACAATCGGCGGACGCCATCTGCGGGAATTAATAAGGAAAGCCCTGAAACACGAGCCCCTGGAGATGGTACACGGGGCGGGAGGGTCTTTTGTGACTATGGCCGATTTGGCCGAAGCCATGAACTCGGTGATAAGCAAACCTGAAGCGGCCGGGCAAGTCTACAATGTCGGCAGCATATTCTTGACGTGGGAAGAGATCGGGACAATGATCGCTCAGCTCACGCAATCGAGTTCCACCATTTATCTCGTGCCTTCCGATGAGTGGAAGGGGCCGGCCTTTTTGAACGAGATTTGGGACTTGAGTTGGAATAAGGCGGAACGCGAACTGGGCTACTGGCCGAGAGATTCGCGGGAAGGAATGTGTAGTCTTTTCCAGGAAGCTCTCCAAGATTGCGTTAACCGTGTCAGAAAGGAAATGTAGTATCTGCCGGTTCGGACATAAGACTCCTGCAACTGTTCACCGCCGTAATTGAAACGATCTCGCGTCGAGGTCCCGTGGCTTGGTGAACGGTAACATGCTCCTGAAGAAGTGGACTCACAATAGCACCCGATGGAAGGTGTGACTTACCCGATATGTGAAAGGAGTAAAGTCGATGCGCCTTATGAAATCGGTCCTCATCGCTCTTGCAGCGGTCCTGGGGGTGTCCTGTCTCGTGTCCACTTCTTTTGTGCTGGCCCAAAACAAGAAAGCGGTTCGAATCGGCGGCGCCGGGTTACTGTCGGACATTGTTCAGTCCTATACCAATGAGTTCGGGCAGAGGGTCTCGAATTGCCCGATCGTGGTTATTGGCGCCACGACCGGTCAAGGCTTCCAGATGCTGCTGGATGGTGATTTGGAAATCGCTATGGTTACGCGGAAAATAACTCCCGAGGAAACAAGAAAAGCCGAGGCAAAAGGTCTTTCCCTGAAGTCCCGCCACCTCGGCCAAATCGGCTTGGCTATAATAACCAATAGTAAGAACCCCGTCAGTGAGCTGACGATGGACCAATTGGCGAAAATATTCAAGGGTGAAATCACCAATTGGAACAAAGTAGGGGGCCCGAACGAACCTATTAAGGTTACAGCCAGAGCAGTGCCGGAGACAGGAGCGGGCGTGCTCGTTCAGGAGGTGCTGCTGAAAGGGGCCCCGTACGCAAAAGACGCAGCGATCATGAGTTCCTACAACACAACTGTAAGCGTTTGCAGCAAAGCATACGCGATTGGATACATCCCCACCACCACGACTTACTTTTCCCAGATCGGAGAGCGGGGCGTGAAGATCATCCAGGTGAAGAAGGACGTCAATTCGCCCCCATATCAGCTGAGCGGAGGACTGCTTGCAAAGGACAGCGAGTATCCCGTTTCGGTCGGTTTCCTCATGTACTGGAATGCGTCGGCTGATGATCAGTGTACAAAAGGATTTGTGGATTTTGTGGGAAAACAGACGCAGTAGCGATTTTGGAAAATATTTGATAGCCGTTATTGAGAACGGCTCCAGGGCATCAGGCAATTGCATGCAAGGAGTCTGCTCCGTAGGAGCGGTCCCGCGACCCTCGGGGTGTCGCCGGAAGGAACACCTCCCAGTTCCGTAAGGCCGGCGACGCCCCGTCCCGCGGGGTGCCCCGATAATAGGGTCGAAGGCAGGCATTGTCCACACAAACAGTTGCCCCGGAGGATTCCTCAAAGACTGGAGATGAGAGCCATGAAGAACGATCCTCTGGTAATAGCCGGGCGAACTTTTGGAAGTCGCCTTATGGTGGGAACGGGTAAGTTCCCTTCCGCCGAGGCTCTTCGTGATGCTCTAGTGGCTTCAAAAGCGGAAATTGTCACAGTAGCCCTGCGCCGCGCAGATTTCTCCATGCCTGATACCGACAGTGTCCTTTCCGTATTGGACCCGAGCAAACACTTGATCCTGCCAAACACCTCCGGCGCGCGAACTGCCGCAGAGGCTGTCCGGCTGGCGAAAATGGCCCGGGCCGCGGGGCTCGAACCGTGGGTCAAACTCGAACTGACCCCGGAGCCGAAATATTTGCTCCCGGACCCAATTGAAACTCTGGCAGCCGCGGAGATGCTGGTAAAGGAAGGGTTTGTCGTGTTGCCGTACATCCAGGCGGACCCATTGCTCGCCAAACGACTCGAAGAGATCGGGACGGCAACCGTCATGCCTCTCGGAGCGCCAATCGGGAGCAACCGGGGGTTGAAAACTCGTGAGATGATCCGCATCATTATTGAGCAATCAACTGTGCCTGTGGTGGTGGACGCAGGTCTGGGAGCGCCATCTCACGCCGCTGAAGCAATGGAGATGGGGGCCGACGCGATTCTCGTGAATACGGCCCTGGCCGACGCCGGCGATCACGCCTCCATGGCGAAAGCTTTCGCGATGGCGGCCGAAGCCGGGCGTCTCGCTTATCTTGCAGGCCTGGGCCCTGTCAGGGAGAGCGCTGAAGCCTCTTCCCCATTGACCGGTTTTTTGAGCGGCGTATGATGCGCGAGGAACTGTAGCTTATATAACACTTGTCCCATGAACGGGTTATCATAGGGAGATTGTTTTGGATTTTTCGGAAGTACTCAATGCATGGCCGGAGGCCAGGGTTCGTGAGCTGTTTTCGCACGCTGAATCCCACGACGTGCAACGGGCGCTCAAACGCGACGACCTCTCGCCCCAAGATCTGGCAATCCTGCTTTCGCCCCATGCGACATCGAGCCTGGAGGAAATGGCGCGCGTCTCAAACCGGCTCACCAGAAGGCATTTTGGACGAACAATTTCTCTTTATGCCCCGATTTACCTATCGAATGTCTGCACATCCGATTGTTTGTACTGCGGCTTCGCAATACGGTCCGGCATGGCAGGCGAACGCAGGACTTTGACCGAATCTGAAATTCGCGCCGAGTGTAAGGCGCTTCGTGCTCATGGATTTCAAAGCGTGCTCCTTCTGACGGGCGACGCGCCCAGGGTCGCTCCCCTTGAATATTTGGCCAGAGCCTTGGTCATTGCGCGTGAATACTTTGTTTCCGTGGCAATAGAGGTCTACGCCTTGGGAAGCGAGGATTACCGCGAGCTTGTCGATCTGGGCCTGGAGGGAGTAACCCTGTACATGGAAACCTATCACAGGGAGACTTACTCGAAAATCCATCTAAAAGGTCGAAAAAAGGACTTCGATTATCGGTTGGGAGCTATTGAACGCGCGGGTAGCGCCGGAGTCCGGAGACTGAGCATCGGTGCGCTGCTAGGTCTCCACGACTGGCGTATGGACGGATTCTGGACGGCCATGCACGCGAAATACCTTCAAAAGAAGTGCTGGCAGAGTGCCGTGTCCGTCTCATTTCCGCGGTTGTTGCACACTCCCGATCGGTACCCCGTAGAGAGTCTTCCGTCGGACAGGGAATTAGTCCAGTTGATTCTTGCAACGAGGCTTTTTCTGCCGGAGGTCGGTTTCAATCTCTCCACTCGTGAACGAGCCGACTTCAGAGACAGACTGCTCCAACTCGGCGTGACCCATGTGAGCGCGGGCTCGTCCACTCGTCCCGGGGGGTACACCTCGCATGGCGACAAAGCCCTGCCGCAATTCGAGATTGAGGATAGACGGAGCCCGGCCGAGGTGGTCGAGGCTATCCGTAGAGCAGGGTACGACCCCGTTTGGAAGGATTTCGATCACAGTTTCCATCGTGCGCAATCCATGGACGATGACCGTGTTGCGGCGATCAGATAGAGAAAGATGGAAACACCATGCAGATAGAAGTGAACGGAGACCGCCTGAGTTGCTCCGAAGGCATGACCATCGAAGACTTGCTCCTGAAACTGGAGATTCTGCCCAATGCAATCCTGGTCGAACGCAATGGCGGTTTTGTGAGGCGCCCCGAGTTTTCGACTACGGTACTGGTGGAGGGCGATTTGCTCGAACTCATAAAGTTTGTGGGAGGGGGTTGATGACACTGGCAGATCGCATGGCCATGTTCGCTGCTGGCGATCTTTATCTTGTTATCACCGAGGACTTTTGCGCGGGACGATCACCCGTCAAGGTTCTGTCAGAGGCGCTCCAGGCCGGTGTAAGGGTGGTGCAGCTTCGCGAAAAGCATTTGACCGATAAGGAGTTTTATTCGCGGGCGCTCCAATTTCGGGAGCTGTGCTCCGCAAAGAACGCCCTGCTGGTACTCAACGACAGAATCGACATCGCGCTGGCAACCGATGCGGACGGCGTGCATTTGGGCCAAGACGATCTTCCGATCCAGGCGGCTCGAAGTCTGGCCCCCGAATTGATCATCGGGGGTTCGAGCCATTCACTTCGAGAGGCCGTGTCAGCCCAGGAGGCCGGAGCAAGCTACGTCAACATCGGTCCTATATTTGCCACGCAAACTAAGGCCCACACGGGTATAGCGCTAGGACCGGGCGCCATTAAAGCCATTACGCCTCATCTTGTGGTTCCGTGGACCGTCATGGGCGGAATCAAGGCATCCAACGTAGACTTGGTGCTCGAACGAGGAGCTAAGCACGTTGCCGTGGTGACCGCGGTGACGGCGGCAGATGACGTCGCGCTAGCCTGTGCGGAGCTACGTGAAAAAATCCAGGGCAAGGGGAAATCAATGGTAGATTCTCCTGCGGGCGAATTCTAACCGCTGTCGGCTTCAGCAGACTGCGAATTGACGTCAGCATTTAAGCACCCGATTGAAACATCATGCCCATTAACTCCACTTCGCATTCAAACGAGGAAGAATCGGGGAGTACCTTCCTTGAAAAGAAGGCTCCTCCAAACTTACTAATTTGAGGGCGAGTTCGTCTAAAATCAGTTATCATGATATTGGCCAAATCCCTCGGCGAGCAGCGAGTGATCGGCCGGAATTATTCGGAGTCTCGGACTGTAGGTCAAAGACTGCGGGGCGGATAAGCGAATCGGCGGACATAAGA
>Ga0247841_10007376_pt1 | contig 16389 bp, 11 predicted proteins | sample LaCruzMarch2015__2_FD_192410 | JGI IMG/M metagenome (GOLD analysis project Ga0247841, IMG submission 192410) | Freshwater microbial communities from meromictic Lake La Cruz, Castile-La Mancha, Spain - LaCruzMarch2015_18m | ecosystem: Environmental > Aquatic > Freshwater > Lake | place: Spain... | reverse complement strand
GTGATCCATCCGCTCCTTGCCGGCGCTAACAAGCAAACTGATATTGGAACGGTCACCTATGGCATTGATGACGATGCCAATTTTTATGTGACCTATAATATCACTGGTTCCGTATGGAAGATCTCTAAGACAAGTATGTATTGCGGCGACAAGAGACACATGCCATTGAATAAAGCCGGGAATCCCAGAATTAATAGATTCCCGCATAAAAAAACTCATAGTCCCATGGTAACATCCTTTACCATCAGGGTCCCATTGACTTCGCTTCCTCCGGCCGAATATCCGGGATTTGTTGTGGCCACACATTGTGTCGTTTACAATCCCCAAAAATGCGAAGGCACTTCTAAAAATGCCTGGGCCGATGGTCCGTTTGCCTTTACTGATAAAGATTGGGGATGGTTTGATGTTTTTTATTATAACCAGCCTGAGAATCCATATACCGTTCTATATGGTACGACATATACCGAAGACTCCCTTAATCTTTATCACCTTAATATGACAACTGGTGCTGTGACCCAGATCTTAACGGAATATGTGGGGAATGTTTCAGGCACTTATGATGGAACAGCATTTGATGTTGACTCAAGCATGTTCTTTTTTGTTAATTACAATACCAGGGAACTGTTTTTAAACCGGATGAATGACACGCTGCCCTCTTTCAGCGCTGGTTACCTTAATGGTACAGCGGCCAGTGGAACATTTTATAACGGTATATACTATTATGTGAATGCAGACTTCAATACCATCAACCAGGTTACTTTCACCAGCGACTGGATGATTGCATCTGAAATGACGTTGGATACCATTCCTAATGTTGTCACGGTAAATGATATTGCCATGAGTCCGGAAGGTGATTATCTCTATTTACTTGGTGAAGTTAGCGGTGGCAGTTCAGAATTGATTAAATACTCACTTGCCCTCGACACATACTATACCATAGCACTTAATATAAATGACGGGGCACAGATTGCTTATGGCAGCGACGGGCTCCTTTATGCCATTGCACCGGTGGTTGAAGGCGGAACCAGTTCAATAGCCTACATGGTAAATACCAACACCGGTGTATTAACTGAAATAGAAGAAGGACATATCATTATCATTGATGCTGCATTCTCTGACCTCTCAAGAGGACCAAACATGTAAATATTTTATTAAATCTGATCTTTGGATCAGAGTAGAAAAAAGCCCGTTCCGAGTACTCGGGAGCGGGCTTTTTTTTGTATCATTCATTAATTTTATTCATATTTGCAGCGCTAATTTAAAATGTAATCTTATGATATTCAAAATGAATAAACTGCTGATCCTTATTTCCATCATCCTGCTGGGATTTCAAGTCCAGGCACAAAAAACCAACCTGATCTTTTTTACAGAACAAGGTGAGCGGTTTTACCTGGTACTTAATGGCATTCAACAAAATGCAGAAGCACAGACAAATGTCATGGTTACTGATCTGCCGGCCCCTTCGTATAAATTGAAGATCAAATTTGAGGATACCCAACTTGGTGAGATTGATAAAAACATCATGTTCGGACAGGGAACAGAAACTACCTTTGTTATCAAGAAAAGCAATAAAAATGAATGGGTCGTCAGGTATATGAACGAAGTACCCCTGGCTCAGGCTCCTCCACCACCTCCGGACCGGCCTGTCTTAGTTTACAGCACTGTCCCGCCTGCTCCTGCCATAACGGTGATCCAGACCTCAACCACAACGACCACAACAGCTCCTATTGGCGGAACCGCGGTCGGGGTTTCCGTTGCCGATCCGGCTACAGGAGTAAATATTAACATGAATATAGGTGGAGTGGCAACGGGAACCACCACCACAACCACATCATCAATTACAACCTCCTCCATGGGTGCAGGCACCGTTGCAGTTATTGAAGAACCTCCTGTATACGCCCTGCCGGGCTATTCCGGACCCATTGGCTGTCATTGGCCTATGTCGTCCGGCGAATTTGACAATGTAAAAAATTCCATTTCCTCTAAATCCTTTGAAGACAGCAAGCTGACTATCGCTAAACAAGTTATCAACGTAAACTGCCTGCTATGTGGTCAGGTCAAGGAGATCATGCTGCTGTTCAGCTATGAAGATACCCGTCTGGAACTGGCTAAATACGCCTATGGCTATACTTACGACATCGGCAATTATTACCAGCTCAACGATGCTTTCACCTTCGAGTCATCCATCGAAGAACTGAATGAATATATAAACACATTCCGCTGGTAAAATAAAGGCTCTCCCCCGGGACTGATATTACTTTTTCCGAAATTATTGATAAATCAATGCCTGAATAACAAATTGCCGGCAAATATCAGTTATTCAGGCCATTTGATTGCTTTTTAATTAGCTGTCAATTTACAGGTATGAAATTATATCGGTTTTAAAAGGCGATATGGAAAATATATATTTGAAAAATATTTTATTCTCCATAGCAAGCTGCGCGTTATTTATTGGACTTATTGTCCCCTCTGAAGAAATAAATGACCTTGAAAAACAGCGGCTCAAAGGAAGTGTCAGGTCGGTAATGGAGATCAAATATTCCCTGGCTGAAAATTCAGATATTGCCCTTAAGGATCATATCATCTTTCAGAAATACACCTTATTTGATCTAAATGGTTACGAATACGAAAACACAATATATAAAAACGGGGATATTTTCCTGACCTCAAACTACCTCTTCGGGATTGATGGAAAACAGGTTGAATTGAACGAATATAACCCCGATGGAACCCTTAATCTGAATGTTACGTATAAATATGACGATAAAGGCTTCAGGTCGGAAGGAAATTACAGATGGTCGGAAGACCGGAAAATCGGTGAAATAGCCGAACATACGGATTATTATTATGAAATCATCCAAAATGATCTGTATACTAAAGTTCTTTATATGAATGAGTACAGGGGATATTGCACCGAGGAAAACTATCTGAAAGCTGACAGTACACTGTCGTTTAAATTTATTTTCAAATATGACTTCCGGGGCAATAAACTGGAATCGGGCTATTTTCACGGGAATGGCAGGCTGTCGTGGATGACCAAATACAAATACGACCGCTACGATCATCTGATCGAAAGCCGGGTATATAAAAGTAACCGGATCGCTGTCATATCCGGATATACGTATCAGTTTGATACAGCCGGAAACTGGGTGATCCGTAATGAAGACAGGAAAGTGTTTGTCAACATCCTGACTGCAGGGCTGGATCGAGCAAATACCGTTACAGAAAGAATCATTGAATATTATTAAAAACAGCAAGATGAAAAATCTGGTTCGGTCGCAGCATGTTGCCTTTCTGTTAAAGCTTCTTCTTATTAAAATTATCATACTAAACGGACTGATGGCTGTTGGACAAGTCGGCGTTCATACTGATTTTCCAGATGCCTCATCAGCTATGGACATTTATTCCGAAACTAAAGGATTACTGATCCCGCGCGTAACATTGACAAGCGATTTATCAGACCCAAGCCCGGTCACCTTGCCGGCCACCGGATTGCTGGTTTTTAATTTCGGGGCAAACCAACCTTTAGGTTTTTATTACTGGGATGGATTACAATGGGTGTCTACTTCAGGTACTTCCAGCAACGATTTCTGGTCGTTATTGGGTAATGCAGGCACTACCGTGGGAACAAATTTTATCGGGACACTGGATGATGAAGATTTTGCTATTTATACCAATGAGTCGGAAAGGATAAGAATAACGGAAGCCGGTAATACTGTAATTGGTAATACGGCTCCTTATCATGCTGCTGACCTTTTCACTGTTATCGGCAAGCCGGGCCTGGATTATACCATTAATGCCTATTCGCCTTATGTCGGTGTTTATTCTGAGGGGGGCTATATAGGATTCCAGAGTTTCGGAGGGAAATACGGGTTGCGGGCAGAGCTCGACTCGAATGGCGGTTTTGCTGTTTACGCAAGAAACTTCGATGCGGTGGGATATGGCCTGGTGACGGCAGGCAGTGGTCAGTCACCATCTTATTATGGTGGCCGGTCAGCTGGAATATCAACATTGGGAAACGACGGGATTCATGCTTACGGAAAGCATACCAGTGCAGGGATAGGCATTATGGCTGCCGGAAATGGACTCACTCCTACAACACTCCCGGATGGTACCGGTGGAACTTTTATCGGATATTGGGGATTATACGCCCGGAGTACAAATACTCCGGCAACTGGCACCGGTGTCATAGGAGTAGGCAATAATTTAACCTCATCTTATTATCTTGTCACTGGCAGTGGCGGGGCTTTTACAGGCAGAGACGGGGTTTTCGGAAAAAGTATAAATGCTTCTGGAAACGGGGTAATTGGGTTAGGTAACAATATCGCGACTCCTTCAACCATCTCGACAGGAACTGGTGGCGCCTTTACCGGTAGAGACGGTGTTTATGGAAAAGGCATTGATACAACGGGAACTCTAACAGGAATCGGAGTCATCGGATTGGGTAGTAACAGAGGCAGTTACCTGACAATTACAGGCGGTTGCGGTGGTTCCTTCAACGGATATCATGGTGTGCTGAGCCTGGGGGCAAAAGTAGCAACCGGAACCGGGGTTATTGGAGCAGGTAATGGCACCACTATTAATGTTTATGGGAGCGGCAGCGGCGGGGCATTCACCGGTCTTTCTGCCGGAGTAGTCGGTTGGGGAACAACTGTAGCTACCGGTATTGGTGTCATTGGCTCAGGAAATAATGCCAGTATCAGTGTGCCCGCAACTGGTTGCGGGGGGGCTTTTACAGGGACAGTTTGCGGAGCTTATGGATATGCAACGAATGCAAGTAATGACAGGTATGGTGGATATTTTGCAACTAATGGTACACTCTACGCTTATGTAGGGGGCAGATATGCCAGTACAAACCGAAAAATTGTTGGCACCGGCTCAGTTAACACAATTGTGAAAAACAGGAAAGGTGAACGAATTTCCTTAACTTGTCCCGAAGCTCCGGAATCACTTTTTCAGGATTACGGAATTGGTCAACTTTTCGAAGGGCAAGCTCATATTATTATCGACCCTGATTTTGCAATAAATATAAATGTAAGTGAAAAATTTCCCTTGAAAGTTTACATTACCCCTGAAGGTGATTGTAATGGTGTTTATGTGACTAATAAGTCAGCCAATGGATTTGATGTGATCGAACTGCAAGGCGGAAAATCTAATGTGCCATTTTCCTGGCAGATCGTGGCTACCCGGGCAAATGAAGAATATATGCTCAGAGACGGCACAATTGAAATTTCTGATTACAGCCAGCGTTTTGCACCGGCACCCGGCCCCCTGGAAATGATAGAGCAACCGGCGCAATCCACGCTATTTAAAAACTCAAATAGCATTGAGCAGGGAAATGCAAGAATTATAGAAGCAGTGACCGGAGAAATCCATGAGGCAACTGATGCTTCAATAATTGAGATTAATGATAAGCCGGATGAATAAGGTAAAACATCATATCATCTTTACCTGCTGGCTCATCCTTCCTGTTTTAATATCCATGCCGGCAGCAACAGCCCAGTTCTCCATAGGGCCCGGAACCTGGGTTACTGTTAAAGAAGGCGGCTCAATGATGATTGATACTGACCTCCATATTAAATCAGTTGAAGATTCTTCGGGATATTTTGTCGATCAGACAACAGACGGTGATGTAACAATTACGGGAGATATAACTGTTGAAAGATATATGACACCTGATGTTTGGCATAATGTTGCTTCCCCGGTAAGCGATGAAACCAGCAGTTGTTTTACAGGAACAGACCTGGTTTTCTGGTATGACGAGGCTCAGATCTGGAACGACTGGAACTTTGGCTGGGTATGGTACACCGGCACGACCGGAGGCCCTTTGATGGTGTTCAGAGGTTATGATGTTTTTTTTGACACCGATCCCGTTACAGTGGATTACCTGGCAACAGGTACGGAAACACTTAATACGGGTGCTTATTTTTACGGTGTGACCCTGACTGATCCGGCTCCAAATCCTTTTGAAATTCCTTCACACAAAGGATGGAACCTGATAGGAAACCCCTACCCTTCGCCGGTCGATTGGCTTGCTGCCTCAGGATGGGATAAATCAGACATCAATGATGCCAAATATATCTGGGATGGCATTGATAGTATCTATACCATTTACATTGGCGGCGGTTCACCGGATTCAATAAACGGGGGGACACGATTTATCCCGTCTAACCAGGGATTCTGGGTGCAATCCGTCGTACCTTCCGGTACTGTTGGAATAAATAACGCGGTCAGGGTTGGCGACATAACCGGCACACCTGATTTTTATAAGCTGGAACCTGCAGATTATCCCCTGGTCAGTCTTATTGCCTCCGGAAATAACAGAAGTGATGAAGCTGTCATCAGATTTATTGCTGGAACTTCCGAAGGATTTGATGTGAATTATGATGCCTCAAAACTATTCAGCCCAAGTCTAAATGTTCCCCAGATCAGCATTAAAGCCGGCAACCAGGTTTTTGCCTTAAACACACTTCCTCAAATTAAGGATGATCTGTGTGTTATTTTGAATTTTCAATGCGGAAAAGGCGGGTATTACAAAATCTGCCTGACTAAAAGGACTTATCTGGATTATAATACTGAGGTATATCTGAAAGATGAACTGGAACAAACGATTATCAACCTGACAAAAGATTCTGCTTATCGATTTTTTCATGATCCGGAAAATAATAAAAGCAGGTTTAAGATCTATTTTAATCCTTCTGCCGATATCCTGAATAACATCACACCAGAATCGTATTTTACAGTTTTTGCAGAAAAAAACATTATTACCATATTGAAAAATACAGTCCGGCATGTTTCCGGAAATATAGCTGTATATACTTTACTTGGGCAGCCAATATGCCGGGAAGCGCTTGGTAATAATGATAAATCAAGTATCAGTGTCAACGCACCTACCGGGTATTATATCGTAAGTATCATTACAAAACAGCACGTTTCAAATTCTAAAATATTGATCAGTAATTAAATATTATGACGACCAAAGTTTTTTTATCAAATGGTTCATGTTCATAATTAATAGATATCTAATATCATAATCAAAGATAAAGTGTTAAATTTGAAATCATAATCAATGAAAATTTGTTAATTTTGAAAAAAAAAACTATGAAAAGGACTAAGTACCATCTGTTGCTATTAGTTTCTGTTATCTTTTTCTTATCTTATTTAGATTTGAATGCGCAGGAACTGGAAGTTTCCCCCGGAACTTTATCATTTGCCACCAATCCAGGCTCCTCACAAACCCAACAAATTTCATTGAGGAATAAAGGAAATACCGAGCAATCATTTATTTTCAACCTGAATGACTGGCTAACTGATGAAGCCGGCGAAGTGAAGTATTTCAGCCCGGGCACAACCTCCCGTTCCTGTGCTGACTGGATTACCGTTTCACCTGCCCTGGTTACCCTGCAGCCCAATGAGTCAGCAACCATTAATGTTACTATGCTGGTGCCGAATGATAACCCCTCAACAAAATGGGCGGTATTGTTCATTCAATCGGCTGTGGAACAAACGGGACCAAAAGCAGTGGATAAAGAAATGGCATTGGGGGTGCAGTTAGCCCTTAGAATTGCGGTTACCATTTATCAGTCGCCAACCAGCAATACCCTCTATAAAGGAACCATCGAGGGATTGGTGGAAAAAATCGGTGATGATAATGTCAGGAAATATTCATCACAGGTGCTCAATTTGGGAGATAAGGTTTTAAATTGTAAAGTATATTTTACTGTTTCGAACCTTGAAACTGCAGAAGAGTTCACATCAACTGCCACTGAGTTTTCACTTCTTCCCGAAACCAATAAAAAAGTTGAGTACACCCTTGATAAACCCCTGGCAGCAGGACGATACTCCGTTGCGGCTATCCTGGATTATGGTTACAACACTGAACTGGATGGCGTACAACTCGATATTCAAGTCAAGTAACAGTTTATATGAATAAGCGGTGGATACTTACGCTGCTTTCAATTACATCGGTAATCAATCTTTCCACTGCACAAACAGTGCAATTTACCGATACTGTATTCCATTTTAATGATGGTAAGCAAATAAAGTCTATCGTCAATTATCAGGTTCAACAAAACGATACGGTCAAAGAAGGCCCGGCATTTTATTATTATGCCACAGGCAAACTGTGGCAGAAAGGCTTCTATAAACATGGCAAATTGGACGGCATCTGGATGATCTATTATGCCGATGGCCAGGTTAGCAGTGAAAAATCATTCAGTGAAGGCCTTAAAAACGGAGACTTTATATACTACTATGAAAATGGGGTGTTAAAAACCCGTGGGACATATTCCAACGATTCGCTGACCGGACAAATGACTTTATATTTCGATGACGGACAGGTGAATGAAATCCGTACCTACCAGGGTAATAAACTAAATGGGCTAATGACGGGTTATTACCCCGACGGGAATATCAATTACCGGATCAACTTTGCAGACAGTTTACAAAACGGGTTGTATGAAACATACTATCCGTCAGGAAAGCTGAAAGAAATAGGCTTCAAAAAGGACCGGTTATTTTATGATGATTTTAAGTCTTATTATGAAAACGGACAGGTTGAAAAAGAAATCAGCTATAAAAACAATGTTATTGAAGGTCCCTATATCGTGTATTGGGACAACGGACAGATAATGAACAGAAGCATTTATGTCAACGGCAAGCTGGAAGGGCTTTGCATGCTATATTACAAGGATGGGAGCCTTTTTGAAACCGGTATGTACAGGCTTGGAAAAAGAGATGGTACCTGGGATACTTATTATCCTGATTCCACCATATATATGGAAGGACGATACGATTATGGTGTTACTGACGGGCTGTGGAATGTATATCACCCAAACGGCCAGCTGAAGCAAACAGGGGTTTATAAAAACGGTATCTCAGAAGGTCCCTGGCAGTTTTTTTATGACACCGGCCAGGTAAATGCCAAAGGTTCATATATTACCAATGAAAAGCATGGTCACTGGGTGCATTTTTATAAGAATGGAAAAGTGAAAATGGACCTTAACTATAATATGGGTAAACTTGAGGGAATTCTTACAGCTTTTGACGAGAAAGGCAACATGACAGAAAAGGCTGAGTATATGGATAACCAGCTGATCAGAAAAATAAAGTGAAAAAAAAACCGGCTTTTCTTGCTTTACTCTTGTTTTTAGGTGCAGGGAGCTTAAAATCACAGGATATTCCGCCCCCCAATCCAGGGCTTGTCATTAATATTGTTTCAGGTTACAGCATCGAATTTGTTTTTAATGAAATCGATGAATACATATATGGCATCCCGAATGCCGGGCAGTCTACTTTTATCCGCATCGGGGCTATTTATGACTGGAAACTGCAGTTCAAAGCCGATGAGATTATGTTTTACGGTACTACTGATCCGGCTCACCAGATGGAACTAAACAATGTGGGGGTGGTTGTTGAATCAAATGGCACAAACCAGGACGATAATACCAACATTATCAACAATGCCAAATTTGCCCCGGTTGCGCTGGAAAGTACCGATATCACGCTGCTTACCAAAGGATCACTGACCAACAAAGGTTATGGAATAGAGAATTCATTTACCCTGAACTGGGAAATGGGTACACGAAACGGGAATATGAACCAGACCAGGATGCTTGATCAATTATTAGCGGCTGATTCCTATTCGTTAAATATTATTCTCACCTTATCGGTTTATTAATTCGACTTAACATTTTTATTCTACCAATATCAAGAGGCTGTATCAAAACTAGCTTTTTAGTCCAAATGACTTTTGATACAACCTCTGTCCCGTTAGGGACAACATATTGGTAGAGAGATAGATGGAATTCATGCAAAGTCCCGTCAGGGACTATATATACAATCTTTTCTTATTTAGACCGATTATTAATAAATACAAACATGAAACCAATTTAATATTTTCTCGTTAAATTTTATTAACAATATCGTTTTTTATTTAAACAGATTTTAAATTATAACCCGGTCTAAAAATTAACTCATAAAATGAGTAACCTTTTTTAAATGAAACGATTAATACTAACCTAACCACCCTCCTAAAGTATCGCTGATAAAACTATTTCAAACTAAAAATTAATTATTATGAAAAAGATCGTACTTATTTTAGGATTGGCAGTTGCCATGCAAACTGTTATGATGGCGCAGGTAACAGAACAAGAAGTTTTATTTAATGCCCATTTATTGTCGACATTTAATTTGAATCTGACAGGTGGTGGTACTCAAGAAATCACTTTTACGGTTGCTGCAGATTACAACAATGGTGTTACCGGACCCGCACTTAATGGCATTGACCCCGGGAATACTACAATTACAGTAGAAGCAACGGAACCCTGGTACATTACGATTGAATGCGATGATGATAATTTTGCAGAAGTTACCGGTACAGGTGATATTCCAGTTGACAACGTCGGCGTTTATTGTGCGGCGACGGGAACCTATCAATTTGGCACCGAAGTTGAGTGTGATTATGTGTCTACAGCAACAATCCTCGGATTGACCATGGCTCCGGTGACACTGATTTACAACGGAAGCGGTAATGCCGGCGATGCTACTGACAATATGTATACTTTAAACTGGGAAATGGGAACCATGCGGAACGCCTCGATGCACGCAACCAGCATGTTCGACCAAATGGCTCTTGGAGATTTTACTACTGGTGATTACACCATGACAAGTACATTGACCCTGGTTCCGGAATAGAATTACTGTTTTTTAAGGAATGATAATTGGAAATACAGCTTAATACTGTGTTTCCTTTATTCATCCTGCCTGAACATCATTTATTTGTGTTAAGATCATTAACAAAATTCAGAAACAATTTCCATGAAAAAATTCATTTTACTCTTTGGTTTGTTGTTTGCTCTGCTGTCGCATACAACGCTGATGGCGCAAATTGAGGACGACGAAGAAGTTATCTTCAATGCAATATTAGGCGGTGTATTTAATCTCATCGTCCTGGATGGGGATATCCAGACAGCTACTTTTGCCTCGGCTGATGATTACAACATAGGTATTTCTGAAACGCAGGGCACTCCTGGTATTGATCCCGGGTTTACAACAGTGGCTATGGAAGCGACAGGAAACTGGTATCTTAAAATCAGCGCCCCTGATTTTTCGCCTGTTACCGGTACGGGAAGCATTCCTATCGATAATCTTGGCGTCTATTGCGAAGCGACGGGAACACATCAATTCGGCACCGAAGTTACCTGTCTTTTCCAGACCTCTGATGATGCTCTCGGACTGTTAAACACGGATGTGACACTGATTGACCTCCTGACTGAAAATAGCGGAGATCAGACTGACAATTTATTCGTTTTGCACTGGCTCATGGGAACCTATCAGGGCAGCATGAACCCTGCCAGCATGTTCAGCCAGTTAGCTGACGGAATTTTCAGCCAGGGCACTTTCACTACAACCGTTGTATTAACGATGACGGAGATACCATAAAAATCTTTTTTTCAGTTATTAAAAAGGGAAGAAAGTATTAATTTATTAATAATTTATTCCCTTTTTTTATTGACTGATTATTGCTACCTTTGGTAAAATGAAAGCCTTTTCAGGGATATGGTATATTACATTGGGTTTGCTGATATTGCTGACTTTTTCCCGGCTTTCAGCCCAGGAAACGCCCATGCTGATCAGTACGGAAGCCAGGCTCGACAACGTACTCATTCTCAAAATGACCCCTGAGAGGTACGTTGAATTCGGAATAAAAAAAATTAACGAAAACCTATATCAGATCACCAAGCAACCCGATGATGTCATCTTCAGTGTGGAATCGACGGGCAGCTGGAATCTTTCGATTTCTTCGGCAGAGCCTTATTTTACAGGAAAAAATGATTCGACGCACAAAGTACCGGTTGACTTTTTAGGTTTATATGTTGAAAATACGGGTACGAATTGGGATAACGGGCTTTTTTCCAATATGGCCAATGCCACTAAAGACACTATCGTTTACCTGGCGCCGGAAAAAACCAGTCTTTTGGAAAGCGGTGTACGCGGCAATATTGGCGGTTCTATGCAAAATTCCTTTATCCTGAGATGGAAGTTTTTTTATGAAGACGATGCTTTAAAAATCAGAAAGTTTTCTGATTTCGATATCAATGACGATAATTACAGGGTTGGATATTTCATCACTTTATCAGAAAGTACGGCGAACAGCAAAATTGACCAGTGACTTTCAATTAATATACGGTTTTAACCCGGCATAAATAATTTGCAAATCAGCCTGAAAATTGATTATAAGATATTCCTCTTTATCGGGCTTTCAATATTATGGCAGCCTGGTCTGAATGTAACAGCTCAAACCCTGATTCAGGGGACTGATGAAGTAACTGTTACTACTTATTTCATTAAACCGGAAATCTTTCAAAAAGCCGGACTATTAAGTTTTAATGTAGTCCGAATCCGCAATCTTTCTGATACTACTGTCCGGTTTAAACCCATATTAATCCTTCCGGCAGGCTGGGTTCCTTTCAGCGCTCCTTTAAGGGACACTATCGTGCCACCCCATGATTCCATCTCATTATCTTTCCGGTTTCAATTACCCGTGAAGGCAAGCTCCGAAATAAAACATGAAATCTGGTTTCGTGCTTATTCCATGCGCAATAAATTGCTGTCAGAAAGCAAATTTGTGGTTCATCCCGAGGTTTTTCACGACTGGGATGTGATTTTACCGGAAAAGAGAACATTCTTTTATCCCCGCACAAACCTGTCGGAGTTTGAATTACTCATTCAAAACAAAGGGAACACGGCTGAAGTAATCAACTTTCTTATTGAGCCTGATAATAAGATACGCCTTGACAACATCGAGGATTGGAAGTCGGGGCAGGATATTTTACTGGCGCCGTTCCAGGATACCATTCTCAAATTTAATGTCAGGTACACTTTTTCGGAAAACCGGGTTTTCGATATCAGCAAGGTTCAAATTCATGCTTCTGATAGCAGCAAAGTGATAACCAAGCCATTATTGATTGAAAAGTACAACGACACTTATGCGCCCTTTTATGTTGACCGGGCTTTGCCACATCAGACGGAGGTGGGGTTTCGTACTTTCAGCGGAAATGATCGTTTTCTTCCATTTATTAAAGCAAGAGGTTTATCTACTTTTAACGAAAACAGCACTTTTCAGTATAATTTTAACTATTATGCCATGACTGGCAACGAAGACTTTATCAGCAACACTTATTACAATTTTTTATATACCTGGAAAGCTCTAAAGGTCGGTTTAGGGGCATTTAGCTCGCCATTAGGACGGAATCTATATACCAGGCACGGCATCATGATATCAAATGTGATAAAATTAAGTCCCAATTTCAGCCTGGAAGCATATATAAGCCAGAGTTTTTTTACACCAAAAACCAGCGTTGCCGTTGGTTATACCATTGAGAAAAACAAGACCAGTTTTCATGGCTCAGTTTCATACGATATTGATGCTGAAAAAAAAGTGAACACAGGTTCCGTGATGTTTCAATCAAACCTCATCACTTTGTTCAAAGACCATGATATCAGTTTTAACTTATATGGTTACAACGAATACCATTACCTTGCCAAAGAATATACTTTAACGGGTTTTGCCTGGGATCTCAATTACTATGCAAGAATAGGAGATGCCGTTTCGATCCAGGTAGTGAACAATTACGGGTCCCCGAATATTCCCGGCGCCCAGATGGGGCTCCTAAAATTCGGGGCCAGTTCGATGTTTTTAATCGGAGACAAAAAATCCTTTTCGTTTCAATATATTAACAGCTCCCGGAAATACCATGCTTATAATAGCGAGGGCGGCAAAATTCCCGATGCAAAATTATATGATCAATATGCCAGTTTATTTTATCATTCCCGTAAAAAGCCTGATAATATGTGGGAGGCCGGGCCAAGCGTAGAGTTTTATCATTCCCTGAGGCCTTCCCAAACCACCGAAGGTGAAATTACGGAATATACTGCTCAACAGTTACGGCTTGAATATAAGTCGACTATTTATAAAAATTTTACACTCAACCTGAAAACAGGCATGAGTAATATTTATATTAAAGAATCGACTGAAATAAAGGAACGAAAATTTGATTTACATCTCCTGGGGGGGTATAGTATAAAAAAAGGATATGGCTTTTCATTCAGTTACGATTACGGTCCCATGGTGAACAGCGGTTTATACCAGTTTGCAGGTGATGCAAAAAACCACAGTTTTAGCATCGGGCCCAGTGTAATGTCGACCTATTTCAAAGAACGGGTGAGTTTAAATTTATTTGCCAGTTTTATTTACCGGTTTGATCTGCAATATGCTTCTTTCAATATCAATCCAAAAATTGAAGCTTTTATATACCGCGACTGGTACATTGTGGCAAGCGGAACCTATCACTACACCCGGCAACAGTACCCGGAATTTCAGGCAAGTAAATCATACGCTTATTTTGAATTGTCGGTTAAAAAGAGATGGGGAAAATCTAACCTCAATAAATGGCAAAAAGATGCACGCCGGTTAAGAGTTGTTTTATTTAAAGATGAAAACGGAAACGGCGTTAAAGATGAATTGGAACAGGGGGTGCCTTATGTAAAAACGCGACTGAAACTTACCAATTCAGACAATCCGAATATCAGCACACAGTTCCCGGTAGATATAATTTTACTCTCCAACACATCAGGGATTGTCAACTATAACCGCCTCCCGAAGGGATTTTACGAACTTACCATTACCCCTTTAAGCGATGTGAAAGAGTATTTCTACGTTAACAGAAGCGCTGAAAAACTCGAGCTTTCAAAAAACGCAACTTATTATGTCCCTTTCCAGAAAGCAAGTAAAATTTCGGGTAAAATTGATGTGCAACGTGCAAAGTTCATTAAATCGGGAGAGGAGCTGATCAGCCTGACCAATATTAAGATTACTGCTTACAACAAGCAAGGAAACAGTTATTCGTCATTCACCCTTGATGATGGCAGTTTTACTATTTTTTTACCGGGGAATAACACCTATTACGTTAGAATGGGAAATGTATTCGGTCCCGGTTTTAAGATCCTGCAAAATGATATCATCATCACTTTACCTGATTCAACCAACAACCAGATCATATTTAGTGTAGTTGAAATTTCACGCCAGGTTAAATTCAAAGAAGCCAAGCCGAAACCTGCCCAGCCCGATAGCCTGGAGCAAGAGGCTCTTAAAATCAAGGTGCTGCACGGAAAATTTTATGAGAACTCGAATGAGGCAGCTGTTGACAAAGATGCCGTTCCCGTATTTGATATAAAAGAAGCCCCTACAGCAGAACAAAAGATTATCAATAACTACTATTATATAGTTATGGGCATCGATTCAAGCAGGACGGAAGCGGTAAAATTAACGAAGATATTTATTGAAAATGGCATTGATGTCAAGCTGGGTTATCACGAGGCTGATGGCAAGTATTACGTGTTTTTAAGTTTTTACCGAAATGAGGCAGAGGCCAGAACAGAACTAAAACGACTCCAAAAAGAGGGATTAAAAGATATGGAGGTGATTTTGTTTGAGTAGCGTGGGGGGTTCACTCCTCCCGTTTCAGCACCAGCGCCGTCCGGTTCGTGTTATAAATCTTCAGAAATGCATTATTGCCGGTATGATCCGAGAAGGTGAAATAAGAGATCGATTCATCGATCCGGCCGTGGCCGCCGAAGGCTTTACTGTCGGAGTTCAGGATAATCCGGTATTCACCGTGGCGAGGGACGCTGAAGGTATAATCCGGGATAGAATGATCAGGATGAAAATTAAAAATGAAAAGGAGGTTATTCCGCTCAAATACGATGGTTTTATTCGACTCATCCATATTAAGTTGCCGGGCGAACATTGAGTTCATTACTTTATTTTCCTTTATCACCCTGATCATTTCCTTATCAAAAGCAGCCAGGAACCGGTATTTCAGTTCAGGATCATCCACCAGCGACCATTGCCGTCTTGCGTATTTATAGCTCCAGCCGTTTCCTTCCCTGGGAAAATCAATCCATTCGGGGTGGCCGAACTCGTTACCCATAAAATTCATATAGGCATGGCCGCCCAAGGAAATGGTTATGAGCCGGATCATTTTGTGCAAAGCCATACCCCGTTCGATGACCAGGTTACCGTCGTCTTTCTGCATATGCCAGTACATTTCCTTATCCATCAGACGGAAGGCTATTGTTTTATCGCCAACCAGCGCCTGGTCGTGCGATTCGGCATAGGCCACCGTTTTCACGTGCGGCAGACGGTCGTTCAGCACCTGCCACATCTCGTGCATGTTCCAGTCTTCATCCCGGTATTCTTTTAACAGTTTTATCCAATAGTCGGGGATGCCCATACCCAACCGGTAATCGAAACCCAGGCCGCCTTCTTCCACCGGATAAGACAATCCCGGCATCCCTGTAACATCTTCAGCAATTGAAATTGCCCCA
>Ga0247841_10007375_pt1 | contig 16393 bp, 14 predicted proteins | sample LaCruzMarch2015__2_FD_192410 | JGI IMG/M metagenome (GOLD analysis project Ga0247841, IMG submission 192410) | Freshwater microbial communities from meromictic Lake La Cruz, Castile-La Mancha, Spain - LaCruzMarch2015_18m | ecosystem: Environmental > Aquatic > Freshwater > Lake | place: Spain... | reverse complement strand
CAAAAAAGCGCCAATTAATCCGGAAACATGGGTGGGTTCGATGTGATCACGTCGCAAGGCCCAGGGCGGGGCCGGCCGTGCATTGTCACCACGGAGACCGGTGTAGATATACTTGAAGCGTCGCCGGGCAATCGCCTGCGCTGCCGGGCTTATACTGGCCAAATTACCAAAGGGATAGGCAAAATGCTCGATTGCCACTCCTAATTTTTGTTCAAGTACATTGGCGCATGCAATGATCTCTTCTTCCAGTTTTGTGGCTTCGGCCAGTTCGGACAAACGGGCATGGGTTCTCGTGTGCGCGCCAATTGTGTGGCCACACTCCAATAGCCAAGAAAGATCGTCCCATGTCATATTGCGCCAATGATCGGGGACGGCATCGGGAAGCAGACCTGGCCATATATGACGGGCGACAAATGCCTGGTAATTATCACCCCCGGCGATGTCGACAAATGCAGACACAACGAAGAACAAAGCTTTAATTCCAATGGGGTTCAGGACTTCTTCCACTACTTTGCGATTGGAGGTGAATCCATCGTCAAAAGTTAGGAGTAGGTTCGCGCCATTAATTGGATAATCTCCTCTAATCATGGCCGTGAACAGTTGCGGTGATACAAAAGTCCAAGACTGGGCCATCCACCTCAATTGGGTAGCAAAGGTTTCTTGATCTTGCGGTGCGATATCGTGATAAATAAGCACCCTCAACCGTGCATCTGATTTAACCCCAAATTGACGCAACAGATTATTATGGAGGCGCAACACCGGATAGAACGCAGCTAATAGGGAATGAATTAGGGACATAAAATGTTTTTATTTATCATCATAATATACTATCCCAATAGTCCAAAACGTCACACAAACTTTGTCTTAGAGTAAACTTAGGCTTCCATCCCAACGTTTGCTGAATTTTTTCATTATGGCCCACGATTTTTTTGATATCATTAGGTCTTATTAACTTTTCATCAATTGTAATAGTCACTTTCATATTTAGAACATCGGCCATAATTGATATTATCTCTCTTAAAGACATCCCTTGACCACTGCACACGTTATAGGTTTCCCCTTTTTCACCACTATGTAGTAATAGATAATAAGCGGAAACAACGTCCCGTACGTCTATAAAATCTCTTATGATTGACACATCACCAGTAACTAACTTTCCGTTTAAACAATTCATCTTTTTCATTTTGATTAATTGTCTTGCAAAGGCTGATATAACAAATACGTCCGTTTGAGAAGGCCCGATATGATTAAATGATCTTGTTAGCACAATATCAAGTCCGTAACTATTTACATAAATTTTTGAAAGAAGTTCTTGTGAAACTCGTGCCACTGCATAAGGGCTTATGGGATTCAATGGATGACTCTCTTCGAGGCGTATATTTTCTCCTCTTATATTTCCATATTCGTCAGAAGAACCTATTGACAGTACCCTAGTCTTAGAACTATATTTTCTGACAGCTTCTAGTATATTTAGGAAAATATTAGTATTATTCCTAAAACTGAGTATTGGCTCTTTCCAGCTGAATGCAACACTGCTAAACGATGCAAGATGAAGAATGAATTTCGGCTTAAAATTGGAAATTAATTTCTCAACTTCATTTTCCGATAATAAATCTATTTTTTCGAAATCGATCCTAATGTTACTGTAATCATCGAGCTTAATATCATGTTGCCTAACATCAATACCTTTGATATAAGCAGATACATTGTTTCTCTCGAGGTATTCACAGAAATGCCTACCTACAAATCCTGAAAAACCGGTAATTAAGTATTTTTCTTCAGGCATCATACCGAGATCTTTAGTTGATTTCATTTTTTATTTTCCATGTATTTAGAGCGTCTTGATGGATTTGTTCTATCATTTTAATAGCTGCTCTCCAAGAATATTTTTCGCAGACTAAAGATCGGGCAGCGATGCCCATCCGTTCCTTTAATCTGACATCTTTTAATAGTCGAATAGTATTTTGCGCAAATTCTGCTGGATCATCTGTTATGAATGCATGTACACCAGAAAGTGCATGAAATATCTTCATAGGTTGCGAAGTACTGACAATTGCTTTCCCAAGTGCCATAGCTTCTAATACTCTAGTTTGAATCCCTGTTGCAGATAGAATTGGTGCAACATATACGTCAGCCATCATTATGTAAGGTATTAAATTTTCCACATAGCCAGTAATTATTACTTTATCGTCTTCTTTTCCTAATTCTTTAATTCTTTTATCTGGCCCAGATCCAGCAATAATTAGGTATACCGATGGTAGTTCTTGCCGAATTAAAGGGAATATCCTCTTATAGAAATATAGTGCTGAATTAATATTAACCTTGGTTGACATATTACCGGAAAATACTAATGTGGGACCGTCCAACTTCAAAGGTGCTTCATCAGTCTGTTTCGCTACGTCTACACCAAATGGCACAGCAAATACATTTGATTCAGGACAGATTTTAATCAATGCTAATCGATCCTCTTCCGAAAATACATAGCATGCATCAAATAACATACACATCCTATTTTCATATTTTTCAATTTTTTTTGCCTGAACAGCATAATACATACGCCTCAAAATTGAAACTTCTCTTTGATGAGTCATTCTTCGATAAAATAATGTTGTGCAATCTACTGGCGTAAATACTTTTGGTAATCCAATTGCGTATTTGCCGAACTGACCAACATTAAATCCGAAACAATGGACTAAATCATAGTGTTCTTTTTTCAATAGTGTTTTCAAATTATTTATAAATGACTGATTATGATACCGTTTTAATGACAAGGGATCAGCTGCCATAATGTGGCATAGAATATTTTTATTATTCATGTCTACCATAGAATGTACCTGTCCAACTCTACAGTATTTTTTTACCATATTGATCTGATCTGGCATAATAACTTCACCATGCTCGTGAAAGCCTGCAAAAGTTATGCAATTATTTTCGCTTAATAGACGCAAATAATTATATAAAGCCATCTTGTGGCCAGCAATTGGTGGAAATGGGAATGTTTCTGATATTATTAGAAGTTTCATTTAGATGTAATCTCAAACTTTCTCTTCAGAGAACTTAGCCTTCACGTAACCCAAGAAGAACTGCATCTCTATCGTTCATTTCTCTCCTTGTCTCTTTGTTTAATACTACCACGCTGACACTTGAAAAGTAATAAAAAACCATTGCATAGAACAGAAGAAATGGAACTCTCACAAAGACTTGCCATCCATTACCAGCAACCAACCATGATAAGATTAACATATGCGTTCTCAACGTAATTAAAAATACAAATAAATTTTCTGTCTGCATTAATCTGGTGAGCAAAAAATAAGTTATTGTAAGAGCGATTGATACTATCCAATAGTAATTTTTAAAATACATTATATTTTCAGAGATAAATCCGGGCGAATTCGATGTAAATGAGGCTGAATCCGTCCCTTGTACAGTATATGTATAATATTCTGTTATTTGCGAGTAGTTTATGCTGCTGTCTAATGCTGCATTTAAATCATTGACAATTGGTAGGAGAGTTTCTATACCAAGCATACGATAAAATATATGCAAAAATTTTTGTGTTACAAATTGTGAGTCTATGCTGATAAGATTAAAAATATCCACAAGCGAAACATCAAAACGATTAATTTGACGAAAAAAATCACCTGCACTATAAAGTAAAAAAAATATTAGACTGCTTACAGCTATTTTAACTAACGATATATTCTTATCTTTATTTTCCCTAATAAACGCGATTATAGAAAACAAAATCATAGTAGTAGCTGCCGCTTTCCAGCCAGCAATAGTTTCGGATAAACAGTATATAGCCAGGGCGACATAAAACTTTGTTTTTATACCATATATGTTTCCTTTGCTTATAGTAAATGCATAGATCAAATACAATAAGCAAACTACATTAAACATTTCCATGTTTATAAAAATCGGACCATAGCCTGCAATGTTTATGTTATTATACCCCGCGTAATCATAATTGAAATATCTCCTAATTATCTGATAAAATAGTGTGTAGTAAAAAGAAACATTTATAAGCTGCTTTGTTATGTGTACGCAATTTTTAGGAAAGAACTTAATGTCATATTTAAACAAACGGTGACCAAAAATCAAAAACAAAAGAATAACAATAATTATGGATGAAGTTATATTTACTGATTTTATTATATTTTCATTACTTGCAAACTGCAAATATCCAAGACTGAAATTTTCTTCATAGAGGTTAAAATAATATATCACTGATTTTAAATAAAAAAATAATATAATATAATATAGATAATATGTATGCACATAAAATTTACTGTATATTAGGCTGTAAGCAATTAATCCCACAAATACAAATGCATCAATGCAACTAAAAAGGGGGGTAACAAATGGTGTCAATGTCAAAAGAAATGAAGAGAGAATCAATATTCCCCATGAACTTAAACTGAGTCGTGTAATATTAATTCTTCTCATAATTCACTTTTTAATTTGGTATTCTCTCATTTGCCGCTATTAATTCTCCGAAAACATAATCTTTTACACCTGAAGCGTATCCTGAATTATATTTTGCAAAGAGCTCAATAAAACATCGCTTGTCCCTATGGGGCGGAAGACAAGAGGTTAATATATATATAACTAGATCGAATTCAATATCTACCAAATCATAAAATTGAACTGGATAATTTAAATCAATTAATTTTATATTTTTTGCTAAGAATTCTTCATATTTACCACGCCTATCCCTTGGGTGTGGTTTAATATAGACATGAGGAAGTGAATCTATCTGCATAAATATTTGCTTCAGTAAGCAATTCTCCTCTTGGAGTGTAAGAATATTATCTTCCGATAACGGACTCCCAAGAAATATATTGGAGTTAGCATGCTTGCGCAATTCATCCCAAGGAAACTTAATAAAGCTACTGATGATAGACTTATCAATGCCTATATGCTCAATATTATTTTTTGATCGGACATAACCTTGATCTACTTGCTCCACAGGATGGTGTACAATAAACTTTTTAAAAAGACTTTGCTCGCAATTTCTATGAAAACGTGAGCGATAGTATTTACCGAAATAGAATTTTTCGATTATGTTCGCAATGACATGCTTTGCATACTTGTCCCATGATGGTGCCAACATTTTCAGGTGATGCTTTTTTGACATCCGATGGCTCGTACCCTCATCAACCCCTATAAACTCAATGTTAGATTTTCTGAATAGCCCTATTATGGACTTAGACGCCTCATCATTATCCTGATAAATGAAAATTCTTTGGATATCGGCTGACTTCAACTTTTGTTCTCTTAGAACCTCTGATATAAAACCTTTATAAAATAAAACCTTATTTAGAGTCTTCTTTTTTTTCTTTAATATTTTATTATTCATTTCATTATCGATAATATAGCATGGCAGAGGGATCATTTGATATTCTCTGCGAAAATATTCTTCTCTAAGGAATATTTGATGCGAAAATATAATACAACTGTCTAATTTCATTGTATTCGCAATTGATAATGCGCTTACTACATTGGAAACTGTATTGCACATAAAAATATTCATATGTGTTCCTTTTACTATAATACAAAGTTATTATTATTTGATTCCTTTACGATCCGATCAATCTGAATCGATTTTTAATCACCATAATAAAAGGCCCCAGTTCCCTCATCAAATTTATTTTTTTGTTTAGATAGTAAAAAATAGGACAATATAATAAGGATATTACTGCACACTGCAAAACCAAACGAACCAAACTACTCTCCGGAATAAGTTGTTTCCCCAACCAAATGACGGAAGGTACAACTGTCAGTGCATAAATGAACGGCATCAAAACAGATCCTAAAAAACGGAAACGCACAGACCAGTCGATGATGACATAGTACGTCGAAAAGTAAAGGATAGATAAACCGTAAAAAGCGCAAGTCAGCGCAGCGGCAAGGGCAACCCCTTCAATATTCCAGCCGATATGAATAAAAAAGATTGCTGAAAACACTTCTACCACAATTGCCAAGCATTGAATATAAACAACAAAACGTTGTTGTCGTTGCGCTATCAAAATTAGATTCAACATATTGTTCGCTGTGAGAATAATGCTGAGAAAAAAAAAGCCAGGTGTAAATATGTAGAAAGCCAGCATGCCCGGTAGATAACGCGGTAGTATCCGTTCTACAAGAAAAGGCACGACAAGGACCAAAAATGTAATCAACAATACTGAAATGTTAGAAAAAATCAAGGTCGGCTTAATAAGGTATTTGAGCAGTGAATGCGGCGAATCGCCGCTACGTCCAAAGTCTTCGACCATATGGGGACCCATGCTCCCCCCCGCCTGCGCCAGCAAGCCGTAAACACTGTTACCACCAAATGAGGTAATACCGTAATAACCAAGACTTGCGGCACCCAATAGGTTCAAAACGATAAGACGGTCAACGCTTGAGATCAGTGCACCGCCCAGTACAACTAAAAATATTGGGAAACCTATACGCAATATTTCACATAATACATCACATGAAAGTCCGATTTGGGGACGATACGATGTCTTCAGCCACCAGAAAATCAGCATAGTACTCGACACAATCAATGCACCTATCATCACTCCAGTAACATTATAAAGATACGCCAATGGCACAAACAATAAAAAAGAAAGAATAGCTCTTATAATACTGCTTAAGCTTACGAGGTTGAAATCTTTCATGTATGATGTCTGCCAGCGCCCCAGAAATGCTATCTGTTGCTCAAATATAACCAACACGGCGATAACAACAAGTCCCCATTTCTGTATAAATGATACTTGTGGCATAAATAATGCGAACCCAAGCACGCAAAGAGCAAATATTAGCGAGAGGCTTGTCCACAGGGTATATGTAGTATCCTGTATTTGTGCAACACGTGCCTTATTACCTTGAACATGGTGATAAAGCAGACGGACAGCCATGCCATGCTCCATGCCCATATGAACATAACCACTATAGCTCAGTAAAATCATGAGACCAAGCCATAGACCATACATGGCAGGATCAAGAAAACGCATAATGATTAGTGTTTGAAGAATGGCCAGCACCTGACCGATAATCAGGGCTATGTTAAGTGCTGCCGTGTCTTTGAGGATCTTCAGTTTTTGCTTTGGCATGTCAATTAAACGGTCTTCTGCTATTCTTTGCTATAAGCGGCGCATTCATCAGAAAGGCCTTTGCACTGCGATCTTTTGAACATTACTAAACTGGGCAACCTCGATCGACTCCCAAAGTTCGCATAGCAGTTTCTTGTAGGACATGGTCCAGCCTTCATCTGTATACATTCCATCCACGACTAACCCGTGGTTATACTCTCTGTTGGTTGCCATATATTGAATTGTGTGGGCATAGCAATACTCCGCGGCGGTACTCTGATGCTTAAATGGCCTATCATATAGCCAGTCCTTATATTGAACAAACAAGGTAAGCAAGCGCTCAAAGTCAGAAAAAGCATAGCCCAAAACCTTAAAATTTGCACAAATAGACCGAAGATGATGTTGATAACCAAAAGGCTGTACTGAATAATTTCTCAACAGTACTTCATCTCCACTAAACATGTCAGTACTGTAAGCCAACGCTATTGAATTTGTAGCAATAGTTCGACTCATGTCCGCACACGTGCCAGTTTCTCGCCGGCAAATATCACGCTCGAATTCGATGTCTTCGGGCAGCATAGTGGCATCTACTTGATACAAAAATCGCGCTTGTCGATAATGATAATAAATTAGCATTGAAGAGAACGTGACGATAAGAGTTATTATAATTATGTCGGAGAAGAGCGGAGCAAAAATGGAAACAGAAGCAACGGCTGACATCAATTGGAAGGGTATCACTGCTGCCCGGTGCCAAAATCGGTTTGCCTGATGTTTTGCAAATACAAGAGTAAATAGGAAAATGCCAGATCCAAAGTAAAGCAACAAGACCTCAACCATGGGTGTTTTTGGAATAATAAGGGCAATAGATAGGACAAAGAATGAAATGGATACAATATTAACGAAATCATATCGAGTAATCAAAAATAACTTACCACCATCAGTATGGGCAAAGAAGTCTTGCCCTATCTTGCTTCTTGAGACCGAGAACAGATAAACGAAAATAAGTCCTGCGGTTAAAATGCCACAAGTGATGGCAAAGAAAAAAAGCTGTTTACTTAATAGAAGAAGAAACAAAAACCAAGATAAAACGACCGCAGCGGGAAAGTAGTGAAAAAACAAAATGATTACAAAAATGAGACCAACGATTGCTATTGTGGCAGCGTTTTCCGCAGCGATTGGAATGAGTAAAACAGCACAAGCGATCAGCATTAATGGACCCGTGGTCTCTGAATACATCGCGCGCATGAGATCATTCGCATGTGCATGGTCATAGATATATCTTGGGTTTGTTAAATGTCTAGCAATACTTGACAAAACTTCCAGTCCGAATGGTCCTGGGAAAAAAAGAAAAAACGATAGATAGGTAAGCAACAACAACCCGGTTGTCGGTGTGATACCAAGCAATAAGAAAAGTATATTTGCAAATATGGCAACGCTTATTCCCAGCAAAAAACGGTTCCATACTCTGACAAAAATCACACTTAATCTTCTGTCCTCAATAAGAAAACCAATATGATATGGGATTAAATTAAAAAAATATCCAAACAATTGAAACCTTGAATTTGCGGAAAGTGGCAGCGCGGTTAGATTAGTTCCATGCAGGCAATTAAGAAACCTTCGATGAATATTATTTAGAAGCGAAAAATAATGGTAGTCATCTCCGATCATATGGGGCGGAGAATTTATGGGAGTCCACCTTGCTGGTGACTTCATCCTTGCATAAATCTCCGGCATGACAGTGATCAAAGCCACGGCAAGGCTGAAGGCGAATATGACGCCCCATTGAATCTGGTCAACCATTAACCCGCAAACTTTAGCCTAAACGCAGCCATGCTATACGTAAAAAGCATCTTTGTAAAATTTGACTTGCTTCTGCCCGCAGATCTATCGAGATATTGGGCTGGGAGTTCTACAATTGTGAAACCCCGGAGCTGGGCAAAATGAATCAAGCGGAAGAAATACTCTCCGTAACCATAAAATATTTTGTCCAGCGGGAGTTGAAGAATTTTTTCACGCTTCATCGTGAAATATCCGCCTAAATTATCTTGTATCTGAGTTCGCAAGATAATGCGAAGGCACCAATTGTAAAAAAGGCTGGCAATATAGTGACTTCTGTCCTGCATGTTGCCACCAGAACAGAAGCGCGAGCCGCTCACGATATCGTAAATAAGCCCAACATGTAGCAGGCGCGGTATCTCTATCGGGTCGTGCGTAAAGTCCGTATCCATAACCAATACGGAATCGCCTTGCGCATTTTCTATACCATGGCGAATGGATTTTGCAAAACCCCGATCTTGAGTTCTCAGCAGAACCCGTACCAACGGATATGATGCAAACGCTTCTTTAGCAATTTTAAAGGTTTGGTCGGGGCTATTATCATCCACTACGATTACCTCTGATTCGATATCAGAAGGTATGATCTTCAATATTGCCTTAACCAAGGCGACAATATTGCCTGATTCATTGTAGGTGGGGAGAATAACCGAAACTTTCATACATCCACCTTTTTTAAAATCAAAAACGCCAATCCGTCCTGGTTAGTTTTGCCCCTTCTATCAAACACGGATCTTATCAATAAATAAATTGGGTATATCAATAATCTACGGAGGGAAGGAAAAAGCACCCATCGATTAAAGAGTTTCTTGTTAAAGAAACCAACAATCCCAAGTGGATACAGAAAATCATTCATCATACAGATTGATTTTGGATTATATGTAGTAGATTCGACTACCTTGAAACCAAAACTTGATACTAAATCCTGCCACCCTGATAAAGAGTGGTAATGGCATTGCTGCCAAATGAATTTACTGCAAAATCTGCGATATTGAACCGCAAGATTTTCAAGTCCAAGCAAAGTCAACAACTGGTTCATGATCGTGTTGTACTCAAAAGATGGCGTTGGCACGGTCATGTAAAACCTACCCTCCGGGGTCAATAGACGATGGATTTCTCTGAAAACCGGACCGAGGTCAGGAATATGTTCAAGAACGCTGTTTGAAATAATTGTTTTATAGGCGCCATCCGGCTTGGGAATGGAATCCCCTTTGGCATGCATTAACTCAACATAAGCACCAAGTTGTTGAGCGCGTTTCAACTCACGTAAGTTCATATCAATGCCGGTATCTATCTTCTCAGAAAAAAGAATATGGGCAAATAGACCGTCACCACACCCTATATCTAATATGGGTGCATCAAAAGGAAATCGCTCAAGAAGCTGGTACTCCAAATAACGTTCAAACGCCAAGGCAAGCGGCGCCATACTCATATAATTCAATAAGACATTACTATTGAAATTCACCTGCCTTTTTGCTCCTATCGCTTTAATTTCTTTAATTGATCGCAGATGAAGCAAATTTGTTCATTCTGCAGGGTCGGATAGGTTGGCAAACTGAGAACGTTTTTGCTTAATTCTTCCGATATGGTCAGCTCCGGACAGGCATAAATATGGTCCATAAAGCGCGGTGCAACAAAACCGGGACGGGTTTCAATACCGACCTGCATCATTTCCGCAATAACCACATCCCGTCCTTGCGGGAAAGCAATTGGATCCAATTTCAAGGCTATTGACCAAAGAACTGGATCGACTTCAGGCGGGAAATACTGCAAAGTCAGGCCGGTCACATTTGACAATAAATCCATGTATTGTGAATGAACTCTCTTACGTTCCTTGACAATCTGCTCCAATTTTTCCATCTGCGCAACTCCAAGGGCCGCCTGCAGGTTCGTCAGACGGAAATTGTGCCCAGCCAGATCATGCCAATAATACTTCTTCCGCCGCATACCGTGACTGCGATAGAGCGCCATCCGGTCGTAAAGATTCTCATCGCTTGTGATTACCATCCCCCCTTCGCCGGTCGTGATGGTTTTTGTCGCCTGAAAGCTGAATGTTCCGATATCCCCAAAGGCGCCTGCCAAACGATTTTTGTATTGGCAAGCAAAGGCCTCAGCTACGTCTTCAACTACAGCGATGCCCTGACCGTCTGCTAATTGCATTATCGAATCCATTTCACAAACATTGCCATACGAATGTATTGGAACGATTAGCTTGGTCCGGGGCGTCAAATTTTTCTCTATATCAGCAGCGCTCAGGCACCAGGTTTGAGGATCAACGTCCGCAAATATTGGCTTGGCCCCGACATATAATGCCATATTTGCCGCCCCCATAAAGGCAAAACCCGGCAAGATTACCTCGTCACCTGCTTTCAGTCCCAAAGCAAGATATGCCATATGCAGGGCCGTTGTGCCATTAGAAGCTGACAAGGCATGCGGAATGTCAAAGAATTGGGTAAAGTCACGCTCAAAGCGATCCAAAAATGGACCACCAGATATCCAAGTCGAAGTCAATGCCTCAGCCACATATTTTTGCTCATTACCCCAAAAATCGGGCTTTGCCCAAGGAATATGCTCATGTATAAAGGTCTTCAATAGCTCTCCAATGACAAATTTTGGGGGTTGGACTTGTCCATTTTACATTGAATCCATGGCTTACTGTAATTGGATCTAAATCTCATCCACCACGACCTTGCCTCTCTTCCCTACGCATTTTGCTGGAACACCCATGACAATATCATACGGATCAACATTACGCGTAATCAATGAGTTGGCCGCTACAACGGCACCTTCACCTATCGTTACTCCCGGAAGTATTACGGCATTTGATCCTAAGAACGCATCTTTCTCTATTACAACTGGCTTAATTATTTGGCCTTCAAACTCATCAAGCATCATTGGTCCGCTCATTCTTTTCCCGTCGCGTGGAGCCTCGCTGTGAGAATATATTTTAACACCGTGAGAAATACCCACATAATCTCCAATATAAACTCCACCGCCACCCGATATCAAAGAATAAGTCGCAATATGGACCCTTCTACCAATTGATATGGAACCAAATCTTGCGTAGAGACTAACATATCTATCAATCCACACATAATCAGCAATACTGATATTTTCTGGCCCATCTATTCTTACCCCATAATCAATTAAGCAATTTCTCCCCATTTGTTTAAAAGCCATCCCATAAACAAAAGTCCGCATTTTGATGCCTATCGGACCGGGTATATGATTTATAAACCAAAAAAATGTCTCTCTTAAAGTAGACTTCACACCGACAACAACAAATAGATTGAACGGTATTTTGAGCCCACGACGAAATAAATCGAATGCTTTGGCTTCGTTGTTGCTATTATATAGTTCTGTGATTGATTCGAGATTATTCTGTTTCATCAGCCTGTTTTGCATATGCTTTTAAAATCTGCTTAATAAAAAAATGCAGGGGCTCATATAACCATTCCTCCAGTGTGCGCCATTCAGAATCAAGGCTTTGGGCATCCAAGATTACGTCTCCTTGTTTCATGACACCGATATTAAACAAAGTTGTAATGCCATGACTTTGATTAGCGTCATCGGGCATATCAAGAATAACATCGTAAGTTCCCATTTCCTTCACCTGCAAAGCCTCCAGCCCGCATTCTTCTTTCAATTTTCGTTTTGCCGCTTGCTCACGTGTTTCTAAAAAATGGACCCGCCCCCCGGGAAACCACCATTGCCCCTTTGCCGGTTCGTTAGCGCGCTTTATCAGTAACATTCTTCCGGTCTCGTCCTGTACCAGCAAGTCCACACATGGGACGGGCATGAGGCGCACTATTTGAGCGTAGAGATTTTTGGGTATATGCATAGACAAGCGAAAAGGGAATAATTTTGAATGCGATTTGGCATCTTGCAAATCTTTAAACCTTGACAATTTCCAGTTTTGGAAGAGGAAACACAAGATTTCTTCCGCGGAGATGACTGCAAGAAAGGAAAAATTCCTTAAAATGCCAAGGTAGGACAAGAAGATAATCGGGGTTCTTTTCTATCACTTCGCTTTCAGGCACAATCGGGATCATCGTCCCTGGTGTATAGCAGCCGAATTTATCTTTGTTCACATCACCGATGAACGGCAAAACCTGTTCTGTGATACCGCAATATTGGAGGATTACGTTGCCTTTGGTCGAGGCCCCAAGTCCCATTACCGTCTTGCCGTTCTGTTTCGCTTTGCGCAGAAAAGCGAGAAGCTCCTCTTTAAACAAACTGATCCGTTCTGCAAAATCATGATAAGGCCGCAGTGTTGCCAGTCCTCTCTCCCGTTCCTGTTGTAATAACATGTTGAGATTATAAGCGACGGCATATGGAGAATTTTCTTTTGCTACAGTCACCGAGAAGCTGCCACCATTTATATCATTTAGCTCAACATCAATGATACGAAATCCAACGCGGTCAGTCATCCATTTGATCTGAGACAATCCATAATATTCAAGGTGCTCCTGACAAATGGTGTCAAACGATCGGGTCTCTAACATCGTTGGCATGTAACTCTGCTCGAAAACCCAGATGCCGACATCAGCCAGGACATCAAACACCTCCTGCATGAATTTCAAAGGTTGTTCAAGGTCATAAAACATGGAAAAGGAGGTTATAACCTTGGCGCGCTGTTCGCCAAAATTTTCGCGGACAATTCCGGAGGAGAAAAATTCAGGAATAAGTTTTATATGTGAGGGGTAAAACTCTTGGAATTTGATTCCGGTTGGGTCTATCCCCACCAATTGATACTTACCTGCGGGATAGGCTTGCAGGGATGTGCTGTCGTTACTTCCGATATCTATAATCAGATCATCTTCTTGCAATTGAATCATTGACATAATTTTCTGAATCTTGCGATGCAAATGATCTACCATGCTTTTATTCAGGCCGGAACGATAACCATAATTCATTCCATATAATTCGCTAAGATCATAAGAAACACCAAGCTGTAGGAGCCCACAAGTTGCATCCGATTCTGAGTTTTGACATTTTAATAGGCACAACGGCCCGCGGGTGATTTCTATGTCCTTACTCCTTGGGAAAACACCGGTTAAGGCGTGTTCGCCAAGATCAACCACTTCCTCTAAATCGGTATTGCCACAAATGCGGCATTTTGAAATTTTGTTCACCATACTAATCTATCCTCTTATTAGTTTATAATATTTCAAATCGTTAGCTTGATCTTCTATTTTTATTAAATCGGATAAATCTCCCGATATAAATGCTTTAACCTGACGAAACAAACCGGGTTTAAATGTCCTATCTAAATCATCATCGATGGCAACTTCGTTGATGACAACTTCTCCAATATTTTGAACTTGTAATTTTTCTAACGGTTTAAAGATCAGCCGATGCTTTCTTGTTAAGATTTCAACGCACCATCTGCCGGGTGCACCCCAGTCAGCCTGATATGAAAATAACGCGCCTTTTTCGCTGATACCTGCACCTGTAAATATTGATCCCGATGGATGCCAGTCTAATGTACCGCCATGATAACAGCTAATTTCCTTGGGCTTGCCGCCCAAGAAGAAAGCGAGATCAATAACATGCGACGAATTTGCCAACAACCAATTTTCCTTCACGCCAGGCGCTTTTTTTACCTTAACAATTTCGTGGGACCATTCTGTGAATTCAAAATGGAAAGATCGAACTCCCCCATCTTCACGTATAATATCCTGTGCCTTCAACGTTGAAGTATAAAAACGCCTGTTGTAGGCAACATATATTTCAGTATTTCTCTTCCTTGCCTCCTCAGATACAGTTCTAATTTCATCCTCATTCAGGCCACCAGGCTTTTCTACCAATATCTTTTTAATTCCATTCTGGAGGAGAATTTTTGTCACGCTCGCTAACTGTGCTACCCCGACAGCAACTACGGCCGTTGAGGGAAAATATTTACAATCACGAACGTGACTTTCCAAACCTCCTGTAACAACTTTAACGCCTGTTTTTTCTTCGCATTTTTTGGCGGAATCGATGCCACGACCTATGATCTCATAGCTAACCTTTAAGGTGTCAAGTACTTTGACATAATCGATTGTCATCGGACCTGATCCAATAACCCATATGTGATTTTTTATGTTATCGGACACCTATCACCTCTATTGCCTTCTCTATTTAAGAAAGAAATAAAACAATTCAACATGGGTATATGAAGCTTTGCTGATTCCTCAAATGAAGAGAGATCACTTGCGCCTGTATTGTTAATTTGCTTTATGAGCAGATGCGTAAGCTGGCTCTGATACGGGATCACAAATGAAAACTCCTGCCACACCCAGCTTTGATCTTTTCTGGAGACCCACCCCCTGCCATTATGCTCACTAATAAAATAGATTGAGTCTTCACTTATTAACTGAATTATTAGTGGTATCTTACCACTCTTATATGATCTAATGCTGAATTTTGGTCCATCCTTGAATACACCTTTGAGAGAACCCGTGAATTCAATAAATCCTTTTCTCTTACTCTCTATAACATCGGAATCAAGCAGATCAACACTTATATTATATTCAACAATACCTGTAAGGTAGGCCATCAAATCAATCATATGTATAGTGTTGCTCGCCAACCCCCAGTCGGAACCAGAAATATTTACTTCAAATAGATGGTTACCCGCCAACTCTTCTCGCATTTCTTTATAAATGGGGTACATTCTTCGGGGACAATTTACCCATGTTTTTACTTTATACCCTCCGATTAACTTTCCAATAGTTTCATAGTCGCCTTCAGTCTGAAATAGTATCTTTTCCAAAACAAGGTATTTTACAACCTTTTTGGATAGCAGCTCTTCTGTTACTTGAGCTCTGACATCCGAGTTCGTTGCTACAATACAAAAATCTATTTCCGAATAAAGATCGTCAAGTGAATTGAAGAAGGATATGTTTTTTACATTAGGATTAGACGAAATTTGTTCGAATCTCTCTTTTGCGATCTTCACAGATTCGTGACTTTGATCAACTACTTGGATTTCTATAGGCATATCAATCTTTGCAATCGCCTGAAGATGGCGGCTACCGAGTTGACCGGAACCTATAATGGCAACATTCATCACTCTCTAAAGCCCAAACTTTTAGTTCTTTGTATAACCACAATGATCTGCATTTGCTCATCTCTTGTCAACTCCATCGAACAAGGCAGGCTAATGGCATCATGATTCAATCTTTCTTGCCTGCCTTGCCAATTCACAATTTAAGTTTCCCCTGCTGCTTCATATCATTCTGTGCCTGTTCATAATCTTCAAGTTGCCCGATATCCAACCAGTATTCAATAATAGGAAAACTGGCTACGATATGATCAGCATCCAGCAACCACTGAATCAGATCGGTCATGTTGAAGTGCTCGCCATTGGGAATGAATTCATAGACTTTCGGTTCAATCAAATAGACCCCGGCATTGACTAGGAAATGCATTTGCGGTTTTTCTCTCAGGGCGCAGACTCGTGGACCTTCACATTCAATGACGCCGTATGGAACTTT
>Ga0247841_10007374_pt1 | contig 16394 bp, 20 predicted proteins | sample LaCruzMarch2015__2_FD_192410 | JGI IMG/M metagenome (GOLD analysis project Ga0247841, IMG submission 192410) | Freshwater microbial communities from meromictic Lake La Cruz, Castile-La Mancha, Spain - LaCruzMarch2015_18m | ecosystem: Environmental > Aquatic > Freshwater > Lake | place: Spain... | reverse complement strand
ATGTTCGAATTGTTCTGCTTATAATGAAATATTTAATTGTAGTAATTGTAATATTACAATAGATAGAGATTTAAATGGTAGTAGAAATATATGCTTTAAATGTTTAAAATAAGTAAAAACAAAAAAAAGAGTATGTCATTGCTCTATTAAAACTTAATTATTTACATTTTGATATATTTTATTATGTTAGTATTAAAAATAATAAAATACATTAAAATGAATAATTTGTGATAATTAGTAGTATCAAGAATTATCAAGTTTTAAATGACGGCAATTCTACAACAAGGAAGAAAAGCAATAGGACAAAAAATATTCACAAATATAGGAACTAAAGCAATAATAAATCAAGGAACAAAAGCAATAACAACAGTAATTCCAAAAACAAAAAAATAGAAGCACCTAAATTTGATAATAATAAAATTAGTAATATACTTGGAAATAATCCAATATTACAAAGACAATATGATATATTAACAGGACGAAGAAAATTAAATACTAATAATGGAAAAAATAGATATACATAAACAAACAACAACAGTTATAGAAAATATGAAAAATAATATTATATTAAATAAAGAAAAAGAGAAAGAGAAAAAATATTAGATAAAATTATTTCTGAATTTATAAAAAAATTAAAGGTTAATGATTATAATTATTTAACATTTACAAATTTAAAAAAAGAACAAATTAAATTAGAAAAAATATTATATAATGCTGAATTTATAAAAGAACAGATTGAATTATCAAATTTAGAAGGTGAGGATAAAATAAGTATGTTAAATAAAATTAATGAAGCAACATATATATTAAATAATAAAATAAAAAATTTAAGTTTCGTTTTTTCTCGATTATTATTATTTTTAATAATATATATAGGTACTGTAGGTACTACTATTTATAATAGTAAAAATATTAATACATTTTTAATTAATAATGATATTAATATAAATCATGATATATTAAATGATAATATTAGAAAAAGTATAGAACAAATAGAAATAAAAGCAAAAGAAATAAAAGCAAAAGAAATAAAAGAAGAAATAAAAGAAGAATCAAAAGCAAAAGAAATAAAAATTATAGAAAAAGATAAGGCTAGTTTATTAGATTTTTTTGATTATGAAAAAATAATGTTTATTAAAAATCATAATAATAAAATTATAAGAGATTTAACAATTATGTTTGATAAATTAGATTTTATTAAATCAAATATGATAAAAAATATTAAGAGTGCAACAAGAGATTTAAATACTATAATATCTGATAAAATAGTTGATAGTTTAATTTCCTATAGTGATTCACATGATGAGTATCATAAGATTATATCTAAACAACTTGAATCTTCAGATATAGATAATAAATATTATAAGTTGTTTTTGATTAATGAGAGTGATTTTAATAAATTATTGAAAAAATTACCTACTAGTGTTAGTAAAGAACAAAAATCTGATTTATTACAAATACATAAAACAACACATACAGAATTAAAAATATATAGAAATGATATTACAAAAATAAATGAAGGATTAATAAAAATAGAAGCAAATAGTACAAATGCAAAATTAAATCAATATGAAAAAAGAGTAGAAGAAATTAAAGCAAAATTTAATGAAATTACGGTAGGTATTAATAATCAACAAAATAATGATGATAATATAGATTATATTAAAAGACAGGAATTATTAGTAAAACTAAATGAAGATATAAAAAATATAGAACAAGAAGTAAATGATAGAAAAAAAGCAGTTCCATTTATACAAAAATGGTTTATGCCATATAGAATTATTGTTAATAATGAAGAATATAGTAAATATTTACAAATTAAAGAAAGATTAGAAAAATCTATATTACAAAAGGATATTTATGAATATGATAAGTTATATAAACAATATAAAGAGTTATTAACTAAAAAAAAAGACAATATATAGATATAACAAGCCATTTAAAGAACGAAAGAGATTTTTTAATAAAAGATATTAAAAAATATGAAACTAAACTAATAAGAAAACAACAGAAGGTGTCGTCAATTTATGAAAAAATTAGTAATAATTATGATAAATATGTTAAAGTTAGTGAAAAATATAATGATAAGGTTTTTTATAGAGATGATATTAATAATAAAATAAAAAAAAGAATGAATATTTTTAAACAAACACCAGAAGATAGAAATAAATATATAAATGAAATTAATAATAAAGTTGTTTTAAATCTAAAATTAAAAAAAATATAATGAAATATAATTTTAATAAAATATATAAGTTTTTTACTTTAAAAGAAAAAAATCCAATAATTAAATTTTTAATATCTAAACCGTCATTTAAAAAATATATACTAAAAAAAGATAGTAATTTAAATAAAAGAAGAAAAAAAGAAACTAATAAACGATTTCCAAAATCTAAATATGATAATGATGGTAATTTTATTGGTGGTACAATAAAAGAAATTAATTATGATAATTCAATGTCTATTATTATTTAAGTCATTTAAATAAAAATTTTAGTAAAAAAGAAATAGATAGAATTTTATATAATGAAATGAATAATCCAATACCAGATATATTATTAATATATTTAAATTCATTATTTACATTAAAAAAAAGTAATGAATTATCATATTATGAATTAGTAGAAATACCTAATTTTTTAACAAACACATATTTAAAATTATATTTAAATATAGATAAAGTTATAAATAAAAATTTTATTGATAAAATTGAGAAAGAACAAGAAAAATTAATGGAAAAAATAAATAAAAATATTAGTAAAATATAGATATATATATATATGAATAAATTTAAAATTTTAAATAATATTACTACTAAAAATAATTTATTTAAAAATCCAAAAACATTACCATTATATAAAAATACAAAAGTTATGTAAGTCCATATATGCAAAATAAAATAAATCAATTAACAATTCCAGATATACAAAAAAATAAAGATTTAAGTAAATTTATTTATACACCTAATATATATAATTTAAAACAAATAAAAACAAGAGAAGAAATAAAATTTTATGAGATATTAAAGGATAAATATGAGAAATTAATAGAATTACTTATAAAATTAAAAAATGCAACTAAAGAAAAATATAAAACTATAAAAGATAGTATTGATAAATTTATAGAAGAGTTTATAAATTATTTGTCATCAATTGATTTAAAGAAAATACCACAGAAATTAATGAATGATATTAGAGAAAGTTTAAAAAATAAATCAAATATTAAAAAAGTAAAAAGAGAAATAGATAAACGATATAAAAAAGAGTTATCTGAACTAGAAAAAGCAAATCAAGAATTTTTTTTAAAAAAAATTCATAATATTAAAAATAAAACACTTAAAACATTAAAAGAAACTTTAAATAAAAATCCATCAATAAGAGAATATATATTAAAAGAATCAAAAAAATTAATTAATAATAAAGATATAGATTTATTACAATTATTATCAATTAATAGAAGACAAGGTATTTTAACATTAAATAAAGATACAGTAATTGATCCTAATTATTTAGAAGATATTTTAATAAAGATAATAAAACTTATAAGAAATGAATGAGAATTAGTATTAGTTAATACTAATGAAATTAATAATAATATTTATGAATTAATTGAAACAGATAATAGTGTTTTTACAAAAGAAGTATTTGATACTATAAATATAATATTTAAAGAAATTTATAAATTGGAAAAAGAAAATGAAAAAAAAATAAATTCAATAAGTGAAAAAACAGATATAACACAATTAAAAAAGACATTACTTGAACTTACAGAAAATATTAAATCTTTAAGTAAAAAATATGAAAAAATTATGATTGAAAAAAGAAAATTAAATAATATAATATCTCCTTTTTATGAAAAAGAAGTTATTAAAATTAATAAAATTACTAATGATTTTATATTAAAAACATTAACTAAAATATTTAGATTTAAAATATATAATATTAAATTTATTAGTAATAATGATAAAAAAAATAGAAATATTAAAAATTTTAATTTCTCGTGTTAATAAGATTTCATTATTTGATAAAAAGAAACAAAAAATTATATTATCAATATTATTAGTTGCATCAACATTAATTATTTTATTAAATAATAATATTAGCACTGTAATTGAAATTGATGATACTAATTATAATTTAAATAAAGAAGAAATCAAAAAAAAATTAAGTAAAAAAGTTATAAAAGAATTAAAAATAGAAGAATTAAAAGCAGTAAAACAACTTAAATCATTATATAAAAAAATTCCAAAAATATTAAATTCTGAAACAGAAATAAATGAAACAGAACAACAACAACTTCAATTATTAGTAAATACAGCTTCAGAAGAAATTAAACAACCATTAGAAATAGAAGATATTATTACTGATTTTTTAATAAAATTTGAAGATAATAAAAGAAAAGGTAATAAACAAGAATCTAAAATACAATTATTATTAACACGAGAAAATGGATTACAAACAGGATTACTTATTAATTTAGATGAATTATTAAAATCTTTAAGAGATACGTCTCTATCTGATTTTAGAAAATTATTTAATAGTTCAATAAAAGAATTTTTAAAACAATCAAAACCACAATCAGTGAAAATACAATCTCTTTCTGCATCTCAAAGAATACAACTATTAGAATTAGAACCATTAGATGAAATATATATGTCTAAATTACAATTAACACCATCAAATAGAGAACAAATGTTAAAGTCTCAAGTTAATCAATTTTTAACATTAAAAGCAGAGGAATCAATAGAATATCCAAATACCATAAATTATTTTAAACAACTTGCAACAGAAAAAAAAGAAGCTCCTTATAATAGAAATAAACAAAAAGAAGCTATAGATACACACTTAAATGATTTAATAGGTAAGAGTTATAAAGATAAAAAGAAATTGATAAGTAAAAAAATAAGAACAATAAATAAAAATATACAATTAGTAGAAGAATCAGGAAAAGAAATTAGTAAAAAAGATAAAGAATTACTTTTAGATAATTTTTATCGTAGAATAGAGCAATTACGTAGTGAATATGAAAATTTAAAATAAAAACATATTCTCTATTTCTATTGTTATTTCTTTAATATGACTTTTGGTTTGTTTATTATAAAAATCTATTATTTCTTTTTCTGTTGTTAATATAAATTTATCAGTTTTCTTTTTTCTATAAAACCATTTATCATTTTCTTTTTTAATTAGATGTTTTATTCTTGGTTCTTTAGTTATTTCTAATTTAATTCCTTTACTTGTCTGTTTATATCCAATAATTCCTATTTCTCCCTTATGTTCTTTTAAATGACATTCATCACATATACAAACTAAATTATGATTTTCATTTTTATTAAAATTGGAGAAATTACCATTTTTATCTGCATTTATTTGATAATTAATATGATGTGTTTCCTTTCCTTTATTAACTTTACATACTTCACACATATCAATATAAATATCAGAATTATAATTCGATTTTTTAGGATTCACAATATTTTCATTTATTCCCTGTAATTCCTTTTTTACTATTTCAGTATTTTTAATAAAATTTAATGGCATATCTAATGATTTACAAACATCTATTCCATATATATTTGAACCCTGACCCTCTTTTATTTTTCTCTCATATATAATCTTATCATCTACTATATCTATATGCATATGATAAATAAATAATTCCTTATTTATCTTATCCTTTATTAATGATATTGTTGTTAATTCGTGTAAATGACTAGTAAATATAAATGATGTCTTTTTTGTTATTAATTCATTTATCGCAGATGATACAATACATACTCCAGATATTGCCTCAGTTCCACAACAAATTTCATCTCCAATAACTAAACTATTTTTATCTGCTCTTTGTAAAATATTTCGTAATTCTGTCATTTCCACTACAAAACTACTCATTCCCTTATATATATTATCATTACCACAAATTCTAGTCATAATATAATTATAAGGGGAATAATTAAAAGAAGTAGAAGGAACAAACATTCCAGCCTGTGCCATTATAATATTTAATCCTATTGCTTTCATAAATGAACTTTTACCCGATGAATTAATACCATATAATAATATACCATTTTGATTTAAGGAAATATCATTTGCGATATATTCGATATTATTAGCAATTCTTTCAATAATGGGATGTCTAATATTTTCTGCATTAATAAATGAATTATCAGAATTCATATGAATTATTGGTTTATAATAGCAATATTCAAAAGCATTTTTAGCATTACAGGTATTAATATCAAGTTCAGTAAGATGTTTAATGATAATATCAAAAGAATTTTTATTGATAATAAGGAAATTATCTAAAAAGAGTAAATATTCTTTATTAATAATCAAATTAATTTCATTTTGTATTTCTTCAATATTCTTAGAGGTTTCAATGATAATATCTGATGTAATTTTATAATTATTATTATTATTCACAATTCTTTTTTCAAATTTATTCATAAACTCTTTATGTTTTTTTAATGCTATATCATATCTCTTTTTGGTTATTGTAATAAAATAACCTTCTTTATCAGTATATTCTAATTTACAGACAACATCATCAATTGAATTAATGAATTCGACTATTTTATTTAATTTATCAATATTTTCATTATAGATATCAGTTAATTTATCAACATTTTCTAAATAATTTCTGTTAAAAATATTGGTTTTAATATCACCAATATTATATTTATTACATTCATTTATATTTAATATATCTAATTGTTTTAAGATATCATTTATAATAGTAATATTATTATTATCATCTGTAATTTTAAAAGCTTCAATAGCATTTTCAAATGAATTAATTATTGCATTCCATTCAGATGGATGTAATTTTTTTAATAATATCTTTCTTTTAACTCTTTCCAAATCAATTATATTATTCAATTTCTTATTAATATCTTTAAAATTATTATTAGTTAATAAATCATCTATTTTATTATATCTTATATTCAATTCCTCTTTATTTGTAATGGGATTCAATAATCTTTCTTTAAATCCTCTGGAACCAAAAGCAGTAGAACATCTATTTAAGATATCAATTAATGGTTTTTCATTTTCATTATGACTAATAATATTTAATTGTAATGAACTATTATAATCAATAGTTAAGATTTTAGAATTTTCAATTAATTCAGGTAAATTCAATTCTTTAATAATTTCGGAGTTATGTTCGAATGCAAATTGTAGTAAATAACAAAAACTCAATCTACCAATATTAAGTTTTTCCAAATTCAAATATTCAATTATAGATAACATCGTATTATTTTCAAATGATTTTTCCAAAATTTTATTTTGATATTCTATTTTTTTCATTTGACTTTTTAATTCAATATTATCAAATTTCTTATGAATTAAACAATTATTACTATTAAATACTAATAATATTTCATATTTATTATTATCACTTATTTTATCAGATAATAATAAGATTTCACTGGGATTATAAGTTGTAATAATTCTATAACATTCATTTAATGTATATTGAGGGTCTGATTTATTTGCTCCATTTTCATATATAAATGATTTACCGGTTGTTAAATCTACACCACTAATACCAACTAATAATAAATTATTATATTCCTCAAAATAGAAAACTAAGATATAATTACTTTTTTTAGAAATTACATTGATATTAGTAGATGGACTAATAATTTCAGTTATTTTTCTTTTGGGATTAGGTGGTTCCGTTATTTGTTCTATTAAAACAATGGTATAATTATGTTGAAGCAATATTTGAATGAATTTATCTTTAGTATATAAAGGAAATCCAGCCATTAAAGGATTATTTCTGGAAATTTCATTAATAGATTTATTTTTTCTGGATATCTGAAAATTACATATATCACCTAATTTATATAAAAAAGGACAGTTTTCGATAATTGAATACAATTCAAAAAAAGAACCTATTTGCATTAATATAATGGTATTATCACCATATTTAATTTTATATTCATCTTGATAATTTAAATAATCATCAATAATCATCTTTTTTTATTAAACAATTATTTTTTTATAATTTATCTTTAAATAATAGATAAATAATGGTAAAATTAACATTGAATGAAATTTTATTTATTATGATAACAGAAACAACATTTTCCATCATTATATTTCTATGGTATATATTTTATAAATTAGGATTAATTAAAGCAAATCCACTTTTTGCCTTATTAATTTCATTTATCCAAAATATTATTATTATTATCGTATTAGCTAAAAAACATAAAATACATAAAGATAATATACTCAGATTATCAATATCTCTTCTTATACTAAAAACATTACCATTAATAACATTTTTCCCCAATTATCTAAATTTCACAATTCAAGATATTTTTAATACAATATATCTTTATATAATTTATATTATATTAATAATAGTAATAATAGAAATCTTTAAGATAAAGATTAATTTAAGAAAAATAATTGAAGATGATTTTTATGGAGATAATTATGAAAAACAACATACAACAAGGATTTATGATTTTACATATAATGAACTTATTGCAAAAATGACTTAATTAGTCAAATCGATATTTGCGATTATTATATTTATATTCATAATCATTCTTTTTTTTTATAATTATACAATTCTGACCAAAAGTAATTGTTGATATTGTATCAATTAAATCTACTGGAATTAATAACTTGTCAATAGATAAATTTAAATCATCTTTATTAATAAATTCTCTATTTATTATATGTAAAACTTTTGAAAATACATTAATTAAATTAGTTGGACTTTCTACACCTTCATCTAATTCATAAGCATAAATTTTTTTATTATATTTCCAATATGATGTTTCAATATCTTCAATTATATATATACCACCTGCAATAATTGATGGAAATAATTTTATAAAACTTAATATTTGATGTGATGGCACATGACTACCATCATCTAAAATTACATCAATATCATTTCCAATTATATTTTTTAAATTATCTAAATCATTAGAGTTTGATTGGTCTCCTTTAATAACTTTAACTCTATCATTAGAAAATTCTTTATTAATATCAAATCCATAAATAAAAGCATTAGGACAATAATTATACCATAAATTAATACTATTATATTCTTCTACTCCTATTTCTAATATTTTCTTAATATCTCTCTTGATATAATCTGGATAATATCTATCATATCCATGATGTGTTATTTTATCAGTTCCATATTTTACACCAAGTTCAATAAATAGATTATTCATTTATTTTAAAAATATAAATAAATCTTTATATATCATTATAATTATCTGGTAAAATATCTTTATAATATTCATATTGATTTTTATAATTATTAGCAAAATCTTCTTTACCTTGTCCCCAATCTCTTGTATTTGTTTTAGATACAAGTATATCAAAACTTGATCCAATATCTATAAAATTGGTTTTAGGAAATTTATCACTTAAATTAGATATAATAATTTTTGAAGCTAAACCACCAGCTATTAAAACAATAGCATCATTATTAATATTTAATAATTCAGTTAAGTTATTTTCTAATCTATTATAATAACCATTTGCAAACCATGAATCAAATGGAATTTCTATATAATAATTTCCATTAAAAATAACTGATAACTTTTTATTTCTATAATTACTTACAATAATTTTTGTTTTATTAATATTTTTAATGGTTTTAACAAATTCAAATAAAACGTTATTTTTATTAAAATTATAATCATTCAAACAAAAATGATAATTTACAAATGGAACTGGTTTTAATTCAATATTATTTGTAATATAAAAATCATATAATAAATTACAATAAAATATTGAAACTTTCTTATCATCACTATGCCATCTACCAATATAAATATTTTCTTTATCACTTTTATTACATAAATTACAAAAAGCTTCTCTTAGTTTTAATCCAAGTTCTAATGTATATGTATCTTTATCAATATTACAACTTCCTATATTCTCTAATTTCATACATAAATATTCACCATCACCAAATTTAGTAAAAATAACTCGTTCATTATTCAAAAGTTTATTTAGTAAATGTCTTATATCTTCACAAATATAAGGTTTATTTACTTCGTGATTTATAAATTGTTCTTTAACTATATTCATTATTATTTTAAATTTCTGTATTCTTTAAATCATTTGAACTCATAGATGATAAATCGTCATCACTATTAAAAGGTGCAAAACCAGTATCAAAATTATCATTTATTTTAGATAAAACTTTGGGGTCAATATCCGTTTTAATATCATTATTATTATAATTATTAGTAGTTGTAGTAGTAGTAGGTGTTTCTAAAAATGAAAATAAATTAACATTTGATATATTTAAATAAAATAGACCAACAGTAGAAACTATATATATAATAATAAATAATAATAAATTGGGAAGAGAGAATAGATTATAGGATTGTTGATTTTCATAATCCTCCGTACTTTTATTATATTCAAAATATTGTATTATCATAAATAGAAATATTGATATTATTATTGATAGAAAATAATATTTCATTATCTAATTATAAATGAATGATTATTAATAATAATTATACGCATATATAAATATATTATTAATAATAATTATATATAAATGAAATTAGAATTAAAAAAGTTTGACCCATCAACTATTAAGAGTGATTCGGTTGTTGTTTTTATTGGTAAGAGAAATACTGGAAAATCCTATTGTATGAAGGATATTTTAAGTTATCATAAAGAATTGCCAGTTGGAGTTGTTATTAGTCCAACTGAAACAGCTAATAATTATTTTGAAAAATTTATTCCAAATATGTTAATATATGATGAATATGAACCAACAATAATTAAACGATTTTTAGATAGACAAATTAATATTAATAAACAACGAAATGAACAATTAAAAAAATTTGGTTCCAGTGATATAGATAGTAGAGCTTTTATAATTTTAGATGATTGTCTTTATGATAAGACATGGCCCACAGATAAAAATATTAGAAGTATTTTTATGAATGGACGACATTATAAAATATTCTTTCTTATTACTATGCAATATTGTTTAGGTCTTCCTCCTGTTCTTCGTGCAAATATCGATTATGTTTTCATTTTTAAAAATAATTTAATTAAGGAACGTGAAAAGTTATATCAACATTATGCCGGTATATTTAATAATTTTGAGACATTTTGCACTGTAATGGACCATTGTACCGATAATTATGAATGTTTAGTGATAGATAATAAGGTTCAAAGTAATAAATTAGAAGATCAGGTTAAGTGGTATAAGGCAAAAGAAGTAGATTTTAAATTATGTACACCGGAATTATGGGAATTGTGTCAGATGGAAAAGGATAGAAAACAGAATACATTATTTTATGAAGATGAAGAGGATGATGAACCATATGATCCAAGTGTTTTTATTAAAAATAAAAATAAAATAAAAATTAATGTTAAAAAGAAGTATTAATAATGAAAGAAGATTATTATAATACTGTTATTATTGGTTCAGGTCCAGCAGGTTTAGCATTTGCAAATTATGCAATTAAGGCAAATCCTAAAAAAAGTATATTAATTATAGAAAAGGATGAAGTAATTGGAGGATGTCATAAAGTAAATAGACAATTTTATAAAAATGAGAATTATTTTTCAGAACACGGACCTCGAATTTATTTAAGTAATTATATAAATTTTATTAATCTTTTAAAATCAATGAATTTAAATTTTAATGATTTATTTATTAAGAAATATAGATTAATTCAGATTCTTAATAAACTAGTGTTTAATGATGGTTTATTTGGATTTAAAGAACTTTTATTATTAACACGTGATTTTATAATAATAATTTTTGATAAAAAACACGGGATAAATATGAGTATGTATGATTATATGAAAATTAATAATTTTTCTAATGAAACTATTGAAAATGTTGATATCTTTTGTAGAACTTTTGACGGTGGAGATAGTAATAAAATCTCCTTAAATCAATTTCTTAATATAACGATAGAATCTATATTTTATGGGGTATATGTTCCGAGAGTGCCAAATGATGATGGATTATTTAATTATTGGAGAAATTATTTAGAGAAAAAGAAGATTAAATTTATGATGAATAATGGAGTAATTAAGATTGATGAGAATAAGAAAGTAATAATGAAAGATGGAAAAGAGATAAGAGCTGATAATTTTATTTTTGCGATACCTCCTGAGAATCTAATAAAAATCGGTGGTCTAAAGGAAGCATTTAATTTAACTGAAGATTATGTTAAAAAGACGGATTATAATGTATATATATCAATAGCATTTCATTGGGATTATAAAATAGAGATAGAGGATGATGTTAAAACATTTAATGTAAAAACAAAATGGGGTTTAATACCATCAAATATGGGTAAATATATGAAATTTAAGGAGAGTAGTTCAAAGTCGGTTATAAGTTGTGCTATAATATTAACGGATATTAAGGGTGATATTTATAATAAGACTGCGAATGAATGTAATGAAAAGGAATTGATAGAGGAGACATTAGAACAATTAAGATTAATTTATAAGAATATTTCAAGACCTCAATTATATTTCATAAATAATTATTATGATAATAAAGAAAAAAAATGGAAATCGAGAGAAACGGCATATTTAAAAATACCTAATTATGAATATTTGGATTTTAAAAGTCCAATTTATAATAATTTATATAATTTAGGAACTCATAATGGAAAACATAAGAATTCTTTTACATCTCTTGAATCTGCTATAAGTAATTCAATTGAATTATCTAATATTATTTTTAAAACTAATGAGAAAAATAAAAGATGTTTTGATTTAAGGGATTTTATTATAATAGTTTTGATAATAATAATATCATTATTATTTTATTTTATTTTAATAAGATATTTGATAAAATGAATGATATAGTTATTTATATAAATAATGAGGATAAAACGAAGATGATAATTAATGAAGATATTGATACACCTAAAATAAATTTGACTGATACCAAAGATTTTATTAATATTCCAAGAGTTCCACCAGTAGAAGCTGATTTAGTTAATATTTCTCAAGGTTCTCAAACTAGTGAAGTTAAGACAGATTTATTTACAAATAGAGCAGACCAATTATTAGATATGATTAGAGAAAATAAGAAAAAGATAATAGATAATTTATATATAATTAGTTCTAAATATGATTTAATTTATTTCAGATATAATAAGATTTCATTATTAATATTAATATTATCAACAATAATAACATTTATAGAAGCAATAAGACTTACTATAGTTAATTATGATACACAATATAATGAATCACAAGTTAGGAAAGTGATATCACAGGAGACCATATCATTAATAATAAATATATTATCATTATCATTAAGCACATTATTAACTATTTTAAGTTCAATTGTTAAATTCAAGAATTATAAAGAAAATATGGATAAATTGAAGAATATACACGATACATTATTTAATTATAAGTGTTTGTATAATAAACAGAAGGAATTAATTAAGTTTTTTAAAATGAATAATACATTAACCGATGATTTATATGATAAATTAAAAGAAACAGTAGAAGGTTATAATAGAGATATTAAAGAGATTAGTATATTTGAGAATATACGAAATGATGATATAATTAAATTTAATAATATTAAAGTAAATCACGATATAAAATTGAAAGAATTGGCAAGTAAAAGAGAAATAGAATTATTAAAAATAACTATTAATTCTACAAATAAAAAGAAAATTATAGAAGATGGGAAAAATATTAATTGTTGTTTTAATTAGAATAGGCGAGACCACCCATACCTGAAAGAATACGGAGAACATTATAATTAACAGTATATATATATATACTGCCAACTTTTGATGATTTAACAGCTAAAACTGCAGTATCAATACGAGACATATTTAAAGTTCCAGAGGGTTGATGTTCTTCAGGTTTTATAGCAAATGAATAAACATTTATACCAGTATGATAAGCATTAGGGGTATTTTCGTGATGTTGATAAGGTTGAACTAAACTGAAATAGGTGCCAGTGCGTTCAGAGAATCGATCATTACCATTTAATTGTATTTTTGCTTCAGAGACAGGATTTTTACCGAGCCATATATTATTATCGGTAGTTCTATCACTGAAATTATTCCAATATGTAACACCATTAACAGCATCTGGTTTTACATACCATACTAATTCTTTACAAGGATGGTTAAAATTCATACGAATACTTTTAGTAGTATCAGCACTGCTTATAGTATCACTACCAGTGAATTGTAATTGTTCTATTAAATATTCGTGGGATAATTGAGCGAATCGTCGGCGTTCATCAGTATCTAAGAAAATGTAATCGACCCATAAAGCTACTTCTTGTAATTTAAGATTAGCAGAAGAACCAGTAGTTAAACCACTATTTAATAAAGCAGTTGTTGCAGTAGTATTATCTCCTAATAAACGACTAAATCCACGATTAGAATAATTGCTTCCAGTATCTACTAAATTTGCTTTGCTTTCAAAATCAATATTTATTTTAACTTCGTGATATTGGAGAGCAATTAAAGGAAGAGCAAGTCCAACATTGCGACAGAACCAGAATTCTAATGGAACATAAACACGATATGATTTTTCAGCTGCTAAATAAATAGAATGATTGTATTTATCACCACCAACCATTAAATAATATCCATTACGTTTTCCTGCAGGTAATGAAAGTTCATTCCAGATATATAACCATTCAGCATAATGTTTATCAATTCGTTGTCCTCCAATTTCTAATTCAATAGATTTTAATAATTTAAGACCAAAATAAGGAACTAATGCAATACCTTTATTTTCTACATTACTAGTCGCAGTTGCAACATCATTTTTAAAAGAAGCACGTAAATAAACACGATTAATTAAATCACCATTTCTGGTTATTTGACAAGTAACACGAGAACCAAAATCAGCATTACCATTAAATGTTTGTTCTATAGCTTCTATGGCAAAATTGGTATGACGACGATAAGCAACTTTAAAAAAAGTAATTTGGGGATTACCCGTTAAATAAACATCTTGGGCTCCATAAGCGACAAGTTGAAGAAGACCACCACCCATTTATGCTATATTCTTTATACTATAATATGAGAAAAAAAAAGAAATATGATAAATCTAATTAGAATATGCTAAACCTCCCATTCCAGAAAGAATACGGAGAACATTATAATTAGTTGCATAGACATATAATGAAGATTTACTACATTCATATTTTGGAGCATCAGTTTTATTAAATACATTTAAATTTAATACTGCAGTATCAATACGAGACATATTTAAAGTTCCTGAGGGTTGATGTTCTTCAGGTTTTAATGCAAATGAATAAACATTTATACCAGCATTTTGTGGTATATTTTCGTGATGTTGAAAAGGTTGAACTACATTAAAATACATTCCATCACGTTCAGCAAAACGATCATTACCATTTAATACTAATTTAGCAGATACAACAGGATTAGAAGGATAATAAACTTCATTTTTATTTCCAGTAACTCCATCATACATTAATTTAGTTCTATAAATTTCATTATCACCATCACCAGCATTAATAGTATTTAATTTAGTAGTATAATTGAACCAATTATCATTATTATTATCTAAATTATCTAAGAACCATATTAATTCTTTACAAGGATGATTAAAATTTAACTTAGCTTTAACATTATTAGTTGATAATGCCTCTTTTCCAGTGAATTGTAATTGTTCTATTAAATATTCGTGTGATAATTGGGCGAATTTACGGCGTTCATCTGTATCTAAGAAGATATAATCAACCCATAATGAAGCATTGAAACTAGGAGAACCAGTAGCATCACTTATTCTACATAATGTTTCTTGTTCGAAATTAATATTTATTTTAACTTCGTGATATTGAAGAGCGATTAAAGGAAGAGCAAGTCCAACATTGCGACAGAACCAGAATTCTAATGGAATATATAAAATAGGTTTTATTGATTTTGTAGAACTTTCAAGACTAACAGTGCCACCATAAGCACCAACCATATCCATATAACCATCTTGTTTACTGATAGGTAAAGTTAATTCATTCCATATATATAACCAATGTGAATAATGTTTATCAATTCTTTGTCCTCCAATTTCTATTTCAACATAATTAATAACACGAAGACCAAAATATTTAGCATAAACATTATCAGTAGTATTAGTTAAATTTAATTGTAAATAAACACGATTAATTAAATCACCATTTCGTGATATTTGACAAGTAACACGAGAACCAAATCCTGGATTACCATTAAATGTTTGTTCTATGGCTTCTATGGCAAAATTGGTATGACGACGATAAGCACCTTTAAAAAAAGTAATTTGGGGATTACCCGTTAAATAAACATCTTGGGCTCCATAAGCGACAAGTTGAAGAAGACCACCACCCATTTATGCTATATTCTTTATACTATAATATGAGAAAAAAAAAGA
>Ga0247841_10007372_pt1 | contig 16399 bp, 20 predicted proteins | sample LaCruzMarch2015__2_FD_192410 | JGI IMG/M metagenome (GOLD analysis project Ga0247841, IMG submission 192410) | Freshwater microbial communities from meromictic Lake La Cruz, Castile-La Mancha, Spain - LaCruzMarch2015_18m | ecosystem: Environmental > Aquatic > Freshwater > Lake | place: Spain... | reverse complement strand
CGAATTTTCTTATACTTTCCACAATAACATTCATAATCCTTTTCCGGACCAAAAATGCGCTCACAGAAAAGACCATCCCTCTCTGGTCTATGGGTTCGATAGTTAATAGTCTCCGGTTTAGTAATTTCACCATAACCCCAATCTAAAATCTCATCCGGAGATGCAATTTTTAACTTTAGAGCGTCGAAATCTTGAATTGTTTCTTCTATCATGGAAATTTTTATTGATTATTTTCTTTTTTTACTAGATCCTTTTTCGCGACCTTTTTACCAACAAGCTCAACGGAAAAACCAAGACTTCTGAGCTCGTTAAGTAAGACATTGAAAGATGCCGGAATGTTTGGACTTTTAATTTCTTGTCCCCCGATAATAGACTCATAGGCTGCTGCTCTACCCAAGACATCGTCTGACTTAATCGTAAGCATTTCTTGAAGAGTATATGCTGTTCCATAGCCCTCCAACGCCCATACTTCCATTTCACCAAATCTTTGACCACCAAACTGAGATTTGCCTCCGAGAGGTTGTTGGGTAATCAAAGAATAGGGACCAATTGAACGCATATGAATCTTATCGCTTACAAGATGATTAAGTTTCATCATGTAAATTTGACCAACTGTACTTGGTTGACCAAATTCTTTACCTGTCCTTCCGTCGCGAAGCTGAAACTTGCCGCTTGGTGAAAAACCCTGATCTGTTAAAGATTTTCTAATTTCTTCTTCAGTAATACCAGACAACGACGGAGTTAAAATTCTGCAACCCAAAGATTTTGCCACCATGCCCATATGAGTTTCAAGAATTTGTCCGATATTCATACGAGAAGCCACTCCGAGCGGATTTAAAACTATATCAACTGGAGTGCCGTCTTCTAAATACGGCATATCTTCAACTGGCAAGATTTTAGAAATGACACCTTTGTTTCCATGACGACCGGCTAATTTATCTCCAGCTTCAATCTTTTTAAATTGAGCAACTTCAACTTGAATGCTTTTAATAACGCCTGATGATAATTTATCTCCCTTGTCCTGAGAAAATACACGAACGCCAATAACTCTCCCCTTTTTACCGTGCGGAAGGGTTAGTGAGCTATCCTTAACATCTCGGGCCTTATCGCCAAAGATTGATCTCAGTAATCTTTCTTCGGCCGTTAAGTCGGTTTCTCCTTTTGGAGAAATTTTACCAACTAAGATATCTCCTTGTTTAACTTCAGCGCCAATTCGCACAATGCCTTCCTCGTCAAGATCTTTAAGTCTTTCTTCTCCAACATTAGGAATATCGGGAGTAGTGATTTCTGGACCAAGTCTTGTATCACGCACATCTACTGTAAAATCTTCGATATGAATTGAACTAAAACGATCATCGCGAACAACTTTTTCTGAAATAATCACTGCGTCTTCAAAATTGAATCCTTCCCATGATACAAAAGCGACTAAAAGATTTTGACCAAGCGCCAAAGTGTCTTTATCAATAGCTGGACCTTCGGCAATCACTTGTCCTTTGTTAATTTTATCGCCTTTTCTTACAAGAGTTCTTTGGTGAATACAAGTATATTGATTAGATCTTCTAAAGTTTGCGAGATGATATTCTTTATTCTTTTTTGTTTTATCGCTTAAAATAATAACCTTGCTCGCATCGGCCTCGACTACCTTACCCGCCTCATCAGCTACCAAAATGATACCTGAATCAAGGGCAGTTCGTTTCTCCATGCCCGTTCCCACCAAAGGCGCTTGAGGATTGATACATGAAACGGCTTGACGTTGCATATTTGAACCCATCAAGGCACGGTTTGCATCATCATGTTCCAAAAAAGGAATTAATGACGTTGCAACTGAAATTGATTGATTCGGAGCAACATCCACGAGATCAACTTTACCAACTTCAATTATTCCTGGCTCCGATTTAATGCGCGCTTCAATTTTTTTATTTTTAAATCTACCTTCAGTATCGCGAGGTTCACCCGCATGAGCAATAACATATTTTTCCTCTTCGTCCGCAGTCAAATAAACTACTTCATCTATAACACGTCCATTTTTAACGCGATAATAAGGAGTGATTAGAAATCCATACTGATTCAATGAGGCATAAGTTGAAATATGATTGACTAATCCGATATTAGGACCTTCTGGGGTCTGAATCGGACAAAGGCGACCATAATGACTTGGATGAACATCGCGAACTTCAAAACCGGCTCTTTCTTTTGTTAAACCGCCAGGACCCATGGATGAAACACGGCGTTTATGCTCAAGTTCCGCCAAGGGATTGACTTGATCCATAAACTGCGACAATCGAGACGAAATGAAAAATTCCCGCACAACGGTGGCCAATGGCCTGATATTAATAAGTTGAGCAGGAGTAAGTGTATATAAATCAAGGGTACTCATTCTGTCTTTAATGATTCTAATCATACGAGCCAATCCAACCTGAACTCGGTTCTGTAAAAGTTCGCCGACGCATTTAACGCGGCGATTGCTCAAATGATCAATATCATCGGGTCTCGCTTGAGGATTTTGATTAAGCTTGATAATTTCTTTAACGATCAAAACAATGTCGTTGATTGAAAGAATTCTGTCGTCAAAAGTAACTTTCTTTGCTTTGTCAGTCTTGCTGCTTCCCGGCTTGTGTAATCCAAGTCTTTGATCAAGCTTCCAGCGACCAACTTCAGAAATATCATACCTCTCAAAACTAAACATCGCCTTTAAAAGACTCTTAGCATTATCAACTGTTGCCAATTCACCCGGACGAATTCTGCGATAAACTTCGATCAAACCATCGCCCTGATTATTGGTAATGTCTTTCTCTAGTGTTTGTCCAATATAGTCCATTTCTCCGCCAAGTAAAACATCCCTAAAAACTTCTTTAACATTTGCATTTGAATCAATAAAAGGTTTTTCTCCTTCTCTAATACCGGAAAACGCTTTCAAAAAAGCAGTCACGGCAATTTTTCTTTTTCTGTCAACTTTAATATAGAGAACGCCGTGATTGTCTGTTTCAATTTCAAGCCAAGCGCCACGATTGGGAATAATCTTCGCGCCGAAGAAGTGGCGGCCGTTTTCATATCTTGAATTAAAAAACACGCCAGGTGATCTAGCGAGTTGAGAAACAATAACGCGTTCAACGCCATTTAAAACAAAAGTTCCGCGATCGGTCATCAGCGGAAAATCTCCCATAAAAACATCTTGCTCTTTAATTTCGCCTGTTTTTTTGTTTTTTAGACTCAGTCTTACTCTAAGAGAAGCTTCGTGAGAAGCATTGTGCTCTTTGGCTTCAACCTCGTCATGCTTTGCTTTATCTAAATGATAATCTAGGAAAGAGAGTTCTAGCTCCTTTCCTGAATAATCGGTAATTGGCGAAATTTCATCAAAAAGATCTCTAAGTCCCTTTTCGAAAAACCATTTATATGAATCTAACTGAATTTCAATCAGATTAGGAAGAGGGAGACTTTTTTTGGGAAAGTTTGAGAATTTTTTCTCTTCCATTGTTTGGATGATTAACAAACAAAAGACCCTCGCCTTCAAAGGCTAGAAAGGGTTGGTATTTTAAAGCTCGAAAAAATAATGAGTATCCACCATTTTTTGTAGAGGGTGGTGATTGACTTCAGCAAAGCCAATCTGCTAGTATTTAAACTTGACGCTCGCAAAGGGCAAACGCAAAAAACTGGAGGTAGGCAAAACTTCCCCTCAACGAGGTTTTATTATGTTATCTCATTGTAACGCAGAATTTTTGTTTGTCAATAGGCATTGTTGATAACAAGACTTTGCAATGCTATCAAGGGTTGGGCGCCAATAATCGTATATAGATGTAATCTTCTATTTTAACGACCCTGTATCTCTTTTATTTTAATTATAATTGGCGGAACAAAAAAAAGCGACAAAATACCTATAATAAAACTAACGACTACGCCCACAATAGGGGGAATAATTAGACCAACCAACGAAGTCAGTGATGTGATGCCAATATTTATCGCAATTATTCGCGGATTCTTTTCATAGTACTCTTTTATCGTTTGAATTGAATCAGTAATTTTTAACTTCTCTCCAAGAATTTCTTGATAATGTTTCATGTCAAATGTATTTGTCATTTTTTTTCCCATAAATTATGTATATAAATCCCTTGAAATACACCAGTTGTAAAAATAAAGCAATAAAATATACAGAGAAAATAGAAGCCAATAATACTTCTAAATAAAATAGTACGCCGTTTTTGTAACTTATTATTCTATCGGAAGAGTCACAACTCACATCTGAATGGATGAAACAATACCTAGTCTCGATGTCTTTGTCTAATTTTTTATTTAAATCATCTATTATTATTTGTTTTTGAGTTTCTTTAAAAGAATTCTTTTCGATAATGATTTCTGCTACTTCGTTTATGTTTCCTCTCAAATCAGAACTACAGACACTTGTTTGAAGCGCATAAGCAGACAAGTATTCTATGCTATTGTCGTTTTTTAGGCAACCGATTCTGCTATCTACTACAAACATTGGAATAGTATTTGCCACGCTTTTAGAGCTATTTTTTGTAAACTCTCGCAAATTATTTGTTATATTGACATTAGACTTATTATGAGGAATTACTTCGTAATAAAGTGCTAAAGAAAAAACAAAAAGTAATATAATAAATAAAACCAAAATAACGACAAATAGCCTATGCCACCATTTATTTTTTAAATCAATGTGTGTCTTTTTAAAAAAGAATGGTTTTAATAAAATTTCTATAAATTTATTTTTTCTTTTCATATAATTTTATTCACTTTTACACTCATATTTTGCCTTGAAATTGAAATCAATACAACAATGTTTCTCAATGCCATCAAGGGTTGGGGATTAAAATTTTTTCAGAAAACTCTTTACCCCTAAATTTCTTTGAAGAAGAAAGACCAAAGCAATGAAGGGCGTAAAAAGTATAATAAATTCATTTTTTCCGCCGCTTGCTATATACACAATATCTGCGACTATCAAAATTAACCCGATAATGCGAAGATATCTTTTATTTAATTCTTTCAATAGTATGCTTTCCTTTTTCATATGTTTTTATTTTTTATACATATGTAATAATACTCAATCTTGAGTATAGCGCAACAGCGAAACGCGGATGCTTATACTGAGAAAAGTCGAAGCAGGCGGACGATTATCGTTTTATCCAACCTATAATTCTAAGAATATTTGTTGGGTTTTCTTCTGTGAAAATCAGAGTCTTTTTGTCTTGATTTACCAAATAAATATTGCTTATGATTAATCCGCCTATAGCATCTCCAGCGTCTTGCTGTTCGCGTTCTATGCTTATTCCATCAGGATGAGTATCTGAAAAAACCAAATCAGATTTATTTAAGGTATTTGCTTCTACTTCTTTCGGAATGGGATTGTTTACATCCAATGTATAAAACTTGTAATCGTACGCTTCAATTACTAAAAACCCTTGTCTGTCTGGTTCTATTATTTTTCCATCAGCAACACTAATTCCATTTACCGTACTAGAATGTCCCGTACAATATATTAATTCGTAAGGAACTAAAGATTTCGGCAAAAACTGCCACACCAAAATCCCTACAACAATTACTATAAATACCGATATCAATCCAAAAAAAGTTTTTGTATTTTTCATATATTTTTATTTACTTTTACTTATTTATTTTGAAATAATTTTAGTAATAAAACTATTTTCTTGAATTATCCCTCTTTTATAAGCATATGCCCCAATTATCGCATGAACTATAGAAGCCAAAATAAGATTTGGTGAAAAATAATAGGCAACTCCCAATACTAAACCCAACGAATATGAGTCCTTATAAAGTAGAGTGTTTTTGAACATCCGGTGGGCATATCCAAAAAAGAGTGTTGAACAAATTGCCATAGTAAAAACATTTAGAATATTGAGTTTTTCCAGACTTAAATAAATAAAGGTTCTGAATAAAAATTCTTGAGTAGGTGCAGAAAGTAAAATGTAAAAAAGCATTGGTTTGAATCTGCTTTTTTTATTCTTTCTTTTTTTTGGAGCCAACTTCGTTAATAAAGTGTACAAGAATATAGTGCTGCAAACAACTACCGATACACAGAAATAAATCAAAAAGTCAATTTTACCAAAAACATCAAATCTGATTATGTCAGATAAAGGAAAGTAGGTAATTGCAAGCAAAATTCCGACAAAAAACAATAATAAGAATAATAAAAAAACATACTTCTTTGAGATATATGAATTTTTAAGTAGATATACCTCAAAGAAACCAACGATAATGAGTAGAAGGAAAAAACAAAGAAACATTATTGTAAATTTTTAATAATAATTTCTTTCATATAATTTACTTTTTTTGCCATCTCTTTAGGTTTGGCAAAATGTCTTCGCACATGTGCCTTGCCACATCTTCGGTCATTCCCATTTGAATACCGAATTTTACATTCTTCTCTATTTTTTCTTCTAGCATTATCCCTTCATCCAAAAATTTGCCATTCTGAAAACAATGGAAACAATACTCTTCGCTTTTGCTTCCATCACTGTTAGTTCCAAAATCTGAATCTTTTGCAAGAGGCATACCGCAACTTTGGCACATTGGTTCTTGTGAAAATTCCATATATTTTTTTATTTACCGTGATATACCGAATAACCCATCAATCTAAAAAATAAATCTACGGGTATTCCAGATCCGCCAATACTTAGGCTCAATTTATCAGCTACAGTTGGAAATGAAATTAATAAGTTTTTGCCTACTGCATTAATATTCTTAGATAACGGTTTTACAATAAACTTGTTTGTTGCAAAAGAAAGAATTGGGGTAATGACTATAATCACCAAAAAAAATACTAATCCTTTCTTCCAATCAAATAAGTTTAATTTTTTAATGATTATTAAGAGCGTTAAGCAGGAAATTATTATTAAGGATATATAGGAAATAATATGTGATAGAAGAATGCCGTTATAAAAAATCCAGGTTGCAACAAAAAATACAAATTCATATATAAAAAACGCCTCCATCGCGGTTAAGAATTTAATCTTTTTGTTAAATAATTTAACTAACCCGAAAAAGACAGCAAGTTTTATTACTAGAAAAATCAGAATATACAAAATTTGCAATTGTAGGAAAATCATATTGTTGTGTTAAAAATATTACAAATATCAATAAAAATATTTTACCATAAAATTTGAGTTTGCGGATGTGTATAAATCCCTCCTTCGCCCCGGTAAACCGGAGCTACGGACGGGCAAAGTAAAAAAAGGTGCCACGCATCTGCGTGACACCCAACTACCTAGATCCTACTCTTCCATGCTTCTGAAGGAACTCGAGAAACATCGAACACTGGAACCCGCACTCTCTGGCGGACTCCCGACAACTTCGCCCCATCCTTGTTGTAGGCTTCTACCGGCTTCCACTTTCTTTCGAAAGCGAGCGGCTCGCGCGGAACTGGGATGACGGTGTCGTGATCGCCATGAAACTCAACTGTCACAGAACACTCACATTCCTGACATTTGTCTGGAGGGAAACCCAAGCCCATGCAAGTTGGCACCCCATGCCCGTTCTTGCAGAAGCGAACACTACTGGTTTCCCACCAACCAAACCAATCGCCGATTCGACTCGTGACCATAGCTGTGGTAGCCATGACCAACCTCCTTTACTGCTTTTTGAATCTCTGACGGTACTACTTCTATTATACCATACTCCAATTAAAAAATCAAGCTTTTGAGATAAAATCCACAAAAAAACCGAGAAAGAATTTATTTCTCTCTCGGCAATGTATTGTTTATTAACAGTATCCAAAAGCGACATTATTAATCCAGCCGCCAAGTTTGCTGTTCTCGATTTTTTCAGTAATCCAGAGCATTCTCCATCTGTTAGTAATTAGCCCCAGAATTATTGCTGGAACAATTTCCAGAAGGAACTCTGCTAATCCAATAGCGAACATGAAGAGCACTCCTATGCTAGCGAATGGCATCCTCACTATTCTCTGTCTGACGCTCATTCTGTCACCCCTTTTGTCATTGCCTGCGCGTATTCAATACTGCCATTGGCAAATTGCGTGACAGTCACTCCCCCTTGGCATTTCCAGTCATCTCTCATTGCTACCTCAACCTTAAGAGCAATCTGACCCAAGCTATTGGCAATTACAACCTGATATTGATATTGCATCGCTTCCTCCTTCCTGTTCCTTTATTAGCTTATCCCTAATCCTTATAAACCCAAGGTATAATGATTAAAGCTAATCCTATCGCCACACATATGCCAATGGTTGAATCATTGGTCAATCTTTCTACTGCATAACCGATAAACCCGCAACCTACAACAAGAAAAAACCACATTTTCCCTCCCTTTATTTTCCATTAAGAACTGATCATATCCTATCAAGCAACTATCTAAATGTCAATAGTAAGATTGCTGAGCATAACAAAAAAAAGGCCGTCCTCGCACATTTGTACGAACACGGTCTTCTATTCTTCGGAGTACAGCTACGAAAGAACCTTTCGCAAGACCTCTTCGCTTGCAGAATGAGTGGCTTTGACGAACCACCCCGTTACAACTCCCAGGGTGGACATTTCATTTTCGAGAAGACCCTCAAATACTACAAGATACGGAGTAGATACTGGGCCGAGATGATGAGTCATCACGGCAATTCTCACAGTATCGGCTTTCGAATTTCCGTCCGCGCACATAAGGACATACTCCTCAATAAAACCCCTACTTAACAAGACTGAGATTAGTTCGTCAAGAGCGATGTGTGACAAAAGTTCGTAAACTTTTACAGGCCCACCTTCTTTTGTCTTATCTCTATAGATACTCACTTTTACCATTGCGCGACCTCCTTAGTTAATAGAATAGTTTTCTAGAAGTTCTCTTATATGATATCACATAGTTTTTAACTTGTCAATAGTAAATATAAATATGTCGAAAAATTTACAATTAATGTGGATTTTTAATGAAACAAGATTTCTCAACACCATCAAAGACATATGTGGGAGGCTCAGCCTCCCACATATGTCAAAATCTCAATGCCAGATATAGAAAATCGGAGGCTCAGCCTCCGATTTAATGGAAAATGTAATGGGATCCTTCGCTGCTCTCAGGATGACATTTCAAAAATATTGATGAAAAATGTTAGACACTCGGTGTCTAATCTCTGAGCGTTATTGAGCGTTATTAAGAATTAGGCATAAAAAATCCTATCTTTGTTTTTAGTTCCTCAGCTAAGCTTTCGGCGATTAATCCTTTGTCTTTTAAATAATTTACTTTGTTAATGAAATTATTAATCCAAACTGTTTTTTCCTGATCGTTTTGCACATCGCGAATTTTATAAAGATAATAAAGCAAATTTCTTTCAACAAAAACTTTTGATTGCAAAATTTCCGATAAATTTCCTTCGCCTAATCCTTCTTCTTCATCGGTTTTATTAAAATTAGCAGTCCAATTAAACGGCAGCGTCCCAACATTTCTTACCTTCAAATATTCTGCCTTTTTTTCGTAAGGTTGCATATTGGAAAATCCTAAAGAAACACTCGTTGTTGTATTTTCCATGCTTAAATCCAAAGTTCCCGCTTCAATATTATTGTTCGCTGAGATCTCGGCGTCTGAATAGTAAGAAACCGTGTAACCAGCACATCCCAGAGAAGCAATTAGTAAAATTATAATTATTAAATTTCTTCTCATAATTAGTGTCATTCTGACCCTGTACCGTATGGTGCAGGGGAAGAATCTCGCATAAAGCAAAGACATGATGAGATCCTTCACTGCGCTCAGGATGACAGATATAGAAAATTTTTTTAAACGCTTACTTATTGACTAGCTTTAAAAACAATATCATACCAGCTTTTTGCTCCTTGATAATTGTTGTTATCCGTTTCAAGCCATGTCTCAATTTTTACGCATGCGCCAGTACCGCTATCCAATTTCCCCATATTGACCATTCCCATGTCTTTAATAAAATCAGTTTTTACCATTTCAAAAGATAAATTCGAATCTTCGCAATTTTGCGTTTGCCCAATTGTTCCATCGAGATAATGCCCCCTAACATCTTCAATTAATTCACCAATTGTCACCTCCCCTTCTCTCTTTATTTTATTATCTGAATCATCGTCAAATTCAATTTCATAAGTACTTTCTTCTCCTTCAGAAATCCCGTCTGAAAAATCTTCAAGTTCCGATGTTGAATCCGATGCGTAATAAGTTGCAAAATCAAAACTATCGTCATTAGCCAGTCCCGTAACTTTTATTTGGTATTGACCATCTTTAGGGTCGGGAATGTGGATAATTTTGGGTCCATTTGGGTCGAAGGATTCTTCAAATTCCGCAAAGGAGATTTCTGAGGTTTCGCTTGAAATAATTTTTCCATCAGGATCTATGATTTCAACTTTTACATTTTCTGTAAAAAGAAAATCAAGACTGTCTTCAAATTCTCTGGGCGCTGGCGCGATATTAATATCAGGCAATTCAACCGGCGGACCAGAAATCGGAGCAGGAAACAACTCAGAAATCGGCGGGGTCGGATGCCTTAACCAATAAATCACTTCTTCAATCGCTCGATGAGGCAGAACGGTATGTTTTGTGGCTTCAAAAAATCCGGTTCTTTGATTGCCAACTTCAAAAAATGGTTCCGGTCCTCCCGGATTAGGATCAAAGTCAGGATCTGTTTCTGGCGCCGGCATTCCATCAATATTTGAAAGTAAAACTGATTTTTCCAAAACCCGATTGTCTCCCTCTAAATCATTTTTTGCCGGCGGGAAAGGACATGGATAACCATCCTTCCAAGTTGTCGCTCCGGGCATTACCGGTTCAACCAAAATATTGCCAACCGTAGATTCGCCCTTGCCGCCCAAATTGCTAAAATAAACTCTTGATCGAAGATTTGCGATTCCTGTCCAGTAATTTAAATCGTCTAAAAAAAGATTTTGACCATCGGGATCATCAGGAAGAAATGGCGTTGAACCGCCTTGTAAATCTACTTCTCTTAAATATTCGTAAGTCGGCATTAATTCGCCCAACGAAGGCACATATTCATGGATCAATTCATAATTCGATTCGGTTTGCGGATAAACCATTTGGCGCAAATACCAGAGATAAGAATCTAAAACAAGCTTATAACCATTTCCCCAGTTTTTGGGAATGACCCCTCCCTCCCAAGGACTATAGGCGTCAGATGAACCGTTATTAGGAACGCCCAGCATCACAAACCTTTCAACATCATTTTCAAATTGATCTGATTGAATATAATAGCGCGACACTAGTCCTCCCATTGAGTGCGCCACAATATCCACTTTTTCTGCCCCGGTCAATGTTTTTACTTCGTCAATTTTTTCCTTTAAAAATTGAAAGGCCGAATCGCGGTTTGATTTTCGCCAGTCGTAAAAAGCAACATAAACATCAAATCCCTCATTTTTTAAAGTTTGAATCAAAGAATCATAAACATGAACTCCCGGGAAAAATCCCCAGGAATCGCCAAAGATATTGTTGACCATGACATGCCAATTCCAGGAAGCGTTGATTCCTGGCACCAAAATAACTGGATTGTGATTTTGGCTGCCTGCCTGAAATCCAAAACCAAAATTCCCCAGAATTAAAAAAATAACTACCAGTATAGTTTTTATTTTTTTCATAAAGAGCCCTAAAAATACAAAACTCCTATTTGTCCCAATCCCCAAGCAATAAAACTCATCCAAATTAAAAACAAAGATATTCCAATAATTATTGTTAAAAGCAAACTGATTAAAAACCTTTTAACATTGATTTTTTTATATTTAATTAGAGTTATCAAAAACGGAGAGATTGTGAGTATTAGATATAAAAACAACGCTTGATATAAAACACCTTTCTCTAGTGATTCCATAAGCCATCCTGAATTACGAACATTGTCGTACAAGTGTCTGTCATATAAACCTTCTAAACAAAGGGTTCCCACAAATATTCCAATACTTAAAAGATAGCTTAAAAAAATCCAGCGCCATTTTAAAAGTTTCACTTTCCAAATTATAAGAAAAGGGCTTAAAATCAGCCCGATGGTTATAATTACATAACCCCAAGTAATTAGTTTTTCTGAAGCGCTTCCTGTTGGCATAATTTTACTAGTCTTTATTAATGCTATATTTTAATACAACATTATACCCAATTTCTCTCATCTTCTCCACTCCCTTTATCCACAGAAAATACATATGTTGGAGGCTTAGCCTCCAACATATGTCAAAGTCTCAGCGCCAGCTATAGTAAATCGGAGGCTAAGCCTCCGATTTTCTTCGATTCTCCGATTTGATACAAAGCGTTAGACACCGAGTGTTTAACATTTTGCCTTGGAGTATTTTCATTTTAAATAAAATTAAAAAAAACGGCCCCAGAGATTCTTCTCCCTGGGACCGCACTGAGTTGTTCTATTAATCTCAGCAGAGTACACTAACCCTTAGTAATCCGGTCGTAACCCTCCCGGTAGGGCCTCGTCAGCAGGACGAGGAGCTGACCCGTAACTTCCGGGGTAATCTGATGACGCAGCTACCCAATTCCACCCCTCCAATCAGGTCGCTGTCCATGACAGCGCCTCATTCCTTCGCAATAGTTAGCGAGTACATGAACCGCAGACTATCGGTAGAGGAAAGACCTATTGCCTAGACCATGCCCCTCCGTCCCGTCTCTCACCGTTAATGCGAGAAGCGAGATTCGAGTCTTCCGGTTTCTCCCCGGCTCTTTTTTGGCTAAGCCGGTTCACAGCCGTCGTTTCGATGTATGACTACGTGAATCCGCTCATGCCTCCCCTTCCATTATAGTAGGGATTTATCAGGCGATAAGCGACCTATCTTCTCGATGGTCCTTTCGCCCTCGGGTCCATTCTGTTCCGACTTGCCGCTGTTCTCCTATCAGTGGTAAGGTTCTATGTGCCCGGTGGACTCTCCTCCTTTCGAGTTTTTTGGGTTCCAATTTGCTGCTCTCCCGAGTCAGCGGTCATTTAGACTGTACATGCGGTACCAAGACGATTGGCCGCAGTGGGTTGTTAAGTACAACCAGACTCGAAACCCCAACTCACTTTATTACATTATCTGTTGTGACGAACTAATGATGAGTTACCGCCGCGATTCTGAGAATCAGACCGGTAACGGCCAGCACCAGAGAGAAAATCGCACAGGCGATTGCAATCTTTCCCAACTTGCGATTCTTCTTGATGCGCTTCTCGACATTGGCGATCAACTCGTCGATGCCTAAAGCATGTTCTTCCTTTTTCACGGAAACCTCCTAACTCATTCTCTTAATACCATTATAGCATACTCCATTTCAAATGTCAATAGTTTTGACGATTTTTGATAAAATTGTCAAAAATCTAACCTCACAACTTTACAACTTTACAACCAAAAACGTCACAACTTAACAATTAAGGTATTTTTTGAAACCACCTAATTGTTTTGAAATACTGGTAATTTTTTTACAATCTTTAAAATTAACGCAAATAATTCTTTTGCGTCTTGATAAACTTTCCAATCTAAAAATCTAAACTTCTTCATAGTTGTAAGTTATAAAGTTGTAGCGTTGTTTCGTTGTTTAGTTGTTCCGTTGTAAAGTTATTAAGCATTGAGTCCTTCGGCTGTTGCCTTCGCAATATTACAGGAAATCACACTGGCGTCTGGATCACATTCCACAAAAAATTCTGGCATGTCTTTTGTCTTTGCTTTTTTTAAAATCTCATCTATTGCCGGCAATAAATTTTCTAAAAGAGTTTTGTCTGAAGCAATTTCCTTTTTTATGGTTTCGTTTCCTGTACTAAAAATAAGTTCTGTTTCTTGTTTTTTTACTTGAATTAAAAATTTCATAATTAAGATGATCACACATTGTCCCCAGTTAATTCATCTATTTTAGGTTGGTTTTGTCAAAAATTCAATACTGCCAAGCTTATTTCGTTTTATAAAAAATAGGTGATAGACTTAAGTAAAATAACATATGCCTGATAAAAAGAAACCAATTAAAAAAACAGAAGTCAGTTCAAAGCCAACCAAGCTTGAGCTGGAAAAAGAGGCAACTCCCAAAAAAGTCGACCCAAGGTCGACCGGCCTTGGGCCGGAGAAGCCCGAAAGATTTAATTTTGATAGATTGGCTGTCAAGATTCCTGAAGACAGAATTCCGCCTCAGTCTGTTGAGGCTGAGCAGTCGGTTTTGGGATCAGTCATGATTGATAAAAACGCGATTTTCAGAGTCGTTGATACTTTGCGCCCTGAATCTTTTTATCGCCGAAGTCATCAGCTTATCTATATAACTATTCTCGAACTTTTTTCAAGGCAAGAATCCATTGATCTTTTAAGTGTCTCAGCCAAGCTTGAAGAAAAAAAACAACTTGAGGAAGTCGGCGGCAGAACTTATTTGGCAAATCTGGTAAACGCTGTGCCAACCTCAAGCCACATCGCCAGTTACGCCAAGATCGTTTCCAAGAAGAAAATCTTACGAGATCTAATTGATGCTTCTTATTATTTATCTCAGCTCGGCTACAACGAGGATGCAGACATTGATCAGGTTTTGGACGCTGCCGAGAAAAAAGTTTTCTCTATTGCTCAAAAATCATTCACCCACGAATTTTTATCTTTAAAAGATCCTTTGGCCGAAGCCTTTAATCGTTTTGATCAGCTCCATCAAAGAGCCGGCACAAAGCTTCGCGGCATCGCCACCGGTTATCCCGATTTGGATAATAAATATCTTTCCGGTTTTCAAAAAACTGATCTGATTATTTTGGCGTCCCGTCCCCGTATCGGAAAAACTTCTTTAGCTTTGGATATTGCTCGTCATGTCGCTCTCCGAGAAAAAAAAGCAGTCGGTATTTTCAGTCTTGAAATGTCAACCGATCAACTAGTCGATCGTCTTGTCGCACAGGAAGGAAAACTTGATTTATGGAAATTAAGAAGCGGCAATTTAGCCGATCATGATTTTGATGTTATTCAGCAGGTTTTGGATGATTTGTCGCGAGCGCCGATTTATATTGACGATGGTATGTCGAGTAATGTTTTACAAATGAGAGCGATGTCGCGACGATTGCAAGCTCAAACTGATCTCGGTTTGATTATTATAGATTATTTACAATTAATGGAACCGTCAGCTAAAACAGAAAGCCGTGTTCAGGAAATTTCTCAAATTTCTCGCGCTCTCAAGGGTTTAGCGCGCGAACTCAATGTTCCGGTCTTGGCGCTTTCCCAGCTTTCTCGCGCCGTTGAGCACAGATCTTATGCTATCCCTAAACTTTCCGACCTTCGTGAATCGGGTTCAATTGAACAGGACGCTGATGTTGTGATGTTTATTTATAGAGAAGAAAAAGCACCGCCCGAGATTGGCATTAAATTGGAAGGACAGGTTATTGTTGCAAAAAATAGAAATGGTCCGACCGGTCATGCGGATGTCTATTTCAGAGAAAAATCTGCTACCTACGAATCAGTTTCAAAACGCTTTGACGGCGCAGAAGAAATAGCGTTTCCCGATGACCAAGACATCATGCCACCAATGTAAAAAAAGAGTCCCGGTTTCTGCCGGGGCTCGTTTTGTTTCTAATTTGCACAATATGAATCAAGTGGAATGACTTTGACATAAGACATGAATCTTTTTTGGCAAATTGTCATGCGCCTCCCAAAACGGATAAACCAAGGAGAATTTTCGCCATACGAATCGCTAACATAGACTGTTTTCCTGGTAATCTTCACAACAAAACCAATACGCATCTCTCCAATACAACTAGTCTCGGCAAAAGATATCGCATCTCCGACCCTCAGACACTCGATGATCTCATCATCTTTTTCCCTCTGCGTCTTCATTTGCCCTCCTTAGAATTTCTTGTCTAAAGAATCGAGACCTAGAAAGTCTTGGGTCCCGCCGAAGTCTTGATATAGGCGGATCGCGCTACAACACTTTTCTTTCTTCAGCCTCTCTGTGTTTCTTGAGCAAGTCTAGAATTCTAGTATACTCTGGCATGTGAATGCGAGCAAGTTCAATGAACTTTTCGTGTTCGCCATCAACGGCTGCCCTAATTTCCTTATCAGACACAATGCCCACCCAATGCCCTGTACCATAAAGGGCTTTGATGTGAGACTCAAATTCGGCAGAAAACAGTTTTACGACCCAACTATAAGCTTGTTCCACTAAACCAGCATTTTCATCATTCGGATTACTACGCAGTCTTTCGCTAGCTTCGACAAGCTGCTTATATGCCCATCCTTTTGCTAGATATTTCACTTGATCTTCGGGCGTACTCGTTGTCGGTCTTATTTGGGGTTTACTCATTTTCTCCCTCCTATTAGTTTTTCTTTTTGAGCCGTAGGTGAAAAAGTAGAAAAACTTATACTCTGAGCGAAGTCGAAGAGTTGCCTTCTTGAATTCCGTTTTGAATCCGAACACTTGGTGATATAGAATAATCACCATATGAAACAGAAAAAAGGCTCACAAATTAAAAGAGCAGAACGGCTGGAAATAGCGATTCTGC
>Ga0247841_10007371_pt1 | contig 16400 bp, 17 predicted proteins | sample LaCruzMarch2015__2_FD_192410 | JGI IMG/M metagenome (GOLD analysis project Ga0247841, IMG submission 192410) | Freshwater microbial communities from meromictic Lake La Cruz, Castile-La Mancha, Spain - LaCruzMarch2015_18m | ecosystem: Environmental > Aquatic > Freshwater > Lake | place: Spain... | reverse complement strand
CCCAAGTAAAGCAAAAGATTTATTTGTAAAAAACGGTTTTGAATTAGCCAAAGACATAACCGCTGGTGCCCAACACTACGGTTTAGTTTTTAGAAAAAAATGAACAATAATAAACTAAGTACTTTTCAAATAGTTGTCATTGCTTTATTTGGATTTTTCTTGGTTGCTGGGGTGATTGTTTTTGCAACATATAAATCAAGTAGTTCAAAAGTGAGCAGTGTAGAGATTTCTCTTTGGGGAACAATTGACCAAGGTCTTTTTAAAGGCCTAATAAGTAAACTCAACTCAGATTATAATCAAGAATTAAAAATCAACTACACCCAGATATCAGAAGAATCATTTGATAGTACTGTTGTAGAAGCTCTTGCTGATGGAGTTGGTCCAGATGCTTTGTTGGTGCCTCAAGATAAGATTTTAAAATATGTAAATAAAATATATCCTATTCCTTATGAAAATTATCCGCAAAGAACCTTTATGGACACCTTTGTTGCTGGCACAGAAATATATTTGGGAAGTCAAGGGGTTTTGGGCTTGCCTTTTATAATAGACCCTTTGGTAATGTATTGGAACAGAGATATTTTTACTAACAATCAAATAGCTCAGGCGCCGACAAACTGGGCTGATTTTCCAATACTTACAGAAAAGATTTCAAAGAGTGATACGAATTCAAATATTTTAAAAAGTGCTGTTGCGTTTGGAGAGTTTAGAAACGTAAATAATGCCAAAGAGATAATTTCTGCACTTATAATGCAAGCAGGGAGTCCAATAACACAATATGACAGCTCAGGCAAGCTTGAGTCTGCTCTAGGGGTTTCTTCTGGTGATAGTAAGACCAGCCCCGCGGAGTCTGCTGTGAGATTTTATGCTGATTATTCCAATCCTAAGAAGTCTGTCTATTCTTGGAACAGAGCGCTACCCATGTCTAAAAGTTATTTCTTGAGAGGGGATTTAGGAGTGTACTTTGGTTTTGGTGCTGAATACAGTGATTTAAAAATTAAGAATCCAAACCTTAATTTTGATGTAGCTCTTTTTCCACAGGTGGTAGATACTAAATCAAAATCAACCTTTGGCAAGATGCAAGCTTTTGTATTGCTTAAGAGCTCAAAAAATATAGCACCGGCCTATAGCGTTTTATCTTATCTTACAAGTAATGAACCTATGAAATTGTGGCTCTCTTTGAGTGATTATGCTCCAACAAGAAGAGATATAATAGCCCAAGGAGCAAGTGATCCTGTTGGTTCCGTCTTATATAACTCGGCCTTGATTTCAAAAGCGTGGCTCGATCCAGATAAGGATAAAACCGCTCTTATACTCCAAAATATGATAGAAAATGTAACAACGGGTAGATCTACAGTGCCGGAATCAGTAGAAAAGGCTAGCGATGAAATAGATAATTTGTGATATAATATTGTAAATATATTATGAGAAAAACTTTTGCATACATCATAACTTCTCTTTTAAGCTTTTTTGTTTTAGTTTCTGTATCACATGGTGCGATTTTTGATGGTGGAATAATAACTTGTGGCCGAGGAACTTCTACTCCATGTACTTTTGACGATGCCCTTAAGTTTGCGAACGATGTTATAAAAGCAATTGGTGTAATAGCGGTGACTGTTGCTACGATTACGTTTACAATAGCAGGGTGGAACATTTTAACACATCCAGATAATCCTGGAGAAAGGACAAAAGCCAAAGAAATGTTTTATAAAACACTTATTGGGATTTTTTTCCTTCTGTGTGCTTTCATTATAGTTAAGCTCATAGTAAATGGCTTGGGTGTTAAAAGCCCCGAAGGAAGTGAAGGTGTATTTAGGTGGCTTAAGTTCTAGTCCCGTTAGAGATTCATATAATATAAAATCATGTTTTTAAAATTAGAAAAGGAGAATATCAATGTAAGCAGAGCTTTTATAAGTTAAATCTCTAACGGGATTAATCATTTAATTTGTATGAAAAGAAAAATTTTATTTAATATACTGGCGATAATTATTCTCACCTTGGTTTTATCTCCTTTTTTTATTAGTAGTGTTTTTGCACAGGGTGGATCAGAAGCAAAGTTAGAAAGTCCTTTGGGTACAGACGATATCAAAATACTTTTAGTGACCATAATAGACAATGTTGTTATCAAGATAGGCACGATTGTTGCCGTTATGTTTTTGATTTATTCAGGATATCTTTTTGTTGAAGCCAGAGGAAATGAAAGCAAAGTTACTAAAGCGCGTGAGACTTTTACTTGGACCATTGTTGGTATTGCAGTTCTCCTTGGGGCAAAAGCCATAGCTATGATAGTTACAAAAACCATTGAGTCGGTCAGTGGCGGAAGTATTCATCTATAATAAAATGAAATATTCTTTTTTAAAAAAAATAATTAGTGTGGCTGTTGTCTTAATAATAATTATCCAGGTGATTTCAGTAAATCTTACATTTGCACAAGGAGGTAGTACACCCCTTACTGGTTCATCCCCAAGTGGAATATCAGGGACATTCAGTGGGGTTGTTTATACCACCATCATATCAGGAATTTTACAGCCGGTAGTTAAGCTTTTAATTGCGTTAGCGATTTTATTCTTTCTTTGGGGAGTATTCAGATTTATGATCTCGGAAGGTGATAAGAGGGAAGAAGGAAGGCAATTTATGTTTTGGGGTGTCGTGGGTATATTTGTTATGGTTTCTGTTTGGGGTCTTGTAAATATACTTACAAATACATTTAAATTAGATACAAGCAGTATTGTTATTCCAAGTGTTTGATGATTGTTGATATCTAGTGTTGCGGGTTTAGGGGGTATTGGTATAATTGTAAAGACAACATAATATCGGTCGTATTATTAGTTATTAGTTATTAATTTAATAAAAATAATTTATGAAGAGAACATTATTAGCTGGTTTAGTAGGTTTGTTGCCAATTATGGCTTTTGCCCAACAAGTTGGAACCTTGCAGAACAGAACTGTGGGAGGTGTTTTGGAATGGTTCAAGACATTACTTAATACGATGGTTCCAATCCTCATTGCTTTGGCTGTCGTCTGGTTCCTTTGGAATGTATTTATGTTCATAGTAAAGGAAGGAGAAGATAAAGATAAGGCAAAAACGGGAATGATCTGGGGAATTGTGGCTATTGCTGTTATGGTGTCAGTTTGGGGTCTTGTTGGAATCCTTACAAATACTTTTGGTACAAGTACAAACGTCGGTAACATACCTAATCTAATACCATAATATAATTAATGAATTTTTTTGTAGAAAAAGCTTATGCGCAGGTGGACACATCCGGAGCCGATGCGTTTATTGGTAGGGTTAATACCCAGATTCTGACTCCGTTTATTTATCTTCTCTTTGCACTAGCGATATTCTGGTTTATCTGGGGGATGATTGTTTATATCAGAAATGCCGAAAGTCCCGAAAAAAGAAATGATGGATATCAGCATATGCTTTGGGCTGTTATAGGATTGTTTATAATGGTGTCTGTAAAAGGCATTATAAATTTAGTTCTAAACACGCTTTACAAATGACAATTAAAAAATAACCCGTCACCTTAAGGTGACGGGTTGTTTTTTGTTTTGTCTTTGTGAACAAAATGAAGCAAACCATTTCTAGAGAGTACCACGTTAGCAGACTTTCTTGCAATGATGGAGGCAAAAAAAGAGGCGAAGACCGGACAGGTCTTCGCCTCGAGATGAACAAACAACTACAATTTACGGATAATCGTGTAAACCCATTTTGAATCTATTCCGGTAGTTTGGTCTCCAACAAGAGAACCATCGGGAAGTTCTTTGAACCTAAGTTCACCCACAATATTATTTTTCCATTCCTTGTATCCACCAGTCCATTTCCATGATGGATCATGCGATTGTACCAGTGTATATTCGCCGATCTTTTGGTTGGATTTTGTGTAGAGGAAGAACACGATTTTTTGTGAGGTTCTTTCAGAGAATATGACCGGAAATGGCCCACCATCTCTTTCATCAGAGTTTATTCCGGCAACATCCGGTGCTTTATGCCACTCCATTACCCATTGGGTTGTTGGGGTGACAATTCTAGCTGTTGGTCTAACAGCACCTCGGCAGTCTTTGGTTAACACAGCAATTACTATGATTGAAATAACCGCAAGGATCACCCCAATCAAACGCCTAAGCCATGCCCAGGATCTTCTCGGTCTTGGAGGTGTAGGCGAGGAACTGGTTGCTGTACTCCCAAAGGTTAATATAATCACAGTTGTCATTATGCCAAACATTGTTAGTGCGAAAAGCAAAGCCAACATAACGTGTCCAGTGGAGAAGAATTCTGATCTGAGCATTATCACTTTTTTGACGAAGTGTACTATGCCCCAGAGTATTCCTCCGAGAATCACAAGTCCAATAACTTGAAGTGGGCGTTTAACCAGTAGAACTAACATAATCAGGCCAATTAAGACGATGCCAATTGAGACCCCGACTGTTTGCCATGCTGTTAAAGCACTAAAGAATTCTTTCATTTTCCCCCCGTAAGATTTTTATAGGTTACTTGTCGGACGGTCAGAGATGACCGTCCGACAAGTTTGGTTTTACTTCGTCATATTGTCGAAGTCACCTGTTTCGGCTGGTTTTTCGGGTTTTTTACCTCCCTTATTTCCACCGATATCTATTACAGGCGTGACTGACGACCCTAATGCAACAGTCTGAGTTTTGGCGTCCCTTATTGCTCGACTGAGCTCTAAAATACCCAGTTGGGATTTTTCTGTTCCAAGAGAGCCGACTTCCATTTCGAGGGCTGTTGCATTTGCTGATCCTCTCAAGCAAATTGCATGAGCTTCAGCCGTAGCGATAGTAACAATTGCATCAGCCTTACCTCTTGCTTCGGCTCTTACGCCGTCAGCGGTCTGTTCGGCCAAGTATTTAGCCTTTGTTATTCTCTGAGCCTCTGGATCCTGGATGTCTTTAATCTGGGTTAAGTTGATAACATCGGTTTTAACACCGATACTTTCATCCAGTCCCAGATGTTCGCCCACGGTGTTATTTAAACCCAGAATGGCATCTAGCAGGGCTGATCTATTTTCCTCCACATTCATACTTATCATCTCTTCTAGCTCTCTTTGTCCTGTAAAATCACGGACAAGAGACAAAAGTGACGTAGTATAGTTTGCCAGCCAGCTAGTTGTTTTGAACAACATTCGGTCGCCATCGGTTACCACAACTGTAGCTTCGATAGTTATGTCCAATGGAATTTTTCCTTTTGTTTCAGCTCCTTTTACCTCGATGGCATAAGGCGCTCTGTAAACAAAAGCAGAAATTTCTTCCTCTTTAGGAATTACCTTTACTTGAGTATCTTTTCCACCGCTCGGCATGTCAATTTTGTTCCAGCGAAACATGCGACGATAAGCAGTGTAAAAGGGAGGTGGGCCAATCCATTCAATACCAAGGAGACGACTCCAAAGACTTTTATGTCCGTCACCATCATGAACCACGCCTGTTTCTGTGTCCATATAGTGACCCCTTACATTCATTATGAATTTGTGCTTTCTACCACCCTTCATAATGACTTTCCAAGTACCTTCTTTTAAGAAAGTAAAAAAAACATCATTTTTTGCACACAGATATAATCCAAACCAAAGGGTTAATACAAAACACGCAAGTCCAATAACTAATGAACTCCAAAATGTTATTTCACCCGTACTCATTTTCTCTCTCCTTTTTCTTGTTTGTAGTTGTCATGTCAAAAAACACAATAGGGGAGATTTTCCCCCAATTTTTTGATCTAACCGTACATTATCATACATATATTAAAAAGTCAAATGTAAAAACTATAAAGATACCTATATTTTAAGCCATGTTTTTCTTGTTATTTTATTTTGACGTGTTGATTTTTTAGTAATTATGTTATATGATATACGAAGCCTTTTTGTTGGATGATTACTGGGTACTATTTTATTATGGTGCTTGGAGGAAAGTCCGAACACAGCGAGTCCGAGTAAACTCCGGATGGGAAAGGTAGCGGGTAACGCCCGTCGCCAGTTTTGTCCACTGCAAGTGATTACAAAACTGAGCGTTCCGAGTTTTGTCGAGGAACTAATCCTTCGACTTTGCTCAGGATGCTCAATTTTGCGCCACTTGCGGTGGGTAAAATCGGCAGAGGTGCGAACAGTGACGGATTTTTTTGAAAAGAAAAATCCGTCCAGCCCCATATGGGGCTGGACGAATCCCTAGGGTAACCTAGGGAGTGCAACGACAAAATCCTTACCCCTGTGCAAGGCCGTGCTAAGTATCACTTTGTGGTGCTTGGAGTGCCGCTTGATCACCCGAGTGATCGGTGTGACAGATAAATGATCATCCAAGGTGTTTAAAAACATCTGGACAGAATTCGGCTTATAGGCATAAAGGCAAAATCTGAGACCACCGTCTAAAGCGGTGGTTTTAGTTTACCAAAATTTAAGGAGCAGAGCGACTATAAATTTTGAGTACCCCGTAGAAATTTCACTCAAAAAAACGTAAGTAAAAAACAATTGTTTACAAATCAAACAATCTGTAACCACTGCCACACGTTCTTTAAATTTTGTACGGGGTGTTTTTAATTTTGTCCTTTTTCTTGTATACTAATAGGAAGTTTTTATGGTAAAAAGGTTTTTCAAATTATTCAATAATGAAATCACAGGGTTACATGAAGCAGCTTTTCTTCTTGGTGTTTTTGCCTTAGCTTCTCAATTTTTAGGACTATTTAGAGACAGGATACTCGCTTCATCTTTTGGCGCAGGGCATACTCTAGATATTTATTATTCTTCTTTCAGAATTCCGGATTTTATTTTTGTTACTGTCGCATCTATCGTTTCTGTCTTTGTCCTTATACCTTTTATTTCTGAGCGTATGGATAAAGGTGAAGTTGAAGTTAAAAAATTTGTAGGTTCAATTTTTTCTTTCTTTTCTCTTTTAATGATAATTATTGGTGTGGTAGCTTTTTTTCTTATTCCGTATTTGACCCCTATAATATTTAAAGGAATAACCGATAGCCAAAATATTCACGATCTCATTTTGATGACCAGGATTTTATTGCTGTCCCCAATATTTTTAGGTCTATCCAATTTTTTTGCAAATATAACTCAGGTTAGCAGAAAGTTCTTGATCTATGCTCTTTGCCCCATTTTTTATAATGTTGGAATTATTTTAGGAATAGTAGTCTTTTATCCAATATTTGGCATCTACGGACTTGCATACGGAGTGGTTTTGGGTGCAATCTTGCATTTCTCAATACAGTTACCTTCTGTTTATCATAGTGGATTATTATCACTAAGCGAACTGAGAATGAATTTTTCCGAGATTTTTAATGTTGTGAAAATATCTATACCAAGAACTCTCGCTTTGAGTATGTCGCAGATATCTATTATGGTTCTTGTTGGGTTAGCATCTCTTATGAAAGCCGGTTCAATCACGATTTTTAACTTTGCATACAATCTAGAAGCTGTACCGATGTCTATTATAGGGGTTAGTTATGCTACTGTGGCTTTTCCTGCACTTTCAAATCTGTTTGTTAAGGGAAAAAGGGAAGAATTTATGGCAAGCCTATCTTCTGGATCAAGACATATAATATTTTGGTCTATACCGATAAGCGTTCTTTTCATTGTTCTGCGTGCTCAGATAGTTCGTGTCATCTATGGAGCAGGAGAGTTTGATTGGACAAGCACGAGACTTACAGCTGCTATGCTTGCTATCTTTATTATTTCTGCTGTTGCGCAATCTCTATCTCTTCTCTTGATAAGAGCATTTTATGCTTCAGGAGAAACAAAAAAGGTAGTTATTTCAAATGTCTTTTCAATGATCTCAACCGTTTTATTTTCGTTTATTTTTCTTAAAATTTTTGAAATGTCCACAATGTTTAAAGACTTTCTCGAGTCTCTTTTCCGCGTGGAGGGGATTGTCGGCACAGAAGTTCTCATGCTTGCTTTAGGTTTTACTTTATCTTCAATCTTAAATTGTATAATATTATGGTTTATTTTTAGTCGGGAGTATAAAGGTTTTTCTACGCCATTACTCAATACCTTATTCCAAAGTTTTTGTGCCTCTGTAATAATGGGAGCCGTTACATATTTTAGCTTAAACATTTTTGATAATATCTTTAGTTTAAATACTTTTATTGGAGTCTTTTTGCAGGGGTTACTCTCAGGTTTAATCGGTATTTGTGCTTGTATCATTGTTTTGTGGCTTCTTAAGAGTAATGAATTATCAGATGTGTTTAAAACACTCCACAAGAGGTTCTGGGCGGTCAAGACCGTTGCCCCCGATACACTCGAAATTTAGTTTGCTTTATGACCAGTTTTAGGGTATACTCTTGCAGTAACAAAATAAACAACATGTCACAGGATCAATTAATAAAACTTGCTTGTAAAAACTGCAAAAGAATCAATTACTGGAGCAGAAAGAACAGGAAAAAAGTTGAAAGAAAAATAGAGCTCAATAAGTACTGTAAATGGTGCAAGAAGACCACGGTACATAAGGAAGTCAAGAAGTGACTTGATTAAAACCCCTCCAACTAGAGGGGTTTTAATATTGCGGGGGATGTATGACCGCTTCGCTTATCTTCTCTTCCTTCGTTTTGTCGTCACAAAACCCAGTCGAGACACGGTTTAATATTGTTCGTTGCTACTCGCAATATATTAAACCGTTCGATTCCTACAAGAAAAATCTCATAAATGAGATTTTGCGGGGGATGTAGGAATCGAACCTACACTAAAGCGTTTGGAGTGCCTTGTGATACCATTTCACTAATCCCCCTGTGCTATAGAATATAGCATAAAACCATTTATAAATAAACTTTTGTTTAAAGTATTATTCTTACTATTGCTACGACTGCTATTATTGCCCAAATAATATTTAACACTGCGGGTTGTGTATTTTTGTCGTCTTTGCATCTACGATTATCCCGATAGCTCCTGTGAGGTTAAGCCCCTGAAACAGAAAAGATGTGCTGCTAAGAATATCTAGACTAAGCAAGGCATAAGCTCCAACAACAGCAACCACTCCATACCAACCTAAAATTTCTGTTATTCTATTTTTCATCCCAATTTTTTGTTAATATCTTTTAATATTTTTTCTCCCTGTCCGATATCGTACCACTTTATACGCTTATTTCTCTTGAACCACGTTCTTTGTCTTTTTACAAAGTTCCAAATTTCGCGATTTAAATTATTAACCATTTGTTGTCTTGTGATTTTTCCTTGCAAAAAAAGTGCTGTTTGTCTATATTCAAGTCCAAAAGATCCTAGTCTTTTCCATGATACACCTTCATTGTGAAGTTTCTTGATTTCTTTTATCATTCCCAATTTAATTCTTTTTGTTAGTCGCAAGGCGATTCTGTCTTTTAGTATCTGATCATTTGTATCAAGACCAATCAATATAAAGTTATAGTCGTTTGGTTTTTCAACAAGTTTAGGAATCTCACCGATAGATTCCGCTATTTCAATAGCCCTAACTAAACGAACTTTATTATTTACATCGATATTTTTTGCTCTTTCTGGAGAAAGTCTTTGTAATATTTTCAAAAGGCTTTTAAGCGACTTTTTCTCCAGCTCTTTTCTTAATTTAAAATTTGGCGGAACATTAGGTAAAGACATATTTTTTACGATGCTATCAATATATAATCCGGTTCCACCGCAGATTATTGGAGTCTTACCTTTTGATATTATTTTCTCAATCGCTTTTTGAGCTAAGGTTTGGTATTTTGCAACGGAAAAATAAGTACTCGGTTTAACGACATCAAGTAAATAGTGGGGAATACCCCGCATTTCCTTCTTGGTAATTTTTCCGCTTCCAAGATCCATCCCTTTGTAGACTTGTCTTGAATCGGCAGAGATAATTTCTCCATTAAACTTTTTTGCAAGTTCCACAGCAATATCACTTTTACCTGTCGCGGTAGGGCCCAAGACTACTATAATTTTTGGTTTGGAAATCATAATTCAAGTAAAACTATACTAGCTAGACCTAAGATAACCCCAACAATATTCAAGGTCGTTAATGGTTCCTTGTATAAAAGCACGCCAACCAAAACGCCGATAATGACTGTCAGGACTCCAAAAATTACTACAGCCTTTGAAAGATTTTGAAATTTCAAAGAGAAAGCCCAAAAAGTTGTGGCTATTAAATACGCGATAATTCCAAGGCACAAGAGATATTTATTATTTTTTATTATCCATTCTTTAAATAAAACATCTCCGATCACCTCGAGAATTGATACGACAACGACTAGTATAATAAAGAAGTATTTCATTTTGTGCCGGGAGAGAGACTTGAACTCTCATGACCTTGCGGTCGACACATTTTGAGTGTGTTGCGTGTACCAATTTCGCCATCCCGGCAATATTTATTTTAAACTTACTTATTTTAATTTAAGATGTCGTGTGTGTTTACCAACCTGCCCCGTAGTAAGCATTCTTATGCCTTTACTACTTGGGGTTCCGCCATCCCGGCAAGTATTAACTACAAAACCAATAATATACAATTTATCAACAAAAATCAATTTCTAGGTAATATATATTTGTGTTAAAATGTAATTATAAATTAAAGTAAATCCTATGGCATCACAATTTTTTAGCGATTCAATATTTTGGGTAGAAGTAGACAAAATCAAACCAAACCCATTTCAACCAAGAAAGGAGTTTGATGAGGCCCGTCTGAAAGACTTGGCAGATTCTATTCGTCAGTATGGAGTACTTCAGCCACTTGTTGTTACAAGAAGGGAGTTTCAAACAGAAGATGGAGGTCTTGCTGTTGAATATGAACTTATATCGGGAGAGAGAAGGCTTCGCGCATCAAAGATTGCGGGCGTTTCTCAAGTGCCTGTTGTAATCCGTTCTCAAGACGAATCTGATCTTGTAAAACTTGAACTTGCAATTATTGAAAATTTACAGAGAGAAGATTTAAACGCCGTTGATAGAGCAAAAGCTTTCCAAAAATTAACTGTTGAATTTGGTTTTAAACATGCACAAATAGCGCAAAAAGTAGGAAAGAGTCGGGAATATGTCACAAACAGTTTAAGAATCCTTGCTTTACCGGAACATATGCTCAAGGCACTTTCTGAAGGGAAAATCTCCGAAGGCCACACAAGACCACTTCTTATGCTTACAGACAGGAAAGATGAACAGGAAACTCTCTTTAGGGAGATTCTTTACAAGAAGATGAACGTTAGGGAGGCTGAGCTTATTGCTAGAAAGACCGCACAGGACAGAGCAAGAATAAAAGATAGGCCTTTTGATCCAGAGATTGTAGAACTTGAAGAAAAATTTACTTCATCTCTAGGAACTAGGGTTCATATTGAGAGAAGCGATGTCGGGGGGAAACTCATGATTGATTATTTTTCCAATGAAGATCTTAGAGCGATTTTGGATTTAGTTGAAAGCCAAAAGAAAAGAAAAGGGGATGAACTTTTGAATAAACACATAGCCCAAATAGGGGACGTTGCGAAAATTTCTGAAGAAGAAGCACCGATAATAGATGACCGATCAGTACAAGAAAAGAAAGCCGACGAAGAAAACGAAGCATTATATTCGGTAAAAAACTTTAACTTGTAGTCTTTAATAATTATGATTTTTTTCCTTTTTTTGCACCATCAAGATAATTCTTGATGCATCTCTTTGCCATATTAGTTTTAACTATTTCAAACCACTTACTACTTGGTTTACTTGATTTGCTGGTAATAATTTCTGTTATGTCACCATTTTTAAGTTCAGTTTTAAGCGCCACCATTTTTCCGTTTATTTTTGCGCTACTTGTATGATTCCCAACATCGGAATGAATGGCATACGCGAAATCTAAGACTGTGGAGCCGATGGGTAAGTCTACAACTTCTCCTTTGGGAGTGAACACGAAGATTCTTTGTCCGAAAAAGTCTGTTTTAACATCGGTCATGAATTCATCTTTTTCGGAACTTGTTTTCACATTTTTTTGAGATTCAGCGAGATCTTTTACCCAAGAGGGTGCGTCCTCCGTGGCATTTTTTTTGTTTAAATTTGCAAAGTTCAAAAACTTTGGGAGAAGTTGTTTAAACCATGTCATATCAGAAGTGTCTTTAACACTGTTTCCATTTTCTTTATAAGCAATGTGTGATGCAAGACCGTATTCTGCATTTTGATGCATTTCGTGGGTCCTTATTTGTATTTCAACGATAGCTCCGTCACCGGTGAATACTGTAGTGTGGAGACTTTGATAACCGTTTGGTTTAGGAAACGCAATATAATCTTTGATTCTTCCTGGTAGTGGTACCCAAGAGCTATGTATTATTCCTAAAACTTTGTAGCAATCAGCTACGGTATCAACTTGGACACGAAGAGCGAGTATGTCATATATTTTTTCGATGTCATATTCCTTTTTTTCAAGTTTTTTATAAAGACTAAAGACTCCTTTTTGTCTGTAGTCTGTATGAAAATTAACTATACCTTCTTTTGCGAGTGCTTTTTTGACAGATTTAAGAAATTTTTCAAGATTTGGGAGATTCTCTTCTTTTTTCTTTGTCATTAATTTTTCGGTATCGGTATAATTTTTCTTATCTACATATAAAAAAGATAGATCTTCAAGTTCGCGAGAAAGTTTTCTTATTCCAAGTCTATAAGCTAAAGGAGCATAAATTTCCAGAGTTTCTAGGGCAATTCTTATTTGTTTATCAGGTCGGACAAATTTTAAAGTTCTCATATTATGAAGTCTGTCGGCAAGTTTTATTACAAGCACTCGCACATCTTGAGCTGCGGCAACGAGAAATTTTCTGAAGCTTTCCACAAACCTTTCTGCACCACGATATTTAACTTTACCTAGTTTGGTAACCCCATTGATTAGAAATAGTATTTCGTCACCAAAATTATCTTTAATTTCTTTTTCTGTCGCAACACCATCTTCGATGGAATCATGAAGAAGGCCAGCAGCAATGGTTATGGCGCACATTCTTAAGCCGGATAGTTCTTTTGCAGTTTCAAAGCAATGGATAAAATATGGTTCACCAGAGAATCTTTTTTTGCCCTCGTGGGCTTTTTCGGCAAAATCATAAGCCTTATTTATAAGCTCTCTATCTTGTTCAGATGGGGCATCCATCAAATTAATTATTTCTTTAGATGACATTACCTTTCTATCGTATAACTTAGGGACTAAAAAAGCAAACTTTTTATGTTTGCTTTTTCAGATTACTCCTTAATTTTATCAGGTCTATGGTTGGGACAATTTTTATCAGAACATCTTTCGGGTATAGTCTTAGTGCCAAGCATCATTAAAGCTCCACAGGTAGGGCAGAGGTTACCTGTTGGTTTTGCTTTAATAGCATTTTTGCATTTAGGGTAGTTCGTACAAGAATAGAATACTCCAAACCTTCCTCTCTTTTCTGCCATTTCTCCTGTTTTACACATCGGACACTTAACACCCGTTGTATTTTGCGGCGCATTTTCGTCTTTCTTTATAAATTTGCATTTTGGATAGTTTGAACAAGAAATGAATCTGCCAAATTTTCCTTCTCTTTCCACAAGCTTTCCATCTTTACATTCTGGACACATTTCTCCGGTTTCTTTTGGACCTTGGAGTTCTGTGCCATCTAGTTTTCTTGCGCCATCACAGTCTGGATATTTGTAACAGCTCAAAAACTTTCCTGTTTTGCCAAGTTTGATTATCATTCTTGAACCGCATTTCGGGCATTTCATGCTTTCGTCTGCATCACCAAGATTGGTTGCCTTTTCCATTTTTTCTTTTGATTTTACTTCTTTAATAAAAGGACCATAGAAGTCTTTTAGTGTTTTTGTGTATTCTCTTTTTCCTTCAGCAATTTCATCAAGTTCATCCTCCATTTCGGCTGTAAAAGTATCGCTTATGTATTTTGCAAAATTATTTTCAAGAAAGTCGGAAACAACTTCTCCTGTGTCTGTAGGGAAGAGAGTCCTGTTTTGTTTCTCAACATACTTTCTTTCTTCGAGAGTCTTCATAATAGAAGCGTAAGTAGAAGGTCTACCTATTCCTCTTTTTTCAAGCTCTTTGACCAGACCCGCTTCTGTATATCTTCCTGGTGGTTCAGTAAATTTTTCAGTACTTCTGATATCAATAAGTTCTAGTTTTTCTCCAGCTTTGACCTTAGGAAGTTCTCTGTCTTCACTTGTTGCTTCTGGATCAGCTTTAAGCCATCCATCAAATAATGTTCTTGACCCATTAATAGAGAAGTTTGGTATATTTGTGTCTTCTCCAATTTGTGCAATGATTTTCGTTCTAAGAATTTTTGCATCTGCCATCTGTGATGCAACAGTTCTTTGCCAAATCAGTCTATAGAGATCTTTTTGTTCATCCGAATGCCCGACATTTTCTTTGTTTGAATCTGTTGGTCTTATTGCTTCGTGTGCTTCTTGTGCGTTTTTACTTTTTGCCGTAAAAATATTCTTCTGAGCATAATTTGCTCCGTATTTTTTACTGACAACATTTGCTATTTGATCAACAGCAAAAGCACCGAGATTCGTGCTGTCAGTTCTCATGTAGGTGATAAATCCAGCCTCATAAAGCTTCTGGGCTATCATCATAGTTTTTGATGGTGCATATCCGAGTCTTGTGCTTGCTGTTTGTTGCAGAGTTGATGTCGTGAATGGAGCTTTCCCACTCCTTTTTGCTTCTGTTTCTGTAACACCCTTAATTTTCCAAGCTTCTTTTTTACCCGTTTCAAGAATTTTCTCAACTTCTTTATGGTCTCTTGGTTCTTCCTCACAAGTTAAAAGAATTTTTGTTTTATCTTCTGTATTAACATCCGCTTCGATTACCCAAAATTGTTCTGGTTTGAAAGCACGAACTTCTCTTTCTCTCTCCATAATTATGCGGAGAGCAGGGGATTGAACACGCCCGGCAGAAAGTCCGTAGCGAACTTTTTTCCAAATAAGACCAGAGAGGTCATAGCCAACAAGTCTGTCTAGGACCCTTCTTGCTTCCTGTGCGACTTTTAAGTTGTTATCAATCTCTCTTGGGTGTTGCATTGCCTCTTTAATCGCATCTTTTGTAATTTCATGGAAGACAATTCTTTTCGGTTTTTTAAGCCCAATAGCCTCTTTGATATGCCAAGCAATGGCTTCACCTTCTCGGTCAGGGTCAGTTGCCAAAAGTGTTTCTTCAGCTTCATTAGACAGAGATCTTAATTCATTCACCACTTTTTCTTTACCTGGGCTAATCTCATAATGCGGAATAAAACCACCTTCTATATCGATGGCTTTTTTATTACTCTTTGGAAGATCACGGATGTGCCCGACACTTGCTCGTACTGTATATTGTCCTTCCAAATATTTTTCTATTGTCTTCGCTTTTGACGGAGACTCAACAATCAATAATTTCATTAGTAGTACATAGTATTACATACAAATGCATAATCTTGCAAATTTGTTCGTTGGAATTTTGGTGAAGGTTTCAATTTTCATCTTAACCCCCAAGTTCGCCATGGCGAACTTGGGGGTTAGTTATATAATTGAAAGATGAAAAGGCATTTGAAATACAAAGGGGTTACTGTTAATTCTTTTGGTATACCAATACGGAATTCAATCAAGGAAGAGAAGAAGCAGTCTAGGAACAAGTATCACCAATATCATTATTTCAATTCTAACTTAGCAGAGACCGCGCCTAAAAATCTAATTGTTATGTATGATATTCCGCATGAGAATAAAAAGGAAAGAGATTGGTTTAGACGCCATTTGAAAAAATTTAACTATATAATGATTCAAAAAAGTGTGTGGGTCGGTCCGTCACCTTTACCCCGAAGTTTTATTGATTATGTGAAATCAATAGGCCTTCTTAATCAATTAAAAACTTTCAAATTAGCTAAGCCATATACAGGGGAGGATAATATATACAAAAATACTTTATAAATATGAAGTTCGCCATGGCGAACTTGAAGATTTGATATTATTACTTTAACTTATATTCTAAATTCAATATTCTGTATTCTGTTGGGCACGCTAGACTTTAGGTCAACATCTGATATAATACCTAATATAATTTTTATCATATAATAAACAATACCATGGAAGAAAGAGAATATTTGACTAGAGAGAAGTACGAAATGTTGGAAAAGGAACTTATTGAACTTAAAACTAATAAGAGAAAAGAAGTAGCTGACGCTTTGGATTATGCCAGAGGTTTGGGTGATTTATCTGAGAATGCCGAGTATCACGAAGCCAGAGAAGCCCAGGCAAGTCTTGAGGACAAAATAAAAAAACTAGAAAGTTTGCTTAAAAACGCTTCCGTCTTTGAAGACAAACACACAGACAGGGTAATGATTGGTAGTACTGTTACTGTGAAAAACGAGACAACCGGTCAAACAAAGACAATCCAGATTGTTGGTTCAGAAGAGTCTGACACGGCATCAGGTAAAATCTCAAATAAATCTCCTATGGGGGGTTCAGTATTAGGAAAGAAAAAAGACGAAACTTTTGGTTTTTCCACTCCGGCTGGGTCTA